>Ga0210384_10007377_pt1 | contig 11604 bp, 12 predicted proteins | sample IncBWH2MmetaG_FD_160574 | JGI IMG/M metagenome (GOLD analysis project Ga0210384, IMG submission 160574) | Forest soil microbial communities from Barre Woods Harvard Forest LTER site, Petersham, Massachusetts, United States - Inc-BW-H-2-M | ecosystem: Environmental > Terrestrial > Soil >...
CTTGGTCCGGTTCATGTCCGCTTACTACCGGTCACTGCCTTATCCGGCGCGATCTTTTTGGTGGCGGCGGATACGCTAGCTCGTTCGATGTTCGCCCCCAGCGAGATTCCGGTAGGAATCTTGATGGCGTTTCTCGGTGGACCGTTCTTTCTTTATCTGCTGCGTAAGACCAAACGGAGTTACGTACTATGAATCCACTCCTCAGGTTTTGCGATGTCAGCTTCGCCTACGGTGGGCTCGACGTAATTCGATCCGCAAGCTTCGATCTGCAAGCTGGAAGCTGCACCGCTCTGATCGGACCAAATGGTGCGGGCAAAACGACGATTCTGCGCCTTGCTGCCGGTACGCTGCACTGCCGGTCGGGTAACGTGATTCTGAACGATGTGCCGTTACACAAGCTGGCGCTCAGGAAAGTGGCGCGTACGGTCGCACTTGTTCCGCAGCAGCTCGATGTCCCTTTTCAATTTACTGTGCGGGAGGTAGTGGAACAGGGACGTACCCCCTATCTCGGGTTCTTACGCGGGCCGATGAGTGAAGATCGCAAAGCAGTCGATCGCGCCTTGGATCTTGCGGATGTGACCGGGTTGCAACAGAGAATCTTCAACGAATTGAGCGGGGGGGAGCGCCAGCGCGTGAAGATTGCGCTCGGCCTTGCGCAGGAACCGAAGCTTTTGCTGTTGGATGAGCCGACACAGAATCTGGATATTGGGCGGCAGGTTGAGCTAATCGACCTGCTGCACTTCCTTCGCGGGGAGGGCATTACTATCTTCGCCTCGATTCATGATCTTCAACTGTTGGAGGGCAACTTTTCGACGGTTCTACTATTAAGCCCCGATATGCCGCTGATGAGCGGGACGCCGGAAGAGATTCTTGAGCCATCCATCCTGGAGAAGGCTTTCAACTGTCCGCCACGGCGTCACCCACTGCTGCTCGAACGCATACAGCATCATGCAAAGAAGGCCGGATGAACACAGCGAGCTGGTCGGCCGTCTCGGAGTTTGTCTCTGCGATAAAGTCGCCGAGCGAACAGTGGCTTACGCGTGCGCGTGCTCATCTGGATGTGCTGACCAAACCGCTTGGAAGCCTTGGCATACTTGAAGACATTGCCGCGCAGATGGTGTCGATTCGACAAGAAGATTCTGCTGAGCCGCTGCGGAAGGCAGTGTACGTCTTTGCCGCAGACCATGGAATTGCTGCTGAGGGAGTGAGTGCTTATCCGAGCGAAGTGACGCGGCAGATGGTGTTGAACTTTCTTGCTCAGGGCGCCGCCATCAATGTGCTCGCGAAACTTCATCGCGTAGAGATGAACGTTGTCGATGTTGGAGTGGATGCAAATTTTGATGCGGTCGACGGGCTGTTGCACTGCAAGGTGCGCAGAGGGACACGGAACATGCTGCATGAGGCGGCGATGACTGATGAAGAGTTGGCTCGAGCCCTCGAAGTCGGATGCAGACTAGCAGCGGAGGCGAAGACGAAAGGGGTGAGCCTCTTGGCTGTCGGGGAAATGGGCATTGGCAATACTACGGCGGCGAGTGCCATCACATCCGTGCTGACCGGCAAGCCTGTGGCGCAAGTGACTGGTAAAGGGACCGGTCTGGATACCGATGCTCAGGCGCACAAAAGGCAGATTATCGAGACTGTCGTCTGGAAACATTTCCCGAGTGTTGGAACTGATTCGACGGCCGAGCCGCTTGAGGTGCTGCGTTGTGTTGGCGGGCTGGAAATTGCTGCGATGACCGGCCTGATACTGGGTGCGGCGCGGAGCGGAATTGCAGTGGTTGCTGACGGGTTCATTTCAACTGCAGCTGCTGCGACCGCGTTTGCGATTGAGCCACGTGTACGCGGCTATCTGTTTGCCGGCCATCAGTCCGAAGAACCAGGACATCGGGTATTGCTCGAATACCTTGGGTTGCAACCGATCCTCTCGTTAAACATGCGACTAGGAGAAGGAACGGGTGCGGTGCTCGCAATGCCGATCATTGAGTCTGCGATGTGTCTGTATAACGAGATGGCGACATTTGCCTCTGCGGGTGTGAGCGAGGCAAAACTGTGAGTGCGATACTTCAAGTTCGCCGGCTAGGTAATGAGATCGTGGCGGCGTTTCAATTTCTCACCCGAATTCCAATGCCATCGATCATATTCGAGGCCGATTCGCTTTCGCGTGCCGCCAAGTTCTTTCCGCTGGTGGGACTTGTGGTCGGCTCCGGCGCTGTGCTTCTGCAAAAGCTGTTGCTGCTCCATATGAGTCGTTCTCTGGTCGCCTTGACCGTGCTCGCCTACCTTGTGCTGATCACTGGATGCTTGCATGAGGATGGTCTTGCCGATACAGCGGATGGGTTTGGTGCCGGACGGACCAAGGATCAGATTCTCGCGATCCTGAAGGACAGCCGGATTGGCAGCTACGGCGCTACTGCGCTAGCGTTGTCCTTGCTTGCTCGTTACCTGCTGCTGGCGTCGTTGCCGCTGGAACACTTTGCAGCGTACGTTATATCGTCGCAGCTATTGTGCCGATGGAGCTCTCTGCCGCTGAGCTACTTCCTTCCGCCGGCACGTGAACAAGACGGCCAGGGTGCACGGATCGCCAAGCTGACGTCTTTGGCTTCGCTGATCTTCGGGTCGGTCTTCAGTTTCGCTGTAGTTGCGATCGCGTTGCATCGGGCGGCTGCGGCGCCGGTCCTGGTTGCCATTATTACCGCTGCGTTGAGCGGGTGGTTTTATGCGAAAGCGCTTGGAGGAGTGACAGGCGACTGCTTCGGCGCGACGAATCAATTGACTGAGATTGCGGTCTACTTTTGCGGAGTGTGGGTTGTATGAGCGAACTTATTTTCATTCGCCATGCGGAGACGGATATGGCGGGCACATTTTGTGGGCAGTCCGATCCAGAATTGAACGCGTGCGGCCATGCTCAACTCGACGAGCTGATCAAAAGGCTTCGTATTGAAGAGATCGGTGTGGTTTATACCAGTGACCTGCGCCGTGCCCATACGGTGGGGATGGCGATCGCTGAAGCGTTCGGGGTGGATTGCCATGTGCGTTCCGCGCTGCGCGAGATTAACTTTGGCCGATGGGACGGGATCACATGGGAAGAGATCGAACGACAAGATGATATTTTTGCTCGTCGCTGGATAGCGGAGTATCCGCGCCTGCCAGCACCTGATGGCGAAAGCCTCCATGACTTTGAACGGCGGGTGCTGGCCGAAGTGAGTGTTCTTTCCTTGGAGACAGAGGCCGCAGGCTACCGTGCCGCGGTTGTAACTCATGCAGGCGTGCTCCGAACCGTGCTACGCGTGCTGCATGGATACTCCGAAGTCAACGCGTGGGAGCAGACGAGATCGTACTGCTCTATTGTTCACCATACCAGCGCGGTTTCTGGTTCTGTGCAGATTGTTGAGGCAGGTTCTTGAGTTCACCCAAGGTTGACGTGCATGAGCTCATTGCGTGGGAACTCGATGAGTATCCTTACCGTGACTCCGCAATGAGCCTTAAGCGAGAGGAGTTCGCGATGCGGATTGAGCGGGCGCACGAAAGATTGGCGGAGCGCGAATGCCATGCAAGTTGCCCTGCTTTGCTGCTGCAAGAGAGTAGGAGTATCAACCATTTATTCGCAGAGTGCAGAGAACGTTCCGATTTGCAAGCGGAGTATGAAGGACTTGACTGGACGTTGGGCGCAGTTGATCTGCGTCGCCTGCTGGCCTTCCAACGCAGACTGGTCTTCAACACCAGACGGCATACATCGCCCGTTCCTCAGCAAGGTGACTGGTCTCAATTGACCGCTCTCGCACTTGGCTCACAGCGAGGTACGGAGCACCATTTTGTACGAAACAGGTGTGCTACAGGTTACCTGGAAGTTAGCCTGCATTCGAACAACCCCGATTTGCAGTTGCGGTTGAGCCCAAATGCGGGAAGGGGCGGTCATTTGCCTTTTTCTCTTTACGGGGGGAGTCCATTTTTCGAGGTAGCCGAGCTTCGCGGACGTTGGTTTTTGCGTGATGGATACCATCGCGCTTATTGTCTGTTACAGGCGGGAGTGCATCGAATTCCTGCCATCGTAATTCATACACGAACTGTCGAGGAGCTTGGCGCGACTGCGCCTTGGTTCTTTAGCGAAGAGCAGTTGTTTTCAGATCGTCCGCCGCGCGTCATTGATTTTCTCGACGAGGACCTGGTTCTGCGTTATGAGCGGATAGCCCTTCGCAAAGTGATTCGTATTCGCGTTGAAGAATCCCTGGAAGCTTTCGATGAGACCGATGAACAACAAGGAGAAAAGATATGAGCATTGCAACGACACGTGGAGATGGTGGACAGACCGGGTTGGCCGGCGGCGTGCGGATCTCGAAGGCAGATCTCCGCGTTGAGGCGTATGGCACTGTTGACGAGTTGAATACAGTGCTGGGCTTTGCCCGCAGCATCTGCACGAACAAGGAAATCTGCGACTGGACCGAAGGAATTCAACGCACTCTGTTTCGCCTGGGATCGGCATTGGCGACGCCGCCCGAGAGCAAGAAGGCCCCGCCGTCCATTACACCGGAAGATGTTGAAGCACTGACGAAGCTGGTTCATCAAATTGAGACGACTGAGGGGATCCTGGGCGACTGGTCGCTGCCTGGCGCGCATACCGAGTCGGCAGCGTATGAAATGGCCCGGACCGTGTGCCGTCGTGCGGAACGCAATACGGTTCGGCTCGCCTCGAGCGGCGTGGAGCTGAAGCGGGAGATACTTGCCTATCTGAATCGGCTCTCCGACGTAATCTGGCTGTTCGGCAGATTAATCGAAGTGAACGCGGGCATCGATGCGCGTCTCCGCACCGGTGACACGGCAGGCCCGAAGTGGTCCAGAGCCTGGAAATGACGAAAGCAGAGGGCTTTGACGAGGGTGCGCGGCAAGCGGTCTACCGGGCGATCCGCGAACGTAGAGATGTGCGCCGTGGATTCCTGCCGGAGCCGATGCCGGATGATCTGCTTGGCAAACTATTGGAGGCAGCGCACAACGCACCTTCTGTAGGCCTGATGCAGCCGTGGCGTTTTATCGTCGTCCGAGATATCGGAGTGCGTCAGAGAGTACACAAGATCTTCCTCGATGCGAATCAACAAGCTCTTGCCTTCTACGAAGGGGAACAGCAGCGAAACTACTCAGGTCTAAAGCTTGAGGGCATACTCGAAGCGCCGCAAAATCTTTGTATTGTGTGCGACCCGCAGAGCAGTCAAGGACATCAACTGGGACGGCGCACTATGCCGGAGACAGCGCTCTACTCCGCTGTCTGCGCAGTACAGAATCTGTGGCTTGCGGCACGAGCGGAAGGAATTGGCGTGGGTTGGGTCAGCATTCTGGAACCAAACCAACTACGTCGTGTTTTAAATATCCCTGGCCACATTACGCCTGTAGCGTATCTGTGCCTGGGGTACGTAGAGGCGTTTGCCACAGAGCCCGATCTGGAACGTGCAGGTTGGGAAAAGCGAACACCTCTGAAGAACGTGCTTGCATTCGATCAATACGACGACACCTGGGATGCGAAAGGATCGACACCATGAAGGCGCGCGCAATCATGGTTTTGGGCACCAGTTCGCATGTTGGCAAGTCGCTTCTGACCGCGGCGCTCTGTCGCATCTTCGCACAAAAAGGTTATCGGGTCGCTCCATTCAAATCGCAGAATATGTCATTAAACTCTGCTGCGACCATCGAGGGGTTGGAGATCGGCAGGGCGCAGGCGCTACAGGCAGAGGCTGCGGGAATCGCGGCCTCGGTCCACATGAATCCTATTCTGATTAAACCGTCGAGTGATACCTCGTCCCAGGTGGTCGTCTGCGGAAAAATATGGGGAAGGGTGACTGCCGCGGACTACCACCACAGACGCGTGGACGAGTTGCTTACTGTTGTCTCTAGAAGCTACGAAATGCTGGCTTCACAATATGACGTAATTATTTTGGAAGGTGCTGGATCGCCTGCGGAGATCAACTTGAAGCAGCACGATATCGCAAACATGCGAATGGCGGAGATGGCCGACGCCCAATGCTTGTTGATCGGCGACATTGATCGAGGCGGCGTATTTGCTTCGCTGCTTGGAACCTTAGAATTGCTGGAGCCAGAGGAACGCGAACGCATTCGAGGATTTGCGATCAACAAATTTCGCGGCGATTCGAGTTTGCTGGAGCCAGGGATACGGATGATCGAAGAGCGCGTAAAGAAGCCATGCATTGGCGTCGTTCCTTATCTACCCTCGCTGATGTTGGAAGAAGAAGACAGCCTGGGCCTGCCGGCGCCGACACAAGCGCAATGGACACAAGATACCTTTTCCAACAAGACGTCTAATCGCCCTTTGCGGGTGGCTGTTGTCGCTCTACCGTCCTTTTCGAACTTCACTGACTTTGACTCGTTGCGTGCGGAGCCCTCTGTCTCGGTACTTTTCTGTCGGACTGCGGACGCCATTGAGCAAGCCGATGTCGTCATTTTGCCCGGAAGCAAGCAAACAGTGGACGACTTGCTTTGGATGCGCGACCAGAGCCTGGATGTTGCGGTCCAACTATATGCACGGACAGACTTGGTGGTGGGGATCTGCGGCGGAATGCAGATGCTCGGAGAAGCAATTACCGATCCTCTAGGAATGGAGCATGAAGGCACGGTTTCAGGTCTCGGGCTGCTGCCGATTCGAACGATCATGCAAGCAAACAAAGTTACCCACAATGTGACGGGCAACATGGTGACCCAAACCTTGTTTGGCCAGCCCGTCGTGGATAGCCGGGTTTCAGGGTACGAGATTCACATTGGACGAACGATTTACCAGGCAGGAGCAGGGCGCTTTGCAGTTCTCTCAGAAGGCTCGCGTGCGTCGGGTCGTCATAGCGATGGCTGCGTGAGTGCCGATACGCGCGTCTTCGGAACCTATCTGCATGGACTTTTCGATGACGATAGTTTTCGCCATCAATTCCTTCGCGCTGCAAGAGCGTTTCACAAACTGCCTGCGCCAGACGAACTTCAACTGTGGAAGCAGCTTCGCGAAGAATCACTTAATCGACTCGCTCGTGAGGTCGAAAAAGCTCTGGATATGGAAACGATCTTCGGTTGGGCTGGCCTTCCTTATAAAGGACTTACTTCGGTAGAGGAAGCTTTCGATCATTCGCGACAAGAAGGTGTGACGTGATGATCGATCGAAGAGTTTTTGGGGCAGCTTATCTTTTCGATTGGATCGCGGGGGACCCTGAATGGTTTCCACACCCTGTACGGTTGATCGGCAAGGCTGTTGAAGGAGGAGAGCGGATCTTGCGGCGGCCCGGTCAAGGCCCGGCAACTCAACTCGCTGTTGGCGGCATATTGACCTTCAGCCTGGTTGCCGCGGCATACACGGGAACAGCAAAAACGGTTGCATGGATGAACAGGCGGGCCCATTTCCTGGGACTCATCACGGAAACGTTGATCGCGTGGACCTGCCTGGCATCGCGCAGTCTGCATGACGAGGCGTCGGCTGTCGTGTTGTCCTTAGAAGCAGGCGATATTGTTCTCGCGCGACTGCGGCTGGCCAGAATTGTCGGGCGGGATACGCAACACCTGGACGTTGACGAGATCTGCCGCGCTGTCATCGAAACTTCGGCGGAGAGTTGTTCTGATGGCGTAATCGCACCGCTCTTCTATATGGCCGTTGGAGGAGTGCCGCTCGCGATGGCATATAAGACGATCAACACGCTCGACTCGATGATCGGCCATACGGATGAGAGGTATTTTTATTTCGGAAAGGTGGCCGCAAGACTGGATGATGTAGCGAATTTTCTGCCCTCGCGACTAACGGCGCTGGGCATTATTGCGGCTGCTATGGTGGTCGGAGACGCGAACTTCGCGAGTGCGCTGGATATATGGTTAGGCGACGGGATGAAACATAAGAGTCCAAATGCAGGACAACCCGAGAGCGCGATTGCCGGTGCACTACTGGTGCGTTTAGGAGGGGAGAACTTCTACGAGGGCGAACCCGTAGCCGCTCCTTTGATAGGAGAACGGTTCTCTCGGCCGTCACCACAACAAGCCAAACAGGCGATTCGGATTATTGCGACAGTCTCTGCCCTTGCAGCCGTCATCGTGATACTGCTGCGAAGGAGAACGAGATGAGCGTGGTTCCTCATATTCTGCGGCCGGTGCATGGGGGGCAACTTCGTCAGATCGCTGCGTGGTACGGAATTCCTGCTGAACGGCTTCTCGATTTCAGTGAGAATATCAATCCGGCTGGTCCTCCAGCGTCGGTGCTAACTGCGATACGACGAGCCCTCGAGGAGTCCTCGACTCTGACAAGGTATCCGGATCTAGAGCTAGTTGAGTTGAAGCAGGCAATCGCGAGGTATACGGGAGTTCAGTCAGAAAATATCGCTGTTGCAAATGGCTTCGTGCCACTGCTGGAAGCAGCGCTCCGATCACGCAAGATCAAACGATGTCTATTGCCTGTGCCGTCTTTCCGCGAGTACCGGAACGCGCTTGAGAATGCCGGCGTTATCGTCACTCCGTATCATCTTTCGCCCGACGACAATTTTCGCTATGTGCCGGATACGATCCGGAATGCCTTACTGGAACACTCTTGCGATGCAATTTTACTGGCGAATCCGCAGAATCCTTCCGGGGCGATCTGCGATAAAGACAACATGCAGCGACTAGTTGCAATGGCGGCACGATACAGCGTCAGTGTGTTGCTAGATGAGGCTTTCATCGACTACTGCCCAGACAGATCTGTGACCCAGTGGTCTATCGAACAAGGAAACGCAATTGTATTCCGTTCGGTTACGAAATTCTTTGCTATTCCTGGGTTGAGAGTAGCCTATGCGGTCAGCGGGTCGTCGAATGTAAACGCGATGAACCGTTTTATCGCGCCGTGGCCGGTTACCAGCTTTGCTTCGGATGCAGTCTGTGCCGCATTACTGGATGAAGTCTACGCAGAAGAGTCGCGAGCGGCGAACGGTCGACGGCGTTTGTGGTTGGAACAGGAGCTTGCAGGGTTGAAGGTTGCGACGTATCCATCGGGCGCAAACTTCCTTCTGCTGCGATTTTCTGCAGAGGTAGACGTTAGTCTTCTTTGGGAAAAAATGATCAGGCAGGAACACGTTGTTCTGCGTTCTTGCGCGAACTTTGAAGGGCTAGCACCGGGATATCTGCGGGTTGCGGTTCGTTCCACGGCGGAGAACGAGAGACTGGTTCGCAGCCTGAAACGAGTGGTTTCCCGCTTATAAGCGGAGGGATTCATATTGGATCTCAACTTAAAATAAGAGACGTGAACAGGTGCACAGCGGTGGACGGCTATTGCCGAAATTGCTCCGCGAGTGCATGAGCTCGCACGTAGGCCTCTGTCAATAAAACAATCGCCGAGCCGGGCGTTCCCGCATCAAGTACGAGCCCCAGCGGCAGGGAGTCAAAACAACCGTAGAGGGCGCCACCGCCGAGTTGAAGGAGAGTGAGGTTGCTGGGTACAAGGTAGATGTGAATGCCATCGGCCAGAAGGTCAAAGCAGAAGTTCGCGGCGAAGAGCTGCGGCGGCCGTCGCCCCTAAGCTTGCCGTCCGACTTCACCGAATCTGGATCACACAGGAGGTCTACACGCCGTTCTGCGAAATAGCGGCTTGAGGCAAAGACGCTGAACTGTTGCGACGACCCCGTGTCCCGATGACCGCGCACGCTGTTTGGCCCTCTCCTCCTGGACCTAAACCGGCACAGAGCCAAAGGCTCAACATGAGCACGGAAACACGGTGGAGAACAACATGCGTCGCAACCAAACAACAAAAACAAGAACCCTAAGATAGGAAAAAACGGAGATCAACCCTTGACAGATGTGACCTTCTCATAGACCGTTTTGTGGAAACTGCGAAATCGATTTGTTCATGGAATCTGAACGTTAGCCAACATATCCGCGATTCGTATCAAACCCTTCATGTAGTTACAAATCTCCGCGGGTACCTCCTCGTGCATAAACTCCACCAGCCATCGAGGATCAATTTCAATACCGCACTGTTGGAGAAACGTGGCGTCGTCCATTTAGCCTCCCAGCCTTTGCCCAGCTTGGCTACTTCGAGTCGCGCCCGGTAAGTCTGTTCTAGCCACTTTGCCATCTCTTCATCGGCATCCGCTAGTGCCTTGTCGTATGCCCTTGACTTTTTGGGATGATTCGCCCCATGCGTTGAGGTTCACCAGAGCTGCCGAAGGCTCCCAATCTCGCTAAGAAGTGACCATCGTGTTTGAAACTGCTTTCCATGACGCTGGTAAGTAGATCACCACCACTAAGGGCGTATGGAAATACCACGAATTGGTCAAGGGTAACGCCTGGTTGATCCGTCGTGCCTAGACTCCTCTTTTCCGATTCTTCACACTTGCACGTCTGGATCAGAGACATGGATATTGTCCTTTCGCCCAAGTCGGCTCGCCCCCACACTATTTGACTACCCGCAGATCAGTCTGCGGATGACCAAACATCCGCCGATTCCTTTATTGGCAAGCCCAACTCATTCCTCCAATCGGCGGCGAGATAACGCCCCTGGCAGGCGGCATTTTGTACCCGGCGCAGGTCAAGGCGCGAATCGCATCTGGATCGCGGCTTCCGGGAGGAGAGTACGAATGCCCAATTACGGGCCATGCTGAGCGGAAGTTAATGTCATGGTCCCGCCGCTCTTACCCAGTTGGTTACTGACTTATAAGAGGCGTATGGAGGAGAAGTGCTAGGGAGCTGTTCAAGTAGCAATCGATTTGGGGAAGACAGCGTATCGTCTGGCGGTGATGAACCAACGCCGAGAAGTGGGGTACGGAAGCGTTTTTCCAGCGCGCATCTGTTGCACTTCACCGCGAACCTGAAGGTGAAGATGATCGGAATGGAAGCGTGCGGAGGGTCGCACTTTCTGGGCCGTGCTTTGCGCGAGCGGGGCCATGATGTGCGGCTGATCCCCCCGCGGACTGAATCGAATGTGAGTTGACGTACTCAGGCACGAAAATTGGACCTCTCATTCGGTTGAACAAACCCGCCGCTCGCCGCGTCAAAATGGGTCGCTTTCGAGCGAGCTCTTTGTTGGGAGGAGCTGATCTCCATGCCGATCAATCTCGCAATCAAGACAGCGAGATAAAGTTGCCCGGTGAGAGCTTCTCCAACGGCGAGAGCACGTGTAACCAGAGTCACCGGGATGATATCTCCGTAGCCCAATGTAGTCAGAGTCTCGTAGCTGTAGTAGTACCACTCCGACACATATCGTGAGGACAAACCGACAGCGCTGTGAAAGGAGTTTGGCTTTAGCTGCATCGCGATCAGGTAGGCGTTCGCCCAGGCCAAGCCGAAGAGTAGATAAATAGCTACCGCGGCCTGGATGCTAACAGCTGTTATCGCCCCTGTGCGACGAAAGATCTGCAAAAGTAATATCAACTCAATGATCAAAATGACCAGAATGGTAGCCACTTCGCTGCCCAGTTGCACAGAACGGCTTGGCATCCATAAGGCCATTGATCGTATAGAAAATGCGATTATGCTGATGAGCGCCGAGAAGACGAAGAGTCGCCGGCGACGCCAAGCGACGGTGATGCCTGTGCCGAGGAGCACAGTAAACACGATGTTGTTGTACCACCCCTCATGGTCCTCACCGAACCCAATCGACGGCATAATAAA
>Ga0210384_10007379_pt1 | contig 11601 bp, 5 predicted proteins | sample IncBWH2MmetaG_FD_160574 | JGI IMG/M metagenome (GOLD analysis project Ga0210384, IMG submission 160574) | Forest soil microbial communities from Barre Woods Harvard Forest LTER site, Petersham, Massachusetts, United States - Inc-BW-H-2-M | ecosystem: Environmental > Terrestrial > Soil >...
GACGGCGCGGTCGTTAAATGCTCCAGGCTTAGGAGTAGCAGCGACTGCCGGTTTGCCTTGGTTCACGGAAGCACGCTGCTCCGGATTCGTGCGGGCCGCCTGCGCATGTTGAGTCTGAACCGCTACCGCTGGAATATGTTTCTCACGTGCCGCCGCTTCTTCTTGAGGCCTGGGGCGCGCGCTGACCCCACCCGTTCCGCCGTTATAGCTGACCCGGTTCACCCTGGTGCTGTTGACCACTGTGGTGTTGTAAACGTTGTGAATTACAGTGACATTCACGTTGTTCACCGAACGGTTGTAGAAAAAGTGTCCATTATCCCAACGTCCGCCTTCATAGCCTTCGCCGTAGTAACCGTAGCCGTAACTAACCCCGCCATAGAAACCGACGTGCTCACCCCAGTAGCCATCGTAGAAGACATATCCGTTGCCGCCCCAACCCCAATAGGCTGGAGTCCACAGGAAACCGACTTCCGGAGCCATTACCCACGTACCCGGCACCCAGTAGTAATCGTCGTCGGCATAAGCCCAGTATCCGGGTGTCCAGAGATAACCATCGCCGGGACAGAGGGGCTGCTCGTAAACCGGTAGTTCGGGCGGGGCGAAGCTGATCGAAATGCCGATTTGCGCGAACGATGCCGCCGACATAGCCAGCAGTAAAAGTGCGAAAAGCAGCGAACGAATGGAGGAGACGATACGCATTGTGATTCCTTTTTGCTCGATCATCCTTCGCTTTCCCGGTGTTGCTCCACGGCTGCGGGTTGCGCGGATTGAAAGGCACGATTTCCGGGCGACACGCACTACGGCAGACTACGTTTCGCTCGCAAATAGGTGTGACCGAAACTCTCTCATTTCGGAGATGTCGAGGTCTGAGCAAAAACGCTCACTTCCAGCGAGTCTCTACATGGGACGACCTCCCTCAACGCCGCTTCCTGCTATCCTAGGAACCTTCGCCCAGTGAGGGACGTCATGAAAATCAAGTCATCGACTCTACTACTCGCACTGCTATTCGCAATTTCCGCCGCGGCCGAGACTCCTCCTCATTTCGACGGCCAGACTTGGTGGAATCACATCAAAGTCCTCGCCGACGACAAACTCGAAGGCCGCGACACGGGCAGTCCTGGCGAACGCGCCGCACAAGCCTACGCCGTAGAGCAGCTCAAGAGCGCGGGCGCGGAGCCCGCGGGCGTAAACGGCTTCTACCAGCCCGTCAGGTTCGTCTCCCGCCAGATCATCGAAAAGGATTGCAGCCTTTCCCTCATCCGCGACGGCAAACGCGAACCGCTCACGCTCGGTGAAGATGCCATCATCGGCACGCGCGTGATGCCCGCGCCCGAGGTCGAAGCGCCGCTGGTTTTCGTCGGCTATGGCCTCAAAGTCCCGGAGAAAAATTATGACGACTTCGCCGGCGTCGACATCCGGGGCAAAATCATCGTGATCTTTTCCGGATCGCCATCCGAGATTCCGGGTGCGCTCGCTTCCCATTACCAGACCGCCGCCGAGCGCTGGAAAGTGCTGCGCGCCGCCGGGGCCATCGGCATCGTCTCGTTGATCAACCCCGCTTCCATGGACATCCCCTGGTCCCGCATCGCGCTCAACCGAGCCCATCCCAGTATGGATCTCGACTACCCCGAGTTCGACGAAACCGAAGGCGCAAAGCTCTATGTCACGGTCAATCCTTCGAGCGCCGAAAAAATCTTTGCCGGCTCCGGCCACACTTTTGAAGAAATCGCAGCTCTCGGCAAAGATCGCAAGCCGCTGCCGCACTTCCCACTCGCCGTTTCGCTCGAAGCGAAAACGAAAGTTGAAGTCACCAAAATAGAGTCGGCCAACCTCGTCGGCAAAATCCCCGGCAGCGACCCCGCTCTGAAAGGTGAATACTTGGTGCTCTCCGCCCACCTCGATCACATCGGCATCGGAGAGCCCGTCAACGGCGATCGCATTTACAACGGAGCCATGGACAACGGCTCCGGGAGCGCCCTCGTCCTCGACATGGCTGCAAGCTTCAAGAAGAATCCCGAGAAACTGCGGCGGTCGATCCTCCTGGTCTTGGTGACCGGCGAAGAAAAGGGCCTGCTCGGTTCAAAGTACTTCGCCGCTCATCCTACGGTCGCGCCGAAGTCGATTGTCGCCGATGTTAACGTCGACATGTTTCTGCCCATCGTGCCCCTCAAGCTTGTTACCGTGCTCGGTCTCGACGACTCCGATCTGGGCGATCGAACGCGCGAGATCGCGCAGTCGCTAGGGGTAAAAGTTCAGCCCGATCCCGAACCGCTCCGGAACCTTTTCGTCCGCAGCGATCAGTACAACTTCATCCGCCACGGTGTGCCTTCGGTCATCATGAGCGTCGCTCCCGAGCCCGGCTCGCCGGAGGTACAGATTTTCAAAGACTGGCTGACCCAGCGCTATCACGCGCCCTCCGACGACGTGAACCAACCGGTGGACCTCGCCAGCGCCGCGAAATACGAAGAGATCGTCAGAACCTTGCTGATCAGGATCGCCAATGACGACCATCGCCCGCAGTGGAAACCAGAGAGCTTCTTCCGGAGATACGCGGAGTAAATTAAATTCCCATCGAGACGCGGCTTGCCGCGTCTCTACATTAATCTCGGAGAGAACACTTGAACGACTATCTCTTATCCGTAATCCTCGGAATTATCGAAGGCCTCACTGAGTTCCTGCCCGTCAGCTCCACCGCGCATCTCCGCATCGCCGAACAACTCATGCATGTGCCACTTTCGAGCGGCTACTGGAAGATGTATTCCATCGTCATCCAGCTGGGTGCGATCTTGGTTTTGCCAATTTATTTCCGCCAGCACATCGCGAAGCTCCTCTCAACCTTTCCCGAAGGCGAGAAAAAAGACTGCGACTACCTGACTCATCCGCTCAGTCTGGTCATGATCGCGTTCGTCGTGACCGCGATCCCATCTCTTCTGTTGATCAAAGTGATCGGCAAGAACCTCGAGAGTTTCTACGTGATGGGTGCAGCGCTCTTGATTGGCGGCGTCGTGATGTGGGTCATCGATGCTATGAAATCACCTTGGGAGAAAGCCGGGCCTGGAGCGCCGGGTTCGCCGATTCACACCTGGAAGATGGACGATGTCCACGGCGGGCAAGCCCTCTGGATCGGCGTTTGCCAGATTCTTTCCGCCGTTTTCCCCGGCGCCTCGCGTTCCATGTGCACGATTGCCTCCGGACAACTGATGGGAATGTCACGCGCGGCCGCGCTTGAGTTCTCCTTCTTCCTCTCCATCCCAACCATGACGATGGCCACGCTGTACACGCTCTTCAAATCGCTCCGCGGCCAGGATGAAAATCCCATCGGCGTCGCCCAAATCACACCTCACCAATGGGTCATTCTCGCCATCGGCTTCGTCGTCTCCTTCATCGTCGCCTACGGAGCCGTCGCCTGGTTCATGGCTTGGGTGCGCAAACGCGGGTTTGCGCCGTTTGCGATGTATCGCATTGTGCTTGGAATTGCGGTGCTGGCTTGGGCGGCGGGAATGATCGGACGCTGATGGGGAAAACCGCTGCTCACCTTCCCGTCATCGCCCCGTCTCACCCGTTACAATTATGGTGAAGAGGGTTTCTATAACCGTCATGCGCTCGACACGACGCTGCACTGCCAAAACTATGCTTTTATTCCTTGGTACATTGATGCCTACCACACTGATACCTGCCGGGGCCATCGCGCTCGGCTTCGTGAACCAAGCTCTCGCTGCAGCCTCTGACTTCGGCCCAGCCAATCCGTTTTACGCGCCCAGCTCACTGCCCTTCCAATCGCCTCCCTTTGACAAGATCAAGGACGAGGACTTCCAGCCCGCGATCGAGGCCGGCATGGCGCAGGCAAAGGCCGAACTCCTGAGGATCGCTGACAACCCCGACGCCCCCACTTTCGACAATACCATCGTCGCCATGGAGAAGAGTGGCCGGTTGTTCGACCGTGCAATGGCGGCTTTCAACGGAGTTACCGGGGCAAACACAAACCCAACGCTTCAGAATATAAAAACCATCGAAGCACCGAAACTCGCCGCTCATCGGGACTTCCTTTACCTCAACACGAAACTCTTCGCGCGCGTATCCGCGATCTATAACCATCGTTCCACGCTCAAGCTTGATCCCGAGTCTCTCCGCCTGCTGGAGCGTACCTATGACGAGTTCGTACATGCCGGCGCTAAACTCTCGGAAGCCGACAAGACTGAACTGAGGAAGCTCAACGAAGAGATTTCTTCCCTGTCGAATGCCTTCAACACCAAACTCCTGGCCGCCACGAAGGCCGGCGCCTACGTCACCGCCGACAAAGCCGCGCTCGCCGGCCTGTCCGATGCTCGCATCGCCGCAGCCGCACAGGCCGCCCAAGACCGGAAAGTCGAAGGCTTCGTAATTCCGCTCCAGAACACCACGCAGCAGCCTGACCTTGTTTCACTCCGCGTTCGCGGGACGCGGCAGGCCCTATTCGAACACTCCTGGAACCGCGCCGAGCGCGGCGACTCTAACGACACGCGCGACACCATCGCAAATCTCGCTCAACTTCGCGCGCGGAAGGCCAGACTCCTCGGTTATCCGAGCTTCGCCGCCTGGAAACTCGAAGATCAGATGGCGAAGACACCGGAAGCCGCATTGCAGTTCATGGATGCTATCGTCCCCGCCGCGACCGCAAAGGCCAGCCGGGAAGCCGCGGATATCCAGGCTGTCATCGATGGTCAGAAAGATGCCCAGAAGGGTGGCTTCGAGGTCCAGGCATACGACTGGGACTTCTACGCGGAGCAGGTCCGCAAGGCTCGCTACGACATCGACGATACCCAGGTGAAGCCCTATTTCGAACTCGACAACGTGCTCCAGAACGGAGTGTTCTACGCGGCAAATCAGCTCTACGGAATCACCTTCAAAGAACGGCACGACATCCCCGTTTACCACCCCGATGTACGGGTCTTTGAAGTCTTCGATGCCGATGGCAAGCACCTCGCCCTTTTCTACTGCGATTACTTCAAGCGTGACAACAAGAACGGCGGAGCCTGGATGTCCGAATTCGTCGGCCAGTCGCGGCTTCTTGGAACCTCCCCTGTCGTGTACAACGTTGCCAACCTGCCTAAGCCCGCCGCCGGCGAACCCGGCCTGATCAGCTTCACCGACGTCGTTACCATGTTCCATGAGTTTGGACATGCCCTGCACGGCATGTTCTCCAATGCCGAGTATCCGACCCTCGCCGGTACCTCAACCGCTCGCGACTTCGTGGAATTCCCCTCGCAGTTCAACGAGCACTGGGCCACCGATCCCGCGATTTTTGCGCATTACGCGAAGCACTACAAGACCGGTGCCCCCATGCCGGAAGAACTCGCTGCGCGAATCAGGAAAGCCGAAACTTTCAATAAGGGCTACGACATGACCGAACTTCTGGCGGCGGCCGAACTCGACATGCAGTGGCACTTCCTTTCTCCCGACGCCCCGCTACAGAACCCCGACGAGTTCGAGAAGCAGGCGCTCGAAAAGACCCACCTCAACGTGAGTTACGTGCCACCCCGCTATCGCTCCAGTTACTTCAGCCATATCTGGGAGAGCGGATACAGCGCCGGCTACTACGCCTATCTGTGGACGGAGATGCTCGCGGACGATGGCTACCAGTGGTTCGAGGAACACGGCGGACTTACCCGCGCCAACGGCGATCGCTTTCGCCAGATGGTCCTCTCTCGGGGAAATACCGAGGACCTCGCCAAAATGTACGAGAACTGGCGCGGCGCACCACCCAACGCGAAGGCGATGCTGAAGCACCGGGGGCTGGAGGAGTCGGCTCCGGTCAAATAGTCGCTACCACGACCGACGAGGTCCGTAGGCTTCCTCTTCGGCGGGGCGTGCTCCAGAGCACTTCAGCGTGCCGGTTGCGATCTTTCGGCGAGGAAATTGTCCCGGCACTGTTTAGCCGCGGAAAGCAACTCTGCGAATTCGGGAGCGCCTCGCAGCTTGGCCCAGGTGGAATCGTTCCGCAAACCCGCGTAGGCGCAAAAGTGGGCAGCGATCGAACTCTTCAGCAACTGCACCGCTAAGTCTTTTTGCCCGCAGAAAAGAACGTCGCCCGCAATCACGTAATGGGGTTCGGGATCGGATGTGGCGAGTATCGTGGCCGCCCTTTGCCGGGTGAGGGTTGCCGCATCGGCGGACGAAGGGTTTTCCAGGCACGCCCACATCATGGGAAAGCTTCGCCCGCTATCTTTGAATTTCTCGGCGATCTCCTTCGCCTGCGCAAGTTTTCCATCCCGTATGTAGTGCCGCATGATGTTGTCGGATGCCCATTCCGACCCGGCATCAAGCTGAAGAAAATCCATCGCCCGGGCGTAGTTGCCAAGTTCGTCGAACGTGAACGCGCAGGAGCGCAACCCAAAGTTCCCGGAATCCAGGGACAAAGCGGCCTCGCACTCGCGCGCTGATTCCTCGACGGCTCCTCCGTAGCGAAGAACATATCCCAGCGCGAAGTGGGCGAGAGCACTCTCAGGATGCCGTGCCACCAGCGCCTTCGCATCCTGATAAGCCATGACCAACTCGCCTTGTTCGACCCGATTGGTAACCAACCAGGCAGTCGCAAAACTGAAATTAGGATCAAGTGAAACAGCCCGTTCCAAGGCCGCATTCGAGCGCTTGAGCATTGCCTCGCCGCCGTTCGAATAGGACGCATCGTAATAGTAGCGAACTCCGAGATAGCCCCAGGCGGGCGCGTAGGTGGGGTCCAACCCTACTGCGCGCTCCAGCATGACAATCGCATCCTTGTTGGGAAGAGGGTCATGCGGCAGTGCGATGCTCCGAAGATAGAGATCGTAGGCTTCTTCGTTTTTGGGATGGGTGCCAGTTTCGCCAGCATTCGTTCCCGCGCCGAGAGCCGGTACCAATCCCTGGCGAACTTTCGCCGTGATCTGGCTCCGCATGGCAATCATGTCGGGAGCAGCAACGGTCATGGTATCGCGCCAAACTGTACGGTTGTCCGCCACGTCCACGGCTTCCAGAGTGATCTGAAGCTGATCGCCTTCCTTCATGTAGTGCCCGGTGACAACGTCCGTGACATGCATGGCCTTGCCGGCCTCCTGCAGATCAAGGGTAGGAGAGTCGTACTTGCTGGTGGTCGCGAAGGGGCGGATCGATAAGGAGCGCACATAACTGAGCGCGGTTGCGATTTCGTCGGCCAGAGCGAGGCGCAGAAAATCCACATCCTTGTTAGAGCCCAGGTTCTGTAACGGAAGAACGGCGACGGTTCTTTGAGTGGCGGTGACCACAACCGGCGCGGGGCGCTGCGTGAGGAGCCCAATCAGAGCACCCAGCAGCACGACCGTCGCAGCAACTGCTCCGGCGATTTTCCCGTAGGGGCGGTTCTGCGTCGAAGCCGCAATCGCCTTATCTCCAGCCACCGCGCGCGATGAGGGAGACGGAGCCACGACGGGAGAAGACCCGGGGACTGGCGCCTGCATCCGGGACACAGCCTGCGAGCTAGTATTCGGCGCTATCGGCGCTGCCGCCACCGTCTCCGAACTGGCAGCCGCGACGCGCCCGGTGGTGTCTGTATCCCGTTTCAGGCGCAACAGCTCGGAACGCATATCAGCAGCATGCTGATAGCGGAGTTCCCGATCTTTTTCCAGCGCGCGATTGATGATGTCTTCGAGCTTAGGTGGCAGATCGGGATTCAACCGCACGGGAGCCAGCGGAGCACGGTTCATGATCCCGTCGAAGATCACTCCTGTGCTCTCACCCCGAAACGGCAGCGTGCCGGTCGCCATCTCGTACATGACCGCGCCGAAGGAGAACAGATCGCTGCGCGCATCCAGTTCCTTGGCGCGCACCTGCTCCGGCGACATGTAGGCGACCGTGCCCAGCGTTGAACCCGGGCTGGTGAGATGCGGCTCGTCGAGCGTGCCCGTGAGAGTCTTAGCGGCCGCAACCTGGCTCGACGAACCAATCGGGGGCGAGATTTTCGCCAGCCCGAAATCCAATATCTTGGCGTGTCCGCGCTTGGTGACGAAAATGTTTGCCGGCTTGATGTCGCGGTGCACGATGCCGGCAGTGTGAGCGCCGTCGAGCGCGTCAGCGATGTCGATCGCTATGGGGAGAAGAACTTCCACTTCCAGGGCCCGCCCGCCAATGCGATGCTTAAGCGTCAAGCCGTCCAGAAACTCCATGGCCAGGAAGAGATGGCCGTCTTCCTCCCCAATCTCATGGATGGTGCAGATATTGGGATGGTTAAGGGCGGAAGCGGCGCGGGCTTCGCGGCGAAAACGCTCCAATGCCTGGGGATCTTGCGCCACATCGTCGGGGAGAAATTTAAGGGCGACAAATCGACCGAGCGAGATGTCTTCGGCCTTGTAAACCACGCCCATGCCGCCGCCGCCGAGTTTCTCGAGGATGCGGTAGTGCGAGATGGTGCGTCCGATCATACGCGCCCGATCGTGGTCTGGTCGATCACTGGTGGCAAATCTTACGTGGGTGAAAAGGGCAAGTCAATGAAAGGCGTGGAGTTGCGGCGATTCCGCAACGAGAGGCTGCGAACAAACGCTGCCCGAGTGTTCTGGTGGATTTGGGCATTGATGAGATGAGCGAGGAGATTCGCATGACGTTTTGCGGACCCATCTCTGGCGAGAAGGCATGCCGATACTCGCCTGAACGACAAGAGAGGTCAGGCGCTGCTCACGAAACCTTCGCCTTTTCTCGACCCAGCCCCAGATGGGTTGGCCTCTCCGTCTCCGGAGCCCGAGGTTGGCGTCCCTGCGGGTGTTTCGGATTTCTGGTTTTGAAAAGATGCTCGTGCTCTACGTACCAGTCTCATCGGGCGTCGAGATTGTCCGGCTAATCCACGGCTCGCGGGACCCTGTAGCCTTTCTGCGGCGCGAAAGACTGCAGTATGCATTTCACCGGTCTCCGGCGAGGGTGCGCGCCGCCACGACTCTCATGGCGGCGCGGCCTGATCATCACACCGCGCTACGACTTCCCGCAATTACTGCGGCGGAGTCGTGGTGGTGGTCGTCGTCTCACTGTGCTCCCGTGGGGTCGTCGTTGTAGTGGTTGTTTCCTTTTCCTTCTTCACCTTCTTGTGATGGTGCTTGTACTTCGTAGTGCTCTCGGTCGTCTGAGTGGTTTGCGTTTGTGGCCGACCTGCTTCCGTGGTCGTGGTCGTCGTGCTCTCCGTTTGAGCAGGTGGTGGAGTCTGCGTCGTCGTGGTGGTGGTGGATTGCGTGGTGTCCTGTGCCATTACCGGCAGCGACAGCGCAAACACGACGAGCGCCCCTAGGAAAACAGCCAATAGCTTCTTGGATTTCATTCGGATTCTCCTTATCTTAAATCGTGCTTGAAATATGGTGAAGAGGACCGGGCAACGGCGCTCGAACAGGCGCCATCAGCCGGACCGCCTCACCTGGGCCGGACCGTCTCAAAAAAAATAAAGAGAAGATTGGCGGCTTCGGTTGGATGCAAAAAACTGCTCTCGTGAAGCATCCAATACTCCATTTATTTACAAGCATTTACGAGTGCGATCCTTGTGCGGAACGCCTTATGTTGTGACCCATAAGCAACAAAATGGGTGCCACTGGCCCTGGTCGTCGCCCGCCCGAACCCAACTCGCCACCCCAGCCCTTTCCCCGCATTGCAGGAACCACCGCTTCTTGGCATAATTGTGAGGCTCTGGCCTTGTCACGGCACTGTGGGTGAGCTTTTGCCCAACGCCGTCGCTGCCACATGACATCCTTCTCAAAGGTCTTTACGCCCACCAGGAACCGGCGTCTGAACGAGCTCGTGGGACTCCTGTTGTGCGTCTCCGCACTCCTCCTTTTCCTCGCGCTGGCTTCCTATTCGCCGCTCGATCCCTCGCTCAACAGCGCCTCCATCCTCACCGGATCGCACGCCGCCCGCAACTGGATCGGCATCTTCGGAGCCTATCTTTCCGACCTCATCCTGCAATTCTGGGGAGTCGGATCGTTTCTGCTGCCCATCTTCATGGCGATGCTCGGCATGCGCTGGTTCCGCTCGCGAGCCGTGCAGACTCCAATCGCAAAGACGCTCGGCGCAATCTGGATGCTCATGTTCGTGCCCGCGTTGCTCGCCATCCTGCCCGTGCACCTGCGCTGGATGGGGGCCATTCCCGTCGAAGGCCTGGTCGGCCGCATCGTCGGCGATGTTTTAATCCGTTACCTTAATGTTGCCGGTGCATACATTGTCTGCACGACTGTTTTGGCCGTCGCGCTCTACCTCACCACCGCCTTCTCATTCTCGGCAATCGAAGTCTGGGCGCCCACCCGCTTCGCGTTCATCCTCGCGCTCCGAGATCGCTTCCGAGACTGGCAAGACGAGCGCCAGCGCAAGCGTCAACAGAAAGAACTCGAAAAACGCCGCGCCGAAAAGCCAAACGTAACGACCCACCTCGTGCCCGCGCGTCCCGCTTCGCCGCGCCCCGAGATTCCCGGCGTGCAGTCAGCGGCTCCCGCCCCACGCACCGGCATCGAACGCATGGCCGAGGAAGACGACTCCGCTTTCGCGGCACCGCCACAGACTTCGCAAGCCGCTTCTGATATCGCAGTTGCTGAGCGCGGCGACACCGAGCGCAAGGCGAGGACAACTCTCCCGAAAATCGCGGGCAGTTACAAGCTCCCTCCTTCGAGCCTGTTGCATCGTCCCGACGAGCAGCAATCCGTCCACGAAGAAGAACTCAAACTCATCGCCCAGGTTCTGACCGCGAAGTACGCGGAATTCGAAGTCCACGGCCAAGTCACGCAGATCAATCCCGGCCCGGTCGTCACCACTTTCGAATTCAAGCCTGAAGCCGGCATCAAGTACAGCCGCATCATCGGACTCACCGACGATCTCTGCCTCGCTCTGCGCGCCGAAAGCATCCTCGTCGAACGCATGCCCGGCAAGAGCACTGTCGGCATCCAGGTACCGAACCGCGAGCGCGAAATCATCTGGCTGCGCGAGAACATCGAGTCGCAGGAATTCCTCGGCACCAAATCCAAGCTCACCATCGCCATGGGCAAGGACATCAACGGACGCATCGCCGCCGCCGACTTGGCCGGCATGCCTCACCTGCTGATCGCCGGATCGACCGGCACGGGCAAGAGCGTGGCCATCAACGCCATGATCATGTCGATCCTGTACAAGTCCACACCTGACGAGGTGCGCCTCGTCCTAGTCGACCCGAAGCGCCTCGAACTCGGCAACTACGAAGGCGTCCCGCATCTCTACACGCCCATTATCACCGAGCCCAAGCTCGCCGCCAACGCGCTACGCAATGCCGTCCGCGAAATGGAGCGCCGCCTCAAACTGCTCGCCGCCAAAGGCGTCCGCAACATTGACAGCTACAATCGTCTGTTCGACGACACGCCCAGCTTGTTCAGCGAGGAGGCGACATCGGAGGAGGGCCCGCTTCCAAAAATCGTCATCATCATCGACGAGTTGGCTGATCTGATGATGCTCGACGGCAACAACGTGGAAGAATCCATCACACGCCTGGCGCAGATGGCGCGCGCCGTAGGCATCCACTTAGTGCTAGCCACGCAGCGCCCGTCGGTCGACGTAATCACCGGCCTGATCAAGGCTAACTTCCCCGCCCGCGTGTCGTTCCGTGTCGCAACCAAAGTCGAT
>Ga0210384_10007380_pt1 | contig 11600 bp, 7 predicted proteins | sample IncBWH2MmetaG_FD_160574 | JGI IMG/M metagenome (GOLD analysis project Ga0210384, IMG submission 160574) | Forest soil microbial communities from Barre Woods Harvard Forest LTER site, Petersham, Massachusetts, United States - Inc-BW-H-2-M | ecosystem: Environmental > Terrestrial > Soil >...
AATTGAGTGATTGAGCGATTGAGTCGTTGAGTGATTAAAAGCACAGGCTTGCGATTTTCAATCGCCCAATCACCCGATGGCTCAATGACTCAATGATCCAATCGCTCAATGCAATACAATTCCTCAATGCTCACGCTGGCCTTGACCGGTGCCGCCACCGTGGCCGCTGTTGCCGCGGGGTATCAGACCATGGCGCCGACCGGGCAGTGGTACGGGCGAACTTTTACCGGACTGCCGCGCGGATCGCGACAAATTGCGCTGACTTACGATGATGGGCCGAACGATCCGCACACGCTGCGGTTGCTGGAAGTGCTGGCCAAACACGGCGTGCACGCGACTTTTTTTGTGATCGGACACTATGTGCAGCAGCGGCGGGATATCGTCCGCAAGATTGTGGCGGCTGGGCACGTTGTGGGCAACCATACCTTCACGCATCCGCTGCTCATTTTCAAGAACGAGAAAGAAATCCGACAGGAGATCTCCAGGTGCAGGGCCACCTTGCAAGATGTGATCGGGGAACCTTGCAATCTGTTTCGGCCCCCGTTTGGCGGGCGGAGACCCGCAGTGCTGCGTATCGTTCGGGAACTAGGGATGGAGACAGTCATGTGGAACGTTACCGGCTATGACTGGAATACGCCGCCAGCCACGGTCATTGAGCGCAAGGTTGCGAAGCAGATTCGCGGAGGGGACGTGATCCTGCTGCATGATGGTGGACACAAACAAATGGGTGCAGATCGCGCGCAGACGGTGATTGCTACGGATCGGCTGCTTGTACGCTACAAGGCCGAGGGGTACGAATTTGTCACCATTCCGAGTATGCGTCAGGGTATCCAAAAATGATCTGCTCCCGCATGGACCCAGCTACAAATCGCGGGGCATTTTGCGGAACAAGATTGTTCTCCGCGGTGTCCCAATTATTTTGGCAGCCAATTGGGGGATGGATAACTATGCGCCAACTGATGTTTTCTTCCTGGGCGATCTTTGCACTTGCCATTCTTTTCTGCCCACGCGGGCAAGCTCAAGTTTGGACCTCGCAGTATGACAACGCCCGCACCGGGGCTTACCTTGTCGAGAAGACGCTGACGCCGCAAAACGTGAATGCGAAGCAGTTCGGGAAGATCTTCAAGCTCGCAGTGGACGGCGATGTTTACGCTCAGCCGCTCTATGTGCCGAACGTGGAAATTCCCGGGAGAGGGACGCACAACGTTATCTATATCGCCACGGAAAACGACAGCGTCTACGCATTCGATGCTGAAGGGAATCCTAAAACTCCGTTGTGGCAGGCCAGCTTCGCGCAAGCCAAGGATGTAACTCCCGTTCCCGCGAATGCAGTCGGTTGCCCGTTCATACGGCCGGTTGTGGGCATCACGTCGACGCCAGTTATCGACTTGAAAACCGGGACGCTTTACGTGCTGGCGCGCACGCGCGAATCGGGAGGCGTCTTCAGCAGTGCACACTACTCGCAGAAGCTGCACGCGCTGGCGGTGACGACGGGAGCGGAAAAATTTGGCGGCCCGGCCGAGATCAAAGCTTCGGTGACGGGATCAGGCGCGGGCAGTACGGGAGGATTGGTGGCGTTCGATCCGCTGCGTGAGAATCCGCGTGCTGCGCTGCTGCTGCTGAAGGGCGCGGTCTATATGACCTGGGCGTCATCCTGCGATGTTGGCCCTTACCACGGATGGGTGATGGCCTATGACGCACAAACCCTGAAGCAGAAGGCAGTCTTCAACGTTTCTCCGGACGCAGAGGAAGGCGGAATCTGGGCCGGGGACACAGGCCCTGCCGCCGACAATGCCGGCAATATTTTCGCCGCTACGGGCAACGGAAAATTCGACGCCGCTTCCCAAGGCCGCGACTATGGCGACAGCATGTTGAAGCTGAGTCTTGGGCCAGACGGACTCGCGGTTCGCGACTACTTCACGCCCGAAAATCAGGAGCAACTCAACAGCTCGGATTCCGATCTTGGCTCTGGAGGCCCGATGCTTCTTCCCGACCAGCCCGGGCCGCACCCGCACTTGCTGGTGATCGGCGGCAAGGGCGGCACGCTCTATCTTCTCGACCGCGATCGGCTCGGCAAATATCAGAAAGTGACCAGGGCCGATCCGGTGCAGACGATTCCCGCAGCATCTGACATTCTGAGTGCGCTCAGCTATTGGAACAATCACGTTTACTTCCTGGGGAGTCAGGATGTACTGCGCGACTTCGCGCTCGAGCAAGGGCGGCTGACGCTCAAGACATCCGCTCATGGGTCGAAGTTCACGGATCCAGGCGCTACGCCTACGATTTCAGCGGACGGCACAAAAAATGGAATTGTCTGGGTGATTGGAAGCAAGACGTGGAACGGCAGCGATCGGCCTGCCGTGCTTCACGCCTATGATGCAGCGAATGTGGAGAAGGAGTTGTACAACACGGAGGAGAACAATGCTCGCGACCGTCCGGCGGCCGCACTTCGATTCACGATTCCAACCGTGGTGAATGGGCGAGTATACATCGGCGCGAAGAGCGAGGTGGATATTTACGGGCTGTTGCCAGTGGCGAAGTAACTCGCTCGTTATCCCTTTATCGCCGCGAACGCCTGCTTCGCTGCCGCGATTGTTTGCTGAACATCCTGCTCGGTGTGCGTGGTGCTTAGAAACGCCGCCTCGTATTGCGAGGGCGGCAGATAGATTCCGCTGTCGAGCATGGCGCGAAAGAACTTGCCAAACGCTTCTGTATTCGACTTCGACGCGGAATCCCAATCCGTGACTGATCCCTCGGTGAAGAACCACGTGAACATTGATCCCACGCGGTTGTAGCAAAGCGGCACGCCGGCACCTTTAGCGGCTGCAGCGATGCCCTCAACCAGTTCTTTACTCAGTTTGTCGATGTGAGAATAAATTTCCTGCTTGTGATCGCGCAGATGCTTCAGCATGGCGCATCCTGCGGCCATCGCCAGCGGATTTCCGGAGAGCGTGCCCGCCTGATACATCGGGCCGAGCGGCGCGACTAGATTCATAATCTCGCTGGAGCCGCCGTACGCGCCGACCGGCAAGCCTCCGCCAATGATCTTGCCCATGGTCGTGAGGTCGGGATGAATGTTGTAGAGTTCCTGCGCGCCGCCGTAGGCCACGCGAAAGCCGGTCATGACTTCGTCAAAGATCAATACCGATTTTTCGCGCTCGGTAATTAAACGCAGAGCCACCAGGTAGTCGTCCGCGGCGGGCACGCATCCCATGTTGCCTACGATTGGTTCCACGATGACGCAGGCGATCTGGTGCTTAAACTTCTGAAAGGCATGCTCCACCGCGTTCACGTTGTTGAAGGGCAAGGCTAGGGTGAACTGCGTGAACTCCTCGGGAACGCCCGCGGAGCCCGGGATACCGAGTGTCGCTACGCCTGAACCTGCCTTCACCAAAAGCGAGTCGGAGTGGCCGTGGTAGCAGCCTTCGAACTTCACAATGTATTTGCGTTTGGTATAAGCCCGCGCCAGGCGAATGGCGGACATGGTGGCTTCGGTGCCGGAACTGACGAAGCGCACTTTCTGCATCGGAGGAAATGCCGCCAGCACTAACTCTGCGAGATCGGCCTCGGAGGGAGTGGAGGCTCCAAAGCTGGTGCCGTTGCATGCGGCACTCACAATGGCATCGAGCACGTCGGGCGCGGCGTGGCCAAGAATGAGCGGTCCCCACGATCCAACGTAGTCGATGAATTCATTTTCGTCGGCGTCCCAGATGTGGGAGCCTTTCCCGCGCACGATGAACGGCGGATCGCCTCCGACGGAACCAAACGCGCGCACCGGCGAGTTCACTCCGCCGGGAATCATACTTTCCGCACGCTGCTGCAAGCGGCGTGACTGCTCGACCTTTCGAGACGTGGTCAACGGCATTCAGGGGCTCCCGCGAGAGATGTCAACCAAAGATGTCAACTAAGAAGACTGATTACTATAGCAGCGTCGGTGCCAAAGAAATTAATGGGATATTCACGATTTCGCCATCATTTTGCAACATCGAGCGGGTAATTTGAATTCATCACCTGCCCTTCTAACCGGGAGGGTTCAAGGACAGCTTCGGGGGCTCCGGGCTGTCCTTATTTTATTCCGGCACGAACGCCGCCAGAAGAGCCAATCTTGACCAGCCTTGCACATTTTCAAGCTTGCCGTGTTAACTATAGTTAATCCCGCTGTGGTAAGGTTACTCTGCGATCAGAACTGGTCCAGGTAGGACAGCCCCCCTGGAACCAGCGTTCTGGCCGAGTGGTCTACATCGGACGAATGAAAAGGGACACCCAACTCGCAAGGCTGCGACAGCGATGGCTGCTGATTGCGCTGTTGGCCGTTGCTCCCCTGGGGTCCGCGCGGGCGCAGCAGTCTGGAGCGGAGGTGCCGGCAACAAAGCAGCGGATTGCGCAGGGAGACGATACCGCCAAGGAAGCTGATCCACCGCCGACCGAAAGCACAGAGGCGACGTTCCCGCATTTCAAAGACACACGTTTCTGGCTCTCGGGGCAGGCGAATTTTATTTTTCAAACTCACCCCCCATTTCACGCTCCCTATAGCGGCCCGCACAGCCTCAACCCTAACTACGAAAAAGCCACCTCGCGGGTGATGACTCTTTATACCGGCGTGCGCCTGAACCATTCGACCGAATTACTGGTCGACATCGAAGAAGCCGGCGGGGCCGCTCTGACCCAGGGCTTCGGGCTAGCGGGCAATACCGATCTCGATATTGTGCGCAATCCTAGTTTGAGCAAAGCGCCTTACATCGGACGCGGCATGATTCACAAAGTATTTGCGCTGAGCCAGGACAAGATCGAAAATCAGCGCAGCTTTCTGTCTCTGTTTGACGAACTGCCGCGCCGCCGCCTCGAACTTCGCTTCGGCAAATTCAGCATGCCGGATTTCTTCGATGTGAATTCCGCCGGATCCGACACACATTTGCAGTTCATCAACTGGACCACCGACAACAATGGCGCTTACGACTACGCGGCCGACACGCGCGGCTACACTGTCGGCGTAACTGCCGATTTCGAAGACCGCAACTGGGGCTTCCGGTTCGCGGAAGGGCTGATGCCGAAGATTGCAAACGGAATCGATTTGGTGTGGAAACCCTGGCAAGCGCACGCGGAGAATTTTGAATACGAATTGCGCCACGGCCTAATCCCGAAAAAGTCTGGTGTGATTCGTCTGTTGGCATTCACCAACTACGCCAATATGGGCATCTATCGGGACCAGATCGCGTTGGCCGAGAAAAATCACGTCACGCCCGATATCACCAACCATCCCTGGCACATCACTCGCAAGTATGGATTCGGGATCAACATTGAGCAGAACCTAACGCGCTACCTGACTGCTTTCACGCGCTTCGGTTGGGACAATGGCAAAACCGAATCGTTTGCCTACACCGAAGTCGATCAAACTTTCGCCGGAGGAGTGGGAGCGAACGGCGCGTGGTGGCATCGCAAACAGGATCGCGCGGGTATGGCTTTTATCAGCAACGCGATCTGCAAAGATCACCAGATTTATCTCGCAAGAGGCGGCCTCGGCTTTCTTCTGGGCGATGGCAACCTTAACTACGGCCGCGAAAATATTGTGGAGAGTTACTATACAGTGCATGTCTGGCGAGGAATTTATTTAGCGCCGGGTCTGCAGCACATCGAGAATCCGGGATACAATCGCGACCGCGGACCGGTGCTGGTACCCTCGTTCCGGGCGCATATCGAGTTCTAGGGACAAGTGCTCCGACCGCACTTACTTGTCTACCTTCACACCCTTCCAAAACGCCACATACCCCTTGATCTGCTTCGCAGCTGGCTTCGGCTCGGGATAGTACCAGGCTGCTCCAGCGTTGCGTTTGCCGTTCACTTCAACGTCGTAATAACTCGCGGTGCCCTTCCAGGGACATTCGGTGTGGGCGTCGCTGGGTTTGAAATATTCCCTGTGGATCGCGTCTGCGGGAAAATATTGATTGCCCTCAACCTCAACCGTCACATTGCTTTCGGCCAGTACTGCGCCTTCCCACATTGCTTTTGCCATAATGCCTATATAGATTCCTATCAGGGTCAGCGGGTTCACAAAACGTAAGGAGCAGGATGCCGCAAGCGACAACCAAGTTGCGATTCAACGGCCACTCAATGGTCGGCGCGCTGGAGCGTGTAATGGTGTGTTCGCCGCGCACGGCCGGTTGGAACCAAGCGGAACGAGCGGCGCGCTGGCGCGAATTCGGTTTTCTTCACGAAGCTAACTTCACCATCGCGCAATCCCAGCATGAGACGGTCTGTCGCGAGTTGGAAGCGGCGGGAGCGGAGGTCGTCGAGATGCCTGCCGCTCCGGATCTTACTCTCGATGCCGTCTACACTCATGACGCTTCTCTGCCCGCTGACTATGGATTGATTCTGATGCGTCCCGGCAAGTCGAACCGGGTGGCGGAAGCCGCGCGTCATGGCTCGTTCTGTGAGAGTCTTGAGATACCCACGCTTGGCGCGATCTCGGCTCCGGGCACGACGGAAGCCGGCGACATTGTGTGGCTCGATTCCAAAACACTCTTGATCGGCCGTGGATACCGCACCAATGCAGCCGGCATTCAGCAGATGCGTGATCTGCTCGCACCCAAGGGGGTGGACGTTTTATCGGCGCCGCTGCCGTTTGGGACGGGACCATCGGCATGTTTGCATCTGATGTCGCTGATGAGCCTGCTCGATGAGCATACTGTGCTCGTAGATCTCCCTTGGCTGGCGGTGGAGACGGTCGAACTGCTTAAGGCGCGGGGATTCAACCTTATCGAAATTGATTCCTCGGAACGCGACACGTTAGCGTGCAACGTTCTGGCGTTGGGTAACAATCGGCTGCTGGCCATTGCAGAAAATTCCAAGACCAACGCCCGGCTGCGAGAGGCGGGATTCGACCTCCGCACCTTCGCGGGGGACGAGCTGTGTGTAAACGGCGGAGGTGGCCCGACTTGTTTGACGAGACCGCTGCTGCGGGGATGAAGGGCATCCGAAAAAAAGCCCACCTTCGGCTGTCCCCGCAACGCGAAGCTCGCTCGATTTTCCCTAGGTTCGCGCATCGCCCGCCGCTCTCCTGCTAAAATTGAGAAGCATGCTTCTTCCCTTCGTCCGCGAACTCTTCGTGGACGTAGAAAAGCTTCCCGCCTTCGCGCGTGTTGCCTCCCACCTCAAGGAGGGCACGGGGCGTATTCGTGTCTCTGGGCTTACCCCCACGGCGAAAGCCTTGCTGCTCGTGCTTTTCCGGCGCGCAGCGGCACGGCCCCTGATCTTTGTAGTCAACGACAACCGGGCGGTGGAAGAGTTGGTTCCTGTGCTTCGCGGATTTTGCGAACTAACGGGGGCTTGCGATCCGGACTCAGTCATTTCTCTTCCGGCGCGTGACGTACTGCCGTTCCAGAATCTCTCGCCGCATCCAGAACTTCAGGAGGAACGCGCGACCGCGCTCTGGAAAATCGCAACCGGCGCGGCATCCATTGTCGTGTCACCCGTCGCCGCGACGGCAATTCGGCTGCGCTCCGCCGATTATTATTCCGATCTCGCCCGCACCATTCGTCGCGGGGAGTCTTTCGATCTCGAGGCTTTGCTCGCCCACCTCAACACGGTCGGTTACACGTCTACCGATGTCGTCGAGATGCCGGGCCAATACGCGGTCCGCGGTGGAATTCTGGATGTGTACTCTCCCGAGGCGGACCGCCCGCTGCGCATTGAATTCTTCGGCGACGAGGCTGATTCCATCCGCAAGTTTGATCCCGCTTCGCAGCGCTCATCCACGCCGGTGGATGAAGCGCTACTGCTGCCACTCACCGAAACGCCAGTCAGTGAGCACGTGCTCGGCGCGATTCACACGCGTTTGAGCGGCAAGCGGATTGCAGGCTCGGAAGAAATTGTGGAAGCCGCGGTGCGCGCGGGGGGAGTGAATGTTTTTCCCGGCTGGGAGTTCTACACACCCGTTGCCGGCGCCGACAGCACCATTTTCGATCTCCTTCCCCACGCCGCCGTTCTGCTCGACGAGACTGATCAACTCAAGCAGGAATTCGACCACTTCTGGTCTCGCGTGGCGGAAGTTCACGAGCGCAGCGGCGTGGGCAATCTTGTCCGCCCTGAAGATTTGTATTTGCCTCCGGACGACTGGTGGACAAGAACCACGGGCCTTCCCGGCGCAGACCTCGAGCATCTGGGAATTACACGCAGTCCCGATGAAAGCTCCGTGGTCTCCTTTCTTACGCAGCCATCGCCACGCTTTCACGGCGCAGTTCCGGCGATGCTGGAAGAAGTCAAAAAGATCAATGCCGATGGCAAGCGCGTTCTTCTCGCCGTACCGAATGTTGGAGAAGTGGAACGGCTTGCGGATGTATTTACTGAATACAATGTTTCGTTCAAACTGGGAAGCCGCACCCGTGGCGGCGAGAGTTACGCCGACGAAACCAGCTACTTCGCTGGAGAAGTTTTTACTACGACGCTGGCTAATGCGTATGTACCCGATGGAGTACTTCTTCCCGAAGCCAATCTTGCCATCTTCGGGGCACGCGATTTGTTCGATGAATCGGAGTCGGTCGCTTCACGTCCGCAGCGATCGAAATCCAAGGTCTCGGCGTTTCTTTCCGACTTTCGTGATTTGCAGGTCGGCGACTACGTGGTTCACGTTGAGCATGGCATCGGACAGTATCAGGGACTGAAAGAAATCAACCACGGCGATGGGCCGGCTGAGTTCATGCTGCTCGAATTCGCCGAGGCCGCGCGTCTCTACGTACCGCTGACGCGGCTCGATCTGGTGCAGAAGTATCGCTCGTCGGAAGGGGTCAAGCCTGCGCTGAGTCATCTCGGCACGCAGGCCTGGTCGAAGACGAAATCTCGCGTGCGCAAGGCCATGAAGGATATGGCCGACGAGCTTCTCAAACTTTACGCCGAGCGCAAAACCGCTGTGGGGCACGCCTTTCCGCCGGCCAACGAATGGTTCCGCGAATTCGAAGACGCCTTCGAATTCAGCGAGACGGAAGACCAGGCGCAGGCGATCAAAGACGTCATTAATGACATGGAATCTTCGCAACCGATGGACCGCCTGCTTTGCGGTGACGTTGGCTACGGTAAAACCGAAGTGGCAATGCGCGGCGCGTTCAAGGCCATCAATGACAACAAACAGGTCGCCGTGCTCGCGCCCACTACTGTTCTCGCATTCCAGCACTACGAAACTTTCAAGCAGCGTTTCGCGCCGTTCCCTGTGACGATTGAAATGATCAGCCGCTTCCGCAACGCGAAGCAGCAAAAGGAAATTCTGCAGAAGACTGAAGCCGGAAAGATCGACATTCTGATCGGAACGCACCGCATTCTTTCCAAAGACATCAAATTCTCCGACCTCGGCCTGCTCATCGTCGACGAAGAGCAACGCTTTGGTGTCCGCCATAAAGAGCGCATCAAGCAAATGCGCAAGCAGGTCGACGTTTTAACAATGTCAGCCACGCCCATTCCGCGCACCTTGCACATGTCTCTGGTCGGACTGCGCGACATGAGCGTGATTGAAACTCCGCCGAAAGACCGCATGGCGATTCAAACTGTTGTCGCCAGTTGGGACGAGAAATTAATTCAATCCGCAATCGAGCAGGAACTCGAACGCGGCGGGCAGGTTTATTTTGTTCACAACCGCGTGGATACGATTTTTGAAATCGCGGCGAAACTGCAAGTGCTGGTTCCGAAGGCGCGCATCATCGTTGGACACGGACAGATGTCGGAAGGCGAGCTTGAGAAAGTGATGCTGAAATTCATGCATCACGAAGCTGACATTCTGGTCTCGACCACGATTATCGAGAACGGTCTCGATATTCCGCTGTGCAACACGATTCTGATCAACCGTGCCGACCGCCTTGGACTCTCTGAGCTTTACCAACTGCGCGGCCGCGTTGGACGCTCCAACCGGCGCGCCTACGCTTACCTGATGCTTCCACCAGAAATCGAACTCACTCCTATCGCCCGCCGCCGCCTGGCCGCGCTCAAAGAATTTTCCGACCTTGGCGCGGGATTCAAGATTGCTGCCCTTGATCTCGAACTTCGCGGCGCGGGCAACATGCTCGGTGGTGAACAGAGTGGACATATCGAAGCCATCGGCTTCGAGCTTTATACCCAAATGCTGGAGCGCGCCGTCCGCGAGATGAAGGGCGAGGCCGCGCCTGACGAGGCCGAAACTCAACTCAATCTTGGCCTCAACATTCGTATTCCAGGGAGCTACGTTCCAGAAGAAAACCAGCGCTTGCAGATGTACAAGCGCGTCGCGAGAGTCGAAACCGAATCGCAACTCGCCGATGTCGCGGGAGAATTGCACGACCGCTTCGGCCCGCCTCCCCCCGCGGTGCGCAACCTACTGGACTACGCCTCTCTCAAACTGCTGTGTATGAAAGTTGGCGTGAACGCGATCGAGCGCAAACGCGATTTCATTACTCTGAAGTTCCAGCAGAATGCGGCTGTCGATCCGGAGCAGCTAGCCCGCTTCGTCTCCGCCCAGCGCGGCGCGCAGTTTACGCCGGACGGAATGCTGAAATTTGCTTTGAAAGCAACGGCCGCGGAAGAAGTGCTGCGCGCGCTGCGGACCATTCTGGAGCAATTGGCAAGCGCGGAAACTGCGTCTGAAGCGCGGACTGCTGGTCAGGTCTAGCGTTCAAAAGACTTAGGCTTAGCTCAACCCGTCGGGATAATAAAGGCGAATGTTCTACATCGCTCCATGTATCGCCAGCCGCAAACCTCAACAGGTACAATAATCCGGCAACTGAAGTCGAACGACTAACGACTGGCAATCAACGACCCACGACCGCAGTAAAATAACGACTGCCTTTATGCCCATGAAAGTCCGCAAAGCAGTATTTCCCGCAGCCGGCCTCGGCACCCGTTTTCTGCCCGCCACCAAAGCCCAGCCCAAAGAAATGCTGCCGCTGGTGGACAAACCCATTATTCAATACGGCGTGGAAGAAGCCATGGCCTCGGGCTGCAACCAGATTCTGATCATTACCGGCCGGGGCAAGCAGGCCATCGAAGATCATTTCGACGTGAGCTACGAGCTGGAGAAGATGCTCGAAGAGCGCAACAAGACGGAGCTTCTCCAGATCGTGCGCTCGATCTCTGACATGATGTACATCGCCTACGTACGGCAGAAAGAAGCTCTGGGACTCGGGCACGCTGTCCTGATGGCGCGCGAGATGGTGGGCAACGAGCCATTCGCAGTTCTACTCGCCGACGACGTGATTGACGCCAAAGTTCCATGCCTCAAGCAGATGGTTGAAGTTTTCGATCAGACGCAATGCTCAGTGCTGGCCACACAGATCGTCGAAGGGAAGATGATTTCTTCTTACGGTGTTCTCGACGTGAAGCCCGTGGACAGCCGTTTTGGCGAGCGCCTCTTCGAAATAAACAATATGGTGGAGAAGCCCAAGCCCGAGGATGCTCCTTCGAACCTGGCAATTATCGGCCGCTACATTCTTACGCCCGCAATTTTTGACTGCCTCGCCAATACCCCTACCGGCGCCGGCGGAGAGCTGCAATTGACCGACGGCATGCGGCTGCTGCTGCAGAAGGAGAAAATGTACGCCTACGTGTACGAAGGCCGCCGCCACGATACGGGCGACAAGCTGGGCTTC
>Ga0210384_10007382_pt1 | contig 11600 bp, 7 predicted proteins | sample IncBWH2MmetaG_FD_160574 | JGI IMG/M metagenome (GOLD analysis project Ga0210384, IMG submission 160574) | Forest soil microbial communities from Barre Woods Harvard Forest LTER site, Petersham, Massachusetts, United States - Inc-BW-H-2-M | ecosystem: Environmental > Terrestrial > Soil >...
CGCTTTGCGGGAAAGGGTCCCAATATGAGCCTCAAGAATAGAACGAACAGCGCAAGCGAGATAATTGCCATCCACCACGGCCTAAGCACCATCGGAAACAACAACACCAGCAGCCACACCCACCAAGGTGCTCGTGACCACCGATTGCTGTCCGATTTTGTAAGCTTCGCCTGCTCGTCCATGCAGTGGAAAGAGTACGCCCGAATTGCCGTTAGATTCAAAGGTTAAAATCCCAAGTCAATGGGCTGGAATTCCAAACTGACCCACGGCCCACGCAGCTTACTGTTTCTGTTCCCGGCCTTTCAAGCGGAAACCTGTGGTCACCGAGCGGCCCTGAAGTTCTCCACAATCCGCACCAAGAATTCCTCTTGTATTCAATCGGTTTAATGTAAGCTAGGGGCGTCCGCGATTCCATCCGCGGCTACCCTTCTCACTACGAGGCCTGCCTATGTCCCGCTTCCGTTTCGCGCTCTCGCTTTCCTTCGCGCTCGTCCTGAGCCCGGCTTTTTCTCCAACTGTCCACGGAGATGAATCTTCCACCGATCGCATTTTTCTTCATAGCGACTGGGGCCTCGAATCCTCCTGCAAAGTTACCGCGAAGCCCGATGCAATCTCCCTCCCCGGTTTCGACGACTCCAAATGGCACCGCGCGCTCGTCCCCGGCACCGTCGTCGGCTCCCTCGTCGCCGACAAAACTCTCCCCGATCCCAACTACGGCAAAAATCTCGATTCCTTCCCCGGCGCGTTTACGAACAATAAAATTCAAGCCGCCAATCTCGATATGCCGGCCGGCAGCCCTTTCCGCTGCTCCTATTGGTTCCGCACGGAATTCGCGGTTCCCGAGGCCTACGACAACCGCGCCGTCTGGCTCCATTTCCTTGGCATCAACTATCGCGCCAACATCTGGCTCAACGGCAAACAACTCGCCGAACGCGGCGAAATCGCCGGCGCCTATCGCACGTTCGAATTCCTCGTCGAAGGACTCCTGAACAAATCCGGGAAAAACGCCCTCGCTGTCGAAGTCTTCCCCCCAGAAAAAAATGATCTCGGCCTCACCTGGGTGGACTGGAATCCCACGCCTCCCGACAAAGACACCGGCATCTGGCGCGAAGTCTTCCTCACTTCCAGCGGCGACGTCACGCTGCGGGATCCTTTCGCAAATTCCAAGCTCGACTCCGCTTACCGGTCCGCGAAACTCACGCTTTCTACCGAACTCCGAAATACCACCAATCATCCGGTCCAGGCTGTCTTCCACGTCGATCTCGACGACATTCATTTGAGCCAGCCCGTGGCACTTGCCGCGAAGGAAACCAAAATTGTCCGCTTCGCGCCGGAAGAGTATCCACAACTTAAACTCAACGACCCTCATCTCTGGTGGCCCTACCAGATGGGTGGTCCTAGCTTATACACGGCTCATTTTCGAGTCGATGTCTCCAATACACCGTCCGACTCCGTCACTCTGGATTTCGGCATCCGCGAAGTCACCTCCGAACTCACCGAAACCGGTGGCCGTCTCTTCAAGGTCAACGGCAGACGCGTCCTTATCCGTGGCGCCGCGTGGGCTCCCGACATGCTACTCCGCTGGGACTCCGATAAACTCGACGCCGACCTCGCCTACGTCAAGCACATGGGCCTGAACACCATCCGCTTGGAAGGCAAGGTTGATCGCGACGAATTCTTCGACAAGACCGACAAGCTCGGCATCCTCGTCATGCCCGGCTGGATCTGCTGCGATGCCTGGGAACATTGGAACAAGTGGACCCCCGAAACCAAGAAAATCGCTGCCGCCTCGATGGTCGACCAAGCCTCCCGCCTTCGCAATCATCCCAGTGTCTTCGTCTGGCTCTACGGCAGCGATGGCCCCCCGCCCGCCGAAATCGAAACCATGTATCTCGACATCCTCAAGAATCTCGAGTGGCCCAATCCCACAATTTCTTCGGCCGCGGAAAAGTCCACCAGCGTCACCGGTAAATCCGGTGTCAAAATGACCGGCCCCTACGAATACGTTCCGCCCATGTACTGGCTCTCCGACAAAAAAGCCGGCGGCGCCTGGAGCTACAACACCGAAACCAGTCCCGGCCCCGCGATTCCGACCAAGCAAAGCCTCGCCAAATTCATTCCCAAAGAACATCTCTGGCCCATCGACGATTACTGGAATTTCCACGCCGGCGGCGAACGCTTCACCACCATCGACGTCTTCCGCGACGCCCTCGCACGCCGCTACGGCGCGCCGGACTCTCTCGACGACTTCGAGCGCAAGTCCCAGGCCATGACCTACGACAACCAGCGCTCCATGTTCGAAGCCTACGGCCGCAACAAATACGTCTCCACCGGCGTCATCCAGTGGATGCTCAACAACGCCTGGCCCTCGCTCATCTGGCACCTCTACGACTACTACCTCGTCCCCGCCGGCGGCTACTTCGGCACCAAAAAGGCCCAGGAAATCGTCCACGTCCAATACGACTGCGACGCCAACTCCGTTTCCGTCATCAACGGCAAGTACGAGGACCTGAAGGGCTACAAAGTCACCGCCAAGCTCTACAACATTGACGCTAAGCAAGCCGCCTCGCGCGACGCCACGATTGATCTACCAGCCGACGCCGCCACCAAAGCCTTTGATCTGCCCGCGCCGGAAAATCTTTCCACCACCTACTTCCTGAAGCTCCAACTCCACGACGCTTCCGGCAATCTCGTCAGCGACAACTTCTACTGGCTCTCCACCAAGCTCGACACCATGGATTGGAAGCACAAGAAGGACACCGTCTACACCCCGCAAAAAGACTTCGCCGACCTCACCGGCCTTAACTCCCTGCCGCTAGTGAAGCTCGAGGCTACCGCAAAAACCCGATCTGTGCTCACTGGCCCGGATCCGCGGAACGTAGATTTGACCATCAAAAACCCGAGTTCATCGCTGGCCTTTATGGTTCACCTCCGCGCCACTAAAGGACCCAACGGCGACGACTTCGTCCCCGTCTTTTGGGATGACAACTATTTTTCTCTCTTGCCCGGCGAAGAAAAGAAACTCTCCGTCTCTTTTACAACTTACGATCCCAAGATTCGTTTTCCGTCCCTATTCATCGACGGCTACAACGTCGCGCCCGCAGAGGTTCCACTGTCCCACTGAACCGGCAGGTGGCGCCGGCTTCCAGCCGACAAGCAAAGTCACCTAGGGCCCGCATTACGAGGCGGGCCGCTCTCCTGCCCCGTAGCGGCGACCTTCATGTCGCCAAGCCTAAACTCACCACCAAATTGAAACTTGTCATTCTGAGGGCATCCAATGAGGATGCCCGAAGAACCTCAACGTAAACACTCCTCGGAAATCTAAGTTGGAACTTGGAAGGCTTAAGGCTTACAGCTAAAGGCTTACGGCTGTGCGTCTTTCCCCGGCCGTTACCCTTTGGCTACCAACCCCTACCGATTCCCCCTTGCTACCTCTACTGTTAGCCACTAAGCTATCAGTTCGATTGGGGGAAACCGTGCCTAAAGAGAAACCACAAGTAAACATCGGCGAAGTCATCAAAACCTACCGCAGCCAGCGGGGACTTTCCCAGGGCGACATCGAGCGCCGCACCGGATTGCTCCGCTGCTATCTGTCTCGCGTGGAAAACGGCCACACCGTTCCCTCGCTCGAAACCCTCGCGAAAATTGCCGAAGCCATGGAAATTTCCCTGGCCGACTTTTTCCCGGGCACCGAAACTCCCCGCGACAAAGAGACCCAGAAGATGCTCGGCGAACTCAGCCAGGACGAAATCCGGTTCCTCGCCGAAATCAAAAAGTACAGCACCACCCTCTCCGAAGGCGACAAGCGCCTCGTGCTGGCCATGATCCGCAAAATGGCCACCCTGCTACCCACCCAAGCAGCCGCCCAAGCCAAAAAACCTATGCTGCGCCGCCCCTCCCTCTAACAATTTTCCATTTTCAAATGACAACGGCCCGCTCCGCATAATCGGACGGGCCGCTCTTTCTTGGAGTGCGGCAGCCCTGCTGCCGCTTTTGAGGTTTCAACCCCCGCAACAAATTATCTTCCGTCCTCGAACGTTGCCCCCTCAAACATTCCGATTCCGCAACGCCTGCAACGCCTCCGGCAAAGCCGCCCCGCCACCACCACTACCCCCCGCCCCATCTTTTCCATCCTCCTCCAACGTATCCCCCTCGCCCGGCGCCAAAAACAAATTCGTCTCCACCGCATACTGCTTCGTATAAAGCTCGTAATACCGCCCACGCGCCGCATAGAGCGACTCATGCGTCCCACGCTCCAGAATATTCCCGTCCTGCACCACCAAAATCTGCTCCGCCCGCCGGATCGTGGACAACCGGTGCGCAATCACAAACGTAGTCCGCCCGCGCATCAAATAGCGCAATCCCTCCTGAATCAGCGCCTCGGACTCCGAATCCAGGCTCGACGTAGCCTCATCCAGAATCAGGATCCGCGGGTCCGCCAGGATCGCCCGCGCAATCGACACGCGCTGCTTCTGCCCGCCGGAAAGCTTCACGCCGCGCTCGCCCACCACGGTGTCGTACTTCTTCTCGTAATTCTCCGCAAACTCATCCACCCGCGCGATGCGGCAGGCCTCCATAATTTCCGCTTCCGTCGCACCCGGCCGCGCATACGCCACGTTCTCCCGAATCGACCCGTCGAAGAGAAACGTCTCCTGCAGCACCACGCCAAGCTGCGTGCGATAAGAGCTCAGCTTCACGGTCGACAGGTCCACGCCATCCACCAGAATTCGCCCCTTAGTTGGAGTGTAGAACGCCGAAACCAGTCCGATGATCGTGGATTTTCCCGACCCAGACGGCCCCACCAGCGCTGTCACCGTTCCCGGCTCCGACACAAAACTCACTCCGTGCAGCACTTCCTTCCCTGCCTCGTAAGAGAAGTGCACGTCCTCAAATTCCACGCGTCCCGTAATCCGCTCCAGCAAAACCGTGCGCCGCGGGTCCTGGTCTTCCTTCGCCTCATTCAATATTTCGCGAGTCCGCTCCAGGCCCGTGATCGCTTCCGTAAGCTGCGTCCCGATCGCCACGATCTGAAACACCGGCGCGATCAACATTGCAAGAAAAGCCGAGTAAGAGAAGAACATGCCGATCGTCATCTGCCCCGCAATGATTCTCCGCGCGCTCAAGTACATCACCACCGCGCTCACCAACCCCATCAGCATCGCCCCCGAGAGGCTCATGATCGAAGTCGCCGTCAACGTCTTCAGGACGTTGTCCAGCAACCTCTGCGCCCCGCTCGCGAACACACTCTCCTCGTGCTCTTCCGCGTGGTAACCCTTCACCACGCGCACCCCGCCCAGCGACTCGGTCAGCCGCCCGGTAACTTCCGCATTAATTTTGGGCCGCGCCCGGAAAATCGGCCGAATCGTCGAAAAAGCCTTGTTCAGGAACAGCCCGAAAACAATCAACACCCCAAATGCAACAACGGTCATCACCGCGTTGATATAAAGCAGCACGCCAAGAGCCAGCACCGCGGTCATCAACCCGCCCACAAATTCCACGAGCCCCGTGCCGATCAGATTCCGCACGCCCTCCACGTCGCTCATGATCCGCGAAACCAAGGCGCCGGTCTTGTTCGCGTCGTAGAAACTCACCGAAAGCCGCCCGATGTGTGCCTGCACCTGCTTGCGCAAATCCGTGATCATCCGCTGCGCCGATTTCGACAGCAGTTGCGTCAACGCAAAAGAAGACAACCCCTGAATCAAAGTCGCCGCAATCACCGTCAGCACCAGCGGCAGCAGCAACTGCTGCTGCTTTTTCCCGATCACATCATCAATTAGATATTTCGTCGAACCCGGCAAGACCAGCCCCGCCACCCGGTTGATGGCCATCAGCCCGAACCCGAGAAGTAGAAGCGTCCGCCGCGGATGAATCAGCGCCCAAATATCAGGCAGTGAACTCCAGTTGACCTTTTTCTTGGGCTTCTTGTCCGCAGCTTCGCCGGAACTGCCGCGGCTCGACGAGCGTTCTCCGGAAGCGCCCTTAACCGCCGTTGGTGTGTACGTTGAGCGTAATGACATGGTCCCCGTTTTCGTTGTTCAGGATACCTGTTCGATGCGCGGACCGCCACGGAATGTACGCCTGTAGCGTCCACCTTCAGGCATGCCCTGACGTAGGAAGGGTGGACCCAATCACCGCCCATCGCGTTGGACATCTGTTCAAGCAGACAGAGGCAGGAATGTAGTGGCCGACCTTCAGGTCGGCCACTAAAGGGAATTAATCACTCAAATGAGGAAAAACCAAAGTGGTCCCAAGCACCCCAAGTCCGTGCTTTAACTCTTCGTCTCCACAATCACCGGCTGGTTCAGCCGGAATTCCAACCGCGTCTCCGGCCTAAGATGAATGTCCTTTTTCCCTGTGAAGTAGGCCACAGCCGTCCCAGCTCCAGCGCCAATCGGACCGCCAATCAGCGCGCCCTTGCCGCCAGCAGCCGCTGCGCCGATCAACGCTCCTCCACCGGCGCCGCCCCCAATCCACGCCCAATTGCGCTTCTTGTGATCGCCGCCTCTGCGGTAGGAACTCGACGTCCGCAGGTCATACGTCTTGCCGTTCAACTGCATCGATTCCAGCGCCAGTTGCAGGTGCGCCCGCCCCATCAAATGGCCCGATGGGCGCGCATCCACAACGATCCCTTCCACCGGCGTTCCCTGCGGAATCACGGTTTTGTCATTCAAAACCACCGGCTCCGAAATCGTAGCCTCAAAATGATCCCCCGGCCGGTTCTGGTTGCTGGAAATTCCCTGGTCCAGCGTCACATGGATCGGCGTCTCTTCGGGGACAGTAACCGGAATGGTCCTGGGATGAGTCGCAAGCGTGACTGCGGTGGTGATAATGCCCGCGGATAAAAACACAATCACACTGGCGAGCAGTACATTACGTTTTGTTCCAAGCATGAAATCCTCCCTGCCGTTTTAAGCCGCAGGGAGTTCGCCAAATCGGCGTGCTTTAAATTGCTGAATCTAAAGAGCTGAAACCTAAAACGACAATAATACGTGGGAAATATGTCCCGAACCTAAGTAGTTTTGCAGTACCGGAACTACGCGCGGATGTTTTCTGGAAATACGACGATTATTTTGCCGGTGTCACAACGCCGACTTTGTCCAAGCCGCTGCATGCGATGTACAGGCGCCCGTCGGACGTTGCCGCCATATTGCGGACCACTCCTCCGCCCGAAGGAATCTTTGCGCTCGCAAATGCCTGCGTCTTCGGATTGAACTGCACAATCGTGTTCGGATGCACGCCGGACTCGCTGTACCAAACCATCCCATCCGGAGTGATCGCAATTCCGTAAGGATTCGATTCCGCTCCTCCGGGAGAATTGAACAATTTTACGCTGCCCGTCGCTGCATTCAGCGTGCCCAAATGCCCGCTCTTAAAGTCGGTGAAATAAACCGTGTCGTCAGCGGCGATCGCCAGGCGGCGCGGGCGCACGCCATCAGGAAGCGCGTACTCCTTGATTGCCATCGTCTGAGGATCAATCGAAGCCATCTTGTTAGTCCCCAGCTCGCAGAAAATCGGCACACCCTTGCTGTTGATTTGAATACCGTAAGGCAGCGCAGCCTGCGTTGGAACTTCCTTCAACTCAATCTTCCCGGTTTTCGGATCCAGCCGGCCCACCATGTTTCCGCCCTGCACCGTAAACCACAAAATGCCCCGCGCATCAAACACCGCCGTATGCGGATCATCCGCCTTCTCGATCGGCATTTTGTATTCGGTCACCTTGCCCGTCTTCGGATCAAGCCTTCCGATATACCCGCCAAAATTTGCGGTGAACCAGATATTTCCCTCTTTGTCCGCCACCAACCCATGCGGCCCGGAGTTCTTGTTCGTGGCCAGCGGGTACTCCGTGAATTCGCCGGTCTTCGGGTCCAGTCGCCCGATCTTGTTCACCATCTGCTCGGTGAACCACAGCGCACCATCTGGCCCCACCGCCGGATCGTGTGGGTGCGCGCCCTTCGTCGGCACAGTCCACTCCTGTATGGTCACGTTCAGTGCGCCCACATCGGCGGAAGTGCTCACAGAGCGATGGCTAGGCAATGCAACCGCGGCAATCGTTCCCAAGCACACAAAACAAACCAGAGCGAAGGTTCTCTTGGTCATGGCGTTTTCCCCAATACGCATATGGACATTCCGCCGGGCTGGCCGGATATAGGGCCAGATACAAGCTTAAGCTTATGACAAAGGCTCGGGGCCGCGCGAGTGTATAGCGCAATGCCCAGCCGGATGCCATAATGTTTCCATCGTTTTTACCGGGTTGAAGAGTCGCCAATTGCACCCCGCCTGGCGTTTGAAAACCTGCGAAATTTGTGAAATGGGAGTTCCGGCATGGCGGCGACGCATCTCAATCTGACGGGAACGAAAGAGTTCATCGCGCTCGAAGAAACCTACGGCGCGCACAATTATCTCCCGCTCGACGTGGTGATCGAACGCGGCGAAGGCGCCTGGGTGTTTGACGTAGAAGGGAAGCGCTACCTCGATTGCCTCGCCGCATACTCCGCCGTCAATCAAGGCCACTGCCATCCGCGGCTTGTCGAAACGCTTGTGGAACAAGCCCGCAAGGTGACGTTAACCTCGCGCGCATTTCGCAACGCGCAGCTGCCTCTGCTCTACAAAGAACTGCATGAACAAACCGGCATGGACATGGCGCTCCCCATGAATTCTGGCGCCGAAGCCGTCGAAACCGCCGTTAAAGCGGCCCGCAAGTGGGGCTACACAAAAAAGGGAATTCCCGAAGGCCAAGCGGAGATCATCGTTTGCGAAGGGAATTTTCATGGCCGCACCATCAGCGTGGTCAGCTTCTCCACTGAAGAGCAATACAAAAACGGCTTCGGCCCCTTCACCCCCGGCTTTCGCGTGATTCCGTTCGGCGATGCTCAGGCGTTGCGCGCGGCAATCACTCCCAACACCTGCGGATTCCTGCTCGAACCGATCCAGGGAGAAGCCGGAATCATTATTCCTCCCGATGGCTACTTGCGCGAAGCTGCGGAAATCTGCCGCGAAAACCGCGTGCTGTTCATGGCGGATGAAATCCAATCGGGGCTTGGTCGCACCGGCAAAATGTTCGCCTGCATGCACGAAGGCGTTCAGCCGGATGTGCTGATCATCGGCAAAGCGCTCGCCGGAGGGTTTTATCCTGTCTCAGCAGTGCTCGCCTCAAAGGAAATTCTCGGCGTCTTTCAGCCAGGGGATCACGGCAGCACCTTCGGCGGCAATCCGCTAGCCTGCGCGCTGGCGCGAACGGCCCTCCGCATCCTGATCGAGGAAAAACTGGTCGAGCGTTCCGCCGAGCTGGGCGCCTACTTCCTTGAAAAATTGAAAACACTGCAAAGCCCGTTAATCCGCGAAATTCGCGGCCGCGGCCTGTGGATCGCCATCGAATTGAATCAGGATGCGCGGCCCTATTGCGAAGCCTTGAAGGACGAAGGCATCCTCTGCAAGGAAACCCACGAAACAATCATCCGCATCGCGCCTCCCCTGGTCATCGAGCGCGACGAAATCGACTGGGCATTTGAGCGGATTGCAAAGGTGCTCATCTAACAAACCGAGCGGGGTGATTCTTCAGTCGGCGGCGGGAACGGTACGGCGCAGCTTTGGCGCGGGTTTATCGAAATTCAGAACACTGTTCACAAACTGGCTGAGCGTGCCGCCCAGATGTCCCAGAACGCGCTGTTTGAGTGAGGTATAGTCCTGTGTCCCGCAGAAGAGGTCGCTGAGAAGTTGCCGAAACACCGCGTTGCGCTGCAGAAACTGCACCATGCGCGTAGTAACCGCGCAGCCGAGAAATGATCCCCGATAAAACCGCCGAACAATTCGCGCCGCAAACTCGAGTTCCAGTGAAAACGAAGCGCGCACCCGCGAAGGATACAGTTCAGGGCAACCCTCCGCGATCGAACGCCCCAGCAATTCGCCCGAGCGCATTGCGTAAAACAGGCCCTCTCCTGTCAGCGGGTCCACCCAGGCGGCCGCGTCCCCGCACATCGCCCAATTCCTGCCAATTACGGCGCGGTCGGAAAGCGTGCGCACCTGCGGCGAAGGCAAAACGTGGCTGTAGAATTTTGCGTTTTCCGTCGCAAATTTTTCCGCCGCGGCAAACGTGTGCAGGTGCGAACGAAGCTCGTTGCTGGTGTGCGAAGCCATGCTCCCGCAAATGCCCAGCGAAATATGATCCGCCCGTGGAAACGACCAGATGTAGCCTTCGAACTCCGGCAGAAATTTAATGATGATCTCTTCGGCCGTCTCAGGTACGAAGTAGCCTTGCGTCATTTCCAGTTCGTCAGCGGAAAGCGCCCGCGTGCCCGGCAACATCTGGTTTCGCGCGCCGGAGGCGAGCACCACGAAGTCCACATTGCGCCATTCGCCCTCGACGCAGTACCGCGGCTTGTCGGTTGACGTGTCAATCTGCTGCACGCGCCGGTGATGCACTTCGCAACCCGCTTCCCGCGCCCGGTCCAGCAGGAAGCCGTTCAGCACCCGCCGCGAATAAATCACGATGGGGTGCTTCAGGTCGAGCTTGGCGCGCTGGTTCTCCGCGCTGATGATCTCGACGTTGCGCACCAATTTCTTCGGATGGGGATTGTCCAGTAGAAAAGGGAAGTGCTCGGTAGCCTTGTAAGTCAGCCCGCCGCCGCAGGGCTTTTCCCATGCCAGCCGCTCATCAAAAATATTCACGGAGTGCCCCGCACGCGCGAGTTGTTCCCCGCACATGGCGCCCGAAGGTCCACCACCGATGATGACAATCTCAGCCATTTGTTCGTCTTAGGTGAACTATTTTCGCGCCTCCGGCGCAGGCGGGACAGGGGCAAATAGCGGGCGGCCGGCGGCTCCTAGGACACGGGAAACAGCACCAGGCTAAAACCCGCTAAAAGTATAGCACCGAAGATGGCGGCGGCTGTGGCGGAAGCCGTGCGCCGGCGTACCAATCGTGCACCCAGTCGCATAAAGAGAAAAAAGAGCACAAAGTAGGGCATCAGCAGCACCACCAGAATTTGGCCGCTGTGCAACACGAAGGTGCCAAACGCCAGTACAAGCCACGCGAGCAGAATGGCCGCGTAGTCAATCCCCAGCCGTTTCCGGGGCTCACTCACTGGGCCTAGCAGAATCTCCAACGCATAAAGAAACACAAACGCCGCAAAGAAAAAAAGCGGGAAGCGCACCCATCTCTGCCACGTGAGCCACGCGCCCGTCAGGGTCAGGTCGAACCATCCGGTTATTAGCAGGTGCAGGATCAGCGCCCCTGCGGCCGCGCTCAACAAGATCCCGGGCTTCGCGGCCAGCTTTTTCATAGTGAGTTTGGGGTGCAGCAACAAAAGGATTGCGCCGGCCAACAGAAAGAAGCTGGCTAGATAGTCGCCCTCAAACAATTGGAGCACGCGCAGCGGAATGAAGTGGCGAAGGACGAAGAGAACGGCAGACGAAACGAGTAAGATTTCGGCCAGAAACCGAACCGTCCCGGGCACCTGTGAATCGGCCGGTGTCTCTTCGGGAGAGGCCGTCGCCAGTTCCTTCAGAAACGGCCCCGAGAGCACCAGAACGCCTATAAATCCGAGCACGCTTCCAGCCACATAGAGCACGCTGGGAACCCGCACAGGATTCGACATGTTCAG
>Ga0210384_10007383_pt1 | contig 11600 bp, 10 predicted proteins | sample IncBWH2MmetaG_FD_160574 | JGI IMG/M metagenome (GOLD analysis project Ga0210384, IMG submission 160574) | Forest soil microbial communities from Barre Woods Harvard Forest LTER site, Petersham, Massachusetts, United States - Inc-BW-H-2-M | ecosystem: Environmental > Terrestrial > Soil >...
CTCGGTGAGGACGGCGAGATCCCTTGTTCTTGAACGACAGCCAGGTGCCGCGGTCCGACAGCAGATAGGCGTTCGACGACGAGGCCATGTTGAGCGCGGGCCCCATGCCCTGGCCGATTTCGCGGTACCAGTCGCCCTTGGCGGCCGCAACGTCGACGCCGGCGACCTTCCACAGTCGCAGTTCAGCCTCGTGCGTGCCGGAATGATCGCCGCGTGAGATGAAGGGCGCCTTTGCCGCGGCGATCTTGCGCAAGGCATCGGCAACATCCTTGTCGCCTGAAATGTGCGCCGGGTCCGCCTTCGGGCCGACGATGATGAAGTCGTTGTACATGACGTCGTAGCGCTTCACGCCTTGGCCCTCAGACATGAACTTGTCTTCGGCCACTCGGTCGTGCACGAACGCCACATCGGCATCGCCGCGTCGCCCGATGTCGAGCGCCTGACCGGTGCCGACGGCGACAACCCTCACGCCGATGCCGGTTGCTTCCGTAAAGCGCTGCAACAGATGTCCGAACAGGCCGGATTGCTCGGTCGAGGTGGTCGAGGCGACGGTGATGGTTCGATCCTGCGCCGATGCGCTGGTGCACCATGCCAGGATCGCGAGGAGGTATATGAAACGCTTCACCGAGTGTGCCCTCTTCATTCGGGTCGCGATGCTGTTATGCGCGAGCCGAAGACACTCGTTCAATAGGCAATTTTTGTCGACGTGCCAATATGATGCGTGAAGGCGATTTGCCCGTCGGGCAAGGTTCGAGAATTCGTGTCCAGCCCCTTCTGCAAAAATATTTGTATTTACGAAAATCAGAAGATGTGCATTACTTGCGTCGTCCCGCCTCCACTGGAGGGGCGTATCGCGATCGTCACGGACGTAGGAAGCGGGATGCGATGGACGCGTTGGCACGCACGACGAGGCGCGCCGACGCGTACGGCAAAAACGTGTGGTCCTGATCCCCCGACGCTGGGATCGAGCTCCGCGAGGCGTTCGCGAGAGCGACGGTGGCTATCAAGCCCGGACACCGGGGAGAGCGCGCCATAAGCCGTAACACCATCGCGCAGGGAATGCCGTGATGTTGCGGCTTACCCGTGGTGACTACACTCGTGTGTTCTTGTTTACACACGAGGCTGCGGGTGTGGCTGCACACCCGGCATTCCCTGCGCCCTCCATTTTTTGAAGGGCGAACCAAACGTCAAACTCGGGCGCACAAGCGCAACGGGAACGCTTCTATTTGTCGACACGCGGGCGGCGTCCGAAGCCCGCAGGGAGCATTGATGCGTGACCCGCTATTCCGCCGCCTTGGCGGTCTTGCCGAACATCCGTGTCGGCGCCGGGAAGCCACAGGAGGTGCCGTCGGTGATTTTGACCTGATCCTCCCAGGGCAGGCGGAAGGTGCCCGCGACCATGTCCTGCATGAAGGTGTAGGGACAATCCATGGCGCCGCCCTTCACCGCGACATAGCCGCGATGCCAGAGCTGATAGATGTTGTTCTCGACGCCCCAGTTGATCCGTGCCTCGCGCACGAGATCGGGCCTGACCTCCGCGGTGATGATCTCGTCCGCGCGTCCCGTGGTGCCGTGCGCGATGACGCTGCCGTCGAAATTGACGATCATGCCTTCGCCCATGGAATCGAACGAGCCGTCCGAGCCGCACATGCAGACATTGGCGGTCACCATCAGGTTCTGGAACGCGTTCGCCTGGTTGGTGAAGCGCCAGCTTTCGCGGATCGGCGCGGTGTAGCCGGCGGTGCGGATCATGATTTCCGCGCCCTTGTAGGCGCATTCGCGCGCCATCTCCGGGAACATGCCGTCATGGCAGATGATGAGCGCGATTTTCGCGCCCTTCGGCCCTTCGATGACGGGAATGCCGATGTCGCCGGGCTCCCACGGCTCGACCGGAATCCAGGGATGGAATTTGCGGTAGTAGAGCTTGATCTCGCCGTGGTCGTCGATGATCAGGCCGGAATTGTAGGGGTTGCCGTGCGGGTTGAACTCCATGATGGAGAAGCAGCCCCAGATATTGTTGTCGATGCAGGCCTTCTTGAAGGCCGCTACCTCCGGTCCATCAAGCCGGCACATGATCTCGGGATTGGTGTCCATCGACAGACCATGCAGCGAATATTCCGGGAAAACCACGAGATCCATGGTGGAAAGATTGCGCCGCGCCTTGCCGACCATCCAGACGATGCGCTCGGTCTGTTTGGCGAGATCGGCCCGTGTGGCGACGACGGGGAGTTGCAGTTGCACCAGCCCGATCACGACGCCGTTGGGCGATTTGTTGAGGCCGCCAAGTCCGTTCATCCGATCCTCCCTCTCGAGCGTGCGACTTCGATCCCGGCGAGCCAAGCAAAGCCGATTTCGGATGCGATAAAAAGATTATCTTTCAGGCAGGCCGCACTTCACCAGGGTGAGGGCGACCCCAATACGACCCAGATGGCAACCGCGACGGCGAGAGCAATGACGACGTAGGACAGCGTATTCCTCATGCGTTGCTAAACACCGCAAAGAAGGTGAATATTCAATCCGACGAAGGATGAACGTTGGGAAGCAGACATTGTCGGAAAAATCTGGGAACCCGGAGCGGGTTGGCATATCACGCGCCGCTTTTGCCGCGACCATCGGCAATATGCTCGAGTTCTACGACTTCATCACCTACAGCTTTTTCGCGATTCAGATCGGGCACACCTTCTTTCCCGCGCAAAGCGAATACGGCAGTCTGATGCTGTCGCTTGCAACTTTCGGCGCAGGCTTTGTCACGCGACCGATCGGCGGCATCGTGCTCGGCATCTATTCCGACCGCATCGGACGGCGGCCGGCGATGCTGTTGAGCTTCGCGCTGATGGGCACGGCGATCCTCGTGATCTCGCTGACGCCGTCCTACAATTCCATCGGCCTCGCCGCACCGATCATCGTCATCATCGCGCGGATGGCGCAGGGCTTTGCGCTGGGCGGCGAGGTCGGGCCGACCACCGCCTATCTCATGGAGATCGCCTCGCCCGAGCGCCGCGCGCTGGTGGTGTCGTGGCAGCCGACGAGCCAGGAGATCGCCGCGACCGCGGGCGCGCTGGTCGGCGTTATCCTCAGCAAGACGATGGCGCCGGAGGCGCTCGAATCCTATGGCTGGCGGATTGCGTTCCTGATCGGCGCCGTCTGCCTGCCGTTCGGCCTGTGGATGCGCAGTTCCTTGCCGGAGACGATCCCGCAAGGCGACGCAGGCGGAGAAAGATCCAGCCATCTCGTGCTGGCACGGCGCTACATCCGCGTCATCGTGCTGGCGCTGTTGATCCTGGCGAGCGGCACGATCGCGACCTATGTCACGCAATACATGACGACTTATGCGCAGAACACGCTGCATGTGGGAACGACCCTCGCCTTTACCACCTCGCTGGTCAGCAATGGCATCGGCATTGTCGGAGCGCTGCTCGGCGGCTGGCTCGCGGACCGTTACGGTCGCAAGCCCGTGATGGTCTGGCCGCAGCTTGTCGCGCTGGTGCTGACCTATCCGACGTTCCTGTGGATCGTGCATGCACCGGGAGCGTTGTCGCTGCTGTTCGGCTTTGGCGTGCTGACCCTGGTCGGCTCGCTGCCCTTCACCGCGTTCTACGCCACATTCGCCGAAGCGTTGCCGCAGAATATCCGTGGCGGCGTGTTTGCCACCATCTATGCAGTGGCGATCGCAAGCTTCGGCGGCACCGCGCAACTCGTGGTGACCTGGCTGCTGCACATTTCCGGCAATCCGCTGGCGCCGGCCTGGTATCTGTTGCTCGCGGCCGTTGTCGGGCTGATCGCGATGGGTCTGATGCCGGAGACGGCGCCGATCAAAACCGGAGGGAAGTAGTCATTCGAGCCGCTCGACCTTGCGTTTTGATAATCGTTCCAGATTCTTTACGCCGCATGCAATTGCCAGTCGCCGATAATTTCAAAGCGTGCCTTGACGTCATTTTGTTTGAACAGCGCGAGGCGATCGATGTCGAGCCTTTGCAGGCCGAGTCGCGCAAAACGCGCGCGCAGCATCTCGATCAGGCCCTCGCGCCTTGTATCGTCGAGCCGGCCGGTCAACGTCATGTGGAATCGGAATTCCTCCATGACATAGGGATAGCCCCAGCGTTCCAGATATTCGACCTGCCGAGGCGTCAGCCGCGACGGATTGCGCCGCGCGCGATCATCCGCCGTCAGCGGCGCGCGGAAGGAATCGAAGGCGCGGACACAATCGGCTGCGAATTGTTCGAGCTCGTTCGATCGCTCCGCGGGGATCACCGCAATGAAACCGCTGATCGAATTGACGACCGGCGTGATCACGGGAATCCGCCGCGGCTGGCCGGCAAAATCGGCGCAAGCGGCGAGCAATTCGGATTCCGTTTCGCCGTTTGCGAGCGAGATCGGCGCCTTCAGCGTGGCATGGAAGCCGTATTTGCGCGGATCCTCGGTGACCTCGCGCCAGTCCGGCACTTCTTCCACGACGTCGGACGGGAAGGGCAGTGCTGCGCCGATCCAGGCGTCATAGCCGAGCATTTCGGCCCCGAACTGATCGAGCGCGGCGCCTTGCGCCGGCGCATAGTAGATCGCGTAGCGGGGAAAATGAGCCATCAGCGCAGGTCTAGAAGTTCATTCGGCGGCAATCGCCTCAAGTCGGGAGCCACGCGAGGCGATGCGATCGGCATCGGTCAAATGCAGCAGTCGGCCAGCCGCAATCACCGCGACGATGCGCGGCCGCATCGGCACGGCTTCGTCGACGAGCAGGATGTCGGCGCGCTGTCCCTCCGCCAATTTGCCACGGTCGGAAAGGCCCGCAGCCTTGGCCGGCGCTCCCGAGATCAGGTCCCAGGCCTTGGCCAGCGGCAGCACTCCGTCGGCGGCCAGGCGGAAGGCGGCGAGCAGCGGCGCCGGATAGTAATAGTCGGAGGCGAGCACCGAGCAGAGACCCTTCTCGATCATGTCGGAAGCCTTGGTCCAGCCGGTGTGGCTTCCGCCGCGCACCACATTGGGCGCGCCGAACACGATGGCGTCGCCGCCGGCCGCGGCCTCGCGCGCAGTCTCTTCGTTGACGGGGAATTCGGCGATCGTCACGCCCTGCGCGCGAAAAGTCTGTCGCATCGCCGGGCTTGCGTCATCATGCGAGAGCATGCGGACATCGGCCTCGCGCGCGATCTTCGCCAGCCGCGCGATCGATCCCGGCACGGCATCGGCGCGGGACAACACGTGCTGCAGGAGGGTGTCGAAGGCTTCGTCCGAAAGCCCGGTGCGCTCGACCATGCTTTTGCGCTTGTTGGGCTTGTTGAGCAGGGTGACCGTATTTTCCGTGTGGTCGTTGAACGCGAACAGGTCGACGCGTCTGTTGGCGAGCCACTCGCCGATCTGGTCTTCCGCATCGAGGTTGTAGGTCTCGTGGCGGAGATGGAAGCGCGTGTCCGCGGCAAGCTTCGGCCGCAAGGTCTCGATCGCTTCCAGCAGCTTCTGCGCATTGTCGCCACAGCGCAAGCCAGGCTCCCACGACCAGGTCGCGGCATGGAAGACCGTGGTGATGCCGTTGGCGATTGCCTGCCGGTCGCTGTCGACCAGCGCGACATCGATCGGGAAATCCACCTTGGGCCGCGGCATCATCTGCCGCTCGAAAGCATCGCCATGGATGTCGACGATGCCGGGCAGCACCAGGAGATCGCGCGCATCGAGTTCGAACGCGCCGCGTCCCTTGCGGGTATCGACGCCGGAGATCTTGCCGTTGGCAATCGACAGCGAGCTTTCCGCAAATTCGCCGTCGAGCAGCGTGCGGCCACCTTCAATAATAATGTCAGTCACGATGCGGCACTTCGTCGGAGGTTGAGGGGAGAGGCGGCGGAGGCTTCATATTTATCGAGAAACGCCTCGATGCCAAGCTTCCTGAAATCGGGGAGGGCGGTGTGCAGCGTCTCGTGATCCCAGTCCCACCAGGCCAGCCGTACCAGCCGGTCGGCGATGTCTTCCGGAAACCGCCGCTTGATCGGCCGCGCCGGGTTGCCACCGACGATGGTGTAGGCGGGCACGTCCTTGGTGACGATGGCGCCGGCCGCGATCACGGCTCCAGTGCCGACGCTGCGGCCCGGCAGGATGATCGCGCCATGCCCGATCCAGACGTCATGGCCGATGAAAATGCGGTGGCTCTTGCGCCATTCGAAAAACTCGGCGTCGTCAGCCTCGCCGGGGAAATACGCACTCGCACGATACGTGAAATGCGCCTGCGTCGCGCGATGCATCGGGTGATTGCCGGGATTGATCCGCGTCATCGCCGCGATCGAGCAGAACTTGCCGATCGTCGTGTAGGTGATCTCGGAGTCGTTGACGACATAGGAGTAGTTGCCCATGGCGACATCGAGCAGCTTGGTGCGGGCTCCGACCTCGCAATAGATGCCGAAGTTCGCTTCCTGAACTTTTGCCGAGGGATCGATGAGGGGATTGATCGAGAGCGTCTTGCCGGACATGCCAACTTCCAAAATCGATGCCGATGGAGGCTCGGCGCGCCCGTCATCGGGGGGCTTGATGACAACTTCATGACGGTGACGTGACGGCCGAGGCGGGTGTGGATGAATGCCGCACTGCAGCGCGGCTGTCACACAACTGTAGAATCCCGACGATAGCCATGGCCACGGCTATTTTCGGAGCAGCGCATGCTGGTGGTTGAAGGTTTGACGTGCCGTTTCGGCACAAAGGCCGCAGTCGACAATGCGTCCTTCTCCGTTGCGCCGGGTGGCTTTATCGGCGTGATCGGCCGCTCCGGCGCCGGAAAGTCGACCCTGCTGCGAACCATCAACCGCCTGGCGCCCGCGACATCCGGGCGCATCCTCTTCGACGGCCAGGACGTGACCGCGCTCAAGGGCAAAGAGCTGCGTAAATGGCGAGCGCGCTCGGCCATGATCTTCCAGCAATTCAATTTGATCGGCCGTCTCGATGTTTTGACCAACGTGCTGATGGGCCGTTTGTCGGAGATTTCGTCCTGGCGCTCGCTGTTCCAGCTCTGGCCGGAGGAGGACGTCGCGGTCGCGATGTCGGCGCTCGAGCAGTTCGACATGGCCCAGCTTGCCGCCCAGCGCGCCGACCAGCTCTCCGGCGGCCAGCAGCAGCGCGTGGCGATTGCGCGCGCGATGGTGCAGGAGCCCGACATCATCCTGGCCGACGAGCCGATCGCCTCGCTCGATCCGCGCAACACCAGGATCGTGATGGACGCGCTTTTGCGCATCAACAAGCATTTCGGCATCACCGTGCTCTGCAACCTGCATTCGCTCGATCTCGCGCGCAGCTATTGCGATCGCCTGATCGGGATGTCTGCTGGCCGCGTCGTGTTCGACGGTGCGCCGTCGGCGCTGACCGAGCACATCGCCCGCGAGCTTTACGATCTCGAGGCCAACGAGGTCATGGGAACGGTGCCGTCAGCGGAAGCGCCCGCCGGCGAAACCATTCCGGCTGCCGCCGTCGCCTGAGTTTTCTCGCGTCTTCGAAGTCGGCCCTTCGAGGACGTCACTGCCCGCCAAACCTAACCCCGAAGGGTGCCCCCCATGATCAACCGCAGACTCCTGATTGCCGGAATCGCCTCGCTGGCGCTCACCACCTCCGCCCTTGCCGAAGACTGGAAGGCGAAATATCCCGAGATCACCTTTGCCGTGATCCCGGCCGAGAACGGTTCGGGCGTCACCGAGCGTTACACGCCCTTCGTCAACTATCTCTCGAAGGAGCTGGGCATCAAGGTGAACCTGCGCGTCGCCAACGACTATGCCGCTGTCATCGAGGGCCAGCGCGCCGGCAACATCCACATCGGCTACTATGGCCCGGCTTCGTTCTCGCGGGCGCGGCTGACCGGCGTCAAGACCGATGCGTTCGTGATCGACGTCAATTCCGACGGCTCCAAGGGCTATTATTCGGTGTTCTATGTGCTCGCCAAAAGCCCGTACCAGAAGCTCGATGACCTGAAGGGCAAGAACCTCGGGCTGGTCGATCCCAACTCGACCTCCGGCAACAACATGCCGCGCTTCAAGATGAACCAGATGGGTGTCGATCCCGACAAGTTCTTCTCGCAGGTCGTCTTCACCGGCAGCCACGAGAACGCCGTGCTGGCGCTGTCGCAGGGCACCGTCGATGTCGCAGCCAACTGGTGGAATGCGGAAGACGATTCCAACCTGACGCGCATGTTGACCAAGGGCATGCTCAAGAACGCCGACAGCACGCCGATGAAGAGGGAAGACTTCCGCATCATCGTGAAGTCGGACCTCATCATCAACTCGCCCTATGCCTATCTCAGCGATCTGCCCGACGACATGAAGGCCGCGATCAAGCAGGCGTTCCTCGATGCGGCGCAGAAGGACCCCGAGGCCTTCAAGAAGCTCTCCGACGGCAAGAACAAGCCGTGGGAGCCCATCACCAACGAGGACTACAACAAGACGATCGAGCTGATCAAATTCGTCGACACCCTTCGCAAGAAGAACTCCTGAATGGATGTTCGAGAGGCCGGGTTTGCCCCGGCCTCTCTGCTCCTGACGTGAGTCCGCGATGACATCAGCCGTTGCCATTCTTCCGAGCCAGCAGCTTGCGGCGCTGAATGAAGCCTATCGCAAGGCGGTCGCGCGCAAGCGATTGCGGCTTGCGCTCGGGGCCCTGGTTTTTCTGGCCGCGCTCATGCTCGCCGCCTTCGGCGCGGAAGTGAACCTGAAAACCTTCTTCACCTATCTCGGCAACTTCGTCAGCTATTTCGACCGCATCCTGAAACTCGACGACGGCAGCCGCGTCTGGACCAATTTTGGCGAGTGGTTCTGGGGTTGGAAAAAATGGCTCAAGCTGCTCGGCGAGACGGTCCTGATCAGCTATGTCGGGACGATCACTGGCGCGGCGCTTGCCTTCCTGCTGAACTTTTTTGCCGCTGAAAACACCTCGCCGATGCCATGGCTGCGCTTCGTGGTGCGGCGGCTCCTGGAGTTCGCCCGCACTGTTCCCGGCATTGTGTTCGCGCTGATCTTCGTCATCGCCTTCGGGCTTGGGCCGATGGCGGGCGTGTTGGCGATTGCGATCCATTCGACCGGCGCGCTGGGAAAGCTGTTCTCCGAGATCGTCGAGAATGCCGACATGAAGCCGGTCGAGGGTGTGCGCTCGACGGGCGCGAGCTGGGTCTCCTGCATGCGCTTTGCGGTGCTGCCGCAGGTCGTGGCGGGTTACGCCAGCTATGCTCTGCTGCGGTTCGAGATCAATGTGCGCGAGGCCTCGGTGATGGGCTTTGTCGGCGCCGGCGGCATCGGCCAGGAACTCGTGGTTGCGATCCGGAAATTCTATTACTCCGACGTCAGCGCGATCCTGGTGACGATCATCATCACCGTCTTCATCATCGATATCGGCACCGGCTGGCTGCGCAGCCGCCTGTTCGGCAAGGAAGCGCGGACATGAACCAGGTTCCGGCGCCCGATCCGGCCCAGCTGCGCGCACGCTATCCGCAAGTGTTCGACAGGCCGGCCTCGGCGCGGCTTGCCACGCCGCTGGTGGCGCTGCTGGCGTTCGCGATCTTCGTCTTCGGCCTGGTCGATCTCGACTTCTCGCCGACGCGCTTCCTCAACGGCCTGCACCAACTCGGCTGGATCACGCTTCTGATGCTGCCGCCCGATCCGGGCTCCTCGCTGCCGCTGTATCTGAAAGCGCTCGGCGAGACGTTGTCGATCGCGCTGCTCGGCACCACGCTGGCCGCGCTGGCGGCACTGCCGGTCAGCCTGTTCGCGGCGCGTAACATCGTGCCCGAGATCATCCGCTTTCCGGTGCGACGCTTTCTGGATTCGATCCGCGGCGTCGACACGCTGATCTGGGCGCTGGTCTGGATCAATGTCGTCGGCCTCGGCCCGTTCGCGGGCGTGCTCGCGATCGCGGTGTCGGATTTCGGCGCGTTCGGCAAACTGTTCTCCGAGGCGATCGAGGGCGCCGACCAGAAGCAGGTCGAAGGTATCAGGGCCTCCGGCGGCAGCGCGTTGCATGAAATCCGCTTCGGCCTGATGCCGCAGGTGCTGCCTGTCATCGCCGGCCAGGTGCTCTATTTCATCGAGTCGAACACGCGCTCGGCCACCATCATCGGCATCGTCGGCGCCGGCGGCATCGGCCTGCAGCTCGCCGAACAAATTCGCGTGCTGGAATGGAAGAAAGTGTCGTTCCTGATCCTGATGATCCTGATGGCGGTTGCCGCGATCGACTGGATTTCGAGCAAGCTGCGCTTTGCCATCATCGGCCGAAGGGCGATTGCATAGCGTTTTCAAGCGAAGCCTGCCCCGCACTTGATGCGGGGTGGGAACCGGTTCGCGCGAAGAAAACGCGTCAAAACAGAGAGCCTAACTGTTCTCCACCAAAAACTCGACGCGCTCGGCGGCAAAGCGCGCGCGCTTGGTGACCAGCGGGTTGCCGCTGAGATCGACGTCGGTGGCGTCGACCACCAGCACCGGGCGGCCGAGCGGCAGGTCGAGATGGGTAGCGTCGGTCGCGTCCGCAATCGCCGCCGTGATTTTCGACGAGCCGCGGCGATAGTCGCGGATGCCGTAATGCGCGAGCAGTTTTGTCATCGAGCGCGTCGCGGCGAATACGCTGCCGGCGCCGGGGAAGATTTCGGCCGAGAGCCAGGTGGTACTGACGCAGATCGGCGTGCGGTCGGCCAGCCGCAGCGCTTCGATGCGGATCAGCGGAGCGCCGGTCTTCAATCCCAACTCACGCGCGATCTCGCGTGTGGCGATGTCGTCCGACGCCTCGATCAACTGGCCGCGCGGCTCATGGCCGCCGGCGCCGACGATCTCGGAGAAGCGCGTGCGCGAGCGCAGGGGATAGGCGAGGCGGCGCTGCGCCTCGACATAGGTGCCGCTGCCGCGTTCGGCGCGCACCAGGCCGCGCTCGGCCAATGTCGCCAGCGCCCGCCGCACCGTATGACGATTGACCCGATAGGTCTCCGCGATTTCGGTCTCGCCCGGCAGCTTCTCGCCGGCGGCATAGGTTCCGTTGGCGATGCCGCGCTCGATGCCGTCGGCAACCTGCCGCCACAGCGCAACGCCGGTGCTTGCGTCCTGCAGGCTCATGGCGCGGAACCGGTGCTGGGTATCGGGAAAATCATGGGTTTGTCACGAAACCTTCATCGCGGGTCATTATGAAGTTGTCTAATATCATAGACAACTTGATTTGGGCAAGCTAGAAGTCAAGTCATGACGGCACGCAGCGACAGTGAAGAGCGCAGGCAGGCGCGACGCAAGGCGGCAATGGCCGTGCTCGCGCAAGCGACGGCTGACGAAATCGCCGGCCAGCTCGCGGCAATCACGTTGCCGGCGCATGAGAATTTGCGCGAGGCGGAGAACGGCCTTGTCATGGTGCGTGGCCGGATCGGCGGTGATGGTGCTCCCTTCAATCTCGGTGAAGCGACGGTGTCGCGTGCGGCGGTGCGGCTTGTCAGCGGCGAGGTCGGGTTCGGCTACACGCTCGGCCGCGACCGCGACAAGGCGCGGATGATCGCGCTCTGCGACGCGATGGTGCAATCGAGTGAATTTGCCGGCCCGGTGGAGGCCAGGGTAATTGGGCCGTTGCGTGCGGCGATGCTGGCGCGGCGCCATCAGAAGGCCACGGAAACCGCGGCGACA
>Ga0210384_10007384_pt1 | contig 11599 bp, 10 predicted proteins | sample IncBWH2MmetaG_FD_160574 | JGI IMG/M metagenome (GOLD analysis project Ga0210384, IMG submission 160574) | Forest soil microbial communities from Barre Woods Harvard Forest LTER site, Petersham, Massachusetts, United States - Inc-BW-H-2-M | ecosystem: Environmental > Terrestrial > Soil >...
TCAATTTGATCCGCGCGCAACAGTGCGCGGTTGATGCGCTTTACAAGATTGGGCGCGGAATCGCACGGATACAAACTCTGGTCGGGATAAACGTCGCCCGCAGTGTTGCCGTCCGCCGCCACTTGCCATCCCGAGCCGTAAATGGCCTTCAGCCCCGCTTGCACCATTTCTATCGCTTGATTGCCGGTAATCGCGCCCAGCGCCGGGACGTAGGCGTCGCTGTGCATCAAATTCCACAACCGCTCCGCGCCCAGACGTGCCAGGGTGTACTCGATCTGGATCGTCCCACGCAGCCGCAGGACGTCATCGTAGGAATACGGGCGCGTGATGCCCGCCCACCGGGGATTGCTGTCCCAGTCCGCGTGCGAATATCTTGTCTTTCCGTTGGCCTTGTTCGTCCCGTTGTTTGGCATTGCGATCTCCTTGCGAAAATTTGCGGCCCCGAGTCCGGTGTTCGTACCGCGAAAGAATGGAAGGTGCTGGTTTCTAAGCCGGATTGAATTCGTGCCGACGGATCATTTCCTCGCTCAAGTTCCGCGCCTCGCGGAGTGAAGCCGCAGCTTGTGAATCGTTTGCGTTCGCGGGCTCGCCGAGCAGGCGCTGGAGCTCTTCGTCAAAAAGCCGGCTGATCAATTCCGGTGTGTGCCGCAGAGGCGCGCCGCTCTCGTCGAGAATCTCCACGCTGCCCGAATGGTTCAAACGCTGTGCGATCATCAGGCGATAAATGCGATCCGTCGCCAGGTCTTCCATGTAACCATCCAGTAAGCTCGCGCCCTTTCCGTTCAAGACGCCGTTGCGATAACGAATGACAGTGCGGACGGCCGCTCGTGTACCGGCAAGCGTGCGCTTGCCCACGGATGTCGGAACCGGACGCAGATCCGGATGCTTTTCGTGGTCCTGTGGACGAGCGTGGAGCTGATTCGGGGCAGGGAATTGCGCGACGGCAATGGCGTTCTGATCGGGATGGCCGGTCCACGCGCCATCCATCAAGGATGTAGATTCATTCCTTTTATCCTCCGCCAGCGCCTTCAAAGCTCGGGCATTGAGTTCAGCATCGTCACGGCTCGGATAAAGCGCGGTCATCCCGCCAATGGCGAGCATGCCGTGCTTGTGGCAAATCTCCGGCATCCATTCGCGCAGATTTTGGAAAAACGCCACGTTGTGCGGAATCGTGTTGCGGTCCGGCAACACCCACTCCGGATTCTCCAGATGGAAATGAATAAGGCTGGCCATGTAGTCCCAGCGGCCGAGATTCAAGCCCAGAATGTGCTCGCGAAGGTTCCAGGCGAACTCTTCCATCTGATAAGCCAGCGGATGCGATTCCACCAAAGCCATGCACTTGATCGCGCCCGCCGGAAGACCCTTCGCCCGCGCAATCATCTGAAACAGATCGCGCCACCACAGGGCTTCGTCGGCAGACTCGGATTTCGGAATGTAGAAGCACAACGGATGCCGCAGCGCGCTGAAATCCGCCTGATACGCAACCATGGCCACATCGAAAAGCGACGCAGGCAGCAGCTCGCCTGGAAGAACTCCCGCTTGGTGAATATGCAACCCGCGCGGCCGCGTGAAAATCACCGTGCTGCTCGGCAAGACCCCAACCGTCTTTTCCCGTTTGCGGTCGAAGTACGTCAATCGCCCGGCAAGCGCTTCGAGAATATTGTGAATGCCGCGCGTGTTGTGTTCCCAGGTGTTGGCGTTGGAATCCTCCAAATCGAGCATCACGCCGGGCGCCCCGGAATTGAGCATCTTCACAACGAGGTCAGGGTCATCGGCCGGCCCGGTCATCTGGTTTCGCTGGTCAGCGCACCACGCCGGCAGTTCGATACGCCAAGAATTGGTGGTAGCCACCGAGGGCGGCAAGTAGTTCGGCAATTTGCCGGCGTGCCCGTCGGCCAACGCGCGCTCGCGCTGCGCTAGGAAGGAGCGCTGCCGCAGCGTAAGCGCAGCATGCAGTGGCGCCAAAGACTCCAGAAAACCCGCAGGCAGGTCGCGTGCGGCGTCGAAGTCCTGCGGTGTGGAATTGACCGGCACAATGCGGTTTGCAAAGGGCCGAGGCGTGGGGGCGGGGTTCGGTTTTGTGGTTGCTGTCGCCATGTTTTTCTCAATCCTCCCGGGTCTGAACTCGAACGGGATTGGGCCGCCTGGAAAGATGGGCAATTGGAAGGCCAATGGCCGTTTTTTCGCGTTCTGTAACTGCCATACGATCAGCTACATAGAAGGCCTGCCGCGAACCGTGGAAGCGCTGGGCACCATCCGCGGCAGAAAACGACAGGAAATTACACACCCGGGATGGGTAATTTCCCACGCTCGCCAGGTTGTTCAATAGGTTGAACACGCGTTCACGCTTTGTTCTTTTTCTAGCAAGCTCCCTAAACGGGGCGCAAGTCCCTGTTCAATATCCTGAACATGTATTCTATACTTGGGACAGCCCGCTCCGCGGGGCCCCTGGGAGTTGCGTCATGCCAGCCACCGATTCCAGCCCGGCCACCGCCGTCGAACGCGCCCTCAACATTCTCGAAAACGTCGCCCATCGCCGCGACGGCCTCACCAATTCTGAGATCAGCCGCAAACTCGCCATTCCCAAAAGCTCGGCGAGCTACATTCTGCGCACCCTGGAACGCCGTGGGTACCTGCGCCGCGACGCGGAGACAGGCCGCTATAAGCTGGGTCTAAAAATTCTCAGCCTGGGTGGAGACGCGCAGGCGAATCTGGATATCGCGGACGTCGCGCTGCCATTCATGCGCTCGCTCGTGGAACGCGTGCACTTGACGGCCCACCTGGCCGTTCTGGATCAAGGCCAAGCCGTGTATATCGAGAAGGTCGAAGCGCCAGGTTTTTTCAAAGTGAATACCTGGGTGGGTCGCAGAATGTATCTGCATTCGACGAGCGTGGGCAAAGCGCTGCTCGCCTGGCTGCCCAAACAAGCGATGGAAGCCATCGTGCGCCAGCACGGAATGAAAAAACGCACACCGAAAACCATCACCACCGTGTCGCGCCTGCTGGCCGATCTCGAGCTCGTGCGCGAGCAAGGCTACGCCGTCGACGACGAAGAGAATAGCCTTGGGGCCAGGTGCCTTGGAGCGCCGATTTCTGACACCGCCGGGAACGTCACGGCTGCGCTTGGTGTCAGTGGCACGCTTACGCAAGTGGATGAAGAAAATCTTCCGAAAATAGTCGAAGCCTTGAAGGAGGCCGCACGGCGAATTTCCAGGCAATTGTTGAGGAGCGGCGCCGCCGGGCCGGCCTAGCGCCGCCCGGCCTTGCGCCGGGAATTATTTGCCGCCGCCCTCGACCTGTAGGTTGTTCTTCACCGAAAAAACATTTGGGACGCCGTTAGCCCGAAGACCGGCCAGGTTTTTATCCGCTTCGCTGTCGACCACGCCTTCCAGGGTGACATTTCCGTTTTTCACGATGACATGAATCGACGACACCGCGGCAAAGCCGTAACGGGATAGACTTGGCTCGCCATAAATGGCGCGGTACAGCGCCCGGCGCAGCTGGTCATCCATCGGAGAGGGAGGAAGAACTTCAATGTTGTTGACCACCGAACTGACGCCTGCGACGCTTTTCACCGCGGCTTCCGCATCCGATTTGATGCTGGGACGAACTACTTGACCTTCCAGGATGACTTTGTCGCCTTCCACGCGGTAGGCCAGGTTGTCGAACACGGAATAGTACGGCAGCATGACCAGCACGTGGCGCACTTCTTTTTTGAGTTCCTGTTGGGACTTGGGCTCGTTCTGGCTCCCGGGTTGCCTGAGCGGCGACGCCGGAGTGTTGGGGGCCACTCCCAGCTGGGCCGCCATCAGCACGGCTACGAGCAGGGCCCGAAATTCCTTTCTCATATTCTCCTCCTTGGAAGGGCTGGAACCATCTCGAATGGTTAGATTCAAGAGGCAATGGCTTAGGTGCGCACCTATTTGACTGTATGCGAATGTTAGCATACAAAATTCCAGGTAATCTTTTGGAAATGACCGGGCATTCAGGAATTCTTTACGGGCCAAGGTGCTGGCTAGCTGGCGATGCTTAGAAAGAGAGCGTCCAAGTGTTCATCATCGGACATCGCGGGGCTTCGGGACACGCGCCGGAAAACACGCTGGCGGCCTTCAAGAAGGCCGTTGCGTTGGGAGCGACGTTCATCGAAACGGATTTGCAGCTCTCGCGCGATGCTAGGTTCGTAGCCATCCATGATGACACCCTGGACCGCACCACCAACGGCCACGGTAAAGTGCACGATCAAACGCTCGCCGCGCTTCGCCGCATCGACGCGGGTTCGTGGTTCGGAAGCGACTACGCCGGAGAGCGCATTCCGACTCTCGAAGAAATTCTGGAATTCTCGAAGAAGAACGACATCATATTTTATCTGGAGCTGAAGCCCAGCGGCTCCTGGGGCGGGGAACATGCTTTGATCGGCGCGCTGCGCGAGTCCGGCGAAGTGGCGCGCGTCGTGGTGATTTCCTTTGACCCAACGATTCTGGCCGGCTTGCGCAAGATTGAGCCGACGCTGATGACCGGCGTGTTGTACGACGGGCAGCTCGCCGATCCTCTCAAAACCGCGGGGGATGTGGGCGCTCGGCAATTGGTGGTGCGCGGAGATTTGGTAACGCCGGCGATGATTGTGGCAGCGCGCAACCGCGATTTGCAGGTCGTCTGCTGGACGGTCAATCATCCGGCGCACATCCGGCTGCTCCTTGCCGCCGGCGTGGACGGAATCATGAGCGACTATCCGGATCGGCTGGTCGCGGCGCTGAAGAAAGACGTGGAGAAGAGTTAGCGCCCTGCGGCCAGATGTTCCCTAAGTGCGGCGAACTGCGAGACGGTGAGTTGCTCGGCGCGAGCGTCGAGACGCAGGTTTTCTGCGGCCAGTGCCTTGCGAACGACATCCGGCTTCGCCAGCGTTCGCAGGTTGTTGACCAGGGTTTTGCGCTTCTGAGCGAAACTCAATTTCACAAAATCCAGAAAAGCTGCTTCGTCAGGGAGTGCCAGTTTTGCGCGATCACCGGGGAGGCGGAGGGTCACCAATGCGGAGCCAACTTCGGGCGGCGGGCGGAAGGCACTGCACGGAATGCGCATTACCAATTCCGGACGCGTGTAGAGTTGCGTGACGACCGATAGATATCCGAACTGCTTGGTCTCGGGCTTCGCAGTGAGACGAAGAGCGACTTCCTCCTGAATGACGATGTGAATCTCGTCGATCAGATCCGCGAAAGTGAAGAAATGATGAAGGATCGGCGACGTGATGTAGTACGGCAAATTGCCATAGAGTCGGATGCGGCGGCCCGCGGCAAGGGCCGCTAGATCGCTTTCCAGGACATCGCCATGGACGACTGTAAGATTCGGAAATCTCTTTGCTAGCTTGCGCAGGCGAGCCAGGAGCAGCGCGTCGAGTTCGATCGCGTAAACGGCCGCGCCCGTCGAGGCGAGGCGCTCGGTCATTTCCCCGTGTCCCGCGCCGGCTTCAATCCAGCTATAGGTCTGTTGTTCTGCGGGCGTCGAATCCACGGCGGATGACCCGAGAGTTGCCTGCGGCGAAACGCCGATGGCGCGCGCGATTTGTTCGCGCCAGCCGGCGTCCGCGAGAAAATGTTGGCCAAGTCGTTGGCGTGCCATGCGCCGAAAGTGTAGCAGGAAGCGCGCCGGACGGTTCCCGTCGAGTGGTTCTATCTTGACGGCGGGAATAGGGTCCAGTAGCGTAAAATGTATGTGCACCACGCGATCCTTCCCGTGAATGCGCCGAAATAGAAAGAGACGCGAAGAGTGCCACAGGAATCGAGTAAACAGAAGAAAGTGAAAATCCTTTTTGTAGCATCGGAAGGGCTGCCGTTTTCGAAGACCGGCGGCCTTGCGGATGTGGTCGAGGCGTTGCCAAAGGCCTTGGTAGCGCAGGGCCACGAGGTGGCTGTCGTTTTGCCGCGGTACCGCGGAACCAAAGCGAGCGTCGTGATGATGCCGAGCCTGACGATTCCCATGGCGAGTCGTCTGCGGTTTCCGGCGGTGTTGAATGGCACGTCGATTTCCGGCGTTCGCTATTTTTTTGTCGATGACCCGGCGTATTTTGACCGCGACGGGGTTTACGGTAACAGCGCCGGAGATTTTCCAGACAACGCGGAGCGCTTCAGCGAATTCTGCCGCACGGCGATCGAAATCGTGAAGCACGTTTGGCCGGCCGATGTGATTCATTGCCACGACTGGCAGACCGCGCTGCTGCCGGTACTGTTGCGCAGTTCATACGCCGACGATCCGACGGTCAAACGCATCTCCGTCGTGTTCACGATTCACAATATGGGCTATCACGGACTTTTTCCGAAGGACGTTCTCGAACGAGCGGGAATTCCGCTGGCGCTGTACAACCCGGCAGGCTTGGAGTTTTATGGCAGCGTGAATTTCTTGAAGGGTGGTTTGGTCTACTCGGATTATCTTACGACCGTCAGCAAGAGGTATGCCCAAGAGATTCAGACGCCCGAATTTGGATACGGACTGGACGGCGTGGTGCGAAGCCGCGCCGACCGCATGGTCGGAATTTTGAACGGCGTGGATTATTCTGCCTGGAGCCCCGACAAGGACAAGCTGATCCCTATGAAGTATTCCGCGAAGGATATGAGCGGGAAACGAGTGTGCAAGCAGGCGCTGCTCGAATTGTTTGGCATTGCGCCGGAGCACGCTGCTCGCCCGGTGATTGGAATCGTGTCGCGATTCGCGGATCAAAAAGGATTTGATTTGATCGCGGAGAGGGCGCTCGAGTTGATGAAAGAAGATGTATCGCTGGTTGTGCTGGGATCCGGCGATCGCAAGTACGAAGAACTCTTTCAGGCCATGGCCGATACGTTTGCCGGCCGCGTCGGCGTGAGGATCGCTTACGACAACGAGATTGCCCATAAAATCGAAGCCGGCGCGGACATGTTTTTGATGCCCTCGCGGTACGAACCTTGCGGGTTGAATCAGATCTACAGCTTGAAGTATGGTACGGTGCCGATTGTGCGAGCCACCGGCGGATTGGATGATACTGTCGAGCCGTTCGATCTGGAGCATGGCACGGGAACGGGTTTCAAGTTCGCGGAATATTCCGGCGCTGCCATGATGGATGCGATCCGGCAAGCCTTGCATCATTCTACCGACGAGCGTATCTGGAGGCGCATCCAATTGAACGGGATGGCCAAGGATTTTTCCTGGAAAGGGCCGGCGGCGGAGTACGCGAAAGTGTACGAAACGGCGCTGACCCTGCGGGGCGCAGGGCAGGCGGGACGAAACCAAATGTCTGTTACAACATCTAACTAAGCTGACCAAGGAGACAGAGACAGCGGCCTCACGGCAAGCTGTTGAGGACAAACGACATGGCTGAAAATATCAAAGCTGAGAGTATCCAAGCAGTGACGGACGGGAATTTTGAAGCAGAGGTGCTGACGGCCAGCAGCGCGCAGCCCGTGCTGGTGGATTTCTGGGCAGAATGGTGCCGCCCCTGCCACATGTTGGCGCCGACGGTGGCCGAGATCGCGCATGATTACGCCGGCAAACTTAAGGTCATGAAACTGAACGTCGATGAAGCGATGAACTCGGCGGCGCGATATAACATTCGCGGAATCCCGACACTGCTGGTGTTCAAGAACGGGCAGATGGTGGAGCAAATTGTGGGCGCGGTGCCCAAGGATCAGATTACCAAGGCGCTGGACCGGCATCTGGTGTAATCCGCCAAGTGATGCGTCCGACGAAAAGGCCTGCAAAAAGATAGGAAGATTGGCGGGGCATGTCGTACAGTTGAGTACGGCATGCCCTTTGCTTTTTCCGCATGGCATGGCGGCGTGAGATCCTGGAGCAGAGATTGGCTATTGCCGAGACAGCGGCAACGACGACACGGACGGTGAAGCCGGCAGATCACCCACCCCTGCTGGCGGGAGACCGCGGGCCGATCGCGATGTCGCGGCCTGGGCTGCACGAAACGGTGCTGAAGATTTTGAAACCGCTGCCGCGCGGAGTGATTCTGGATTGCCCTGCCGGCGAAGGCGCGCTGGCGCAGGATTTGCTGTCAGAGGGCTTCGAGGTGCGATGCTGCGACCTCTATTCGGAGTTGTTCCGCTTGGATGGCGTCGAGATTAAGCGCGGCGACCTGGCGGGTACGCTTCCGTATGCGTCGGGCTCTTTTGACTACATCACCTCTTTGGATGGATTGGAACATATCGATTCGCCGCCTCAGGCTTTTCGGGAATACCGGCGGCTGCTGAAACCGGGCGGGCACTTGATTATCAGCGTACCGAACATCATGAATATCGAGGAACGGCTGAAGTGGCTGCTGTTCGGCTACACCTCGCATTGCAAGCCCCTTTCCGACCAGTCCAAGGCCAAGATTCATTATGATTGTGCCGGCATGGATGAGATTGCGGTCCACGCTAACCCCATTGGTTACAGCGAACTCCGGTATTATCTCGAGAAAAACGGATTTGCGATCCAGGGCGTTTACCGCGACCGGAAAAAGGGCAATCAGTGGCTGTACTGGCCGCTGGTAGCGTTGATACGGCTGCTGGCGAAGCTCACGCCGGAAAAGCGCCGTAAAGACCGCTGGACCGACGAGCTAGTCTCGGACCCGGTGCTGCTCGGCGGGAATACCATCATCATTCATTCTATTATTGTGTAATAGTCACTTCATCGTTCGGCAATAATTAATGATAGAGTGATCCGCAGTGTGCCGTAGGTCCAAGATCGGAACCATTCCATTTCTGTCGTCCGCCTGGTGCTTTCCTCTTTTCATAAGTGTTGATTCCAGAGAGCTTGGGTTGCACAAGATTTCTACCGCAATAACTGGTTTCTGGCGGTGAGGGCGCAGCCTATTTGCGCCCATGCCGGGGACTGGCTTTCGCAAAATAAAAACGGCAGCCCAAGGGTACTCGAAGAGTGGCTACGGCGAAGCTTTGCTGCTTCCCTCGTCGGCGTTTGAGAAACGGTGCAAAACCGTTCACCGTGGCGTGGACCGAAGGGCCGCCGTGTCGGATGGGGAGTTTCGTGGTTTCTGGCTTGTCTCGGGCTCGACTGGAGCGGCTGAAGAATCGGTGGCATTTGAAAGAGGCGACGGCTTTAATCAAACGGATCTTTGACACCGTCCAAGATTAAAATGATCGCCCCAGCGGACCGGCAGCGGTATATCGTGAATGTGACGAATCAGATGGAATGAGAGGGCGGCGAATGGCGGTTTCAAGCAGCGGAAAAATTGTGCGGTGCCATTGGGCGACGAGTGAGTTGAATATCCCTTATCACGATGAGGAATGGGGTGTGCCGCTGCATGAGGAGCGCGGGCTGTTTGAGCTTTTGATTCTGGAGGGAGCGCAGGCGGGGTTGAGCTGGGACACGGTTTTGAAGAAGCGGGCGCGGTATCGCGAGGTGTTGGACGGGTTCAACGTGGAGAGGGTGGCGCGCTACGACAAGAAGAAGGTTCAGGATCTTCTGCAGGATGCCGGGATTATTCGGAACCGCTTGAAGATTGCGGCAACGATTTCAAATGCGCGGGCGTTTTTGAAGGTGCAAGAGGAGTTTCGGTCGTTTGATGCGTATATTTGGCGATTTGTCGGTGGTGCGCCGAAGCAGAATGCTTGGAAGACGCACAAACGTTTGCCCGCGAAGACGGCGGAATCGGATGCGATGAGCAAGGATTTGCAGAAGCGGGGGTTTCGGTTTGTGGGGTCGACCATTTGCTATGCGTTCATGCAGGCGACGGGGATGGTGAACGATCACTTGGTGAACTGTTTCCGGTACGATTTTTTGTGTCGAAAATAGTGCGCCAATGTTTGATTTCCCGCTAGCGACCCGCCGGCTCTGAGTTCCGGGTGGACTACTGTTCGGCAGGAACCGCGAATGCGGGGTCGTCCGGTTCCAATTTGTGAGCCTCACTTGTTGGGGGCGATTGCGCCGGAAGTGTTGCGCAGCCGTTGGTCGAGGATGGCTAAATCTACCCAGCGTCCAGCGTGGTTAACGCGAATAGCCACGACAAATTAAACGCGTTTGGAGAGAAATAGTAACCGCAAACGACGGAACGAATGATAGGTTGCTTGCGTTGAGAGCGCGGCGAGCTTACGATAACAACCTGCCGTTTCTTGGCGCTTTCCAGAGCAGTAAAGGTGAAGTGATCGTTCAGCCGCTGAAGTGTGGTTTGCCTGTTGAGGAGAAGTCCTGCATGAAATCGGTTGTGGTAGTGGGCGCGCAGTGGGGGGACGAAGGGAAGGGCAAGGTGGTGGATTACCTTGCGGGATCGTTTGACTATATTGCGCGCGTGGCGGGTGGGCATAATGCGGGGCATACCGTCATTATTGGGAAGGATCGGTATGTGCTGCAGTTGATTCCTTGCGGGATTTTGCGGCCTCGGCAGCAGGCTGTGATTGGAACGGGTGTGGTGGTTGATCCGGCGGCTCTGGTGGCGGAGATCGAGACACTGGCTAAGGCGGGGATCGACGTGCAGGGGAGGTTGCACATTAGCAATCGGGCTCATTTGATTTTTCCCTATCACCGCGAGTTGGACAAGGCGGCAGAGGGGGCGCGGGGAGCGGACAAGATTGGGACGACCTCGCGGGGAATAGGGCCGGCTTACGAGGACAAGATGGCGCGGCGCGGTTTGCGCATGTGCGATTTGTTGGAGCCGGAATTGTTTCGCAAGAAGGCGGCGCGGGTCGTCGCGGAGAAGAACCGGTTGGCCAAGGGTGCTTACGGGGCGGATATTGATTTTTCGCATGAGGTGGAGGCGACTTTGAAGTTGGGCGCGAAAATTCGCGGATATATTTGCGATACGGCGGAATTGGTGAATCGGGCCTTGGACGAAGGGAAGTCGGTCCTTTTTGAGGGTGCGCAAGGGACGATGTTGGATATTGATCATGGGACCTATCCGTATGTGACGTCTTCTAGCGCGATTTCCGGGGGGGCCACTACCGGTGTGGGAGTTCCGCCTACCAAAATCAAGAACGTGTTGGGGATTTCGAAGGCTTATACGACGCGCGTGGGGGGCGGGCCTTTTCCGACGGAAATGCCGGAGCTGGAGGCGCAGGAAGTGCGCGAGCGGGGGAAAGAGTTTGGAGCGGTGACGGGGCGTGCGAGACGGTGCGGTTGGCTGGACTTGATGGTGTTGCGCTACGCGAAGATGATCAATGGGATTGATTCGATGGTGGTGACCAAGCTGGATGTGTTTGATACGCAGCGCGAGATTCAGGTGTGCGTCGGGTACAAGTACAAGGGGAGAGTGTTGAAAGAGATGCCGGCCTTGGCGGAGGAGTACGAACATGTGGTGCCGGAGTACAAAACCTTGCCGGGGTGGTGCGAGACGACCTATGGCGCGAAGGACGGGGCGAAACTGCCGAAGGCGGCTCTGGATTACTTGCGGTTTATTGGGGATTTTTTGCAGGTGGAGATTGGGATGATTTCGACAGGGCCGGAGCGGGATGCGACGATTGTCCCGGAGGGCACTTTGTTAGCGCGGTGGCTCTAACGGATAGGTCCGCGATCGGGCAGGCGGGGTTTTTAACACAGAGTTCACCGAGGCAAGAGAAGAGCTAAGAGAAGTCCTTGAGAAATAGCTACCGATGCTCACCTACGAGCAAGCACGGCAAAAAGTCATCGAACAATTAAC
>Ga0210384_10007385_pt1 | contig 11599 bp, 10 predicted proteins | sample IncBWH2MmetaG_FD_160574 | JGI IMG/M metagenome (GOLD analysis project Ga0210384, IMG submission 160574) | Forest soil microbial communities from Barre Woods Harvard Forest LTER site, Petersham, Massachusetts, United States - Inc-BW-H-2-M | ecosystem: Environmental > Terrestrial > Soil >...
GCCGGCTTTGAAGTCTGCCGCTGGTTTTGGATTTGCCGCGATCACTTCGTCGCAAAATCTCTCTATCGCGCTCGTGTCGCTCAACTGTTCGATCCCCTTCTCTTTCACGATCGCTGCCGCGCGCTTGCCCGTCGCAAACATGTCCGCGAAAACTTCCTTCGCCTGTTTGCCGCTGATTTTTCCGCCCTCGATCAAGCCGACCAATTCGTCGAGCGCTTCCGGTGGAATCGGACAATCGTTGATCGTTTTGCCGGCGTCGCTGAGCGCGCTTTGCAAGTCATTCAGAATCCAGTTCGCGATGCTCTTCGGTTTCTTTGCGCTGCGCGCCGCCGTTTCGAAATAGCGCGCAACATTGACATCGTCCGCCAGTACGCCCGCATCGTAAGGCGTCACTTGATATTGTTCGACAAAACGGGCCCGTTTCGCCTTCGGCAACTCGGGCAACCTTGCGCGCGCATCTGCCAGAAGCACTTCGCTTTTTACCGGTACCAAGTCGGGATCCGGAAAGTAGCGATAATCGTGCGCTGATTCTTTTGTTCGCATGAGAAATGTTTCGCCCGCGACATCGTCCCAGCCGCGTGTTTCCTGTTGAAGTTTTTCGCCGTTTTTTAGCGCCTCAGTTTGACGCTGAATCTCATAAGCGAGCGCGCGGCGCACTCCGCTGATTGAGTTCATATTTTTGATCTCAATCTTCGCGCCCAGCTCAGCCTGCGATTCCGGCCGGACTGAAATGTTGCAATCGCAACGGAGCTGACCTTTCTCCATATCGGCGTCGCTCACTCCGCCATAAATCAAAATTTGTTTCAGCGAAGTGAGAAACGCGAACGCTTCTTCCGGCGAATTGATTTCCGGTTGCGTCACGATCTCCATCAACGGCGTGCCGGCACGGTTAAAATCGATCCCGGTGCTCGTTTCGAAATGAAAACTCTTCGCTACGTCTTCTTCGAGGTGGATGCGGACGAGATGAACTTCTTTGTCCGGGGTCGCGATCGTTTTTTGCGCGTCCTTTGGATACGCGAGATCGTGCAACGGCACCGACCCGTTGGTGCAGAGCGGCATGTCGTATTGCGAAATTTGATAATTCTTCGGCATGTCCGGATAAAAATAATTTTTGCGATCGAACTTGCTAGTCACTGCGATATCGCAATCGAGCATGAGTCCGGTGAGCACGGTCATGCGCAACGCCTCGCGATTCATCACCGGCAAAGCGCCCGGTAAACCGAGACAAGTCGGACAGGTGTGCGTATTCGGCGCAGCCCCAAATTCCACCGGGCAACGGCAAAACATCTTCGATCGCGTCTTTAGCTGCACGTGTACTTCGAGGCCGATCGTTGTGACGTATTTGATTTCAGATTTCAAATTTCAGATTTCAAATTTGACGAAGCAGACTTGCGCGATGTCACAAAGATCGCAACCAACTCGCTCGCTTCATCCAGGAGCGGTTGGACTCGCTTCACTGGAATTAACTTTGCTTCAATTATCAACTCCAACCAAAGCTGAGTCTCATCTGCTTCTTCGAGGACCACCCCAAGTTTGGCTACAAACTCCACCCGCGATCGGGCACGACAAGCAGATCGATAGTTGGCGGCGACTGATGTTCCACACCGCACAAGCTGATTGGCGAGCGCTCGGCCTTCGATGTTCTTCGGCATGGCAGCGACAAGTTTAATGATTCGCAGCGCAAATTGTTTAGTGCGCGCTTTTAGCTCGTCGGTTGTCATTTCATCTCAATTTGCAATCTGAGATTTGCAATCTGCAATTACTTCTTCTGCAGCGCGTAATCGAGTGCGGCGTGGAAATCGAACTTTTTCACTAGTTCAACCAGTTGCGGGTCATTCGCTGCGTCGATGATCTTTTCGTTTTGCAAAAGATCGAGATATCGACCCTGCGCGATCATGGTCGTAATTTCGGGATCGCTCCGCAGTGCGATGATCTTCGGGTTCTCGGTTAATTTATTCGCACCCGGAAAAGAGAGAAACCGCTCCGCACTTTGCGGATTGGACGCGATCTGTCCGATTTTGCCTAACGAATCGTAAACAGCCGGGGGGAGGACGTCGCTCCGTTTCACAACGTCGCCGATAACCCCCATTTCGATCGAGTTCTTCAAACGAGCAAGCGAACTAACCAGCGCCGTCGATTCCTGGTCTGGTTCGCCGACCGTTCCGCGCCGGACATCGACCGCGTGAATCGCTTCCGCTTTCGCACCGGTAGCCGCCGCCGATTGCTGTTGCACCTGTGCATTCGCGATGGTGCCGACCGTTCTGACGCCAACTACAACCAGCCAAATCAAGAATAAGCCAAAGAAGATTCCAAGAACCGCGCCGCCGGCGCCGCAGAGGAAACGCACCATGGTTGAATCGTGTTGGCTCGTGCGCCGGAAACAAATCGTGCCGAATGCATTGATAATTCCGTAAACGACAAGCGCCAGCACCGCGCCGGCCAGGATCGACAATGCGATGTCGGGCAATGTCAAAAATGGACGAAGCAATGGAACGACGAGCTGACCACCAAAATAGGCGGCGAAATACGCGGCAACGAGTGCGCCAAGCCGCGCGATCTGTCGCGCCAGTCCACGTCGCCAACCACGGAGCACCTCGAACAGGATTAAAACAATTGCGAACGAAACGAAAACCAATTGCCAAAGGGGCGAGCCCGCGGCTGCTGTCGGAACTGACGGATTCATTTTATCGAAACTTCAATCGCGCGTTGGCGCAGTGCGTGATCGCACAAAACGAGCACGGCCATCGCTTCAATCATCGGCACTGCGCGCGGTAAAACACACGGATCGTGCCGACCCCGCGCAGCTAGTTTGGTATCCGCGCGCGACGCGGTCACTGTCTTCTGTTCCCGCGCAATCGTGGCCGTCGGTTTAAAGGCGACTCGAAAATAAATCTCTTCGCCATTCGAAATGCCTCCCTGAATGCCGCCGGAAAAATTTGTTGCCGTTCTGACTTTTCCGCCGCGCATTTCAAAAGCGTCGTTGTGTTCCGATCCGCGCAAGCGCGTCGCCGAAAATCCGGAGCCGATTTCGAAACCTTTGGTCGCAGGCAAACTCAACATCCCCTTCGCCAAATCCGCTTCCAGCTTGTCGAAAACCGGTTCTCCGAGACCAACCGGCGCATTACGCACGATGCATTCAATCACTCCGCCTAACGAATCGCCATCAGACCGGGTCTTCTCGATCAGCGAAATCATTTTCTTCGCGACCGCAGCATCCGGGCATCGAACAATGTTCGCCTCAACGTCCTTCAAGCTCACTTTCGATTTGTCGATCTTCGCCGTGATTTCGTGGATTTGGGTTACGTACGCGACGATGTCGATCTTCGGATAAAATGTGCTCAGAACTTTGCGCGCGATCGCACCGGCAGCGACCCGCCCGACTGTTTCACGCGCTGAAGCGCGACCGCCGCCCTGCCAATTTCGAATTCCATATTTTGCTTCGTACGTGAAATCGGCGTGCGACGGACGAAATTTCGTTGCTACATCGGCATAATCTTCCGGACGCGCATCTTTGTTGCGTACCAAAATCGCGATCGGCGTGCCTAACGACTTACCTTCAAAAACGCCGGAAAGAATTTCGCAACGATCCTCTTCTTTGCGCTGAGTTGTGATCTTGCTTTGACCTGGTCGCCGACGATCGAGCTCGCCTTGAATTTCGACTTCGGTGATCTCAATTTTTGGCGGACAACCATCGATTACGACACCGATGCCTCCGCCGTGCGACTCGCCAAAAGTCGTTACTCGAAAAAGCTGGCCGAACGTGTTGCCCATCGGCAAATCAGATCGCCTCGAAGGCGAATTGCAAGTCGTCGATCAAATCGCGTAGGTCCTCGATCCCGACCGACAGCCTAACGAGTGAATCGCCAACGCCGAGTGCGTCGCGTTTTTCTTTCGGCACGGATGCGTGCGTCATCAGCGCCGGATGATTAATCAGGCTTTCGACGCCGCCCAAACTTTCCGCGAGCGCGAAAAGATGCGTGTTCTCCAAAAATCTTCGGGTGCCAGCAAGATCCGTTTTCAAATCGATCGTGACCATTCCGCCAAACGCGCGCATTTGCGTCCGCGCGAGATCGTGTTGCGGATGCGATTTTAGCCCGGGATAGTAAACCGATTTCACGTGCGGCTGCTCTTCCAGCCAGCGCGCGATTTCGAGCGCGTTCGCGCAGTGGCGCTCCATTCGCAAAGCGAGCGTCTTCAAGCTTCGCATCACCAGAAAACTGTCGAACGTTCCGGCAATTGCGCCGACTGAATTTTGCAGAAACCACATTTGATCGGCGAGCTCCTTGTTCTCACCAACGACCGCCACACCACCCACGAGATCGGAATGGCCATTCAAATATTTCGTGGCGGAATGGATCACAATATCGAATCCGAATTCGATTGGCCGTTGAAGCCACGGACTGGCAAAGGTGTTATCGGAAACGGAAAGAATTTCGTGTTCACGCGCGATCTTCGCGATTGCCTCAAGGTCGATGATTTTGAGCAGCGGATTGCTCGGCGTCTCGATCCAAACCATCCGCGTGTTTGGTTTAATCGCCTTTTCCAATCGCGACGCGTTAGTCAGGTCGACATAGGTAAAGTCGAGATTGGCCGAACGTTTTCGGACTTTGTCGAATAAGCGAAATGTTCCTCCGTAAAGATCATCGCTCACCACGACGTGCGAGCCGCTATCGAGCAATTCGAGCACGGTGGACATCGCAGCGAGACCGGAAGCAAAAGCAAAGCCGCGGGTGCCGCCTTCGAGATCGGCGATGCATTTTTCGTAAGCGAGCCGGGTTGGATTAATCGAGCGCGCGTAATCGAAGCCTTTGTGTTTTCCGGGACTTTCCTGGACGTAAGTCGACGTCGCATAAATCGGCGTCATGATCGCGCCGGTTGTCGGATCCGGTTCCTGTCCCACATGAATCGCGCGGGTGGCGAACTCGTGTTGTCTTTTCATTGTCGGTCTAATTTAGCTGCAGACGAATCTGGAAACCAGGAATCCAGGAGGACTTAGGAAAGCACGAACAGAAAAGAGGCTCCCTCGAATTCATTTCCTGGTTTCATGGCTTCCAGATTAACTCTTAAGTATACTCGCGCTGCGGCGGCACCGATGATTTCGGCATCTTCAATCGCAAATAGGAAAGCAAATCGGTCCGGGTAATGAGCCCGAGAAATTTGTCGCCGTCCATCACGATCGCAACGCGGCCGCGATCGAAAACTTCGAGCAAATCTTTGATGCTCGCGTTTGGCGGCAAACTTTCGATCCGGTCAGTCATCGCGCTTTTCACCTGATCATTAAATTGAGTCGAATCGCGGTGAACTTTTACCAGCACATCCGATTCATCGAGAATTCCGACCGCGCGTCCATTTTTATCTAACACCGGCAGTTGCGATACATCCGAGCCGCGCATCCGTTTGAACGCGGTCAGTAACGTGTCATCGGGCCCGACTGTGATCACTTCGCCGGCTTCGTAACGATGGCTGATTAAGTCGCTTAGATCGCCGTGCGGCGCGCGATGCAGGAACCCTTGGTCTGCCATCCAAAAATCATTGTACATTTTTGAAAGATATTTGTTGCCGGTATCCGGAACCAAACTCACGACGCGTTTCGGTTGTTTTTGCTCCCGGCAATAACGCAACGCCCCAGCCACGAGCGTGCCGGTGGATGATCCGCCAAAAATTCCTTCACGTCGCAAAAGTTCACGCGCAATCGCGAAACTCTCTTCATCGTCGATTTCGTAGGCCTCCGTCACGAGCGACATGTCAGCAATATCGGGAATGAAGTCCTCGCCGATTCCCTCGACCGCCCAACTGCCGGCTTCGACCAGCTTTCCCAATTTCACGTACTCATAAAGAACGGAACCGGTGGGATCGGCCAAAACCATCTCGATCCCCCGCCGCGGTTTTACGCGATTAAAAAATCGGCCAAGACCAGTGAGCGTTCCGCCGGAACCGACACCAACGACAACGGCATCAACATCGTGCCGCATCTGTTCCCAAATCTCCGGACCGGTCGTACGTTCGTGCGCCAGTGGGTTCGCCGGATTGCCAAATTGATTCACATAAAATCCGCCTGGAATTTCCTCGGCCAATCGCGCGGCGACATCTTGATAATATTCCGGATGACCGCGCGTCACATCCGATCGCGTCATGACAACTTCGGCGCCGAGCGCGCGAATGTGTGAAATTTTTTCCTGCGACATCTTGTCGGGAATGACGAGAACCACGCGATAACCCTTTGCCGGCGCGACTAACGCAAGACCGAGGCCAGTGTTACCGGCGGTCGCTTCAATCACCGTTCCACCAGGTTGCAATTTTCCTTCGTGCTCGGCCGCTTCGATCATCGACAACGCGATGCGATCCTTAATCGAGCCGGTCGGGTTTTGATTTTCGAGCTTTAGAAAAAGCTGACAGGGTCCGGTATCGAACTGGGTAATCTCCACCAGCGGCGTCTCGCCGATCATGGAAAGAATCGCGGGCGGCTTTTTCGAGCTCGTTGCTGGTGCCGTGGGAATTTCTAACATGTTTAAATCAACGTGAGCGTTTCACCCGGGTAATCGATCACGACCCTATAGTTCCGGAGAAAATTGTATCCGACGATGCCATCCAGGTTTGCGCCAACGGCCGCGCTTAACATAGCGAAGAAATCCGCCACTACCACGGCCATATTGTCGATCTTCACGCCGCCAACCTGAAACGATTTCAGCGTGCCGGCATTGAAGTTCACCGGCGCTCCGCCGGTTGTGCCGGCACCAGCGGGTGACATGTCAAGCCCGAGCTGACTTACCAATTGCGGCGCGATCACAGTCGTCGACGTGCCGGTGTCGATTGCGAATTGAAATGGCCCGCGGCCATTCGCGTAGGTGTCTATAAGAATAAGTGGCTTCGCCGGATCGGCTAAACGAATTGGCACTTCAGTTTTCGCGCCGCTGCCAAAGCGTTCGATTCGCTTCGGACCTTCAAACCGAATCGTGCAATCGAAATAATCGATCGTGATCCGAAAATTCTTTAGAAAATTGTAGCCAAGATCGCCGTCAATTTTTGCGCCGACGGTTTTGCCGATCTGTCCAAGATCGACAATCCCCACATCGATATCTTGTAATTTAGTTTTACCGACCGCCAACGATTCAACTTTGGCGAGCGACACGGAAACCTTGCCGCCGGCGCTGTGCCCGTCCTTTGAACCGATCACTTTCACTTCGAGCTCCTTGGCCAGTTCTGATGAAAGCAACGAAGTCCCGGCGCCCGTATCGAGAATGAATTCGAACGGCCCACGATCATTTACATGCACCGGCAAAAGAATCAGTGGCTGCGCGCCACCAGCGAGACGGAATTTATTACTGCTTGGAGAAAGAGTAACGGTCGTCATTCGGGCAACTTCGGTTCGCCCTTGTGTGACCATTCTGATTTGCTGTCCGCGAGAAATTGTTCGAGCACATCGAAACGCATTTCGCCGTAGTTCAGCGCGTAACGCAGGTCGCCTCCTTTGAAAACCCACGTCGTTGGAATCCAGGAAAGCGGTAATCCTGCAAATTGTTTGATCTTTCCATCGCCGTTACGCGGGCCGGGATCAGCGACAATCGTCACGTTCGGCTGATCGGCGATTTGGAATTTACCCAGCATCGCCTTGCCATCGCCGCCACTGTTCCACACCGACACGAAATAAAATTTCACCTGCGGATTGTCCTTCACCATTTTCAACCAGCCACCGCTTTTCAATTCGGCTTGGCAATTGGAGCACCACGGCGCCCAAAGATGAACGACCGTAAGATCGGGCGACTTAATCGCGGTCGCGACCTGGTCTTCGGCCGGAGACGCAGCTCGGAGCGAAGCAGCAACGAGCAACGCCGCAAGGATGGACGATCGTAAGGACATTCTCGTACCAACGTAGGGAGAAACGAAGGCTACTCAACTGTAGCGGCGGTCTACGACCGTCGCATTATTTGTCCGACGCTCATAGAGCGCCGCTACAGAGACGCGAGTTGACCAACCTGGCGAAACTGCCTACTGTGCCGTCCCGTTTCCGTTGCTTTAGCCGCACGGAATCTCCGGCGGTGAGAGGACCGCCGCTAGGCCCAAGGAGCCTCTATTTAATTATGGTGCAAATGCAGGATGTGATGTCGAAACCGATGCCGGATTTCCGGGAAGGCAGCATCGTTAAAGGACGTATTTTGGAAGTTCGACCGCGCGAAGTGCTGGTCGACATCGGTTATAAATCGGAAGGCGTAATTTCGATCGGTGAATTTGAAAACGCGGACTCGCTCGAAGTCGGCGACGAAGTCGATGTCTTGCTGGAGCGCCTCGAGAATGACGAAGGCATGGTTGTTCTTTCGAAAGAGAAAGCCGCTTATCGCCAGAATTGGAACAAGATCGCCAGCGTGTTTCAAGGCGATGGCCTGATCAAAGGCAAAGTAAAATCCGTTGTCAAAGGCGGCCTGATGGTGAACATCGGCGTCGAAGCGTTTTTGCCTGCGTCACAGATCGACATCGTGCCGCCGAAAGATTTGCAGCAGTTCGTCGGCAATACTTACGATTTCAAGATCGTCAAAATCAACGACGATCGTCGCAACGTCGTCTTGAGCCGCCGTGAGCTCATCGAGCAGGAGCGGAGCGAGAAACGCCAGAAATTCATGGAAGGCGTGAAAGTCGGCGACCGCGTTCAGGGCACCGTGAAAAATCTGACCGATTTCGGCGCGTTCATCGATCTCGATGGAATGGATGGCTTGCTCCACATCACCGACATGACTTGGGGCCGTCTCGGTCATCCGAGCGAATTAGTGAAAGTTGGCCAACAACTGGAAGTCATCGTGCTCGACATCAACAAAGAGAAAGAGCGCGTCTCGTTAGGCCTGAAGCAGACCCAGAAAAATCCGTGGGACCAAATTGAAGAGCGCTTCCCCGCCAGTCAGAAAGTCAAAGGCAAGATCACGAATCTCGTTCCGTACGGGGCGTTCGTGGAACTCGAAGAAGGCGTCGAAGGACTTATTCACGTTTCCGAACTTTCCTGGACGAAACGCATCATGCGGCCGTCCGATATTTTGAGCGTGGGCCAGGAAGTCGAAGCGGTCGTGCTCGGCGTAAACAAAGACGAACAAAAGATTTCGTTAGGCCTGCGTCAGCTCGAACCGAATCCGTGGGACGAGATCGAACACAAATTTACCATCGGCAGTCGGGTCAAAGGCAAGATTCGCAACATGACTGCCTACGGCGCGTTTGTGGAGCTCGATGAAGGCATCGACGGAATGATTCACGTTTCCGATTTGAGTTGGACACGAAAGATCAATCATCCGAGCGAAGTCTTTAAGAAAGGCGACGAAATCGAAGCCGAAGTCATCGACATCGATAAAACGAATCAGCGGATCAGTCTCGGCATCAAACAACTGAGCGAAGATCCGTGGAAAAACATCGATCAGAAATACAAGATCGGCGATTTGGTGAAAGGCCAGGTGACCAAACTCGCGAGCTTTGGCGCGTTTGTTCAATTGCAGGACGACATCGACGGGCTCGTTCACATCTCGCAATTGAGCGAGGAACACGTCGCCAAAGTGAAAGACGTTCTTAAAGTCGGTCAAGAAGTCGAAGCGCGCGTGATCAAAGTCGACAAAGTCGAGCGCCGCATCGGGTTGTCGATCAAAGCGGCCAATTACACCGAGGAACAATTGCGCAAGGAGGCAGAGACCTTCGACACGTTACGGCCCGGTGAAGACATGGTCGGCTTGGAGAAAGCTTTCGCTGCCGCGGAACAGGAAGAATATCGTCCCGGCGAATCGAAAAAAGAACCTAAGGCATCCAAGGAACCAAAAGAAACCAAGGAGCCGAAAGCGGAGAAAGAATCCAAGCCGAAAAAGGCGAAGAAGTAACAACCGGAATGACTACCCTATTCGAATAGGGTACCATGAATTCAGGTGTTGCGACTTGGATCTAGACAAGACTAGCAGCAACTGCTTTCAACCGAGGTTCTTTCCACTGATTCGACTTCGCAAGACAATTGGTCCGCCTTAAAGAAGCGCTGATTTTGTGAACGGCTCGATCATTTCGTGGTCAATGAGAAGAAGAATCGGAGGTCACTATGTTCTTCAATCCATCGAGTCGGTTGCTCAGCGTTTTCATTTTCGGAGTTTTGGCGGCAACATCAGCGCGAGCTGATGACGCATTGACGGCGCGGAACAAGGAGATTGTTAGGAATTTTTATACGACGGTGCTAATCGGCCGTGATGTAGATGCGGCATCGAAATTTCTGCGAGCGGATTACATTCAGCACAATGCGCAAGTGCCAACCGGCTTGAAAGGCTTCGTGGACACGTTTCGTGCGCGTTTTGCGCAACCGCTTCCGCCTGATTACAAACGCGAGTTGTTAAATGTGATCGGCGACAATGACATGGTCGTGACCTACGTGCGTCAAACGTGGACCGGTAAAGATGGTCAGCATCATCAGGCGCTCGGGTTTGATCTGTTCCGCGTAGAGAACGGTAAGATCGCCGAGCATTGGGACGCCGATTAAAAGGGGCGCGATCCATCTCGATTCGAATCGGGGTCTAAATTCCAGTCAGCGAATTTCTTCGAGCGCGTCGGCGACCGCACTCTGCAACGGGCGCGGACCTTTTCCGTTTAGTGCAAGATCGACGCCTTCGAGGCGTCGGATGAGATCGAGAACTTCGCGACGCGCCATTGGTCCGCCGGCGGCGGCACAAAAGTGAGTGCGGCAACCGAATGGCCGATCTTGGTAGATCAGGCAGTTGCCCGTTTCTTTTTCAAGCATCGGGCACGATCCGTCGGCATTTTCCGGTAGCGATTTTCGACCAGTAGCCCGCAGCGCCTTAGCCGCGACGATCGCTTCACCTTTTGTGAGGTAAGGAGTGCGTCCGGTTAGTTTGAAATGACAACATTCGGTTCGGCGGATGCAATTCCGTTCGATCGGCCTTTTCGAAAGATCGACATAAACTCTTCGCACCTCGGTCAGTGCGCGTTGCAATTTCTCAGCCGAAAAAATTCGCGCGTTCACTTTGTCGCGGTTTTGACTCCAGCCATGGAGTGTCCGGCAATCCAGCCGGTTGTCCAAGCGGCTTGGAAATTGAAGCCGCCCGTTATCCCATCAATGTCGAGCAGCTCGCCTGCAAAATAGAGATTTGGTGTGACCCGGCTTTCCATGGTTTTGAAATTGATCTCGCGCAATCGCACGCCGCCGCAAGTAACAAACTCTTCTTTGTTCAGCGATTTTCCATCGACCTTGAGCTCGGTCGCGCGCAATTGCCGAATCAATTCGTTCGTTCCGGTGCGCGTCAGCGAAGTCCAAATCGTTGCCGGAGAAATGCCGGCGTTTGAAACCAATTTTTCCCAGAGTCGCGCCGGTATTGCGCCAATCGATGAATTGCTTACCCGTCGGGTTGGTTCCGTTTGTCTACGCGATTGAAACTCGCTCCGAAGTTCGGCTTCGTTCAATTCGGGAAGCCAGTTCACGCGAAGTGTGAAACGATAATTCTTCTCGTGCAAAATGCGTGCGCCCCACGCAGAGAGTCGCAACACGGCCGGCCCGCTGATTCCGTTGTGCGTGATAAGCAGCGGTCCGCGCTCGCGCAATTTTTCCACGCCCAGCTCTACGGCACTAACGGAGATCCCG
>Ga0210384_10007387_pt1 | contig 11598 bp, 7 predicted proteins | sample IncBWH2MmetaG_FD_160574 | JGI IMG/M metagenome (GOLD analysis project Ga0210384, IMG submission 160574) | Forest soil microbial communities from Barre Woods Harvard Forest LTER site, Petersham, Massachusetts, United States - Inc-BW-H-2-M | ecosystem: Environmental > Terrestrial > Soil >...
CCGAAAAATTGACGCACAAGGGCATCACGGTCAAATACGCGATCCACCCGGTGGCAGGCCGCATGCCGGGCCACATGAACGTATTGCTGGCCGAGGCGGAAGTGCCGTATGACCAGGTATTCGAGATGGAAGACATCAACAGCGAATTCGGCCAAGCCGACGTGGTGCTGGTGCTGGGCGCAAATGACGTGGTCAATCCTGCCGCCAAGGATCCGAAATCGCCGATTGCCGGCATGCCCATCCTGGAAGCCTACAAGGCCAAGACCATCGTGGTGAACAAGCGTTCCATGGCATCCGGTTATGCGGGCCTGGATAATGAATTGTTCTACATGGATAAGACGATGATGGTGTTCGGCGATGCCAAGAAAGTGATTGAAGACATGGTGAAGGCGGTGGATTAATTCCTGCTGCCGGACCTCAAGAAAAAGCCACATGCGGACATGTGGCTTTTTTTATTTTGGCTAGGCCAGTTGCGCAAATGCCTTGCGCGCTTCCGCGATGGTCGTTTCAATCACCGCATCATCATGCTGCGCCGACACAAAGCCGGCTTCAAACGCCGACGGCGCCAGATACACGCCCACATCCAGCATCAGATGGAAGAAGCGATTGAATTTTTCCTTGTCGGACTGCATCACCGCCGCATAGCTGTTCGGTACTTCGGCCGCAAAATACAGGCCGAACATGCCGCCCTGAGAGTCGGCGCAGAACGTGACGCCGGCTGCGGCCGCCGCGGCGTTCAGACCGTGTACCAGCTTGCCGGTTTGCCCACTCAGGTGTTCGTAAAAACCGGGCTGCTGTATCAGTTTCAAGGTGCTGAGGCCGGCCGCGACGGCGACTGGATTGCCGGACAAGGTGCCGGCCTGGTACACGCCGCCTAGCGGGGCCATATGCTTCATCAGATCGGCGCGGCCGCCGAAGGCCGCCACCGGCAGGCCGCCGCCGATGACCTTGCCCAGGGCCGTGATATCGGGCTGTATGCCATATAGGGCCTGGGCGCCGCCCAGCCCCACGCGGAAGCCGCACATCACTTCGTCGAAAATCAGGACGCTGCCGTGCTGGGTGCACAGGCGGCGCATGGTTTGCAGGAATTCCTGCGTGGGCTTGATCAGGTTCATATTGCCGGCGACCGGCTCGACGATCACGCAGGCGATTTCCTTGCCCATGGACTGGAAAGCGTCTTCCAGTTGTTGCGCGTTGTTATAGTCCAGCACCAGCGTATGCTTGGTGAAGTCTGCCGGCACGCCGGCCGAGGTAGGGTTGCCGAAGGTCAGCAAACCGCTGCCGGCCTTGACCAGCAGGGAGTCGGCGTGGCCGTGGTAGCAGCCTTCAAACTTGATGATCTTGTCGCGGCCGGTGGCGCCGCGCGCCAGGCGCAGCGCGCTCATCGTGGCTTCGGTGCCGCTGGATACCAGGCGGACCTGCTCTATCGACGGCACCAGGCGGCAGATTTCTTCCGCCATTTCTATCTCGCCTTCGGTCGGCGCGCCAAAGCTGAGGCCGCGGGCGGCGGCTTCCTGCACGGCCTTGACCACGACGGGGTGGGCATGGCCGACGATGGCCGGGCCCCACGAGCCGATATAGTCGATATAGCGGCGCTCTTCCGCATCCCAGAAGTAAGGGCCTTCTGCGCGCCTGATAAAGCGCGGCGTGCCGCCTACCGAGCGGAATGCCCGCACCGGTGAATTAACGCCGCCGGGAGTGGTTTTTTGAGCGCGTTGGAAAAGGCTGTCGTTGAGATCGGTCATGGTTAAATAGGGATGAAAAGAGATGGCCAGTATCGTGGAAAAGCAGGGCCATCATGGTCAAAATGGAAAATTATTCCGGCTCTTTCGCCCAGAAATTGCGGTCGGGAATCAGTTTTCCCATACCCAGCCTCTGCGCGTGGTTAATCGCCGCTACCGTGAATTCCTGGGCTTCGAGCACCGCTTCCGGTATCTCCAGGCCGTTTGCCAGCAATGCCGCGATGCTGGCCGACAGGGTATTGCCTGCTCCTACATGCAGGCCAGGGATGCGTTGCCAGTGGTCGTTGCGCACCACGCCGGATTCATTAAATAGCGTATTGGCAACATCATTGCCTTCCGCCGGGGTGCCGGTGACGAACACATATTCGCAACCGGAATCGATCAGGTACATCACGTCGGCCACCATATCTTCTTCGTTGGGGCCTTCTTTCCAGGTTTCGGCCAGCCGCGACAGTTCTACCGCCGAAATCAGCAGCAACGTGGCTTGCGGGATCAGCAGTTCGCGTATTGCCAGCAGGATATCTTCAGAATCCGGCCCCTGATCAGGGATAGACGAGCTGAAAGGATCCAATACCAGCGGCAGGTCGGGGTAGTCGGACACGATTTCCGCGATGGCGGTGGCGTTTTCAACGCTGGCAATCTGGCCTATCTTGAAAGCGACGACGGGCATGTCTTCCAGGATGGTGCGCGCCTGATCCACGACCAGGTCGGCTTCCAGCGGATGGACATCGTCCACCTGCGAGGTATCGCCGACCAGGATGCAGGTAGTGACCGGCAATCCGTGACAACCCATGGCTGTAAAAGAGGCCAGATCGGCTTGTATGCCTATGGAGCCGACCGGATCCGATGCGCCGAATGACAGGATTAGTGGAGAAATTTGGTTTTGCACGTTGGGTAGATTAATATAGCTGCCTTTGTGGTGGTCTTGCAAAACGGCTGCGGCATTTGATGCTTGCAGGATGGATTTGCGGAGCGCCTTGTATTTTACTTGATTGAAGGGCTTTAGTCGTGAGTGATAAGGAAACAACAATTGTGGAATTCAAAACCTGGATGTGCCTGATCTGCGGATGGGTATATGACGAGGAGCAGGGCTTGCCGGATGAGGGCATCCCCGCCGGCACCTTGTGGGCCGATGTGCCGATGAACTGGACCTGCCCCGAGTGCGGCGCGCGCAAGGAAGATTTTGAGATGGTTGCCATCTAATTGATATTGCTGCTTAAAAAATCTATAAAAGAAGCAAGTACAGGCAGCGATACGCAATAAACTAACAACAAAAGATTTACTTTAATACGCGCGCACTAGCTGATATCCGGCTTTTGTGCGATATTGCGTTGTTGTTGCGTCGTGGAAACTAGCTTATTCCATGAAAAGCGGCGCAAGCCGCTTAATTTTTGCTACAGTTCTAGGGCCTGTTAGTAAGCTGTGGCCCAATTAGTCTGGCCATGCGCCGCGATGCCGGGGCAATTTCGCAACAGCTGCTAAGTGACTTATCAACCACCACTACTTGAGATGATGTCATGTCTACGCCGACTGGTAATGAAAATCTGAAAATCATGGTGATCGACGATAGCAGCACGATACGTCGGTCGGCCGAGATTTTTCTAGGTCAAGTGGGATACAAGGTGGTGCTTGCCGAGGACGGCTTCGATGCCTTGTCCAAGATTAATGATTCCCATCCGGATTTGATTTTTTGCGATATCCTGATGCCCAGGCTGGACGGTTACCAGACCTGCGCCTTGATCAAGAAGAGCGCAAAATTCCGGAATACGCCGGTAATCATGCTGTCGTCCAAAGATGGCCTGTTCGATCGCGCACGCGGTGCGATGGTTGGTTCCGACGAGTACCTGACCAAGCCATTTACCAAAGACAGCTTGCTGAAAACTGTACGGAATTATACGACGAACACGACGCCTGATGCATCCAGGTAATTCGACGTAATTTGAGGTGAAGATAAAAAATGGCTATACAAAAAATTCTGATTGTTGATGATTCCCCCACCGAGCGCTATTTCCTGACCGATATCCTGGTCAAGAACGGCTTTTCGGTCTCTACCGCTGAAAACGGCGAAGAAGCGCTGACCAAGATCAAGGCCGACAAACCGCAGCTGATCTTGATGGACGTCGTGATGCCGGGGCAAAATGGCTTCCAGATCACGCGCGCAGTTGCACGCGACCCTGATACCCAGGATATTCCTGTGATCATTTGCACCAGCAAAAACCAGGAAACCGACAGGATTTGGGGCCTGCGCCAGGGTGCGCGCGATTATCTCGTGAAGCCGATCGACCCGCAGGAATTACTGGCGAAAATCGCAGCATTAGGATAATGGACCACTCCATGGACCCAACTTCCCTGGACCAGGCTGGTTCTGGCCCGGATACTGCAAGGCCGGAGAAGGGCGTGCGCCGCACGCGGTTGCGGGAGTTCCAGGCGCAGCTGGTGCAGCGCATGCAAGCCGCACAAAGCGGAACGGCAGTCAGCGCCAGCCAGTTGGGCATCATGGTGGGCCACACGCGCTATTTGCTGGAATTGAAGGAAGCCGGCGAGATCGTGACCGTGGCCGCGATGACCAGGGTGCCGTTGACGCGGGACTGGTACCGGGGCTTGTCCAATATCCGCGGCAACTTGACCAGTGTGGTCGATCTGGCCCGTTTCCAGGGCCGGGACGTTACTGCAATCGATGCCGGTTCCAGGGTGATCGCCTTCGCGCCCGGCCTGGCCTTTAATAGCGGCTTGCTGGTGTCACAGGTATTCGGCTTGCGGAATTTGTCCGATATGCAGCCGCTGGACGATCCGGACGACGGCGTGCGCAAGGCATGGATGGTAAAAAAATACCAGGATCGTGACGGCAATGTCTGGATGGCGCTAAGCCTGTCCTTGCTGGTCCAGGATCAAGAGTTTTTGCATATCGGCTTATAACGGCCTCTAAAGTAATAAGCGTAATAAGAAATGCTGCGGGATGTGAGCCATCGGAAGCATGGCTGAAAACAGGCAATCCTGCGCGCGGAGATGAGTTCTAGTCAGTATCAATCAGTTTAGGAGACTTTGTAATGCCAATCAAACTACCGTTCCGGTCGAAGGCGAAACAAGATCAAGAGCTTGACGGAGAAGCTGCAGGTGCGCGGGAGTTGGCGAATGCCGTTCACTCGGTGGAAGACGCTAGCAATGTAAAAATGCTGGCCAGGAAATCAGCGGGAGATCACGCCGATGCGACCTTCATCGGCGATGCGCTGGAAAAGGGCGGCGATATCAAGTTGCCGCTGATTGGGCACCTGCCTTTGCAAAGGCAGATCCGTGTCCTGGTGGTTACTATGATTGTGGCGCTGCTGTTTGTGGCGCTGTTTGTATGGCTGAATTCCACCCAATCGGCACAGATTTCCACGCAAGCCCAGATTGCCGGCGAGGCGCTGATGCACTCGCAGCGTATCGGTAAGGCGGCGCCGAATGCGATTCAAGGCAACCCGGCTGCGTTTACCCAATTGCAGGAAAGCCGTTCCGAACTGAACAATGACTTGAGTACTTTGCTGAACGGCGGCGTGTATCAGGGCCGCAAGGTAAACCAGCCGGATGCCGCCGTGGATGCGATTTTGCGGGATGCCCAGAAATCCTGGAAAAATTCCGACAAGGCCGCTGAAACGATCTCCAAACTGCGCAACGAGCTGACCGGTTTCGGCCAGACCTTGCAGAAGTTGAACAACCTGTCGCCGGCATTGCTGGAGCTGACCGAGCAAATTTCTACGTTGAAAGTGCAAGGCGGCGGGTCTGCCCGTGAAATTTCCGCGTCCGGCCAGCTAGTGATGTTGACCCAGCGCCTCGCGCGTAGCGCGAATGAATTCCTGACCTCCGAAGGCGTCAATCCTGAGACCGCCTTCTTGCTGGGCAAGGATACCAATACTTTCCGCGACCTGGTGGAAGGTTTCCTGAGCGGCAGCGACGTGTTGCGCCTGACGCCGACCAAGGACCAGGATACACGCGACAAATTGACCGAACTGCAAAAAACTTTCGGCGAATATCAAAAATCGGTTTCCAGCATCCTCGGCAACCTGCAAAACTTTATTGCTGCGAAACAATCCGAACAGCTGATCTTTAACGAGAACGAAGATCTGAAGCAACGCCTGAGTAAAGTTCAAAAAACCTACACGGCAGAACAGGATTCCACCTCCTGGTCATTCTGGCTGTTGTTGTTGAGCGGTCTGGTCGCGCTGCTGGCGGCGGCCGGTATCGCCGCGGTACAACTGCAAGATTTCCGTAATCGCGCCAAAGAGGCGAATCAGCGCCGCGCCGAGGCGGATGCGCAGATGCTGCAGGCGCAAAAGCAGGAAGAAGAAGCGAAAGCCGCCAACGACCAGAATCAGGCTGCGATTTTGCGCTTGATGAATGAGCTGCAGGAAGTGGCGGACGGCGACTTGACGGTGCAGGCAACGGTGTCGGAAGACATTACCGGCGCGATCGCCGACTCGGTCAACTATACGGTGGAAGAGTTGCGCGGGCTGGTAGGACGGGTAACGGCAACGGCGGCCCAGGTTACTTCGGCATCCAACCAGGCGCAAAATATCTCCACCGATTTGCTGGAGGCTTCGCAACAGCAATCGCGCGAGATTACCGATGCCGGCCAGGTGGTGTTGACGATGGCGGAAGAAATTACCGACGTCTCCCGCTCGGCGAATGAATCGGCCGAAGTGGCGCGCCAGTCGGTTGCCGCGGCGGAGCAGGGTGCGCATGCGGTGGAAAACGCGATCAAGGGCATGCACGAGATTCGCGAGCAGATCCAGGAAACCTCCAAGCGGATCAAGCGGCTGGGTGAATCCTCGCAAGAAATCGGTGAAATCACCGAACTGATTTCCGACATTACCGAACAGACCAACGTGCTGGCGCTGAATGCGGCGATCCAGGCGGCATCGGCCGGTGAGGCTGGGCGCGGCTTCTCGGTGGTGGCGGAAGAGGTGCAGCGGCTGGCCGAACGTTCGGCCGAGGCGACCAAGCAGATTGGCGCATTGGTGCGCACGATTCAAACCGATACCCATGATGCGGTGGCGGCGATGGAAAAATCCACGCAGGGTGTGGTTGAGGGGGCCAAGCTGTCAGATGCGGCGGGTGCCGCGTTGTCCGAGATTAGCCGGGTTTCCAACCGCCTTGCGGAACTGATTCAGGGCATCTCGCTGGCGACCGAACAGCAGGCAACTTCTGCGAACGGCGTGGCACAAAACATCCAGCATATTTTGACCATCACCGAACAGACGCAAAACGGTACCCAGCAGACTGCGCACTCGATTCGTGAGTTGTCGATGTTGGCGGAAGAGCTCAGGAACTCGGTATCCCGTTTCCGGGTTGCCGCCTGATTTTCCTTATCGGTTGTTGCGGCCAAGGCGGCTCCCGGTTCCTGCCGGCATGCGATAGGCGTGCTGCTCAAACCGGCCAGCCTTGGCCTGATCATAAATATGTGGCGATAGATTACGGATAGTTACCGTTATTGCCCTTTGAGTTTGCGGAGCACTCATGACATCCGATTTTTCAGTGTCGTCATCTTATGTAGAAGAACCGTTCGACGTCGGCCCTTTGTCCTGGGTCATGGCGGAGGTGCGCGAGGCGATTACCAACGCAGGCAAACAGCTTGTGGATGCGATAGATCAGGATAGTGAAACGCAAGCCACCTTGCTGCGGCATGCAAAAAACTATTTGCACCAGGCGCACGGCGCGCTGCAGATCGTCGATATCGACGGCGTGTCGATCGTGACCGAAACCATAGAGGATTTGCTAGACCGCTTGCATGCCGGCCAACTGGCGTTGAACCGGGCTCATGTGGACGTCATCAACGATGCCTTTCATGCGGTGCTCAGCTATCTGGAAGACTTGCTCTCCGGCAGTCCGCACCAGCCGGTACGGCTGTTCCCCTATTATCGTAGTCTGCTCGAATTGCGCGGCGCCGACCGTATCCACCCGGCCGACCTGTTCTTTCCTTCCTTGTCGGTGCAGGAGCAGATACCCGAATTGAGCGTCAGCCAGGGTGCGTTGCCGGTCAATTACGCCGGGCTGAGGCCGCGCTTTGAGAAATTGCTGCTGACCGTGTTGACCAGCAAGGATGCCGCGCAGCAAAGAGCCGGTGCGCAAGCGATGCATGACCTGATCCAGGAAGTGGAGCAGGGACAGACCGGTCCGCAGGCAAAAGCGTTTTGGGTGGTGATGCGCGGGTTTGCCGAATCGGTAGCGCAGGGTGGCATAGAAAACACGCAGTACGTGAAACAGATCTTCGGACGCATCAACCTGCAGATCAGGAGGCTGGTCGACGGCGTGACCAATATCCCGGAACGCCTGCTGCGCGACGCCCTGTTCTTCATCGCACAGGTCAAGCAGCCGTCGCCGTTTGTGGCGCAGATACGCAAGGCTTATCAGCTGGAGAACCAGGTACCGCTGGATTACGACCAGAAAAATTACGGCCAGGTTGCCGCCAATGTGCTGGCCAGCGCCAAAGAGCACCTGTCGCACGTCAAAAACCTGTGGGGGCGTATCGCCAACGGCGAAACCGGGCTGGCAGACAAGTTCGCCGGCAAGATGAAGGAGCTGGCTGACGCCGGCACCGAACTCGGGTCCGCGCCTTTGAGCAAATTGCTGCGCGAATTGAATGGCCTGGCGCGGCACGTTGCGCATGCGCCGGGGAGCAACAACATCGGCCTGGAGCTCGCCACCAGCCTGTTGTTTGTAGAAAATGCGCTGGATCATATCATGCGCCTGCCGGCCAATTTTTCCGAGCGGGCCGGTGAAATCACCGCGCGTTTGTTGTCTATCGTTTCCGGCGACGTCCCGGCCACCCAGGCTGCCTGGATTGGCGAAATTTCCAAGGAGGCGCAGCAGCGCCAGACCATGGCGGTACTGGTCGGCGAGATGCAGAGCAGCCTGCGCCAGGCGGAAAAGACGTTGGATGAATATTTCCGCGATCCGGCCAGCAAGGACAGCCTGATCCCCATCGACGGTGTTTTGCACCAGGTCGGCGGCGCGCTGGCGATCCTGGACCAGGACGATGCGATGCTGGCAGTGGAGCACACGCGCCGGATGATCGCCCAGTTTCCCGATGTTGCCGGCGTCGAGCAGATGGATGTCAACGCGGCCGTGTATCAGAACGTCGCACAAAACATAGGTGCCCTGTCTTTCTTCATCGAGACCTTGCAGAACCAGCCGGACGCAGCCAGGAAAAAATTCAGCTTCGATGCCGGGCTGGGTTTGTTCCGCTCCAATTTACTGGAGAAAACCGCCGAAAAGGAGTTGCTGCCGACGAGCTACGCGGACACGACGCGGCGAGCCGACCAAGGCCATGAAGCGCAAGCAGTCGTCACTGCCGAACAGGAGCTGGTATTGCAACAACAGCAGTCGGCCAGGCTGGCGGCATCGCTGGCGGATCAGCCCGGCAATTCCGACTTGCAGGCGCAACTCAAGGATTCGCTGGAACAGGAGCGTTCCGTCGCCAGCTTGCTGGACGATACTGCCGCGTCCGACAGGGCGCGCACTGCGATCGACTTGCTGGATAATACCGACTTCAGCGCAGCGCCGGATGCCGGCGCGCTCAATGAAATCGTCGCCGCCACTAATCCGGTAGCGCCGGGAAGCGCCGCGGTTGCCAGCGCCGAATTGCCGGGTAGCGATGAGGCGATTGACGCAGAGCTGCTGGAAATATTCCTGATGGAGGCCGACGAGGTACTGGAGTTCGTGCAGAAGACCGTGCCGCTGTCCAGGCAGGATACGAGCAACCAGGAATACCTGACCAGCCTGCGGCGTTCTTTCCATACGCTCAAGGGCAGCGGCCGCATGGTGGGCCTGAATACCTACGGCGAAGCCGCATGGAGCATAGAGCAGGTGATGAACCTGTGGCTATCCGAATCGCGTCACGGCAATGAAAATTTGTACGCATTGCTGGATCAGGCGGCGCAAGAATTGCTTGCATGGGTGGAAGACCTCAAGCAAACCGGCCATTCGTCCCGTACCGGCGCCGCGATCGTCGCGGCGGCCGAAAGAATCAAGGCCGGACAGGATTTTGTGCCCGAAGAGGCGGCTGCGGTCGAGCCGGTGCCTGCGCCCGGATTCCACTCCGCATTGCCGCTGCCTGCCGTCCATCATCTGGAACCTGCAGCCAGCGAGCCGCAAGCGCCGGTCGAGCCGGTTTTTTCGGTTGCCGACGGCGCGGAGTCGCTGGACGTAGCGCCGCTGGATTTTGATGTGCCCGCGGCTGCAGATATTCCCGATGCATTGCATGCGCTGGATACACCGGCCCCCGCAGTTATTGAGCATGCGCCGGCTATCGACTGGGCCGAAGATCTTGCTGCCGAGCCGGAAATTTTGCTGGAAGCCTTGCCTATCGAGGACTTGCCTGCCGCGACCGATGCAGCGGGCCGGTTGGCGGAGCAGCACGCGCTGCTGCCTGAAATTCCCGAGCTGGACCCGCTGCCGGAAGCCGCGATCGCGACCGAGTTTGCGATGGCGGATGAGCACGGCGCGCAGATCCTGGCATCCTTCGCGTCGGAGCTGGCGACTGTGCCCGCCGATGCCCAGCCGGAGGTGGTCTTGCCTGAACCGATATCGGAAGCGGAGCCGGAGGCCGCAAGCGAAGCGCCGCACATTGTTGCCGATGCGGCGGCCGGTGCCGCCGAGGAGCATGGATGGACGCCGACAGAAAGTCACGGCGGCAATTACGACAACGTATTCCAGCTGGAACCTGCGCCGGCGCCGCCTGAAAGCCTGCACCTGGTCAGCGCGGCCGGCATGCAGGAACCGGCAATTGCCCGGATACTGGATTTTCCCGACATGTCGCAGCCGACGCCGGTGCAGGACGACAATATCAAACGCATCGGCGACATAGAAATCAGCCTGCCCCTGCATACGATCTATATGGCCGAGACCGACGAGATCGTACGCTACCTGTCCCAGGATTTTGCGGAATGGCGGCATGAGCCGCACCGGCCGGTTTCCTTGCATGCGGTCCATGCCGCGCATTCGCTGGCGGGCAGTTCCGCCACGGTAGGATTGAAGGCGGCGCAAGAGCTGGCGCATGCGCTGGAGCTGGTCTTGCAAAGGATAGAGAGGCATCCGGTCGTGCTTGATATGGCCGAATTCGATGTGCTGGATAATTGCGTGGAATGCGTGAAACGCATGCTGCAGAAATTTGCGCTGTCGGAAATGGCGGAACGTGCACCGGCGGAAGTGCATAGCCTGGAGATCTTGTTGCAGGCGCTCAGCGCGCGCGCCGATTCCGATGCCGATCCAGCCCGTTTCAGCGGTGCCGCTGATAGGCCAGAAGCGACGCTGGATTCCGGCACTGAAAACCTGGTGCAACCCGACCCCGTTCAGCCGGAAGCGCTGAGCGGCGCCGCCGTGATTCCGGCATTTGATCCGGCTGCGCCTGCGCTGGATTCCGAATTGCGCGTCAAGGATGACCTGGACGCCGATTTGCTGCCGGTATTTATAGAAGAAGGCAATGATCTGTTGCCCATGGTCGGGCAATTGCTGCGTTCGTGGCAGCAGCATCCTGACGACGGCGCGATACCGCAATCCATCTTGCGCCTGATGCATACGATCAAGGGCAGCGCCAGGATGGCGGGGGCGATGCAGCTGGGGCAGCATACCCACGATATGGAAGCCCGCATAGAAAACCTGATGCATGCCGGCGGAGCGGTGCGCCAGCCTTTGCTGGACGACCTGCTGATGCGGCACGATCACTCCATGCATCTGTTTGAGCGCCTGCAGAATCCCGCGGTGCTCGCAGCCCCGGCCAACCCGACGGCCAGTGCGGATGAAGAACCCATCCAGGCCGTCAGCGAATTCGACCGCGACTTGTCCGCCGCGCCTTTCAATGCGCATGCAGAAACCGAGGCGA
>Ga0210384_10007388_pt1 | contig 11597 bp, 10 predicted proteins | sample IncBWH2MmetaG_FD_160574 | JGI IMG/M metagenome (GOLD analysis project Ga0210384, IMG submission 160574) | Forest soil microbial communities from Barre Woods Harvard Forest LTER site, Petersham, Massachusetts, United States - Inc-BW-H-2-M | ecosystem: Environmental > Terrestrial > Soil >...
GAAGGCCAATCGCTCGCCGGAAATCGCCGGCATGCCGCTGTTGTACGTGCCCTACGTGCCGAACCGGCACGAGCATTTCATTCTGCGCAACCGCCGCATCCTCGCCGACCAGATGGAGTACCTTCTGGCCGGCGTGCCGCGCTCGAGCCGACTCTACGCAGCCGCGAATCGGTCCTAGCGGCCCGACCGCGCGGACCTCATAGCGGCACGCAGGCGAAGACCATCGTGTTGCCGTTGCCCTCGAACGCCCAGCCGGCGGCAATCATCTGATTCAGGATCGTCAGGCTCGTGGTGTAGCGGTGATTGGGCGCTCCGCCCATGCCGTTGTTGAAGGCGCGGTACAAGGGGATCGTCCCTGCGCTGCAAAGACCGCTGGCGTCGGCGAGCTGGATATAGAACGCAATGTTTTCGAATTGCCATGCTGCAACATCCGCAGGGTTTGTCTCGACATACGCACATTCCGCCGGGAACGGAGTATAGAAATGGGAGCTCTTGGGAGCGAACACGGCGGTGCTGAAGAAGCGACAGGTTGGCATTGCCGAGGCATTGATCTGCGACGACCAGACGTTGAACGTTTGACCGGTGCGCTTCCATGCGCCGCCAAACGCGCCGCCGTCCAGGGCCGCGATCTCGGTGGGGAAGGCGGTCTCGAAGTAGAAATTCCAGGCCGCGTAGTAGTACTCGACTGCCTGGACGACTTGCGGCGTGGTCGCGGTCACGGAGCCGGAGGCGCCGGCGAAGTTGACCGCCAGGTTGTGCACGGTCATGCCGCCGCGATCGAGCGCGCTCACCCCGTCGGTCGGCAGAGCCGTGTAGCTCACCTGGTCAACCCCGGCGTAGTTGAGCGTGCCGTTCGTCAGCGGCAGGAAGCCGTTGGGAACCACGTAGTCGGGCTGTACCAGCCCCATTTGCGCGAATCCCTGGCTTGCGATCAGCACGTGGGCGAATGCGGTCGGGCTATCCATGCCGCCATACATGCCCATGGAGCCGCCCGGCAGATTGGCCGGGAAGGTGTACGTCTGCGTCATCCCGCCTTGCGTGCTGGTGAACATATGGCCGGCGAGAAAATTCTCGCCGTTCAGTCCGGCCACCTCGTGCAGCACCACGTACTGGACGCTGCCGTCGGCGGACGAGAAGATCTGATCGATCTGGAACGTATGAAAACTGGCACTTGCGCTCGTCGCCAGCCACGAAAATGCGAGTGCCAGCGCGGTTACGACAAGCCTGCGCAAGGTGTTGGCCATGGAATTCTCCGGCAAAGGTTTAGGACGCACGGCTGCTGCGCCAGAACGTGCCCGTCGCGACTGCAAACAGGCGGCGGCAGGGGGCTATTCCGTGCGTGCGTGGTCGCGAGAACGGCCGGCGCCGATCGGCGCGGGGCGCCGGGTCCGGGCACCCTCGCCGGTGTGGGCCTTGACGGACCGCGGGGCTGGCCGCACATTGGCTCCATGAGCACACGCACGCTGCAACGCAGCATCGAAGCGATCCCCACCGCGGACGGCGCCGGCGTGAAGCTACGCCGCAGCCTCGGCCAAACGGCGTGGGCGCGCCTCGATCCGTTTTTAATGCTCGACCACTTCTCGACCGAGCACGCCGACGACTACATCGCGGGCTTCCCGGCGCACCCGCACCGCGGCTTCGAGACCGTGACCTACATGCTCGACGGCCACATGCGGCACGAGGACCATCTCGGCCACACGGGCGAGCTCAAGAGCGGTGGTGTGCAATGGATGACGGCCGGCCGCGGCATCGTTCACTCCGAAATGCCGCAGCAGGAGCAGGGCCGCATGCGGGGCTTCCAGCTCTGGATCAACCTGCCGGCGAAGGAGAAGATGAAGCCCGCCGCGTATCGCGACATCCAGGCCGATGCAATCCCGGTCCTCGAACTCGCCGGCGGAGGACGGGTCAAGGTGATCGCCGGCACGCTGGTGCAAGGTGGCACCGCGACGGCCGGGCCGATCCAGGGGTTGACCACCGACCCGCTCTACCTTGACGTCGAATTGCCCCCGGGAGCGAGGTTCACCCAGCCGATCAAGACCGGTTACAACGCCTTCGTCTACCCTTTCGAGGGCGGCGTCGAAATTGGCGCCGAGGGCTCCCGGCGGCTGCTCAAGGCGCATCACGCGGGCGTGCTGTCCGACGGCGACGCCGTCGAACTAGCGGGCGGCCCCGACGGCGGCAGGGTCATTCTTCTCGCGGGTCGCCCGTTGCTCGAACCGATCGCGCAATATGGCCCGTTCGTGATGAACACCCGCGAGGAAATCGAGCAGGCGATCCGGGATTACCAGAGCGGTGCGCTGACCCACGCGGCCTGAGCGTCACTCCGCAGTGACCGCCTCAGGCGGCCGCGGATGCGGTCTCCGGCGGTGCCGGAGGAAAGCGGACCACGATGCGCGTTCCCCGCTCCGCGGGCGATTCGATTTGCAACGCGCCACGATGGCCCTGCACGACTTCCTTGACGATGGCGAGTCCAAGGCCGGCGCCATCGCCGGGCGTGTCGTGCACGCGGTAGAACCTTTCAAACACTCTTCCCCGCGCGGATTCGGGAATCCCCGGCCCGTTGTCCTCAACGCTTAGGAACGGCTGCCCCCGCTCGGATCCGCAGCGCACGGTGACCGAGCCGCCGCGCGGCGTGTAGCGCAGTGCGTTGTCGAGCAGGTTGCCCAACAGCTCCGCGAGCAGGACGGGATTTCCGGCTACCGGGGTGTGCTCAAGATCGAAGCCAAGATCGATATCGCGCGCGATCGCCCGCTGCACCCATTCGTGCACAACCCCGTCCGCCACCGCATAGAGATCCACTGTTGCGAGCTGGGCGTAGTCATCGGCGCTCGCTTCAGCCTTGGCCAGCGCGAGAAGCTGATTGGCGAGATGGCTCGCGCGCACGGTGGCAAGGTGCATGCCGGCAATCTCCGTGCGTACTTCGGGAGTTAGCTCGCGCCGCAACAGCAATTCGAGATGCATCTGCAAGCCGGCGAGAGGGGTGCGCAACTGGTGCGCGGCATTGGCCAGGAAGCGCTGCTGCATTTCGTTCGATTCGCGTACCTGCGCCAGCAGTCGGTTCAGCGCCTCGATGGCGGGAGCGATTTCCTCCGGCGTGGCGTTGGCGTCGAGAGGATGAAAATCGTGCGGCGAGCGCCCGAGGAGTTGCGTCCTGATCCACGCCAGCGGCGCGATGCCCTGCGCGACGCCGGTCCAGCCGAGTACGAGCATCGCCAGTGCAATCAGCACGGCGGGCAACAGCCCCGCGGCGAGGATCTCCGCGATCAGGTGATGACGCTTGTGCAACGTTTCGGCAACCTGCACGTACAGGCCCGATTCGGTGCGCACCGCCGCGACGCGCACGGGTTGACCCTGGTAGCGGCTGTCGAAGAACATGCGTTCACCGGGCGCGAGACTCGGTGGCAGGTCCAACGCATCGTCGCCGGCGATTACCGCGCCGCCGGGAGCGCGGATCTGGAACACCAGCCTATCTTCATGGTCGGAAAGCAACGTCTCCTGCGCCTGCCTGAGCAGGTTGAGGTGCGGTCCATCGAGCCCGATGCTGACGCTGGCAGCAAGGTCCAGTGCCGGGTCGAGGAGCGAGCGGTCGTAGGCGGCCGTTGCGGCGCGCAGCGCGATGTAACACGTGAGCACGGCTGCGCCGACAACCAGCAGGATCGGCGGGATGAGAAACCACAACAACCGCCGGCGAATGGTTGCCGACGGGTTGGGACTAGGCATCCGTCGTTTCCCACAGATAGCCGAAGCCGCGGACGGTGCGGATACGCACGCCTGCGGTTTCGATCTTCGCGCGCAGTCGGGAAACGTAAACTTCAATCGCGTTCGGCGTCAATTGCGAGTCGTAATCGGCGAGCTGCTGGGCGATCTGCTCCTTGCTCAGTACGCGCCCGGGTCGCGCCATGAAAAGCTCGAGCAGCGCCCATTCGCGAACCGTCAGTTCGATCGACGAACCGTCGACCCTGACCCGCTTGGCTTCGACATCGACGGTGAGCCCCCCCATGGAGATCGCGCCGGCGGGCAGCGAAGTGCGACGCAGCAAGGCACGCACCCGCGCCTCGAATTCGGTGACCGAGAACGGCTTGGTAAGGTAATCGTCGGCGCCCAGATCGAGGCCGTGCACCCGGTCCTCGACGGCGTCGCGCGCGGTCAGCACCAGGACGTTGGTGACGGCGTGGCGGCGCCTGAGGCGACGCAGTACCTCGAAGCCATCGATGTCCGGCAGCCCGATATCAAGCACGACCAGTTCGTAGGGTGCGGTGCGCAGCGCCTTGTCAGCTTCGAGGCCGGTTTCGGCTTGATCGACGGCATGTCCAGCGCGGCTGAGGATGCGCGTCAGCCCTTGCGCGAGCAGCGAATCGTCCTCAACGACCAGAATGCGCATTGTCTGTCGCCCCTCTTTGAGTGACGGCCGCCGCGAACTTCATCCGAATGGCGGCAACCCGCAGCGGACGTGCTCGCCGCAACCCGTACCAACCGGAGTCCCGGCGATGCCGCCTCGCTCAGCACGCAGTGTTGCCACTTCGGGCGCGCGGCGCAAGAGGTCAGGCCAGGCGCGGTTTCCCGTCGGTTTGTGCGCGTTACCCGGATGAGGGCGGCAGTGGAGGCGCCCGAATGGTGAAGCGGATACTCAATACGGCCACGCCCCTGTCAGGAGCGCGAGGCTTCGAACGGCACCGACCAAATAAATCCGGGCAGCGTCCTAAAGGGAGCGCTGCCCGGAAACCGACGGGCCCAACGGTGCAGCAGGCCTTAGAACCTGAAGCTAAACCCTACCGAAATCGCCTGCAGCTTGCCGCCGGCAAAGCAATGTGGACCGGTGTTGCTCACACCACCGGTCGTCGGATCGAATGCCGCCATCGGCGTCGAATCGTGGCAATCGGTGGTGACGCCATGACCACCCGCCCCGAGGTCATAGTGGGCGGCGGAATGGTTTCTCGTCGTCGCATAGTCGATATAGAGCTGGGTGCTCTTGTCGATGTTATGCCTCCAGTTCGCCGTATACATGTTGGCAGCGTTGTCCGGATTGGAACCGCCCGGCGTGTTGTGCTGACCCGGGTCGCCCGGCGTGGCGCCTGCGTGTGCCCAGCCGACGCTGACGCTATCCTTCTCGGTCAGCACTTGCGTCAGTGCCAGCCAGTAAGCGTTGTTGCGGGTGCGCTCATTCTGGAAGTCGAGATCAGAAGGAATATTTCTCTTCGTTCTCTCCCAGAGGAGACTCACCGTGGTCTTGGTGGGAAACGTGTATTGCCCGCCGACCTTGTAGGCGTACTCGTCGCCGACGTCTCGGGGGTCGAGGTTAGGCAGATCGCTCGTGCGATTGACGTTCTTGTGCCTTTCATAGGCGGCCGTCAAATAAAGCGGCCCTGCCAGATAGCCGAGGCTGAAGCTATAGAGATCGCCAAATGAGCCATCGTTGCAGGTCGGGGGCAGCGCACCGCTGCCAGGAATGTTGCCGCCGTTGCAATCCGGTTCCCCGGACGGAACGATGCTGCTGGTGTCGTCCCGGTTCTGGCCCGGCGAATACATCGCATTGAAGGAAACGCCGTTCCAATTAGGCGATTCGTACCAGATCGCGTGCGCAGCGCGCAGGCCAAATTCGACCCGGTTGTCGCCGCCCGTATTGCCCATGATGACGCGGTAGTCGCCGGGTTGCCCCGAGAACGGATTCAGGCGATCAGTCGATGTCTTGTAGGGCGTTTCCGACTTGCCGATCTTGACTGCGCCCCAACCTGCCCCGGCGAATCCGATATAACTGTTCCGTGAAAACAGCGCGCCATTGACGGTATCGCTTTGGTTCGAGGTTGTTAGCTTGGTGCCGGGCGTCGAGGAAATATCGATCCCCGCCTCCAACTGCCAGACGAATATCACATCCTGCAGTGGATGCGATCCGCGGATACCGAGGTACGACAAGTTCGTCGCGACGTCAGGCTGCCAGCCCATCTTCCCCACTGGGGAACCACCCGAGGCGTAGCTGCTGTCCAAGCCCTTGGTCGCGTAGTCGATCGAAACGTCGAGGTTTCCATAGAGCGTCACCTCGCCGCCGCCCGGTGCAAGAAATGTGAGGGCGTCTCCAGGCTTGCGCTCAAGATACGGCCCGCCCCTTTTTTCCACTTCCTTGACCTCGGCCTGTTGCTTCTTCACGTCTGCCTGAACGGCGTCCAACTGCTTCTTGACGGCATCGAGTTGCTTTTGCAACGCGTCGACCTGCGCTTTCAGTAGGTCGCTTTGCGTGTCGGCTCGGGCTGTCGTGGAAACGGCGAACATTGCCGCAGCCACAATGGCCAGCAGTATCCTCAGGTTCATGGAGTCCCTCCTAGTCGCGTTTGTTTTCGACACTGCAATCGGTGCGAACCGCCAAGCAGCGGAACTTCGTCCTGTGCTCATTCTTGGCGAAATGATGGTATATGAGATACCTGTCATTCAACTGACGATAACATGACAAGTTGCTGAATTGCAACAGTGGAGAAGGCGAGCGACCGGCGCGACCGGACCGCCTTGCCGAAGCGAGCTGGAACAATGAGTTGGCAGGCCCATGAGGGGTCGGCAATCCGGCCTGCGCTGCGGGGTGACCGAATCGAAGTGGCCGCCGGCGGGGGGCCGGCGCCGCCACCGGTCAGGGGCGGGGTGCGGGCAGAACCGAAGCGCTCGCGCGCAGCGCGGTGCGGCGCAGGATCTCGGCGCGGATCTCGCCGAACTGCTTGCGTGTTTCCGCGGCAATCAGCGCCGGGCCGATGAGCGGCGGAACCCAGATCTTCGGCGTGTACCGGCCGCTGTTGACCACGTGTATTAGCACCCCGTCGTCGACGATTCGCGTCGTGAATGCCGATGCCTTGAGGTCGCCCTCGATCAAGCGCGAGCGAATCTCCTGATACGGTACGAGCTCGACCTCGCGCACGCTTTCGAACGTGATCTTCAGCGGACCGCGCGCCGCCGCTCCCTTCTGATAGACCTGCAACACCACACCTTCCCTGGACTGCACCCGGCTCTCCTGGAGATTCGACACGAAGGCGGTCATGTGGTCGTAATCGGTCAGGACCTCCCACGCGACGGCGACGGAGGTGTTGACCGGGCAATCGACGTCTACAGCTATTTCCTCGCCATCCTTGCTGACGTGAACCTGAATGTCCGCGTCGTCCGCTGCCGCTAGCGCCGCCGCGGGCAGAACGGCGAGAGAAAGCGCGACGAGCGCGCGCAGGCAAACCGCCGAAGAAATTATCCCGTAGGGCATTGAAAAGGGGTCATGCTTGCGCACGGCGCGTGCCGAAATGGGGGCGCCGCCCACGATGCCGCGTTGTCGTCCCCGCGGCTATCGGCGAAAGGATGATTCGCTTGTAGGACTCTCCGTCGGCGCAGGCAATAACCGCTGCTGCCGCCTGGATCCTGTCTTGCGCCAAACCTGGCGGCGGTCGCGACAGTTTAATTCAACCTTAAGTCGGGCGCTCCATGCTCACGCTTCTGCCATGCCGGTCCCGGCGCGGCTATTGATAACGGAGGTTCAGATGAAAGCTTTGAGTCGCACGACGATTGCCCTTGCCGGCCTCGGGTTGGCGCTGGCAATGCCGCTCTCCCATGCCGCCGAAGAATCCCAAGCTGCATTGAAGGCGGACGCGAAAGTAACCGAGCAGGATGCCAAGACGACCGCACTCGCGAGGGTGCCCAACGGCACGGTACAGAGCACGGCGCTGGAAAAGGAGCATGGGCGCCTCGTCTGGTCGTTTGACATCGCCCGCGCGTCATCCAAGGACCTGATCGAGGTTCAGGTTGACGCGAAGACCGGCAAGGTCGCCGCGGTCAACAAGGAAACGCCGGCACAGGAGGCAAAAGAGAAGCAATCCGCGCCGCCGGCAGCCAAGTAGTGCGGCGGCACGCGATTGAGGCGGCGCCGTCGACCGGCGCCGCCTCGCGCCGCGGCGAAGTTGGCCGATCGCCGCGGCCGGTGGTAACGTAGATCAAGTTCCCCGATTTACCCGGCTACGCCCATGTCAGATACGGCTCAGTTCCCTCCCCACCATTTGATCAGCGTGCCGCTCAACGAATTACGGCCAACGCAGATGACCGTGGGCCTCGCCGAGGTTGCAGCCAAACGCGAAGAATGGGCCGGGCTCGGCAAGAAGGCGCGCAAGCTGCAGCGCGAACCCTGGTTTCCGAGCGTCATCGGACCCAAGGGCCGGTACTACATCGTCGATCATCACCATCTTGGGCTGGCATTGCAGGAGGCAGGAATCCATGCGGCGTGGCTCGTCGTGTTGCAGGACTACGCGACGCTCGACGCCGAGCGCTTCTGGCGGGTGATGGAGTTCCGGCAGTGGGCGCATCCGTACGACGCGAAGGGACGGCGCCAGGAATACGGCGCGATCCCGAAGCGGCTTTCCGGTCTGCAGGACGATCCCTATCGCAGCCTGGCCGGATTCGTGCGTCGCGGCGGCGGCTACGCCAAGGACGCAACGCCGTTTGCGGAATTCCTGTGGGCGGATTTCTTCCGTCCGCAAATTGACGTCAAGCTGCTGCGGCGCTCGTTTGGACTCGCGGTCAGGAGGGGACTCGCCCTGGCGCGAAGCGACAGCGCCCGCTACCTCCCCGGCTGGACTGGCCGCAGCGGCGGCATCTGAGCGAAAAGCGGGGAATCCCGGCCAGGGTGCGACCGCCGGGGCAGTCGCAATTCGGTCACGCCAACGGCATCAAGAATGCGCGATAATTAAAGCCGGGCGCGCGAGCCTGATCCGACGTTGAGGAAATTACCGTGCGAATCAACATCGAGTCCATCTTCGAGCAGTTCGACCGGCAACTCTCTGCCGCGCTGGCGAAAGCGGCACTGCAAACCATCCCCGGGATGACCACCAAGTCCGCGCTGCGGCTCTACGAGGTATTCAAGCGCAACGCGATCACCAATCTTTCGCCGTGGGAGCACATGCCCTCCACCGCGCTTACGGGCGACACAGTCACCGGTGCGCCGAGGGCGGCGGACGGTGGCATCGCGCTGCCGCCCGCTGGCGATTCAGCGAAGCGCTAGGCCCGCTAACCCGGAGGCCGTCGCTCGCCCGGCGAAGGGCGCAGCCGGCAGCTTCGCCGCCTGCGCCCTGAGCCACCGCGCGCCTGCCGGCCGCGCCGACAGACAGCAAGTCGCGACCCGGATGTAACAAGCGGTGTCGAGGCGCGGCTCATGTCAGCCGTGCCCGCGCCCGCTACGTTAAGCTGACTCCGTGCGTAATCATGGAGAAACGCGTCCGCGCAATGCCCCAACGACCGCTCCATCGCACCTCCGCTGCGACAACCCGCGGCAGGCCGGCGCTGCTAGCGCAGCTGGCCGTCGCCGCCGCCCTCCTGACGGCGTGCACGACGGCGCCGCCGGCCACCGTCCACGCCGACCCGGATCCGGCCCCGCGCGGACAGGCGGTCCTGTGGCTCGACCGCGTGACCTGGGGCGCGAACGATACCTCTGCGCGTGAACTCGCCACCCTGGGAGAAGAGCGCTATCTCGCGGGACAGCTTAAGCCGGCAGGCGATGCACTGCCTGCGCCGGTGCAAGCCACGATTGCCGGCTTCTCCGTTTCGAAGTTGTCGCTCGAGCAACTCGTGCTCGGACTCGAAGAGCAACGCAAGTCTGCGGATGCAATCGCCAACGACGACGACAAAAAGGCGGCGCAGCAGGCCTATCAGCAGGCGTTGACGAAGATCGCGAACGAAGCGGCCGCACGGTCGCTCCTGCGCGATCTGTACTCGCCCAATCAGCTGCGCGAGCAGATGACATGGTTCTGGATGAATCACTTCAACGTTTTCTTGTACAAGGGCAACTTGCGCGCGATGGTCGGCGATTTCGAGGACCACGCCATTCGCCCGCACGCCCTGGGCCGGTTTCGCGACCTGCTCGTGGCGACAATGCGGCATCCGGCAATGCTGCGCTACCTTGACAACGAACAGAACGCCGCCGGTCACATCAATGAGAACTACGCGCGCGAGCTCATGGAGCTGCATACGCTCGGCGTCGATGGCGGGTACAGCCAGAAGGACGTGCAGGAGCTGGCGCGGGTGCTGACCGGGCTCGGCGTCAACGCGACCGGCAAGATGTCGCCGGTGAAGCCACCGCTACAGGCGCAGTACGTGCGCCAGGGGTTGTTCGAATTCAACCCCGCTCGCCACGATTACGGCGACAAGCAGTTGCTTGGCCGAACCATCCACGGCCGCGGCATCGCGGAAATCGATGAAGTCGCCGATCTTCTCGCCAAGCAGCCGGCTACAGCACACTTCGTAAGTCGCAAGCTCGCCGTGTTTTTCGTCGCGGACGATCCTCCGCAGGCGCTGGTCGAGCGCATGGCGCGCACATTCCGGCAAAGCGACGGCGACATCGCCGCAACGTTGGCCACGCTGTTCCATTCGCCGGAGTTCACAGCTTCGCTTGGGCACAAGTTCAAGGATCCCGTTCACTACGCCGTGTCCGCGGTGCGTCTTGCCTATGGCGACAAGCCGATTCTTAACGCCAACCCGATCCTCGGGTGGCTGAACCGCATGGGCGAGCCGCTGTACGGCCGGCTGACGCCGGACGGCTATCCATTGACGGCGGCCGCGTGGGCGAGCCCCGGACAAATGGTTGCGCGATTCGAAGTTGCGCGCACCATCGGCATGAACAGCGCGGGCCTCTTCAAGACGGATGCCCCCGACGCGGTCGAGCTTCCTGCCTTCCCGCAGTTGGCAAACGCGCTGTATTACACGACGACGGCGAACCGGCTCGACGTTGCAACACACGAGGCGCTCGACCAATCGAAGTCGCCGCAGGAGTGGAACATGTTCCTGCTTGCGTCGCCCGAATTCATGCACCGCTGACGGAGGACTGCCATGAAGCGGCGTCATTTGCTTACGCTGGGTCTAACGCTCCCGCTGGCCGTGCCGACCCGGCTTTTCGCGTTGCCGCGCACGCAGTCGAAGTTCCTGCTGGTGTTCCTGCGTGGGGGTTACGACGCGGCTAATTTCCTCGTGCCCGTATCGAGCCAGTTCTACTACGACGCGCGTCCGAACATTGCGATAGCGCGGCCTGGCGCCGACGGCAATGCCGCGCTGCGGCTTGATGCGGACTGGGGACTGCATCCTGCGCTGCGCGACACAATCTATCCGCTGTATCAGAAGCGACAAGTCGCCTTCGTGCCGTTCTGCGGCACCGACGATCTGACGCGCAGTCACTTCGAAACCCAGGACAGCATCGAACTCGGTCAGCCCCTGGAAGGCAACCGCGATTTCCAGTCCGGCTTTCTCAACCGGTTGATCGGCGTGCTCGGTGGACCCGTGCCGATTTCGTTTACCGATCAGCTGCCGATCGTGATGCGCGGAGAGAAGGACGTCCCCAACATGGCGTTACGCACGCTCGGCAAACCGGGCATCGACGGCCGACAAAGCGCGATCATCACCGGGATGTACCGGCGCACGTCGCTCGCACCGCAGGTCAACGAGGGGTTTGGAGTGCGCGATGAGGTGATCGGCGTCATGGCACCCGAGATGGAGGCTGCGAGTCGCAATGCAATCACTACCAAGGGCTTCGAGCTCGAGGCGCGGCGTGTCGCGAAACTGATGCGCGACAAGTTTGACATCGGGTTTCTTGACGTCGGCGG
>Ga0210384_10007390_pt1 | contig 11593 bp, 12 predicted proteins | sample IncBWH2MmetaG_FD_160574 | JGI IMG/M metagenome (GOLD analysis project Ga0210384, IMG submission 160574) | Forest soil microbial communities from Barre Woods Harvard Forest LTER site, Petersham, Massachusetts, United States - Inc-BW-H-2-M | ecosystem: Environmental > Terrestrial > Soil >...
AGGCGGCGGCGCTGCGATCGAAGGTCGCTTCATCGAAAGTCCATTTTGGAGAGGCCAGCTGCCAGATGAGCTTTGAAAAGTCTCGGCGATACTTGTGGTAACGCTCTGCCGCGCTCGGTAGACGAGGTCTTGCAGCGTTCCGGCCAGAGAGCCGCCACGATGTCCGCGCTGCGCGCTCCCCAACCTCTTAGGCGACGTGAATCCTGACACAGTGCGATCGTCCGCGCCGAACTTAAGGAGTGTGCGCTGCGTCATCTGAACCCTAGGCGTGGCAATGACCGCCTCGTGAAATCGCGTCGTGCTGCGATGCACGCTTGTGAGCGAGTGTTAGTGTTAGCCGGCGAGTAGCGCCGGCACCGGAGCGCCGAGAGGCCTCTCTGTATCGAGAGTTGGGTTCAACTCGATCGTGACTAGGCGCGCCGTTATACGGAAGGGAAGAGATGGCTCAGCGACGCGCTATTACCTCATATGACCCCGCACTCGCGTCGGAATGGAGGGTCGACGTGCCGATCTATTGCAATTGCCAGGCGACCAGCGAGGTTCCTGCCACGAAGATCAGGAGATTTTCCCCGGCTGCAGGCCCCGAAGGGGGCATGGGTCCGCCATTTTCGCTGTCGGTATTGATCGGCACCGGCGATACGCCCTTCCATATCTGAGCTCCAGTACCGGCATCGAGTCCATAGACGTTCCCACTGCCGGAACCGACGAACACCGTGTTATTCACGACAACCGGCGCGGTGACGAGACTGCCGTCCCCGCTGAAGGTCCAGGTCTGCACAAGATCGCTCAAGCGGGTCGACGAAAGGATTCCGGCGTTCAGGGCAACCAGGGCCGTATCTGTCACAGACGGCGCGCGAGCCGATCCAAGCTGATCTTTGAAAATTCCCGTTCCGGCATCGAAGAGGTTGAGTGAAGCGCCCACTCGACAAAAAAACACGCCGGCCTTGACGACCGAGGCATAACCCCACGGGGTGTCGCATGGGCTCGTTGATTGCCACAAGGCGGTGCCAGGCAGTGGATCGTAGGCGCCTGCGTTGCACGAGTAGCCTTCCTGCACGTACACCCCCTCCGAGGATACGGAAGGCGAAGCCCAGTCTGTCGTTCCTCCTGTCACGGCAGTCCAAAGGATGGCTCCGCTGATTTCATCCAGTGCCGATAGTCCGGCGTTGCCCGTGATGAACACGACGCCGCCGTACGCGTTAGGCGATGCTTCGTACCAGTAGCCTGGCAGCTGAGTAGTCCAGAGGGCGCTTCCGTTTGCCGCATTGAAGGCGTGCACGCCACCATCGAACATCAGTAGGAAGACACGCCCGTTGTCGTATGTCAGGCCTGACCCGAAGTAGGTTCCCGAAATGGCGATCGGACCCCAGACAGTCGCACCCGTTTGGGCGTTGAGTGCGTAGAGCTGGTTGCCGTACGAGCCGTCGGGGTTCGCCGTCGCGACGAAGACCATGCCGTTGGCAATCAGGGGGTACGAGACCGGTGCGCCAAGGTCTTTCGTCCAGGTCGGTGCCGATTGAGGTGGGAACTGCACGCCGTTCGAAGTAACAAGGACACCATCGTGGGCCTCCGTCATCCGATACGCGGTCGCCGGCGGGGAGACCGGCGCGGCCACCACCGTAACCGCAGCGTCCTTCTGGTCGGACGCCGCGGAATTGGAACAAACGAGGTGATAGTTTGTGGTGCCTTGGCCGGTAAGGGACAGGGTCTTGAATCCGGTGGGCGGCAGTGACCCGCTCCATGCGCCGGATGCAACGCAAGTGCTCGCGTACTGACCCTGCCAGCGCAGGGTCGCCGTCTTGCCGAGTACGACACTCGCAGGGAACGCCGTGAGAGTAAGGACCGGAGCCACTGCCGTGACGGTTAAACTGGCTTGGGCCGGGGCTCCCGGGTTGCCGCAGCTGATCGAGTATGTGTGAATGCCGAGGGTGGTTGGTGCAACAGCCTGCGACCCCGAGCTTGGGAGGGAGCCCGACCATTCGCCCGCAGCCGTGCACGACTGCGCATGTGTCGAGCTCCACGTCAACGTAGTGGGCACTCCGGCACCGGTCGTCGTTGGATCCGCCGACAGGGTGACGGTGGCGTTGACTGTCACGGTGTACCGCACCGGGACCGTCACCTGGCTCCCACTCTGAACCTTGGTGCAGGTGCTATCGGTGCAGATAGCCACCTGCACGGAATCTGAATACGAACCTGGCGCGAGCACGCTGGGGTCCTTGAAGGTGAGGATCATCGTGGCCTGTGCGCCGGAGGATGTGAACGTCATCGCCGTGATCGCGTTCTTCGTAAAACCCGCCCCGACGTACGTGCCGCTCGACGAGGGGTTGTGTACTGTCACGGTGATTGCAGCCGTCGGCGATGAGCTCGTGTTGCCAACCGCGGTGACGTTGAGCTGACTCGGAGAGACTGTCAGGTACGCTGTCGCTGCTCCGCTACCCGTACCAGCACCGGATCCACTCGAATCTCCGCCGCCACCTCCACCGCAGGCAGTGAGCGACAGGACCGCTGCAAGGCACACCAAACGGGCGCCGCGGAAAGCAGATGAGAGCTGCATGCGCAAACTCGTGGGAGGCACCTGGCCGGCGATCTCGTGCCGGCTTCGCTGTAGTTATTCGCTTCAGTCTAGGTCAGGCCCAAGCAGCGTGCAAATCGCTGCGTTTTGCGTCGCAAGCTACGTAAAGAGATCCCCGCGTCTAGCCTATTTGCGACCGCCAACAGGCGGAAACCGGCAACCCCCATAACGTCAGTCGAAGTGGTGAAGCGCTGTCCCTAGGTCTCTCCGGGTCCTTGGTCGCGTGAGCGGGCAGCGCTGGCACATGATCAATGCTCCCTGCTCACAGAGGGCAGCGGCCGGGAACAACTCTAACTCCGGCTTCCGCCGCTAAACGGCCCTTCTCCGCAACCTTACACATGGAAACGTCCAGGGTTAAAGACTGCGGGGCGGCCTCTCCTTAGAGAGCTGGCGGAATACATCGCACGACACCGCGGTCTCCTCCTGCAGCGGCCAATCAAATGCGGGAACCGACACGAGCTGAATTCGTGGAATCATAGCGGGCAGATCCGCTCACGCGGCCATGCCTGTGTGTTGACCCAAGGAATTGCCTCAGCTTAGTCCCGAAGTCGGAGAAAATCCTCAACCACCAAGCCGCCTATCGAACGTCCCAGCCTCTCCCCGGCAGCTTCGTCAGTGCGAAAGTGCACACCGGCAAATACGCGGCTCAGGCTCGCTTCCTCGGCTGCTGCGGCAAAGTCGTCGAACGAGCGCTGCACTCCCGGCAGAACTTCGGAGGTAACGGCGAAGGGGAAGGGTTTGTGGCCGAAGACCGACTGCAGCACGGACGCAGCGGCAGCGCTGATCACCGCGTGCGCGCCGGGGTAGGACGGATCGGCAGCCGTATTGGTGACTTCTGGCAACCAGTTTGGATCGGCGGTGGTCTTCGGGTTTCCGGCCGTTGTGGCGTTTCGGATTGCGGTCACCGGACGCCAGAAGTTGTATACGTACTTGGCGTCGTAGAAGGCAATGACGCTATCAGCCAGGGCCAAATTTAGTAGTGCGAACAACCGCGCGGACTGCGCGGTCGTCAGCCCGTGGGACAAGGCAGCGGTCTGTGCAATCTCATTCCAGTAGTTCTGGATCGCGCCATTCCAGAATCTCCCGGTCAATGCCTGGTCGGCCGTTGCCGTGGTGCTCCCGGCAATTCCGACTGACTTCACTTCGTTGAACGCTTGTGTGTAATCGGCGCTCATCAGCACCGGTGGTGGGCCTGGCCTAAATTGACTGGCCCGGCGCAGAGCGAAGGTGGTCACTCGCGACCAATGCGTGAACACGGGCTGCGGCGGAAAGTTCGGCGGGGTGGACTGGTAAGCACCTGATCCGGACCCGAAAATATAGGGAATGGGTTGTGCGTTGGACCCGTCGTCATTCCGCAGACTGAGAACGGCCTCGGCTGCCGCCACTCCTACGTCGATACCTTCGGTCTTCTCGATGCCGTCGGTCAGCTGCTCGAGCGACTGCGCGAGCTGCGTATCAAGCATTGATTGGAAGGTGGGGTACAACTGCAGCAGCACCTCGTGGGCCGCCGCCGCGGCCGCGGCCTCCTGTGAGGCTTGCTTTGATATTCGTTCGAGTCGCACCAAATAGGGTTGGTGAGTGCCGTCGATCGAGTTGACCGCGTCATAGATAGCGGCGTGCATGATGGCGAAGCTGCGCGTCGGGTGCACCGTGGCCGGCTGCGCGCCGTGCGTACGGACGATTTTGAGAAGTGTCTGATTCCATTGAACCACGGGGTCGGTCGTTCCCGCGACTTGTGCGAACGCAGGCGCGCCAAGCGGCAGAGCGAAACAAGCAATCGCGAGTAATGTCCAGAGTCGTGACACGTCGGGGCTCCTGTTCGGTGTGTTGGTGGCGGGACAGTCGGTTTGGTTTGGTTCCGCCGTGTAGAAGACGGCCCCGCCCGCCGATTTATTCCCGCAACGCGCGTTCCCGGGAGCTTGTCGGCGCAAACGCCGTGCACCACAACCCGAGCGGACCAGCCGACGGGCGTCGCCCACTCCGCTCCGCTCGAGAGCACTTCACGGCGCCATTTTGCGATCATTCGCGGTCAGGAACGCAGAACCCCGAGCACCCTCGGGCGCGGAGGGAATAACGGAGCCCAGGTCTGAGTCATGTACTGCATGGACCGATTCGCAAGCAGAATCGAGACTCGTCTGGAGGGCCCCGAGATTATTTGCGCGTCCGCCGCGCGTTCGGTGCCGTCGGCGAACTCTCAGTTGACGAACTCAAAGTCAGGACGTACGGAGGCACCGTCTCTCGACCGGCGACCCGCGCGCGGCAAATGGGGCTGCTCTTGAGCTTCGCGCGAGCCGCCGGTCGAACCTCAGGGGGTGCGCCAATCTGCCGCGGCCCCTGCGCAACCGACTATGGGCCCCGCCGCAATCCTTATATTTCTCTAGTCCCGCAGCGCCTGTTCCCGTCTTTATTCGCATGCTGTCTCGGCGATCGGGCGACTGTCGTGAAGCCGCGTGGGAATGAATCTCGAACGAGTAGAGTCTGAATAGCTGCATGAAGCTGCTTCAATGTATCCGCGGCCTGCGCGCTTTGCCCATGATGATCGCGGGCGCCGGCCGGTCTGCAGGGTGGATCCCGGGTCCTGGTGACAACTGCGGCGGTCCTCTTGAGCTCACTCGAGCTGATGCGGTTTGTGACCGGCCTGTCACTATGCAGACTCGCCCTCGCTCTCCACGCGCGGCAGGGGTCCTGGCAGAGAAGTGGTACGCCTGGTGCGCGACTCATGAATTCCTGCGATGGTATCAACGCGTCAGCGGTGCGAATCCCCAGCTGACAGGCACAAAGCTGTACCAGGAAATCATAGTTCGACGGTTTGGGCTCGACCTCGAGGTAGCCAGATGCGTATTGCAGCGGATCCGTCAGAGTTTCTGTGAGTGGCCCCGTCGGCGCGAGCTCCGATTCCGCGACGTCGTGAACTACCTCGTTATGGATGAGTACATGCAGGCTCATTCAACCGAAGTCGGCACGTACACTGACATGAGACGAATGGTATCGCGCATCATCCCGTCGGACCTGTGATGTGCCCATGTTCGCCGCGTGGGCGCATGATGATAGTACAATCAGCTACTTAGCAATCCCCTGGTATTGCTGTGTATCGCGTGCCGGTCCATGTACGAGCGCGCTCGCCACGCCCGCAGCTTATCGCTCAACGTCATGGGTGGCTGCCGGTCACGGTAATTGCTCGAAGTCGACGCCCTAGACCTCCCCTTCGCGTACTCCACCGAGCAGCCGACTGTTCGTCTCCTCCTCTCCCGTCAAGCCGACGCCACCTGCGCCACAAACTTCTGCAGCAACGGCGACGTGTTGTCCTTCTTCCAAACGAGGTCAAGCGGGAGGATGAGCCAACGGCTCCATTCGTGGTGATTGTAGGTCACGAACTCAGCGGGTACCCTTTCCGCAATAGGTTGGGCTAGCCATCTGTGAGCGCCTCAACTGTCGACGCACACCGGTGCAAGAGTAGCGGCCCGTTGCGATCATGGATCTGGGGCTGGTGCTCTTTGTCGCCTCCAAGGAGCTTCAGGATCGCCCGCTCAGCGGGCACGACTGAAATCGAGGCTTTTTCGACATGTCTGAAATTGGCGGCACCATAAAGTGGGACCGAGCTGGAGGCTGAATCGGGCCGCCGCCGGAAGCGTGGGTGAGAAACATTCGGGGTCGCCGATCCACGAGCGATTGATCATCTCGATGGATATTCGGACTTTGTGTTCTTCTAGGCGTGTGCGTCGACAGCTCTGCAGCAGACGTGGCCACTCCTAAGAAGCGATGCTCCTGGGTCGACGTTAATGACCCGTTACTCCTCGCGTACCACGATCAGGAATGGGGCGTTCCTGCGCATAGCGACCGGAAGCACTTCGAAGTGCTCGTACTGTCCGGGGCACAGGCTGGATTGAACTGGCTGCTTGTGCTCAGGAAGCGGGACGGGTATCGGCGAGCGTTCGCGCAATTCGATCCCGAGAAGGTAGCTCGTTTCACTGAGCGAGAGATCCAGGGGCTCCTCGCCAATCCCAGAGTCATCCGGAACCGGATGAAGCTTGCCGGAGCCGTGCAGAACGCGCGGGCGCTCCTCAAAGTGCAGGATGAGTTCGGCAAGTTCGACGCCTACTGCTGGCGATTTGTCGACGGCCGGCCGAAGGTCAATCGCTGGAGAGCGATGCGTCAGATTCCAGCTACGTCGCGTGAATCAGAGGCGTTCAGCAAGGATCTGAAGCATCGTGGCTTCGGCTTCGTGGGTCCGACGGTCGTCTACGCGTACATGCAGGCGATCGGCATGGTGGTCGACCATCTCGTCGACTGCTACCGTTACAGAGAAATACTGCGCAAACTCGGTCAAAATGCCTGAATGCCGCCACCGCGGGTCCGGCGGCGACACCCTGGACGCAGAGACCGACTCCCAGTGGTGTATCGCTTACGCATCAAGCAGCGTGCCCAGCACCGAGGGCCATTGCCGCTCGAATTCGCTGTCCTTCTGCAGCCCGCGCGCGAGAAGCTTTAGAATCCGTTGCTGAGCCTCGGGCCAGGTCAACGCTGTCTGAAAGGAGTTGAACGAGCCCAGGAGCTGGTCGGCGGATGGCAGCGAAACTTGGTTTACGAGATTCTTTGCCGCTGCGATCGCCCGCTGATCGAAGGAAGCGATGCGTCGCGCGAGCACGTCGACAAATCCGTCGAGCTCGGCTTCGGGGAGCGCACGGTTGACGTACCCATATCGCTCCGCGGTATCCCCGTCGAAGTCGTTTCCGCTGAGAACGATCTCTAACGCGCGGCCACGACCGACCAGATGTGGCAGGCGCTCCGTGCCGCCGCCTCCAGGGTGCAGGCCGACCGCGACCTCGGGTTGCCCAAGGCGCATGTTCTCGCGTGACGCAAATCGCATGTCGCAAGCGAGCACGAATTCACTGCTTACGCCGCGGACGCAGCCACGGATTTTTGCGATGCTGACGACCGGAGATCGCGTCAGTCTTACGAACGTATCCATCAGGATCGGAAAGCCGGACGCACCCACCGCGGTGGTGATGTTGCCGAGCTTGCCTGTCAAGTCGAAGTGGCTCAGGTAGAAGTCCTTCATCGCGCTCTCGAACACGATGACGCGGAGGCTCGGGCTTGCATCAAGACGGGCAAGCAGGCTCTGCAGACCTCCATACATGTTGTCGTCGACAACGTTGAAGGGCGGATAGTCGAACACCACTCGCCAGAAAGCGGGAGTCTCTTCGATCACGCGCAGCGGCGACGGCACCGAAGTCACGATCTAAACACCCGTCCCATTATCAACGCAGGTCTTGAGAACATCGGGGTTCACGGCATGCTCCTGCGCAGGGCTGACTTTTCGCGGCTCTCGCCCTTACGCCAGAGATGTGAAAGGCTGGTTGCGACTGCTCGCGCGCTCACCGCGCCACTGCGCGAACGTTTGCTGCAATATCAAGAGGGCACATCCGTCGCGCAGGGTAGGCGCAAGTCACCGCTACGCCATGTCATTTATGCCGCCTTTTCAGCCACGAAACTCCCTCACGGTGCGATGTCGTCCTGGGCATTAGCGATCGTCGGAATCACCCGTATAGAACTCCGGCGAGCGGCAGCTAGGAACTCGGGTACCGACTGACTGCCTCTGGCACGCCACCCGTCTCCAGGAAGGGCGGATCGCAGCTCATCGTCCAGTCATACTCAAACACCGTTTGACCGTTCTCGTCTTCATACAGGATCACCGCGGCGGAGCGTACCGGCCCGCGGCGCGAGTCCGCTAAACGTGGCTCACCAATTCGCTTGTGCGCGCGTCCTTCAGAAGGCTCTGGAGGCTGCCACGAGAATACCTTGAACCTCTCATTCGGAAGCCTTCGCGGCTCTCTCGATGAGCTCCGCGACTTGCTTCGGGTGCGACAGGAAGACGGCGTGGCTTCCCGGAAGCTCGATGGTTTTGGACTTGGCCCTGCTGGTCATGAAGCGCTCCAGATCAGGATTGATCATCCGATCCTGCATGGCAACAACTGCGTAACTGGGCTTGCTCGACCATGCCGCCACGGTGCTCTTGGCCCCGAAAGCCTCCATGGTTATTGGGACCTGGGAGATCGCCATGAAGTGTGCGAGAGGCCTGGGCACGTCGGCCGCGAAGTCTTCCGGGAAGGATTCAGGCTTGACCTGCAGGAACCCACCCCCCACAGGTGTAATGCTGTTGCTCGCCGGAGGCATCTTGCTATTGAGCGCACCCGCGCTTTCGCCAACGTTGGGCTGAAAAGCGGCTACATACACCAATGCCTTGACGGAGGGATGACCGCCGGCTTCGGTGATGATCATTCCACCGTAGCTGTGGCCGACAAGGATGCAAGGCCCAGAACGGTCCAGTACAAGTCGTGTCGCCGCGACGTCCGCCTCGAACGTCGTTTCGGGCTCCTGGACCACGAAGACCGTGTAGCCGTCGTGCTCCAGGACCGCAGCGACCAGACTCCAGCCGGAGCCGTCCGCGAAAGCTCCGTGGACCAAGACAACACTCTTGATGGCCGAGTGACCTGCGGACGCGAGGGCCATGCCCAGAGCCATCCCGACGGCAGGAAAGAGCTTTTTCATATCGACCTCACGACGGTGGTAAGTCGAGCGACGCGCGGGGAACCGCGGCACCCGCGCGAATGTATCCTCCATCGGGAGCTTAGCGGGGCCCATGTCCCAAGCTCGGTCAAGAAAGCCGCGATTTCGGTCGCTAGGGGCGGCGATCAGGCGATGCCGGCGCATCCCCTTTTAGAATTTGAATCCGTGTTTCGGTCAAACGTTAGACGAGCTCGAGTGGGCGCGCCGCGTTTCGAATCGATTGGGGGGTCCGACCGTAGGTTCGCAAGAAGCTCCTGCGCAGACGCTCTCGATCGCCAAACCCGTTTGCACGCGCGACGGCCTCTACAGGCACCCGACCTTGTTCGAGCATGAGACGGGCGGACTCCAGTCGCAACGCTTCGATTGCCTTTGCCGGAGTCATACCGGTTTCCATGCGGAAAACGCGACTGAATTGTCGCGGGCTCAAGCAAGCCACCTGCGCTAGTCTTTCGATCGAGAGAGGCTTAGATAGATTTCCCCGAATATGGTGAAGTGCATCCTGAATCCGGTCGGACTTGGCGTCGATCTCAAGAAGAGATGAATGTTGAGACTGGCCTCCGGCTCGTCGATGGTGGACGAGCATGGCCTTTGCGGCTTCGCGCGCTTTGCGCGGGCCGATGTCGCGTTCGACCAGGGTCAGCGCGAGGTCAACTCCGGCGGTCATGCCGGCCGACGTCCAGATTGAACCGTCGCCTACGAAAATGCGATCGATCTCGACACGAGTCTTGGGGAAGCGACTTTGCAGTTCCCTCCCGTAAAACCAGTGTGTGGTGGACCTGCGGCCATCCAACAATCCAGCGCTGCCCAGGATGAATGCGCCGACGCAGATCGATGCAATGCGTCGCGTCCTCTGGTAACTGCGTTGGAGCAGGTCCACCACATCAGCCGACGGCTCCCGGATGTCTGAGGGCGCGCCAATCAAAAGCGTGTCGAGCGCCAATTGATCGGCTCGCTCAGTCTGCGTGGCTACACCGAAGGAATTGATCACGAGCCCGCCGCTGACAGATACGACGTGAAGGTCGTAAAAGTGGTCTTTCAATATGAGATTCGCAGTTTCAAAGACCGCGAGCGGCGCAAAACTCAAATTGCAGAACCGCGGGGGCAGGAACAAACCGACGCGCAGGATGGCAAGCTCCTTTTACTGGCATGCTGCCGGGAAAGACCCGACCGGACCACGCACCATCGCGATGCAAAGGCAGCGTGGCTGACACTCAAACTGTACACCGAACTGTACATCGGCGATTTTGCGATTCCTGGAGTGCGGAAGTGGCTGTTTTTATTGGTCGGAGCGCCGAGATTTGAACTCGGGCCCAAGAGAATCAGCAGGGATATCCTAGAATTCATCAGGAGTTGACGAGAATGACGCCGCGCCAGTCACCCGAGGGTCGGTGCCCTGTGATCCGGGTTGCAGGTGGCCATCTCCAAGCCATCGGATTGCGTGTGCTTGGGCCGCGCTGCGATCGAGCAACCCAGGTGATCAGATTTTTCCCTTCCGTGACCCTTTTCGAGGCGCTTCTCGTCAAGTCCTTTCAGCGCCCGGCCGCGCAGCATGACGACGCGAGGGTGAGCGAGGCGTTCGAGCGCGCGCAGCGCTACCGCCACGCGGGCGCCCACGGGCTCTTTGCACCGGGCCTCCTCGATATCCGTCTCATCGCACGGCTGGCCGCGGCATCGCCACTTCCCCTCAACGTCATGGTCCAGGAGAGCACAGCGCCGCTCAAGGCACTCGCGGATCACGGCGTCGCGCGCGTCAGCCATGGTCCCAGACCGTATCTTTTGGCGATGCAAGCGCTCGAAGCGGCCGCTCGTGCGGCTTCATCAAGCTGACCACATACCGGCATCAGTTGTCGCGACCAACCGGCGGCGCAACGTTCGTCCCGTGCGATCTCACGGGCTGCAGCACTCAGACGACGCAAGGCTCGCGGCGAAAGTCAAGGTTCATCACGCGCGGCCGCTGAGCCCTGCGCCTCTTTGAGCTTCTCGGCGCATTCGGTGCAGCAGACCTCGACCACCTTGCCCCGGAGCTTCACCTTGATCGAGTTGGAGTCGAGCTTGCAGTCGCAAGCCGCACAGGTCTTCTCGTTCACGAACGCTCTCCGCCGGTTACTGCTGATCCGGCGAGCGTCAAATAGAGCACGCTGGGAAAGGTGGCGCCGTCAATTCTTTAGCTATCGCCGGCGAGCGACGAACGAGAGGTTAAAACATTCGAGAATCTCTCGAAGAGTGCGCGGAAGCGATATCGCGATCACTTTGGACACGCGCTGAAACTCGCAAGCGGACCGTCGCGAGCATTATCTGGGACATTTCCGGGCTATCAGCCGATTCCGATCCGCGACGGGCCCCTCAAAAATGCTTGCCGGGCCACTCAGTAACCGCACAGTCCTGATTCCTGGCGCTGGTGGTGGCCTTCATCACTCGTGGATAGGAAGAAGTCGCTCCAGTGAGCGCTGCCAT
>Ga0210384_10007391_pt1 | contig 11591 bp, 8 predicted proteins | sample IncBWH2MmetaG_FD_160574 | JGI IMG/M metagenome (GOLD analysis project Ga0210384, IMG submission 160574) | Forest soil microbial communities from Barre Woods Harvard Forest LTER site, Petersham, Massachusetts, United States - Inc-BW-H-2-M | ecosystem: Environmental > Terrestrial > Soil >...
GCCATGGCGGGCCTCGGCGCGGCCATCGCCGCGACCGCCTGGGCGCTGCGGCGCGCGCCGGTCGCGGGATTCGGCGCGCTCTGGTTCTGGATCACCCTGGCGCCGTCCGTCGCGGTCAACCTGTTGCCGCTGCCGACCGCGCTCATGGCGGAGCGCTTCCTCTATTTGCCGACGGTGGGCTACTGCCTGATCCTCGGCTGGGCCGCGTCACGTCTGCTCGGCCCGGTGGCGCTGGGACGCACGGCCCAGCTCCGCCTCGCGCCCGCTCTCGGTCTCGCCGCCCTCCTGCTCGCCTACTTCGTCCTCACGATCTGGCGCAACGAGGATTGGCGCGACGAGTATCGGCTCTATTCCCGGATGGCCGAGACCTCGCCCGGCGCGGCGGTCCCGCACATCAATCTCGCCTTCGTCCAGCTGCCGCGGGGCGAGGTCGGCTCGGCCAACGACCACCTGCGCGCGGCCGTCCGCCTCGCCCCCGGGAACCCGCGGGCCCAGGCCGGGCTCGGCCTCACCGAGACCATGCTCGGCCACCTCGACGCGGGTCTCCAGCACGGGCTGCGGGCGCGCGACCTGGACCCGGAGAACGCCGACGTCCGGGCCTCGCTGGGCGCGCTCTATCTCTCCCGCGGCGAGCCGGCGCGCGCGGTGCCCGAGCTCCGCCAGTCGCTCCGGCTCAAGCCGAACCAGGTCCACGCGGCGCTGAACCTGGCGCTCGCGCTCGCCTGGCTGGATCAGCCCGACGCGGCCGAGGCTCAGCTCGCGCGCGCGCTCGTGCTCGTGCAGACCATGAGCCCGGACCTGCCGCTCGCGGATCGCATCACCGCGGAGGTCGCGGCGGGCCGGGACCCCGCACGCGCGCACGCCGCCTGGGCCCGGTACGTCGCGCGACTGCAGGGCGCCGGCCAGCTCAGCCCCGAGCTCGCCGCCGACCTCGACCGCGCGGAGCAGCGGCTGGGCAAGATCTCCGTGGCGTATCCACCGCCGCGGCCGAATCGCTGAGCCCGCCGAGCTCCGACCGTCGGCTCGCCGCGGCGACCGCGCTGCTATACTGACGCGCGGTGCCGGCCTCGGCGGCCTGGCATCCACGTCATTGAACCACGCGATCGCCCGGAAGCAGCCGACGACGGGGACGGTATCGCGACGAGCGCTGGTGCTCGCCGCGGCGATGATGGCCATCTTCATGGCCGCCGTCGAGAGCACCATCGTCGCCACCGCGATGCCGTCGATCGTGGCCGACCTCGGCGGCTTCCACCTCTTCAGCTGGGTCTTCACCGCGTATCTGCTGACCCAGGCGGTGACCATCCCGATCTACGGCCGCCTGGCCGATCTCTACGGTCGCAAGCGAGTGTTCTTCGCGGGGGCGAGCCTCTTTCTCGTCGGCTCCACGCTCTGCGGGCTCGCCCGGAGCATGGAGGCCCTCATCGCCTTCCGCGCGCTACAGGGGCTCGGCGCGGGCGCCATCCAGCCCATCGCCACCACCATCGTGGGCGACATCTACACCCCGGCGGAGCGGGCGCGCATCCAGGGCTTCATCTCGGGTGTCTTCGGCGTCTCCGCGATCATCGGCCCCGCCCTCGGCGCGATCCTCGTCGAGCACGGAACCTGGCCGGTGGTGTTCTGGATCAACCTCCCGATCGGCCTCGTCGCCTTCGTCATGTTCGCGCTCTTCCTGCACGAGCGGATCGAGCCGCGCCGCCACCAGATCGACTACCTCGGCGCGGTGCTGCTGACGCTCGGCGCCGGCGCGCTCATGACCGCGCTGGTGCAGGGGGGCGACCTGAGCGGCCCGGCCATTGGCGGGCTGCTGGCGGTGGGGGCCATCGCCCTGACCGTGTTCGTGGCGCACGAGTGGCGCGCCGCCGAGCCCATCCTGGCGCTCCGGCTCTGGCGCAACCGATTCATCGCGGTCGGCAACCTCGGAGGCCTGGCCCTCGGGGCCGTGATGATGGGCATCACCGCCTTCCTGCCGACCTACATCCAGGCGGTGGCGGGCGGGAGCGCGAAGTCGGCCGGGCTCGTGCTCACCGCAATGTCGGTCACGTGGACGCTGGGCAGCATCGTGGCGGGCCGCCTGATGATCGCGACGTCCTATCGCCTCACCGCGATGGTGGGCGCGCTCGCTCTGGTCGCGGGCACCCTGGTGCTGATCGCGCTCGAGCCGCCCCGCGGCGTGGCCTGGGCCAGCGCCGGCGCCCTGCTCGTCGGGGTGGGCATGGGCTTCTGCAATACGACCTTCATCGTCGGGGTGCAGGCGAGCGTGGACTGGGGTGAGCGAGGAGTCGCCACGTCGTCGACCATGTTCATGCGGATCGTGGGCCAGGCCCTCGGCGCGGCGTCGTTCGCCGCCATCCTCAACCTGAGCGTGCAGCGCTACGCGCCAGACGCGGGCGCCGCGATCAATCGGTTGATGGCGCCGGATCTCCGACCGGGGCTGCCGGTCGCGGAGGTCGAGCGACTGACCCGGGCGGTGGCGATGGGATTGCACCACGTGTACCTGACCACCGGCCTGCTCGCCGCGCTGACGATCTTCGTCGCGCTGTCGCTCCCGCGCGGGTCCGGCCCGACGCGCCACGCCCGTCGCGGCTGATCGTCGGGCCGCCGCCCTACGTCTGCAGGTCGCCCACCGCCCCGGCGAGGGCCTCGAGCTCGGAGTGCCACGAGGGCGGGGTCACGACCGGCCGCACCACGAACTTGGAGAAGCCGACCACGATGAACTGCTCGATCAGCTTGCGGAGCGCGGGCAGCCCCACCGGGGTCAGCTCGAGGGATCGTGGCCGCCGGGCGCTCATCACCCGCGCGGTGGCCGGATCGATCGGCGCGCTCGCGTAGCCGATGCTCACCCCGAAGTGCTCGCCGCTGATCGCGCGTCCGGCCCGCGCCGCCGCGTCCTCGATCACGACGCGCCCGGCGGCGGCTTCCTCCGGCGTGCACAGCGAGGGCAGCCACCCGTCGGACAGCCGGCCGCAGCGCTCGAGCGCCGCCGGAACCGTGCCGCCGAGCCACACCTCGAGCGGCCGCTGCACCGGCAGCGGCGAGAGCTTCACGTCGCGGAGCTGCCCGGCGGGGCCGTCGTGGCTGACCGTCTCGCCGGCCCAGAGGCGGCGCAGCAGCGGCAGCGCCTCGTCGATGAAGGCGCCGCGCTGCTTGGGGTCGACGCCGATGGCCTCGCGCTCCGGGGCGTAGGTGAGCCCGGGCACCAGCGTGACGAGCAGGCGCCCGCGGGAGAGCACGTCGAGGCTCGCGAGCTGCTTGGCGAGGCGCAGCACGTTGCGGCCCGGCAGCAGCATGGTCGTGCCGATCTTCAGTCGCGGATTGCTCGCGGCGGCCCAGGAGAGACCGACCACCGGATCGAGCACCGGGCCGGTCAGCACTTCCGAGAGCCACAGGGAGTCGAACCCCAGCTCGTCGAGGCCCGAGACGAGCTCGCTCAGCGCCTCCATCGTCGGGGATGCGCCCCCGGCGCCCACACCGATCCGGATCTTCATGGCGGCTCGATTCTACCGCGTTCGCCGGCTGCCCTGGCGTATGGTTCTGGCTGTGGTCGTCCATCTGATCGACGGGACCTACGAGTTGTTCCGCTACTTCCTTTCCCCGGGCGCGGCCTTCGTGCGGAGCGCGCCCGAGGAGCTCCGGGCGGTGCACGGGGTCGTCGGATCGATCCTGGGCATGCTGGAAGAGGGCGCCACGCACCTGGGCGTGGCCACCGACCACGTCGTCGAATCGTTCCGCAACGCGCTCTGGCCGGGCTACAAGACCGGCGAGGGCATGGACCCGGTGCTCTACGCCCAGTTCGAGCCGCTCGAGCAGGCGCTGAGCGCGCTCGGCGTGGTCGTCTGGGCGATGGTCGAGTTCGAGGCCGACGACGCGCTGGGAGCGGCGGCGGCGCTGGCCGCGGCCGATCCGCGCGTCACGCAGGTCGTCGTGTGCTCGCCGGACAAGGACCTGGCCCAGTGCGTGCGCGGCGAGCGGGTCGTGCAGCTCGATCGCCGGCGGCGCGAGGTGCGCGACGAGCCCGGGGTGCGGAAGAAGTTCGGGGTCCCGCCCGCGTCGATACCGGACTGGCTGGCCCTGGTGGGGGACAGCGCCGACGGCTATCCGGGCCTGCGCGGCTGGGGCCCGGCCTCCGCGGCCACGGTGCTCGCGCGCTACGGGCACCTCGAGCAGATCCCGCGGCAGGACACCGAGTGGGACGTGCCGGTGCGCGGCGCGGCGCGCCTGGCCGCCACGCTGGCCGAGCAGCGCGAGCGCGCGCTGCTCTTCCGCGAGCTCGCCACGCTGCGGACCGACGCGCCGCTCGGCGTCGACGTCGACGGGCTCCGGTGGACCGGGCCGCGCGCGGACTTCGCGACGTGGTCGGCGCGGCTCGGGGCCCCCGCGTTCGCCGAGCGCGCCGCGAGGCTGGCGGCGGCGCGCACCGCGGTCGCGCGCTGAGCCGCCGGTGCCGCCCGAGCCCCCGGTGACGGCACGGCCGGCGCGGCCGGCGCGGCTGGCCGCGCTCCGACACCGGGACTTCCGGCTGTTCTGGATCGGCCAGCTCGTCTCGCTGATCGGGACGTGGATGCAGAGCGTGGGCCAGGCGTGGCTCGTGCTCGAGCTCACCGGCTCGCCGTTTCAGCTCGGCCTGGTCACCGCGCTACAGTTCGCGCCCATCCTGTTCCTCTCTCCGGTCGGCGGGGCCCTCAGCGATCGCTTCCCGAAGCGGCGGATCATCCTGCTGACCCAGGCCACGATGATGGGACAGGCGTTCGTCCTCGCGGGCCTCGTGTGGAGCGGCCACGTGCGCTACTGGCACGTGGCGGTGCTGGCCGCGGTCTACGGCCTCGGGCGCGCCATCGACATCCCGGCGCGGCAGGCGTACATCACCGACCTGGTCGGCCGGCCCGATCTCGCGAACGCGGTCGCGCTCAATTCGGTCGTCTTCAACGGCGCCCGCATCGTGGGTCCCGCGGTCGCGGGCCTGCTCATCGCGCGCTTCGGTGTGGCCCTCGCCTTCTTCCTGAACGGGCTGAGCTTCGTGGCCGTGCTGGCCGCGCTCCTCGCGACGCGGACGCCGGGCAATCCCGATCCGGCCGGCCGGCTCGGCATCCGGGAAGGGGTCTGGGGCGCGCTGGCCTACGCGGCCCGTACGCCGCCGGTCGCCTTCACCCTGTCCCTGCTGGTCGTGGTCAGCATCCTCGTGCTCAACTTCAACGTCGTCGTCCCGCTCGTCGCGAAGAGGGTGTTGAACGAGGGCGCGCACGGCTTCGGGCTCCTGATGTCGTCGCTGGGGGCCGGAGCGGTGGTGGCGGGCATCGCGCTGACCCTGTTCCGGCGCGGCCGGCCGCCCTTGTGGTCCCTGGCCGCCTCCGCCGCGGTGCTCAGCGTCGGGACGGCGTCACTGGCGATGGTGGGCCAGTTCGGGACGGCCGCCGCGCTGCTCGTCGCGCTCGGCTGCTGTCAGATCGTGTTCTCGACCGGCTGCAACACCACGCTGCAGCTCGACACGCCGGATGCGCTGCGCGGGCGGGTGATGGGCCTCTACGCGCTCGCCAATGCCGGGATGACTCCGTTCGGGGCGCTCCTGATCGGTACCATCGCGGAGCACCTGGGCGTGCGCACCGCCTGCGCCCTGGGCGGCGGCAGCGGCCTGGTGGCGGTCGCGGTGCTCGTGCTCATCGGCCGCCGCGCGGGCCTCAGCCTGTCACCGCGTCACAGCGCGGCCTCGATCAAGTAGGGCCCGGGCGCGGCGAGGCCCGTCGCGAACTGCTTGTTGAACTCCTCCGCGGTGGTGGCGCGGCTCGCGGGCACGCCCATGCCGCGGGCCATCGCCACCCAGTCCAGATCGGGGCGGCCGATGTCGAGCATGTCGGCCGCCTTGGGGCCGGGTGTGCCGGCGCGGACGCCGGAGAGCTCGTGGCGCAGGATCGCGTACGTGCGGTTGGCGAAGACCACGGTGGTGACGTCGAGGCCCTCGCGCGCCTGGGTCCAGAGCGCCTGCACGGTGTACATGCCGCTGCCGTCGCCCTCGAGGCACACCACCTTGCGGTCCGGGCACGCGACCGCGGCGCCGGTGGCCAGCGGCAGGCCGAGGCCGATCGAGCCGCCCATGTTGTTCATCCAGTCGTGAGGCGGGGCGCCCGCGGTCGCCTTGAAGAAGCCGCGGCCGGTGGTGACCGACTCGTCGGAGACGATCGCGTCCTCGGGCAGCAGCGCACCGAGCGCGGCGGCCAGCGTTTCCGGCGTGAGCGCGCCGCTGGGGAGCGCGGGGCGACCGGGTTGCTGGACCACCTCGCCGTTCTTCTTCGCGCCGACCGCCTCGGCGAGCGCCTCCAGCGCGCCGACCGAGTCCTCGGCGATCGAGGAGAGCTGGTGGATCTGGCAGCCGTCGGGGGTCAGCACGCTCGGCTTGTCCGGATAGGCGAAGAAGGCCACCGGTGCCTTGGCGCCCACCAGGATCAGGTGGCGGACGTCCTTCAGCACCGCCAGCGCCTGGTCCACGGGGTAGGGCAGCCGCTCGATCGGCACGCGGCCGGCGCCGCGCTGGATCCGGGCATTGGAACCCTGAGCCATGATGCGCGCCCCGGTCGCGGTGGCGATGCGGCCGGCCAGGGCCAGGCCCCGCTCACGCACCGCCAGGCCGGTCAGCATGAGCATCGCCGGCTCGCCCGAGCGCAGCGCGTTGGCGCAGCGCTCGACGGTGTCCGCGGTGACCTGCTCGCGCGGAACCACCGGCGGCACCGCGGCGACGCCGTCGGCCTCGTTCCACGCGGTGTCGGCGGGCAGGATCAGGGTGGCGATCTGACCGGGCGCGGTGCGCGCCGCCGCGATGGCCGCCGCGCCGTCGGCCGCGACCGCGCGGGCGCTCGGGGAGGTGCGCACCCACGCCGAGACGGGCCGCGCGATGCCCTCGATGTCGGAGGTGAGCGGCGCGTCGTGCTTGATGTGGTAGGTCGCGTGCTCGCCCACGATGTTGACGATGCCCGAGGCGGCCTTGCGCGCGTTGTGGAGGTTGGCGAGCCCGTTGCCGAGGCCGGGCCCCAGGTGGAGCAGGGTCGCCGCCGGCCTGTCGGCCATGCGCCAGTAGCCGTCGGCCGCCCCGGTCACCACGCCCTCGAAGAGGCCGAGCACGCAGCGGATGCCGTCGACCTTGTCGAGCGCGGCCACGAAGTGCATCTCCGACGTGCCGGGGTTGGTGAAGCACACGTCGACGCCACCGGCCACCAGCGTTCGCGCCAGACTCTCCGCACCGTTCATCGTGATCTCCTCGATGTCAGTTCACTCAGTTCACGCGGCGCTCGCGGCCGGCCCAGTACGGCTCGCGCAGCTTGAACTTCTGCAGCTTGCCGGTCGCGGTGCGAACCAGGCTGTCGCGCACCTCGATGGAGGTCGGACACTTGTAGTGCGCCATCCGGCCCCGGCAGTGCTCGACGAGGTCACGCTCGGTGGCGGTGGCGCCCGGACGGAGCACGACCAGGGCCTTGATGGTCTCGCCCCACTTCTGGTCGGGTACGCCGATCACCGCGACCTCCGCCACCGCGGGGTGCTGGAAGAGGCAGTCCTCCACCTCGATGGACGAGACGTTCTCGCCGCCGGTGATGATCACGTCCTTCTTGCGATCGCTGATCGCGATGTACGCGCCGTCCTCGTAGCCGCCGTCGCCGGTATGGAACCAGCCGTCCCTGATGGCCTTGCCCGTCTCGTCGGGCTGGTTCCAGTAGCCCTCGAAGACGTGGTTGCCCCGCGCCAGCACCTCGCCCTCCCCATCCACGCACATCCGCACGCCCACCGCGGGCACGCCCGCGCGGGCGAGCCGACGCGCCCGCTCCGCGGCGTCGAGCCCGTCCCACTCCGCGGGCGCGCGATTGATGGTGAGGAGCGGAGCCGTCTCGGTGAGCCCGTAGATCTGGATGAACTCCCAGCCCAGCTCGGCCTCGATGCGCTCGATGGTACGGGACGGCGGTGGCGCTCCCGCGATGACCACGCGCACCCGCCCGCGTCCCGGCACCGCCACGCCCTTGTCGCGCCGGGCCGCGGCGGCGTCCAGCACCGCGGCGATCACCGCGGGCGCGCAGTTGAACAGGGTGACGCCCTCGCCCTCGACCCGCCGCAGGATCTCCTCGCCGTCGATCTTGCGGATGATGACCTGGCGCGCGCCCATCCCGGTGACCGCGTACGGCATGCCCCAGCCGTTGCAGTGGAAGGTGGGCAGGGTGTGCAGGTATACGTCCCGGTCGGTCAGGGCCAGGTGCCAGCCGAACGTGACCGCGTTCAGCCAGAAGTTGCGGTGGGTGAGCTGCACCCCTTTGGGCCGCGCGGTGGTGCCCGAGGTGTAGTTGATCGAGACGGTGGCGTTCTCGTCGGTGACCCGGAGCCGGGGCGTCGCGTCTTTCCGGAGGAAGAGCTGGGGGTCGGTCGTCGCGCCGAGCACGAACCGGTGCGCGACCGGGATGTGCCGGAGGGACTCGTCGAGCTCGGGGTCGACCAGCAGCACCGACGAGCCCGAGTGCTCGATGATGTAGCGGATCTCCTCGGCGTTGAGCCGGAAGTTCACCGGCACCAGGATGCGACCGAACACGCTGACCCCGAACAGGCTGACGAGGAAGCGCGCCGCGTTGGGGGAGACGATGGCGACGCGGGCGTTCTCCGGGATGCGCAGATCGTCGAGGGCGGCGGCGAGGCTCCGCGCCATCTCGCCGAACTGGGCATAGGTGATGCGGCCGAGGCCGCCGCCCGGCGGGCTCGGCTCGTCCACCACGGCCTCGCGAGGGCCGTACACGTGCTCCGCGCGCTCGAGGAAGTCACCCAGGGTGAGCGGTACGATCATGGTGGTCGGCCTCCGTCAGCGAATGACCCGCGCGCTCAGCGTTTCGGCCCGATGGCGCCCGCCGCGCGCAGGGCGTCGATCTCCCCGGCGTCGAGGCCCAGGAGCTGCCGCAGGACCAGGTCGGTGTGCTCGCCGAGCATCGGGGCGGGGGTGCGCACGGAGCCCGGCGTCTCCGAGAGCCGCACCGGCGCGCCGACCATCCGGACCTTGCCGGCGCGCGGGTGTGCCATCTCGACCAGGGCGTCGCGGGCGATCACCTGCGGATGCTCCACCACCTGGGGGATCGTGTTGATGGCGCCCATGGGAATGCCCTGGGCGAGCAGCCGCGGCTCCCATTCTTCGTACGTGCGCGTCAGGAATACCTCCTGCAGCGTCGGGATCAGGGTGTCCCGGTTCCGGGCCCGGTCGGCGTTGGTGCGGTAGCGCGGATCGTCGGCCAGGTCCGGCCGGCCGATCGTCGGGCAGAAGATCTTCCAGAGCTTCTCGCTGCCGACGGCCAGGGCCAGGTCGCGCGTCCTGGTGCGGAAGGTCTGATACGGTAGCAGCGCCTTGTAGGCGGTACCCATCGGCAGCGGCACCTCGCCGTCGGCGAAGTAGGCCCCGATCATGCCGCCGAGCAGCGAGAGCTGGCCCTCCAGCATGGAGACGTCGATGGCCTGGCCGCGGCCGGTCCGCTCCTTCACGCGCAACGCCAGCATGATGCCGAAGGCCGCGTACATTCCCGCGGTCATGTCGGCGATGGAGACGCCGCAGCGCACCCCGTGCCCCCCGGCCTCGCCGGTGGTGCTGATCATTCCGCTCTCGGCCTGGAGGATGAGGTCGAGCGCCGCGCGGTCGCGGTAGGGCCCGTCCTGGCCGAAGCCGGAGACCGAGCAGTAGATGATGCCGGCGTTCCGCTCGCGCGCGGCCTCGTAGCCGAGCCCGAGCCGCGCGAGGGCGCCCACCCGGTAGTTCTCCAGCACCACGTCACACTTGTCCACCAGCCGAAAGAAGAGACCCTTTCCTTCAGGGTGCTTCAGGTCCACCTCGATGCCCTTCTTGTTGCGGTGCAGGCTCACGAAGTAGGACGTTTCGCCGCCGGGCAGCGGCGGGCCCCAGGCGCGCGCGATGTCGCCTCCCTCCCGGGGCTCGAGCTTGATGACGTCGGCGCCGAAGTCGGCCAGCATGGTGGAGCAGAAGGGCCCGGCCAGGGCGTGGCTCAGGTCGAGGACCTTGACGTCTTCCAGCGGCATGCGCATCGAGCGGCCTCCGGGCTCGTCCATCGCCCGGACGATCCTGCCAGATCGCCCCGCCTCAGTCCAGCAGTTCGCCCAGCCGTCGCTCGAGGAAGCGTCGCTGCGGCCCCTGTCGCGCGAGGGCGAGAGCCCGCTCGTAGGCGGCCCGGGCCTCGGCGGTTCGCCCGAGCCGCCGGCACAGCTCCGCCCGCGCCGAGTGGGCCAGGTGATAGTCGGCCAGCTCGCCGCGGGCGAGGATCGCGTCGATCAGGGCCAGACCCGCGGCCGGGCCGTCGCGCATGGCCACCGCGGCGGCGCGGTTCAGCTCGACCACCGGCGACGGCGCGGCGCGCGCCAGCACGTCGTACAGTCCGACGATCTGGCCCCAGTCGGTCGTGGCGGCGGTGGCTGCCTCCGCGTGCACCGCCGCGATCGCGGCCTGGAGCGTGTACGGGCCGATGCGGTGCGAGGCCAGCGCACGCTCCACCAGCGCCGCGCCCTCCGCGATCTGCTCGCGATTCCAGACCGAGCGGTCCTGGTCATCCAGCAGGATCAGCTCACCGGTGGGCGAGGTGCGTGAGGTGCGGCGCGACTCGTGCAGTAGCATCAGCGCTAGGAGGCCGACGGCCTCGGGCTCCGGCAGCAGCTCGACCAGGAGCCGCCCCAGGCGGATGGCCTCGCCCGAGAGATCGGCCCGCGTGACCGACTCGCCCGAGGAGGCCGAGTACCCCTCGTTGAACACGAGGTAGACCACGTGGAGCACGATGTCGAGCCGGTCCGGGAGCTCGACGCGCGACGGGACTTCGTAGGGGATGCGCGCGTCGCGGATCTTCGCCTTGGCGCGAACGATGCGCTGAGCGAGTGTCGGGGGAGCCGTGAGGAAGGCGCGCGCGATCTCCTCGGTGGTCAGCCCGCAGACCTCGCGTAGGGTGAGGGCCACCTGGGCGTCCGGCGGCAGGGCGGGGTGACAGCAGGTGAAGATCAGCCGGAGCCGGTCGTCTTCGATGTCCTCGGCCTCCCGCGGCCCGGCATCGTTGGCCTCGACGGCCAGGCGATCGGCCAGCTCGGTCTGCGAGGCGTCGAACCGGGCGCGCCGGCGCATGGCGTCGATCGCCTTGAAGCGGCCGGTGGAGATGAGCCAGGCACGGGGACTGGCGGGCGCGCCCTCCCGCGGCCACTGCTCCACCGCGGCGGCAAAGGCCTCGTGCATCGCCTCCTCGGCGAGGTCGAAGTCGCCGAGGAGGCGGATCAGGGTCGCGAGGACGCGGCGCGAGTCCTGTCGATAGACGGCGTCCACCATCTCGCGCGCGCGGTCGATCGGGTCCTCGCTCATGGCGGGCCGCGTGCGCGGCTAGGAGTGCTGCAGCTCGCGGACCGGCCGCACCTCGATGGTCCCCAGCCGCGCCGGCGGGAACCGCGCGGCCAGGAGGCACGCCTCGTCCATGTCTTTGGCCTCGACCAGGAAGAACCCGCCGAGCTGCTCCTTGGTCTCGGCGAAGGGGCCGTCGGTGGTGGAGACCTTGGAGCCCCGGACCCGGAGAATCCGGGCGGTCCGCGCGCGCTGCAGCGCATTA
>Ga0210384_10007392_pt1 | contig 11588 bp, 9 predicted proteins | sample IncBWH2MmetaG_FD_160574 | JGI IMG/M metagenome (GOLD analysis project Ga0210384, IMG submission 160574) | Forest soil microbial communities from Barre Woods Harvard Forest LTER site, Petersham, Massachusetts, United States - Inc-BW-H-2-M | ecosystem: Environmental > Terrestrial > Soil >...
CCGCTCCGCTCGCGGCCTCAAGCTGCCCTGCGCGCAGGAACGCACGAGCCGCAAGCGCATTTTTTCCCATGCGCTCGGCGGCCTCGGCCAGCCGCAACTGCCGCTCTTTATTTTCCGGATCGAGTTGCGCGATGCGCTCCCAGCAGAAGAGCGCGTCCTCGTCGCGCGAAGCTGCAGTGAAAAGCTCCGCCGCTCTGGTGTACTGCTCGATGGCTTCGTCGGGATGATTCTGTTTCTGCTGTAGAAAGGCGTAGCGCGCGATGCGCTCCGGCGGCTGCCCGGCATTCGAACGCAGAAAGCGGTTGTAAATTGCCAGCGCTTTTGTTTCTTCCTTGGGATCTACCAGCAGGTCAAACAACAATCCGTAGAAAATCGCCGCGCGGTCAGGCTGGTCCATCCGCGCGTACAGATCGCCCAGTGCCTGCGTGGCTTCCTGATGCTGCGGCGCCTCGTCAAGCACCGCCAAATAGGCTTCGATCGCTTCCTCGACGCGGTTCTTCTCGAGGAAGCGCTTGGCGCGATCCAGGTGTTTGCTGACGTCTCCGGCCATGCGTTCGAATTGCCTTTGCGGTGCCTGAAATGGTTAATCGGGTGCCAATTGCATGATGGTACCGGGCTGTCCCGCGCGCAGCGCGTTCGAACAGCCCTCAACAACTATATACCGCTCGCCGGAGGGGGGCAAAACATCAACAAACATCGATGTGATATTCGATAGTAGCTCAGCCAATGGAGATTTTCGGAGATCGTGGGTCGTCTGACAAACCGATTGTTTTTGCGAAAAGTTTTTTGCGCAGCGCGTCTTGCGTCGGATTCACGGGCAACTTCTCAGCGGTCAAATCGCTTGCGCCGGCTGCAATAGCCAGCGCAAGCAGGTCTGCCGGAGTTCCTTTTTTACGTCTTCAATTCAGCGTGAATGCCCATACCTCGTATATCAGAGCGCTTCTTCCCTATTGGAGACGAGCCCCAAAAGACGTAAGGATTGTTGGACTGCACGTCCAGCACGGAGAAGCGTCTGTGCCGATTACTATAAATGACGACTGCAATGCTGGTTGCGTTGTTGGTGAAGTTGGCGATTCCTGTGCCGCGTCCGGTGCTGGACACCGGCAAGGACCGCGCCTACGTCGCTATGCTTGACAACGACCTCGGCGACGCGGCCTACCGCAGCGGTGACTTGAATGAAGCGGAGCGCCTGAAGCGCGCCGCCCTCGACGAGTATCGCAAGCTTCCTGAGGGCACCTATGTGGAAATGGCTGCCACCCTTTCGAACCTGGGTGCGGTGCTGATCAAAAAGGGAAACTACTCCCAAGCCGAGCCATTCGTGCACGAAGGCTTGGAGCTCCGCCGGAAAATGCTGGGCAACGCGCACCCCGATACCGCCATGAGTCTGTTTCGTCTTTCCGACCTCCTCTACAAGGAGGGCGACTATCTAGGTGCGGAAAGTGCCGCCAGCGAATCCATACAAGTCTTCAGCCGCGCGTTTTCCGTACCGCAAGACAACATCTATTTTGCTAACCCGCTTTTGGAGCTGGGCCTGATCCTGAACAAAACCGGCCGTTCTCGACTGGCGGAGACCTATCTGCGGGAGGCCCTTGCGATCCGCACGCGCTTCTTGCCCGCTGGAAATCAGTTGATCAGAATTTCGGAGGGCGCCTTGGGTGAGTGCCTGACACCGCAAAGACGCTATGCCGAAGCGGAGCCTCTTCTGTTGCGGAGCTACGCCACGATCAAAAATGTTCAGGGCGAACATGGGTCGTCAACTCTGGAAGCCGCCCGTCGTCTGATGACTCTTTATCAATCGTGGGGCAAGCCCGATGAGGCCGCGCGTTACCAGGAGGCGCTCGCCCCTGCACGCGGCAAGCAAGCCGCCGCCCGGACGCCGTAAGCCTTGCTCCTGTCGTCTCAATCGTTGCGCGGATATCTTTCGAATTCACACGAAAGCTCCGCACGTTTGATTCGTCCGCTGACGCGAACGTACACGGCTGCGCGAGAATACGATTTGTGGCAAACTGAATGTTTGTTCGGCACGGTTTTTATGCTGCGTGGGACACTCGTTCGAATGCAGCTGGCCCGCCAGGAATAACGCCAGCAGGCGATTCGAACTCCTGCCGGAAACAAAGAAAATCGGCAGCTGAAAAAACCGGTAAAAGAAGAAAATGGATCCGAAGTTCATACGGAATTTCTGCATCATCGCGCACATCGACCACGGCAAATCCACGCTGGCGGACCGCCTCCTGGAAATGACCGGCGCGTTGACGCAGCGCGAAATGCACGAACAATTCCTCGACTCCATGGACCTGGAGCGCGAGCGCGGCATCACCATCAAAGCGAAAAGCATTCGCCTGCACTACAAAGCGAAAGATGGAAATACGTATCGTTTGAATTTGATTGATACGCCGGGACACGTGGATTTTTCGTACGAAGTTTCGCGCGCACTATCCGCTTGCGAAGGCGCACTGCTGGTGGTCGACGCATCGCAAGGTGTGGAAGCGCAGACGGTTGCGAATGCTTTTCTTGCCGCGTCGCACAACCTGACGATTGTGCCGGTGATCAATAAAATTGATTTGCCGGCTGCGCAACCGGATTTCGTAAAAGAACAAATCGAAAGCGTGCTGGCGATTCCGGCGGAGGACGCGCTGCTGATCAGCGCGAAGAGCGGCATCGGAGTGGAAGATGTGCTCGAGGCCATTGTGGCGCGTGTGCCGGCGCCGAAAGGCAACGCGGAAAACCCGCTGCAGGCGCTGATTTTCGATTCCTGGTTCGACATTTACCGCGGCGCGGTGGTGCTTGTGCGCGTGATGGAAGGCCGCATCACGAATCACATGAAAATCAAGCTGGTCGCGGGCGAGGACACCTACGAAGTCGAGCAGCTCGGCACGCTCACACCCAAACCGATCGCGCTCGAGGAACTCGAAGCCGGCGACGTCGGCTTCATCGTCGCAAATATCAAGCGCGTGGCCGATGCGCGCATGGGCGACACGGTCATTGAAGTGGGGCGACCCGCTCCGGCGCTGCCGGGATTCGAAGCCATCAAGCCGATGGTGTTTGCCGGATTGTTTCCGGTGCTCGCCGATGACTACGAACCGCTGCGCGACGCGCTCGGAAAATTGCAATTGAACGACGCGGCATTTTTCTACGAGCCGGAAAATTCCGTCGCGCTGGGCTTCGGTTTCCGCTGCGGCTTCCTCGGGCTGCTGCACATGGAAATCGTGCAGGAGCGCCTGGAGCGCGAATTCGGCCTGAACCTGATTACCACCGCTCCGAGCGTGCGTTACCGCATCACGCGCGTGACCGGCGAAGTGATCGAAGTCGACAGCCCGGCGAAATTTCCGAATCCCAGCGACATCGAAAAAATCGAAGAGCCGATCATTAAAGCGATGATCATCACCAATGAAGATTCCGTCGGCGGGATTCTGCAGCTGTGCCAGGAAAAGCGCGGCACGCAGAAGAATTTCGAGTATTTGTCGCCTACACGCGTCATGCTGACCTACGAACTGCCGCTGAACGAAATCGTGCTCGATTTTTACGACCGGCTGAAAAGCGTTTCACGCGGCTATGCTTCGCTCGACTACCATCTTGCCGACTACCGGGAATCCGACCTCATCAAGCTGGATGTGCTGGTTGCCGGCGAACCGGTTGATGCACTGGCGCTGATCATCCATCGCGAGTTTGCGGCGGAGCGCGGGCGCGACCTGGTGACGCGCTTGCGAAAGCTCATTCCACGGCAAATGTTTGAAGTGGCGATTCAAGCCGCGATTGGTAGCCGCGTGATCGCACGCGAAACCGTCGCGGCCATCCGCAAAAATGTCCTTGCCAAGTGCTACGGTGGCGATATTTCCCGCAAGCGCAAACTCCTCGAAAAGCAAAAAGAAGGCAAACGCCGCATGAAGCGCGTCGGCCAGGTCGATATCCCGCAGGAAGCGTTCCTCGCCGTCCTCAAAGTCGCTTCTTCCTCTGACGACGAATAGTTACCTTCGCGCACCACGCACTCTTTCTATTGCCCGTGTTGAACCGCTAAAGGACACTGCCGTTGAGAACCTTTTTTATGGCCATCCCCAAGCAATTCGTCGTCAACGAACGCGGCGAGAAAGTCGCCGTGGTCATCAGCATCGAGGAGTACGAGAAACTCCTCGAAGAGCTCGAGGACATCGAAGCCATCCGAGAGTATGAAGAAGCCAAAGCTTCAGGCGAGACACCCATCCCTCTGGATGAAGCGATTGCCCGCATTGAACGAAACCGTAAGTGACCTACGCGCTTTGCATACTCCCGCGTACTGAAAAAGAACTCTCAACTCTTGACTCGAAACCTTACGAATCGATCAAAAAGAATATCTATGGCCTGCGAGATGAACCCCGACCACCGGGCTGCCGTAAGCTGGCAGATTCTCCGGGTTGGAGAATTTGGGTCGGAGACTATCGTGTTGTCTATGGAATCGATGATGCGGCAAGGACAGTGACCGTTCTGCGGGTCAGCCATCGCAAGGAAATCTATCGGTAGTCCGTCATCCCTTTCCTTCTTTCTTTCTAACTTCAGTGGTTAGGCGGCCGCGGTGGAGCTGGATGGCTACGGTATCGCCGAGGGCGACTTGGGCGGCGTCGCGGAGGAGGTTGCCGGTGGCGTCAGTGGCTATGGCGTAGCCGCGTTCGAGGACGAGGAGAGGGCTGCGCTCGTGGAGCTGCAAGGATAATTTTTCGAGGCGGTCGCGCTTGTTGCGGAGCAGGCGCTCAATGCGAACGCCGAGATCGGCGCTGCGTCGTTCGAGGCGCAGACGGAACGCGGCAATCTTCATCCGAAAATCAAAGGAAGCGATGCGTAAATGAGAGGCGGTGAGGCGTTTGCGCGATTGCTCGAGGCGCGCGCGGAGGCCAAGCGCGAGGCGCGAAGTCATTTCATCGGCGCGCTGGCGCTGCTGGCGCAAGAGATCGAGTGGGCGGCGGAAGCCGCGGCGCGCGGAAAGTTCGTGGACGCGGCGGGACAATTCCAGCAAACGGTAACGAACCAGCCCAGCCAGGGTTTCGCGCAGGTCGGCGATATGCTTGTCGAATTCGGCGCGCGTCTGGACGACAAGCTCGGCGGCCGCGGATGGCGTTGAGGCGCGCAGATCGGCAACGAAATCGGCGATGGTGAAATCGGTTTCGTGGCCGACCCCGGAAATCACTGGAATTTCGGACGCGAAGATGGCGCGCGCGACGATTTCTTCGTTGAAGGACCACAAATCTTCCATGGAGCCGCCGCCGCGCGCGAGGATCAACACGTCCACCATTTTTTTGGCATTAAAGTATTTCAAAGCTTTGACGATTTCTTCGGCGGAGCCTTCGCCCTGGACACGCACGGGATAAACGGTCAGATGCACGTTGGGAAAACGCCGCGTGAGGATGCGCGCGACGTCGCGGACGGCGGCGCCGCGCGGCGAAGTGACGATGCCGATGCGGCTGGGAAGAAGCGGCAGCGGTTTTTTGCGCGCGGGATCGAAGAGGCCCTCGGCTTCGAGACGTTTCTTCAATTGCGCGAACGCCAACTGGAGCGCCCCCAGCCCGATGGGCTCGAGATGTTCCACGTAAATCTGGTATTCGCCGCGCGTTTCGTAAACGCTGATCGAACCGCGGACGCTCATCTGCAGGCCGTCTTCGGGGCGGAACTTGATGCCGCGCTGCTGCTGCTTGAAGAAAACGCAGCGGACCTGGGCGCGATCATCTTTCAGGGTGAAATAGATGTGGCCGGACTGCGCTTCGCGGCAATTGGAGATTTCGCCCTGGACCGTGATGTCTGTGAAGTTTTTCGCGAGGAGATCGCGGATCTTGCCGGTCAACTCGCTGACAGTCATGATCTGGCGCTCGGGCATGAGGTTGAAGGTGAGCTGGGTCATGAGAAATGACTCCGCAAGATGAGAAAAGATGACGTAAGGAGGTAAGGAAGTAAAGAGGTAACGATTCCGCGCGGAGCGGCGGACCAAAACGGGAAGAGTGGGGTGACACCCGGCAGTTTTCGAAAAGAGTGTGGAAACGATTGAAACTGTAGGACTTGACGAACACTCTTGGGCAAAAGAGCGAAAAGAGTGCGCAAGGACCGAGTGAGTGTGGATCCGATGGCAGGCACCCGCGCCGGGAAGTGGCCGGGGGAGCAAGCAAGCGAGGAACGAAAATCGCAAGTGGGATGCGAAGGGAGAACCATAGCCGGAAGGCAAAGGGAGAGGTTTCGGAAAGGGCCGGCAGATTGAAGCGTCCTAAGGATGCCTTGGGAAGTTGCGGTGAGGAAGAATCTAATCAAAAATTTACCCCCTACCCCCATTTTTTTGCAACTGCGCATTCTAAAGGACTTAGTGATTTCTGTGCAGTAAGCCTTGAGCGGCGGGAAGCGAGAGGAAGCACAGGCAAAGGAAGGACGGCAAGGCTGGATGGGACTGCGAAATTCATAACATATTATAACAGATAGGTACTATTCATCAAGAATAACTAGCAAGCCGTTTGGGTTCTATCAGATAGCTGTAAGTATCCGTTTCAGCCGGCACACGCAGAGGATTTCTTCAGACATTTGGAGCGGCTAAAGCGAGATTGAGAGTTTGCGGGCCGCCGGCTTCGAGGAAGGCGGCGTGGGCCTGGCCGCGGCACGCTTCGGCTTGACGGAGCAGTCCGGCGAAGGCAGGAGAAGAGCGCAGCGACGAGAACCAAGGATCGCGGGTAAGCGAGGAGCTGCACAGAAACCCGTCATCGATCACGCGGTGAAGAAGGTTGATGGCCTTCTCCACCTGACCGATCTGGGCGAGCTGGCGCCCCACGTAGAATTGGCTCTCCAGATCCTTTTGCGTGAGCAAGTCTCCGGCTTCAATCGCGTGGAGACATTCCTGAAAATTGCCTTCGAGATAGGCTCGGAGAGAGTGCATGAGGGCGCGAAGGGGACCGGGAATGGCGCCCGTTTTTTCGCGGTCGCGGAGTTTTGCCAGCGCGGTCCCAGTCTCGCCAAGGCAAGCCAGCGCAGCACAGTCGAGGTAGAAACCGGCCTTTGCATCGTAGCAATCGAGAGACTTTTGATACTCGCCGAGGAGGAAGTAAGTGTGCGCCACGCTGGTGATGGCGTGGGGATCGAGATGACGGGAACGAAAATGAGCGGCGAGAGAGGCATCCAACTGGTCGCAATACCGGCAAGCCTGAACGAGGCCGGCGAACAGATCCGGATCGTTGCGGCGGGAGCGTGACCGGTGGAGCAACCGCAGCATGGCCTGCTGCGCATGGCCCTGATCGCATTCGATGAGGGTGTAGAGATTGTGGGCGATGGTGAGGTCCGGATTGAGAGCGAAAGCTTTGGCGAAGGCTTCGTTGGCCCGCTCGAAGCCGAGATCCGCGTTTTCGGCAAACTTGTCCAGGAAGCGAAGAACTCGACCGAGCCGCGCCCAGGCCGGCGCGTATTGGGGATCCTCTTCGAGGCACTGGAGATAGAGACCGCGCGCCAAGTTCATGTTTTCCGGCGTACGCCTGGCGATAAGCTGATTCGCGCGCAGATAATACTCATAGGCTTTGGCGCTGGCCGGAACATCGCGCCGGAAACTGCGGCGCTCGCGATCGCTGAGGGGCAGCATGAGGGATTCCACAATGCCCTGGGACAATTCGTCCTGGAGGCGGAAGAGATCCTGGAGGGAGGAATTTACCGTTTCCGACCAGAGCACGGTGCCGCTGGGCGCCTCCACCAACTGGCAAGTTACGCGAATCTGATCGCCGGCGCGCAGGAGTGAACCCGTGAGGATGGCGTCGACCCCGGCTTCCGCTGCGATTCGTTTGGGATCGGGAGCGCCGGAAAAGGCGGCGGCCGAGATGCTCGACCGCACGATCAGGCTATCAATGCTGGAGAGTGAATTGCTGACCGCGTCCGGCAGGCTATGGGCAAGAAAATCAGTGTCCTCGTCCTTCTTGAGCAAACGGAACGGTAGAACGATCAGGCGAGTGACGGTCTGAGGCCGGACGAGAGCGATGGCGCTGGTAGAGATGGTGATGTCGTTCAGCGCATCGAGCATTTTGTGAACCGAATGGTAGCGATGTTCGGGGCGCTTGGCGATGGCGATGCGGATCACCTGATCGAGGGCTTCAATTTCGCGGGAGCCGGTGAGGGGAGGCGGGTCGTGATGCAGCACGGCGTAGAGGACGTCGACGCTCGAAGCGCCGTCAAAGGGACGCTTGCCAGAGAGCAATTCGTAGAGGATGCCGCCGGCCGCGAAAATGTCCGCGGATGGGCTGGCGATCTCTCCACGCGCTTGTTCCGGAGCCATGTAGTGGGGAGTGCCCATGATCATGCCCGAGGCGGTCAGGAGAGTGGCCGTCTGGAGTGGATCGCTGTCGCCGGGATCTTCCTGGAGGGTGGAGCGAGCCAGACCGAAATCGAGGAGCTTGACGCCGTGCCTGGTGAGGAAAACATTGGAAGGCTTCAGGTCACGGTGGACAATGCCGAGGTCGTGAAGAGCTTGCAGCGCAGCCAGGATTTGCCGCTCGATATTCACGGCTTCCGGCGTGGGAATGGCGCCGCCGGCGATACGTTCCGCCAGAGATTGCCCATCAAGAAACTCGAGCACCAGGAAGAGATCGTTTCCGCCTTCGAGAACATCGAAAACCTGACAAACTCCCGGATGGCTGACACGCGCGAGGGAGCGCGCTTCGCGCCAGAGGCGGCCGCGAGCGTCCTGATTCTCGAACGACTGATGCAACGTCTTGATGGCCACGGCTCGTTGAAGACGTTCATCCCAGCCCTCGTAGACGACACCCATCCCGCCGGCGCCAATCTTGCGACGAATTTGATATTGGCCGATCGCTTCTAACATAGGGAGGCCTTTGCCATGCTATGCCTGCCGCTGATGACCTGCAATAACCCCTGCTCCCCTGGAGACGCGAATTTGCGGCGTGCCCGAAGGATGCGATCGCGAGCGTTATTTGTTGAGCTGATTGATTTGGCGCAAGTTTTCGCTGAGGCCGAGGCTGCGGACGCATCGCTGGAGAGAGGCGCAGTGGCAGCGGAGGAGGCCCTGGAGAAGCGCTTTGAGCTTGAGCGAACGGGCGATGTTTTGATCCACTTCGGCGAGCTTTCTGGCCGCGACTTTTTTCCATCGTGGGCCGACGGGGGTCTTGTCGCGGAGACCGCTGAGGAAGAGCTTGATTTCGGCGAGGGTGAAATCCATTTCGCCGGCGAAACGGATGAGGAGGGCGCGATCGAGGGCCTCGCTGGGATAACGGCGCTGGCCGCCGGAGCGATGGGGCGGGGACAGAAGTCCCATTTTTTCGTAGTAGCGGATGGCGGAGGCGTTGAGATTGGCGCAACGGGCTAGTTCGCCGATTTTCATTTAAGATTTCCTCTTTAAGACTAGAAAGTGCGAAATTGCAGCGTAGCGTTTGTGGCTAGGCGGGGGCCGGAAAGGCGGCAGCTACGTCGCCGCACTCCACAACACCCGCCTCGTAATACGGCTGTTCCAAAATTGCTCTGGAAGCGCTTGACTTAAAGCCGACTTCAACTTTTAGCATTTGAAGATGGGACGTGGCAAATCCTTTTGGAGGGATACCATGAAGAGGACGAAGAAATATTTTGTTGCAGCAATCCATTGGAGTAGAGCCGCTACTTTGCTGGCTTTCTTGATGTCAGGAAACGGAGTGGCCAGACTTGCAGCGCACGATATAGCCGCGGTGACGAAGGCGGAGAAACAGATGGAAAAGACGCAAAGCAAGTTCTACTGTAACATCAAGGCGCTGACGCCGGAAGAACGGGCACGCCACAAGCAATTGACGGAAAAACTGATGACGATGCGGAAGGAAATCGTGGAAACGGCAAAGGGTTACGAATTCCAGTTTAGTCCGAAGAGTGTATCCCTTGCGGAGTTAGCGGAGTGGGTGTCCGCAGAGAGCAAGTGCTGCCCGTTTTTTGATTTCCATGTTGACCTGGAAAGCGAGGGCAGCCTGCTCTGTCTGCGATTGACCGGAGAGAATGGGATCAAACCTTTTATTCGCGAGGAGTTCAGAGTGCAATAAAAAATTAGCGGCGGAAATGGGAGAAGAGCCAGAAGAGCAGAGAAAGCCCAAGGCTGAGGAGGAGGCAGGTGACGATCGGGAAATAGAAAGTGGAGTGCTCGCCGCGGTGGAGGATATCGCCGGGAATGCGGCCAAGACGCAGCGGAAGTCTTCCACCGAAGTAGAGAAGTGCGCCGACGAGGACGAAGAGCCCTCCCAGAATGAGGAGGGTGCGGCCAAGATCACGGAACGAATCCATAGGACAAGTCTAGAGCAAGGGACTTGGGAAGTTAAATCGTCAAAGCAACCGAAGAGGGTGCAGCAGTGCTGCGCCCCAGCAGGAGACCCTGAGTTCAACGCGAGCTAAATCAATTCGAGGCCGGCGAAAAAGTAGCCGATTTCGAATGCGGCGGTTTCGGGAGCGTCGGAACCGTGGGTGCAATTGTTGCCGATGCTGGCGCCGAGGTCGTGGCGAATGGTGCCGGGCGCGGCTTTCTTGGGATCGGTGGCGCCCATGGTGTCGCGCCATTTTAGGATGGCGCCTTCGGCTTCGAGGACCATGGCGAAGATTTTGCTAGAGCTCATGAATCCGGTGAGCTCGCCGAAGAAGGGGCGCTCGCGATGGATGGCATAGAACCCGGCGGCTTCCCCCTGCGAGAGGATCATCGTCTTGATGGCTACGATGCGGAAGCCGGCCTTGTGAATGCGCGAGAGAATTTCACCCTGAAGATTGCGCGCTACCGCGTCGGGCTTAATGATTGCTAATGTTCGTTCGATTGCCACTGAGAATTCCTCCAAGAGATCACTGCAGGTTATGCGGCAGACTCCCGACCATCAACTCGGGACACCCAGATAAACGTGGACAAACTGAAGTCTGTCCCACCAAAGCCTAAGACTTCAGCGCCGCGGCGACGGTGCTGCCCATGTCTGCAGGGGTTTCGACGCAGCGGATGCCGGCGGCTGCCATCGCGGCGTACTTGTCTCTTGCGGTGCCCTGGCCACCGCTGATGATCGCGCCGGCGTGACCCATGCGGCGTCCCGGCGGAGCGGTTTGGCCGGCGATGAAGCCGACCACTGGTTTTTTCACGTTGGCCTTGATCCATTCGGCGGCACGCTCTTCGGCGTTGCCGCCGATTTCGCCGATCAGGATGATGGCGTGCGTGTCCGGATCGTCCTTGAAAAACTTGATGGCCTCAAGGAACGAAGTGCCGATGATGGGATCGCCGCCAATGCCGATGCAGGTGGATTGGCCGATGCCGAGTTTGGTTAGTTGATCGACGGCTTCATACGTCAACGTGCCGCTGCGGCTGACGACGCCAACATTTCCCGGTTTGTGAATGCGGCCGGGCATGATGCCGATTTTGCATTTGCCGGGAGAGATGATGCCGGGGCAGTTCGGGCCGATGAGGCGCGTTTTCTTGAAATCCACGGTGGCGGCGACGCGCACCATGTCCAGCGCGGGAATGCCTTCCGTGATGCAGATCACCAGCGGAATTTCTGAATCCGCTGCTTCGAGAATGGCGTCGGCAGCAAAGGGCGGGGGAACGAAAATCACGGATGCATTTGCACCGGTGGCTTTTGCAGCGTCGGCGACAGTGTTAAACACTGGCCGCT
>Ga0210384_10007393_pt1 | contig 11587 bp, 10 predicted proteins | sample IncBWH2MmetaG_FD_160574 | JGI IMG/M metagenome (GOLD analysis project Ga0210384, IMG submission 160574) | Forest soil microbial communities from Barre Woods Harvard Forest LTER site, Petersham, Massachusetts, United States - Inc-BW-H-2-M | ecosystem: Environmental > Terrestrial > Soil >...
GTCGATTGGGCGCCCATTAAGGATTTGCTCTTCCGCGTTTCCTACAACTATTCGGACCGCAATCCGGACGTCTACCAGGACGATAATGCGACCGATCCGGTCAGCGGCAATGACGTCCTTTGCACCGACACAACCACGGTCACGTTTACGGCCGATCAGCGCTGCAGCCGCCGCTTCGACGAAGCTGCGCGTTTACAACATCGAGGCGACGCTCTGGTGCAATACAGTCCTACGGACAGGCTCACGGTCTCCGCCTTCGGCGGCACGACGCAGAACAATTACAACCGTCCCGGTGGCGCCAACAGCCCTACTCCGTTGAATTTCCTCACCGGTTCGTTAGCCAACGTTGGTCCCTATTACCTGTATGGCGTTTTAAAAGACATTTCGTACAACTACGGCTTTGACGCCGATTACGATCTGGCAACGCAGGTGACCGTTTTTGCCGAATTCTCGCGCGAGCGTTATCACAAGCGAATGATTACGCGATATCGCACGCCCACTTCGGGTGTGCAGACCATTCTCACCTGCACAGGATGCGATACGGCCAACAATGACTGGGAAAGCGTGGCCCAGGATCCGGTCGATATCTATACGGGCGGCGTGGATACGTATTTGGGCAAGAAAGCCTACTTGACCGCCTATTACTCGCTTTCCGCGGGAAAAGGCAATGTCTTCTCCCGTCCGCTCGGCGACCCCACCATCACCTCCGGCGCACACGCCTTCTTACTCAATGGCACCAACGCCGCGGCAAATTATCCGGAGACGGTCAACCGCAACCATGATGTCGCGGTCATCTTCAAATACAAAATCACCGAAAACCTGATCCCCAAAATCGAATATCACTACCAGCAATGGGACTACAAGGACTATCAGACTTCACCCATGACGCAGTACATGGGCTGTGTAAGTCCGATTCCCAACGGGCCTCCTGTCAACAATTCCGTGGCGGGCTGCGCGACCCCGGTGCTGACCAGCAACACGGTCAACCCGGTGGGGGTCGCCAGCCCTTACTATCCTTACTTCGTCGTGGGCGATTCGTCGGCCGCCCGCTATCTGTTTCTCGGTGTGGATCAGCCTTCTTACCACGCTCACACCGTGCTGGTTACGCTGGAGTATCGCTTCTGATAGTCTCGCAGTACGAGTGGGCTATGCCTTAAATGAGTGCAATCTTGGCTGGGAATGAATCGGAGTTCGGGAATTCGGCGAGCGGCGATTACAATCTAGTTTGGCTGCCCCGCCATTGTCGGGTTAATGTTTTGGCGCCCTATCCGTTCGGGCGGGTTTCTTGAGGGGCCAATTTGCCAAAAGGAGGAAATACCGTGAAGGTACGCACCAAAATGACCGCAGTGAAATGGTTTCTTCCGTTGTTTTTCGCGTTGTTATTCTTGCCGGCGGTGAGCGCACTGGCGGACGCGGAAGCCACCTACAAGGCAAAATGCGCAGGCTGCCATGGCGCGGACGGTAGTGCGAACACGGCTGCCTCGAAGACGCTTGGGGTCCGCGATTTCCAGTCTCCCGAAGTACAAAAAGAGACGGACGCCGAGCTTGCGGAAATCATCGCCAAGGGCAAAAACAAAATGCCGAAGTATGCCGACAAGTTGAAGGATTCGGAAATTAAGGACGTTGTGGGCTATATGCGCTCGCTGGGCAAGAAAAAATAACCGGACCTTGCAGGAAGGGATTTGTCAATCCTGCGCGAATTTTATCCCAACTGTAAGTCTAGGCCGGGCCTGAATCGCCGTGCAATCATTGGCAGACCTGAAAAATACGCGGCCAACAATTGAAGAAATGTTCAGCCGGTATTTATTTGCGAGGCATGTGGGAAATCGAACGGGGGAATGATGCTGGGACCGCTTGCCATTCTTTTCGGCCTCCTGATTATAACGATTGTCTTGCTGGCCGTTCTGCTGACCCGCGAATCCCTGACGGCTGCTCCATCCGGCAAGATTCTTGCGTTCCTGGCATTTTGCGCCTTACCGGTTCTTTGCGGTTTTTGGGGCCTGAATGAGCATTTGGAGCGGTCCAAGCAAACGGTTTTCTGTCTGTCCTGTCACATTATGGGGCCTTACGGCCGAAGCCTTTACTCGGACGACCAGACCTATATCCCGGCGGCTCATTTTCAGAACCACCGCATCCCGGCCGATGAGGCCTGCTACACCTGTCACACAGACTATGCCATGTACGGAACCATCCACGTGAAGTTGCACGGGTTGCGCCACCTCTACGTGGAATATTTTGGGACGCCAATGCAGCCTATCCACCTGTACGATCCGTACAATAATCGCGAGTGTTTGCATTGCCACGCCGGCGCGCGCTCATTTGAAAATGCCACGCACATGGCGCTGCTGGATCAAATCAAAGCGAACCAACTGTCCTGCGTTTCCAGTGGCTGCCATGAAATGATTCATAACGCGGCTTCGATAAGCAAAGTCAAGATGTGGAGGCCTCAAGAATGAACTCGGGCGAAAGCAAATTCCCCGTATCATTCCGGCTCGCCGGAATCTTGCTGATCATAGGATTGTGCATTGAAGCAATCAGTTTGAATTGGATTCATCCCCTTGCATTTCTCGCTTTCTTCGTCCTCGGCGGAGCTTTCCTGGGAGCGGGAGTATTGCTGTACCTCTATTCGATAATTTTCCGGCACCCGGCATGAACAGGTTGGCGAGAGACCTGCGTGTTCGTGTGACACGCATCGCCGAAATCGTCAACGAGTGCCAGGAAATAATTGCGGGGACGGCGCAGGCTTCGCGCGCTCTCACAAGATCAGTTCAACTTTTTGCATGAACCACCAAACCCACTTCGACCCGGAAATCGCCGAGGACAAGACCGCCGCCAAGCTCCCGCGCGGGAGTAGCATCTGACACTAGAACGGAGACCGTTTTTTTGGAGCGCAAATAGAACAGGCGGCCCGCCAACCGTGCGGAATCCGAAGCACAGGCCACCTGCCGAAAGCTGATGGGAGTGTCCTTCCCGAAGCGCTTCAAAACAATGGCGGGGCCGACGAGACTCGAACTCGCGACCTCCTGCGTGACAGGCAGGCGTTCTAACCGACTGAACTACGGCCCCGCTGGAAAGATTCTTGATTGGTGGGCAGTGTCCGATTTGAACGGACGACCTTCCGGGTGTAAACCGGATGCTCTAACCGCTGAGCTAACCGCCCCCTAGCGTTTAGATTCTACAGGTTGCGTGGAAAGATGCAAAGCGAAAAGCCAAAAAGTGTCCGAGTTTTCGCGCCAGTTTCCGAGAAAATGTTGCGCACCTGCAACTTGCGGAATCTCAAGTGTATGGGATGCGATTCAGGGAAGCAGACTCTGGCACCGGTGGCGGGCAGTCCGTGAGGCTCGGGTCGGGCCGGGCGGATCCGGATTGGAGATGCGGGCTGGTCAGCGGGATGACAAAGGAGGGAAGAACGCAGCGGATGCGTTAGTTACTGATGAGGAAATATGGAGCGCTTGGCGATTCCCGTGGCCCGAAGGCTGATCCGCAATGAAGTGATGGGGCCTTGGCCGGTAGGATGCTGCGATGAGGATTCCCCAACCATATTTGGTTCAAAAACGGCAGGCAACTCGTAAATAAAAATATGTTGGCACCGGCGAACGCGGGAAAAGTACGCCGCACATCGAACCCGCCAGTCCATGGCAGAACGGCCGCGATGAGAGCTTTCACGGGGCGTCGCAAAATGCTTCCGCCGCCGTCTTTTTCAGTACGCGTGCCGGTTGATCAAGCCCGAAACAATGGTCATCAGGATGATTCGCAGATCGAACATGAAACTCCAATTTTGCAGGTAGTACAAGTCGCAGGCCACGCGCTTCTGGATCGAAGTGTCGCCCCTCCAGCCGTTCACCTGCGCCCAACCCGTTATTCCCACTTTTAGGGCGTGGCGATGGTTGTAGCGCAGGATGTTCTGCAGGAATTTGTGAACGAAGTGCGGCCGCTCGGGGCGAGGGCCGACCACGCTCATTTCGCCCTTCAGCACATTCAGGAATTGCGGCAATTCATCGAGACTCGTCTTCCGCAGAAACGCGCCGAACCAGGTCCGGTGCGGATCGGCGGCGGTTGTCCAACGCGCGTCCGTCTCGGAAGCCGGACTCTCGCGCATGGTGCGAAACTTATACATCCGGAATGCTTTCCCATTCAGCCCCACGCGTTCCTGCACAAAGAATACGGGCCCGGGGGAAGTGACCCGAATCAGCGCGGCTACGAGAGCAAAGATGGGAGAAGCCGCAATCAGAACCGCAATTGAAAACAAGATGTCGAAGGTCCGCTTGAGCAAAGCGTAGTCGAGCAACTCTGCCGGAGTGGACGTCAAGTCCAGCATCTGAATCGTGCCCAGTTGAAACAATTTTTCGCGGACCATGATCCCCTCTCCTAGATCCACGATCGCCCGCGCGGGCAGGCAGAGCCGATTCAACTCGTGCACGATCGCGGGGATTTTGGAGAACCGCGCCGGGTGAATGGCAATCACGGCTTCGTCGATTCCATGGTCCGAATTCAAAGTGCTCAGCTCGTCGAGTTCAAAAATCTTGTAATGCTTGACACGTACCCTCTGTCCCGGCAAGCGCACGAAACCCGCAACCTGGCACGGAGCAAAAGAAAGGCTCTGCAGCCTCCTGGCCACGTTGAGCGCGAACCTGTCGGCTCCGACGACGAGCAGACGCGTCGGTTCCGCCAGGTGCGCCAGGTTGCGGCAAAGAATCCGGAACAGGGCGTGCACGATCAAAGTGAACGCCAGAAGCGCCAGCACATCGCAAAGGAGCAGCCCGCGGGGAAAGACGCCGTTGCGGCTGAAATAAAGCGTCGCCAGCAGCACAAACGTCGCGGCGCTGCACGCGGAAGACGCCCGGCGGACCCCGGTCCGCTCGCGAAATAATTCATCAAAACTTGTAACCCGATTGTGCTCCGCGAAAAACGCCCAGACGCACGTTCCGAACAAAATGTGGTTGAAATGCCCGTGCGCCGAATAAGAGACCGGCCGGCCGAAATAGGCGCAGATGGCCACCCATACGCTCCAGCCGAATCCAGACGCCGGGATCGGCAGCGAATACACTGCGATCTTGAAAAACTTTCTGTACAACTTCAGTCTCATGATCATCGTGGCGAAACTTTCATAAGCGGCGAAGCAGCGAGCAGCATTCTTTCCGGCCTTACACAGCTAAGGCCCGCGGCAAAAAATGTGCAGGAGGAATTCCCCGGGCGATACCGGAGATGCGTGGTGAAATTGTGCCTTGAGTTCTCGCAGCCGGCGCCGCCAAGAATTTCAACTCTCATGAACGAACTCGGCTTGCTTCTCCAGGACGCAACGGCAAGCGTCGCGGGCTGCTTCGTAAGCGATGCACTCCATACAATTCAGCGGCCGCGGCGAATTTTCCCAGCCAAGCTGGAGGAAACCGCATCCATCGAGTGGAGAATCGAGAGCTATCGCTCTCTCGCCAATGGGCCCCCACCTTCGCGAGGACGTTGGTCCGTGCAATGCCACCAGCGGCGCGCCCAGCGCGGCGGCCATATGCATCACTCCGGTGTCCACGCTTACGACGAGTCGCGCATGCGCCAACAATGCCGCGGTTTCCTGAAGGCTCGAGCCTGCAGCATTTCTTACAAAACAGCGAGCATGCGGCCTGACGTTTTCTATAATGGTGTTATTCCCGTCGCGGTCGGCGACGCCTCCTGTAAGCACAACTTCCATCTCTTGGCTTGCGATCTCCTCGGCGAGGGCTACCCACCGTTCGTCAGGCCATCGCTTGAGTTCCTTTCTCCTTCCACCCGGCCAGAGATGAAACACCGTGTAGTTGGCCGCCGAGCGGGCACCCGGCGCTGGCGCCCGCAAACGCGGTGGATTGCCGGTTTCTATTCCCAGGGCGCGCAGCAAGCGGCGGTAATTCTCAATCTCATGGACGTTGCAGGAGTGCTCGACCGCCATGTCGTAGCCGTAGTGCCGGTATTGTCCTTGGGTTTGGAAGCCGATCGTGAAGGACGCTCTGGAAAAGAGAGCCAGCAACGCGTCAAACCTGGGCCACTGCCCGAAGTCAATCATTACGTCGACGGCCATCGAACGGAGGCGGCTCAAAGCGGCCGCGGGATTCAAAATCGGCACCTCGACAACCTGATCGACGCCATCGAGCATCTTCGCAATCTCGCAATTCGATGGGCCCGCGAAAAAGATCACGCAAACGCCGGGAAATGCCGCGCGCAGATCAGCGATCGCCGCGCTGATGAGCACGGTGTCTCCGATCGCAGCAGTCCTTAGCAGGCCGAAGGTGCGCAGCCTGGAAGGCAATGCCCGCTTGCGCCGCGCATTGCCCAGGAGGGCGACGGCGGTGATTCCCAGGTAGCGATCCAGAAAATGCAGCGCCCGGCTTCCTCTTTTTCGAATCATTTGTATTCGGCGTATCTACGGAATCCGGCGGCAAAGGAATTCCCACAGGCGTTGGGCCTCGCGCTTGGCTGAATCCTTCGTCCCACGCTGCCGGCACGTCCTGGCGAGCGCCCGCCCTGCTAAGACTATCGGTCTGCCGAGCGAAGAGTTTCCGGCACGGCCTGTGTCCATTGCTCCTGTGAGGCGTGTTCTTCCAGGTATCCCAGGATTTCCTCCGCGGTCACGATGGCCGTGCCTCGTTTGCCCACCACTACGCCCGCTGAAATGTTGGCCAGGTGCGCCGCCTCCTCCCGCGTCGCGCCCGCTGCAATCCCCGCAGCGAAAGCGGCCAGCGCCGTGTCGCCCGCCCCGGTCACGTCGTAAATATTTCGCGCCACGGTGGGGATGTCCACGCGGTGCAGCTTGCTCTCCCCGGCTTCGAACAGCGTCATGCCCTCGCTCCCGCGTGTCACCAGCAATGCCTGCAGCCCGATGCGTCGCGTCAAGTGCGCCGCCGAACCCGCCAGCCAGGCATCGCCATCCATGGGCGTCCCCACCAGGCGCGATAATTCCCTCAAATTTGGCATCAGAATATTGGCCCCTGCGTATTTTTGAGCCTCCTTATCCTTTGGCGCGACGATCACGGGCACCTTCCGTTCGCGCCCCGCTTCGAATGCCGCTTGCAGCACCCTGGCTGTCAACACGCCCTTCAAATAGTCCGAGCACAAAATCACCTGCACGGTTGCGGCCCTCTCGCGAACTTGCCGGATAATTTTTTCCTCGAGCTCCCCGCTGGCCTCCTGCGTTGTTTCCTCATCCGCCCGGAAAACCTGCTGGCCATGCTCCATTGACACGAACCGCACTTTCCTCGTTGAAACTCGGCAGGCGTCCCACACCACTCCGTTTCCGCTCACTCCGAGAGCGGTCAACCCTTTCAATATCTGATCGGCCGTGTCATCCTCGCCCAAAATTCCCACCACGGTCACGCCCACGTTCAGGCTGCGCAGGTTCTTCACCACGTTCCCCGCCCCTCCGAGCGTTGCGTCCCGCGACACAATGTTCAGGATCGGCACCGGCGCCTCCGGCGAGATTCGCTCCACGTGCCCTCGCCGGTATTCGTCGAGCATCAGGTCGCCCACGACCAGGATCCGGCATTTTCCAAGCTTCTCCAACGATGCCTCTGTCCAAATCACTCTCGTCCCCCCGCACTCGCGTAAATCCCCGCCACGGCTCTCAGCATCTCATCGGCTGCATGCATCACTTCCTCCACAGGTATCAGCTTCAAACAATAAGGCTCCTTGAAGATGCAGCGATCCGCGCAAGGTCTGCACCACACGTCCCGCCGGATCACAATCCGATGGCCTTCCCCCAGCGGACGGAACCACTCCGGAAATCCGGACCCAAATACGGAAACCACTGGAACTCCCACAGCCGCAGCCATGTGCATCGGCCCGCTCTCGTTGCAGACCAGGAAGCGGCACCGGGAAAGCACCGCAAGAAATTCACGAAGGGGAAGCGAAATCGAAATAATATTTCTGCTGGAGTGCGCGATGGCAGGGCTTTCCGGTTCCGCAAACCAGACCACCTTGGCGCCATAGTTTTCAGCCAATTTCTCGGCGATTTCCAGGAAACGCTCCTCGCCCCACTGCCGGGTGGGAACCCGGGAACCGGGATGAACTCCCACAACCAGATCATCGGAAGCAATTCCATACTCCTTCAGAAAATTCAGGGAAAAATCATGGTCCTTGGACGAGAGACTTACTAACTGCCCGTCTCTCAGGCTGGGAATCCCGAGGTACTCGGACAATTGGAGAGAAAGTTCCGTTTGATGCGGGCGCGCCGTGTCCGGAACCACCACATCCGTCAGCAGAAAACCGCCGCCCGCGTAGCCGTATCCCACCCTTCGCTTGGCTCCCGTAAACCACAGGGCCAGGTTGTACCGGATGTCGCTCCGGCCCCCGGGAAAGGCGAGATCAAAGTTTCGCCGGTTCAGTTGGCGAAGCCGCCACAGGAATTTCGGCCAGTTCAGCGAGAAGGGGTTGTACTTTTTCCAGATTGAAACATCCAAAAGCCACGGCACAGGTACGGGAATCAGCTCCTCCACGTAGCCTTGATCCAGCAGGAGAGTCTCAATGCCGGCCTGACTAATCGACGCGTAGACCTGACTCTTCTCCCGACCGCTACTCCTGCACAGGAGCGAAAGCTTCGCCTTCGGAAACCCCGCGCGCAAGCTTCTCAAGAACGGCATGAGCATCACCAGGTCGCCCAGGCTGCCCGGCTCAAAGACCAGTATCCGCTCCACTTCCTCCAGACTCGGAATCGCTTTTGTCTTTGACAACCATACGAGTGGATTGAGAAATGCCTCGAGTATCCGAACGGCCAGCCGCCGCTTGCCCAAATATCTTTTAAAAATTGCAGCGGCTGCGGATTCGCCCTCCTCCGCGGTCAACGGGTCGCGGCCTTCTGTGATTGGTTTCATCCGGGCCATAAAAGAGGGTCGCTTCCATCCTTTCAGGTCTTTTGGCCTTGAACGAAAAGCGTGAATCCCCCCGCCCGCGGATTCAAACGGAGCGCCCAGCACATGGGAGCAAGCGAAGCTTTTCCCAATCGGTGGAACAGCCGCGCCCCATCTTTTGCGATCGGTTTCGCCGGGGCCTTTGGTAATGCACTGTCTCCGCAAACTTCTGCGCAATCGCCGCGTTGAAATTTCCGGACAAACTCTTGCAGCCGCCATTTCACATGCACGCCCAGATCGTCCACATTCAGCGGCTTTCTGCGTAGTGTGCCAACCTGGAATCCGGCGCGCTCCAGGAGCCTCCCCAGCGCCTCTTCCGTCCAGAGCGTCAAATGATGCGGCGGGGCGTCGACCACCGGGTGAAACAGCGCCGGCCAGCGCATGTTCCCTGGAACGGAGAGGCACAGCCGCCCTCCCGGCTTCAAGATCTTGTTCAGGGAGCAGAGCGTCGCGAACGGGTCAGCCGTGTGCTCCAGCACCTCAAAGATCGTCACGACATCGTAGGTAGTACGGGGGAATCGGCGAGCCAGCTCCTCGACCGAGCATTGGTATACCGAGGGAATCCCAAAAACCTCCTTGGCAATCTGCAGACTGTGCGGGTTAAAATCCAATCCCGTTACCTGGAAACCAGCTTCTTGCGCCAGCCATAGGAAATGCCCCTCTGCGCAACCAACATCCAGGAGCTCGTTTCCATAGTCGGGGCGCAATACGGAAAGGGCCTGCGCGAAATTCCATGGGACTCCGCGCTTTCTGCCGTCGAGCTTAGTATTTTCTTCCCTGAGGCCATATAGCCAAGACGACGAATACCACGCGGAGTCCGCCGCCTCCATGGGCTCACTGAACAGGAGATGGCAATGGAGGCATCGCCTCAGGCCATAGCGAGAGTGCCGGGCCACGCCCCCATTTGCCGGGCTTGCAAAGGCGCAAGCGGGGCATTGACGCGTTCCTTCAACCCGCGGCACCGATTCCATCTGCGTCACGTTGAACTCCTCAAGCATGTTGCCTTGTCGGCCGAGCGAGGGCCGGGCTCGCCGGATGACTTGGTGCATCCACGCGGAGACGGATGAAGAACCGATAAGTGATCTACGCCATTTTCTACGCTTGTAAAGGATTGAATGACTGGAAAGGGCGCTGAACGCAAACTGTCAGGTGGCTTGCCATCGGCGATCTTTGAGAAGCCTGCTATCGTTCTTGCAAAACACCAAATCCAATTGCGCCATGGCATTGTCCAGGGGACGCCTGCCCAAACCGCAGATATCGTAAATCGTGAATCCATTTTGCCGCATATAGTCGGTGGTTTCGAACATGTGGGCCGCGCCCTCCAGTGTCACGATGGAGCTGACTTCCACGATGAACAGATCCACGTTTTGAATCAGCGTTCCCATTCCTCGCAGCACAGCCAGCTCCGCGCCCTGAACGTCAATTTTTACCAGGCACGGAGGCGCCAGATCCGCCGGTTGGAATACCGAGTCGAACCTCCGGATCGGCACCGCGACTCTTCCGATCGTCGACGCGGCCCCCACTTCCCTGTACAGCGTCGATCCGCCGATATCTTCCTGGACGATGATCTCGAGCTCTCCCATCATTTCGCCGAGCGCGATGTTATAAATCGAGGCGTCGAGTTTCTTGGCCCACATGCGCATGTAGGGGAGCGAGTGCGGGAGCGGATCAACCAGAAAATACTTTCTGTCCGCGAACTCGGCATACAGTTCAGGCGTGCCATAGGCCACGCCGATATCGAAAATGGTTGCGGGTTCTACGCCCAGAGACTTGATTCTCTGGAGTGTGGGACGAAACCCGACCACATTCGACTTTCTAACGACATTCCACCCCAGTCGCCCGAGTAGCGCGTTGGTCATCGAAAGCGTGGACTTGGTCCATCCTCTTAAGACACGGCGAGGATCGCGCCGCTCGCAGCCTGGAACTTGCGCCTCCACCCCACTCGAACGAGTCGGCGACGTACGCGCTTCATCCTTTGCCTGCGCCAGCTTCGTCGCGGCCATTTTGGCTTGGTCAAACAATTTGTCCTCCGGAGATGGCTTCGCGAGCGATCGCAAATCGCTTGGCGCGCGCCGGCGAGGTGATTCGATTTGGTGAATACGCATAAAGATATGCCAGCGCGAGGAACCATCCTTCCCAGAGCCATCTGGCTTGAAACATGTTGCCCACCAGCAGCCCCAGGAAAGCGCCGATTCCCAGAATTCCGAGCGAGAGCCGGGCTCGCGACAGGATCCCTAACAACCACACGCAGATTCCTGAAAAACCGATCAGTCCGTAGCCGATTAGCCATTCGACTGCCGTAACTTGAGGCGTGACCGTGCTGGGAAATAGTCCGGTTGCGCCGGCGTAGTCTCCATATCGCCCCGGACCGATGCCGAAGAAAATCGCCGTTTGTTTTTCCGCGAGGATCTCCGCGGCATAGCCCGCGTGGAAAGACCTCTCGCCGAGGCTCATGCCGCTCGTGGATCCCGAGGTTTCCGCTTCGATAAGGCCTTTCGCGAACAGATGCTGCGCAACGTAGCCTCCTGCCAGCAGGCCCGCGAATAGGGCGATTCTGGAAATCGATTTGCTCCGGCTCGCCGCTCGGAGCGACATCGGCACCGCGAACACGGCTAAACCAAGCAAAACTTGATCCGAAAATGAGGCCATCGTTCCTATCCCTGCCACCATGGCTCCGGCCAGAACCCATCCGCTCTTCTTGCGGGCCCGCCCGCCGAACA
>Ga0210384_10007394_pt1 | contig 11585 bp, 6 predicted proteins | sample IncBWH2MmetaG_FD_160574 | JGI IMG/M metagenome (GOLD analysis project Ga0210384, IMG submission 160574) | Forest soil microbial communities from Barre Woods Harvard Forest LTER site, Petersham, Massachusetts, United States - Inc-BW-H-2-M | ecosystem: Environmental > Terrestrial > Soil >...
GTTAAAGGGCGAAGATTCCACCACTCTGACGGACCTTCGGCAAAATCCGACAGTTTTGATTGGCGCCTACGATAACAGTTGGACACTGAGGGAAACGGCCGATCTCCGCTTCCATTTCGCTAACAATCCGGAAATGACCCATTTCTGGATCGAGGACCGGGCCAACCCCGGGAAACGCGACTGGGCCGTGGATAGAGGCGACCAGCTAAAAGGGGTTTACAAGGATTTTGCGATTATTGGCCGCTACATTGATCGAAATACCGACCGCTTTGTAATTGTGGCGGCAGGAATTGCCCGCGGAGGCACCGTAGCGGCAGGAGAATTCCTGGTGGATCCGCGCCAGATTGATGAACTGGTTGCGTCCGCCCCCAAAGAGTGGTCCGGGAAGAACATGGAACTCGTGCTGGAGACTCAGGTCATTGACGGGCGTTCCGGTCCACCCCACGTGGTGGCGACGCACTTTTGGTAGGACCCCGTTAACCTTGCGCCGCACCCAAGGTTTCGCGAAGACACCTCGGGCATCCGCACAGTCCCGGCACATCGCGTTCTATTCCAGTTGTGAATCTAGACTGCTTCGGTTGGGATAGATCAAGACATCTTTCGATTTTCAGCCGATTTTCAGCGCAGTGTCCTGAGCGAAAAGGACCAGCTTTCCTCACCGATCTCAATCAAGACCGCGCGGTGCTACTGCGACGGAGGTAAAGGCATTCTGTTCACGATCCCCTTGCCCTCCGTGATTGTGAAAACGAAATCCGCAGGCACGTCGTGCAGCAGTTCCCGGTAACCGCTCGGCCAAGAAATCACCATCTCGCGTATGTTGGCTTCCGTCCCGAGTCCGAAATGCAGGCGTGGATCGTTGCTGGAGAGATAACTTCCTCCGGCACGCACCTCAGCCTTTTGGACCAGAGCCTTTTCAACGGAGCTGCCAGAGGTCACGGTAACGATTGCGCCGATCGCCATCCTGTTGCTCTTGGTTCCGATGAGTTTGATAAGAACGCGATGATTGTGGTTTCCGCCCTGGTTCAGGAGTACCAGCGGTGGCCCATCAAGGTTTGCGACAACAATGTCCATGTTCCCATCATTGTTGAGATCACCGAACGCCGCGCCGCGCCGCGATGCCACGGGAATTCCAGCAAATACGCTCGAAATATCCGTGAACGCGCCAGTGCCCTGATTGCGAAACAATTGCATAGGCAGGCCATAGGGTGTGCCGCCGGCGATCTGGTCCATTTGGGGATACGTATTGCCGTTGGCCTGAAACAGATCCAGCCATCCGGTGTTGGAGAAATCCACGAACCCAGTGCCCCAACCGACGTTGTAGTAGGTCGGCTGAGCCAGTTTCGCAGGCGCAGTCACGTCGCTGAACTCGCCTTTGCCCAGATTTCGGTAGAGAATCGAGGACTGCTCGGTGAAGTTGGTAACGAACATGCTAATGTGACCGTCGCGCAAGTAGTCGCCCCAGTCCACACCCATGGAGCCTTCCTGAAGGCCGTCGCCGCTGACCGCCGCCCCGGCGAGCATCCCGACTTCTTCGAAGGTGCCGTCATGTTTGTTGTGGAAGAGGTAGTTGGGACCAGAATCGTTGGCCACATAAAGGTCGGGCCAGCCGTCGTCGTCGTAGTCGCCCCATTCCACACCGAGGCCATAGTAGCGGTCAGGATTATCGACGCCGGCTTTCTTGGAGACTTCTTCGAACGTGCCATCGCCGCGATTGTGGAAAAGCAGGTCACTCTCTCCCGGCAATCCCCAAGGGCCGCAGAAAACACGAATCCCCTTGAACCGGCAGCTCTTTTCGTTGCTGCCAAAAGCAGGCAGTTTGTTGATGTCGAGATGGACGTAACGGGAGACGAAGAGGTCGACATTGCCGTCACGGTCATAGTCCCCCCACGCGGCCCCCGTGCTGAATTCGCCGCCGCCGACGCCTGCCTTTGCGGTTACATCTTCAAACCTGCAATTGCCGAGATTGTGGTAGAGAGCGTTGCCACCGTAGCCAGTGACATAGATATCGGGCAAACCATCATTATCGAAGTCTGCCACGGCAACACCCATGCCCCAACCTTTGCGAGTCAGTCCGGCGGCCTGCGTGATGTCGCGAAATTTGAATCCATCGTCCTGGTGATACAGCGTGATCATGGGATCGCCGCCCTGGCGAAAGCTCTCCACGGTGGAGCCGTTGGCAACGATGATGTCAAGCTTGCCAGTATTGCCGCAGTCAATCAGACCCACGCCTCCACTCATGGTTTCGAGGATGTAGTGCTTGTCAGGCGTGGAGATGTGAGACGCGGTGATGCCGACGTCACGTGCCACGTCTTTGAATTGAGGCAATTGCGCCAGCCCAGGTTTCGAACATAGGACCGTCAACAGCAGGATGCCCGTGATCACTTTGGGTACCGTGATTATGAATCGATAGAAGCCCGCGTGCTGGTTCAAGGAAGTGTCCGTCGGCGAGCAGCACATGAGGTCAGCGTTTCTCCACGGCTGGGTCGCTGTCCGGCTTCCCTTCCTCATGCATTTGCCGTTGATTCAGTTGCTTCAGTTTCTGCAAGACGGCCTGCGCTTCTTCCGAACGCCCGAGTTTCGAGTAGGCGCGGGCGAGCAGGGAATAGGCCTGATTTGTGCCTGGATCAATCTTTAATGAGGCATTCAACTCTGGTATCGCAGCGTCGAATTGGCCATCCTGGAACAGCGCATTGCCCAAAGCAAAGCGGCCGGCCGCAGAGTTCGGAGCTAGTGCGGCCGCCTTCTGAAGTGTTTCAATTGCCCGGGGAAACTCCCGCTTCGACACATAGCATGTGCCCAAGCCGTACGCGACCTCAAAGGCTCCAGGATCGAGTCGTTCAGCTTGCAAGTAGTAGCTGATGGCCTCATCAAATTTGAATTGGGAACGTTTCAGCTCGGCCAAGTGGACTAACACCGCAGGCGAGTCAGGACGGATCTTAAGCGCTTTTTCAAACTCCTCTTGAGCTTCATCCGGCTTCGCAGCTTCGAGTGCGGCCTCGCCCAGAATCTGGTGCGAGCGATCCGAGTCTGGAGCAAGCGAGAAAAGCCTCTGGTTTTCCTGCTTTGAGAGTTCCTTGGCAACAACCGATAAATAAAAAAGAGCGTCGATGTTCTTTGGATCAGACGCCAACGTCTTACGTAGATTCTCAAAAGCCTTGTCCAATTGACCTTGAGAAATCTGCGCCCGGGCCAGGATCAGACGGACAGCGGGGTCACCGGGGGATTGCCGAAGATGCGCCGCAGCCAGATTCGACGCCTTTTCGTAGTCTCCGCGATTGAGAGCCTGAGTGGATTCTTTCAATGCGGTCGCTTGCCCGAAAGCAACGCAAGCACCTATTGTGAGGAACAGGAACCCGCAAGTCCACGCTGGAGCAATCGAATTTATGGCTTTGGGGCGCGTCCGTTTTTCGCGGATACCGGGCATTCTCAGCGTTAACCCATCCGTTGCCTATTGTACTCCCGTTTGGTAATGTTGCCTCCATGCATCGCGGCGTCTTACCAGGGCCATGCAGCAGGAAAAAGCCCATTCTGAATGCGATAATTTGCTGTTGCTTTTTATTGCAGATCGCTTCCGCGTTCGCGCAACAGATCCCCCCTGAATTCGAACGGAAGATTAACGAGGGCGTCCAAGCCCTCAGGTCGGGAGACCTTGATTCTGCTGAAAGCATTTTCTCCGATGCGCTCCGGCATGGAATCAAAGTGCCGATCCTCTATCACAACCTTGGAGTTATCGCCGCGTTGCGGGGCAATCACTCGGAGGCTGTTACGCGATTTCGTCAAGCCCTTGCTTTGCAACCGGACTTTGGTTCCTCCCGTTTGCTTCTGGGTTCCAGCCTGCTCGCGCTCCGAAAAGATTCGGACGCGGTAGTGGAGTTGAAGCGTGCTGCCGCCATCTTGCCGCGTGAACCACAGGTTCATTTCGAATTGGGGAGAGCGTACGAGAGAGTCGGGAACAGGATCGCCGCGGTTCAGGAATTTCAAACGCTCGTTCGTTTGACTCCCGAAGATCCGGAATATTCTTATCAGCTCGGTAACGCGTTGGCGAAACTCTCCGATTGGGCCTTTCGGCAGATCATTGTGGTCAATCCCAAGTCTGCGCGTTTGTCTCAAGGTCTGGCAATGGAATACGCTGAACAAGGAAAGTACGATCAGGCCCTCACCGCATACCGGCAAACCGCCCAGTCAGATCCGAAGATGCCGGAAATTCACTTGGCAATGGCTCTCATTCTGCTTAACATGCAGAAATTCGATGAGGCCCTTTCAGAGACTGAAAATGAGTTAAAACTAGTGCCGGACAGTAAGACGGCCTTGACCGCAAAAGCGAAGATCCTTCGCGCGAAAGGCGATCTGCCTCATTAACTTGTTTGTGGAACAGCCTTGGTCCGAACCCACTTATTTTTGACCGGCGTGACTTAACTCGGCTGCTTTCTGCGACTCCTTTTTCGCCTCCGCCAGATCGCCTTTTTGGCCGAGCGCTTCTGCGAGAAAGCGATGGCTGGGAGCGTAGTCGGGAGCAATTTCGATAGCAGAACGAAATTGCGCGATGGCGCCATCGAGATCCCCTGATTGAAGAAGCTTTCTTCCTGAATTCGTATCCAGGGTTGCTGTTTGCAGGCTGTTGGACTGCCGAAGAAGCTGCTGCGCAAGCTGGTTTTCTGAGTCGGCCTCGGCGGTCTGGCCCTGCCGCCGAAGAATTGCGGCTAGATTTGTATGAGCACCCACAAGGCCGGGATCAATCGAGATTGCCTTCCGTAACGCTGCGGCAGCATTTTCTAACTTGCCCTCCTGTTTCAAAACAGTTCCCAGCGTGTAATAGGCCTCGGAGTAGTCCGGCTTCGCACGAACGGCAGCGGCCAACTCATCCTCGGCTGCAGCGAAGTTGCCGCTTTGCCAAAGTGTAACTCCCAGAGTGTAATGAATATCGGGTTGGTCCGGCGATAGTTCTCTGGCTTTCTGGAACTCGATCATCGCATCTGCAAGCTTGTCTTGAAGCTTTAGGGCGAGACCGAGATCGTAGTGGGCAGTCGCATCTCCGGGAGCAATGGTGCAAGCAGTTCGAAACTGCGCGACAGCGGCGGTGAAATCCGCCGTTTGCAAATAGGCGGTGCCCAGGTTCTCAACAAAACCCGCGTCTGCGGGCCTCATGCGGAGGGCGGATTCAAACTCCCGGATGGCATCTGAAGCATTTCCCGCCTGAATCATTGCCAGTCCAAGGTTGTTGTGTGCTTCTGGATCCTCCGGTCGGAGCTGAACCAAGTTCCGGAAGGCTGACACTGCCGCATCACCGTCGCCTTTGCGCTGAAGCAGGAGTCCGAGGTTTTCCTGGGCATCCGCCAGATCGGGCTGGAGGGTGGCGGCTTTGCTCAACTCGGCGATGGCTTGCTCGTTCTGTTTTTCATCTTCGAGAACGCGACCAAGATAATAGTGTGCTTGTGCGCTGTCAGGGGCGGTCACGACCGCATTTGCAAGAAGATCGTGGGCGGCAATGAGATTCTTTTGTCGCCAGCGCAGAACCCCCAGGTGGAGACTAGCCTCAAAAAAATTGGCCTTCAGCCTCAAGCCCTGAGAAAATTCGGCGGCGGCCTCATCGTTCTGGTTCGATTGCACGAGAAGAGAACCCAGATCATCGTGCAGGTCCGGACGCCGCGGCTCCAGGCTAACGGCTGTCTGCATCTCCACGATCGCCGCCTCCAGTTTGCCCTGAAAACTTAAGACTCGGCCCAGCGTTCGATGGGCTTCGGAATCCATTGGCGCCAGGCGCACTGACTCGCGCGCCTCGGATTCGGCTTGAGCAAAATCGTGGCCCTCTGACAGAGCGTTAGCGAGGTTCAAGTGGGCTAGCGAGAAGTTGGACCGGAACTTTAAGGCCAACTTGAATTCCGCTATCGCTGCGTCGGTTCGGCCCTGATGCAGAAGCACCCATCCGTAAGAATTGTGAGCTTCGGGACTGCGTGGAGCCACGGAAACCAAGTTCTCGAAAGTCTCGCGTGCGGCGGACAAATCGCCTTTTTCCAGCGCAGCCATCCCCTGCTCATAAAGCGCCTTGGCACGGGCTTCAGGCAGGGATAGGTCCGCGGGATGTTGGGAATCTGCAGTCCCGGTCGCAATCAGGAGATAAAGCGCGACTCCAACCAAAAGGAACCTAGCATACGATCGCGACTTTACGGAAATCGTCGGCTCTGATACTCGAAGTGTCTGATTCCCTTCTGGAACGGACTTAGCCTGAGCATTCCGGGGCGCATTCATATTTAGATTTCATTGTATAAGCGATTCTCGTCTCAGATATTTCCGCCGATGGCAAATCCGTACGGTCTTTAAGGTTGTGTCCTAAAAGAAAGTTGGTCTTCCTAAGCAGAGTTGACGGAATGCGCAACTGCGTGTTGCACTAGCGGCATGGCTAGCACGCGCGATCCCTCCGATATCAACGAACTCGCTTATCGGATAGTGACCGATCTGACGGGCGAAGTGGAGGGCAACCGATGAGGCGGCGATCATTGAGGGGACGAGCCTTGCAGTTGGCGGCTTGGGTGATCCTTTGCTCAGGTGTAGCGGCGTTTTGCGCGCAATCTCTTGCCAGCGACGCTGATTCCCCTTTCGCTGCGGCGCGTCGCCTCTCGCAGGAAGGCAAGCACGAGGACGCGTTGGCTGCGTTGCGGGAGTTGAAGACGAAGTCTCCCGAGTTGAAGGGCTTCGACCACGAGTTCGGTGTCGCATACTACAAGAAGGGCGACTATCCGCAGGCCATCGCGTCATTCAAAAAAGCGCTGGACGCCGATCCCAAGAACGGTGAAGCGACGCAACTGCTCGGCCTCTCCTACTACCTGACCGGCAACGCTTCCGAGGCCGCGCCGCTGCTGGAAAAAGTACAGACCTGGATGCCCCGGGCCAACATCGATGCCAGCTACATCCTGGGCGTCTGCTATATCCAGTCCAAGGATTACGAGCACGCGCGCAAGGCGTTCGCCACAATGTACGACGTGCCACCGGATTCGGCGGCGGCCTATCTTTTCACAGCGCGGGTACTGGTGCGGCAGGAGTTTGACCCTGTCGCGGAAGAGCATGCGCTGAAAGCGGTTGCGCTCGATCCGAAACTGCCGTTGGCGCATTTTCTGTTGGGAGAGCTCTATCTTTATAAGTCGCGAATTCCGGAAGCGATTGCCGAGCTGCAAAAGGAACTCGCTTTGAATCCAGGGCACGCAGCGACCTACTACAAACTGGGAGATGCATACTCGCGCCTGCAAAACTGGGATGAGGCCGAACGCCTTTTGCAGCGCTCGATTTGGCTCGACGCCGCGTCCACCGGGCCTTACATTCTGATGGGCAAGGTTTTACTGAAGAAGGGCGAAGCAGAGTTGGCCGTGCGGGCTCTGCGGCGTGCCGAAACGATGGACCCCTCCAACATCATGCCTCATCAGCTTCTGGGCCAGGCCTACCGCGAGTTGGGCCAGACAGAGGATGCGGAACGGGAACTGCGCATGGCGAACCAGATGCACGCGGACTCCCAGGAGTTGAAGAATACCTCCCCAGAGAACGACAAGTAATGCAGAGCCAGAGACGAGTCGAACAGATTACCAATCCCCACGTACTGTCGATCTGATCGGCTCCCGATTTCTGAATTTCTGACACACACTGAGGCTTAGTAGCCTGTGGTGAAAGTGAGAATAATTCTCAACTCTTGAATTCGCTAGATTCTGTCATCCCGAGCGGAGCGTTTCGCAGAAATTAACTCAATAGCGTTCTCGGCCGAGGACAACACTATTGAGTCAGCATGGAAGCAAAACCCTGGGGAGCCTAAGGCTCCCCAGGGTTCAACTGGCGCTGTGGCTCAGAACGTTATCTTGCCACCAAACTCAAGCCGGCGCATGAAAGAGCCAGGCGCGAGGCTACTAATCGAACCGCCATTGCCGCAATCCACGCAGCGATTCGGGTTGGCGAGATTCACGTGATTGAACAGGTTATAGAACTTGAACTCGAACTGCATTTTCGCCCTCTCTCCAAAACTGAAGTTCTTGAAGAGAGAAGCGTCCATGTCGAAGAACTTCGGCCCGCGGAACTGGTTGACGCCTCCGCCGCCATTGCCAAAATGATCGAGCGTGGAGGTCTGGGCCCAAGGTCCGCATGTAACTCCGAGGCCAGCGGAGGGTTGGGCCCCAGGCGCACAATTGGCAAGCTGGAACCAATACCCGCCGGTGTTCGGATTACCTGAACGAGTACCATTCCTTACAGAACCTTTCACGTCTGGAATGCAGGGACCCTGGTCAATCGAAGCAGCACACGAATTGAGGGTCGGTGTGAACGGCAGCCCACTCTGGATTCGCGTAGCCGAATTGATCGACCAGCCACCAATGACGGCGTTGGCGGCGTGACCGGCATTGGCGGCCCACTTCTTGCCATGACCAAAGGGCAATTCGTACACCTGCGTCAGAATGAACTCATGGTTGCGATAATCGTCGTTCGGACCGTAGGTGACGCTCTTGTCAATGCTGAGGTACCGGGCAAAACCAGTCCCAACGTTGACCTGCGCGGTTGCGTGCTGGAACGTGTAGCTCGCTTGGTACGACAGGCCGTTGCCAAAGCGCTTGTCCGCCATAACCTGCAGCGCATTGTATTTCGCGTTCAGATCGGCCGATTGGTTGCGGTCACCGCCCTGCCAGCCGTAGTTGCCCCCCAGTCCTTTCGGGAACACGGCCGTGGGAAACGGAAACGCAGACGAGGTGCCGTAGAACGGGGTTCTTTGCAGGGGCGACAAGCCGATTTCAGGTCCGACTCCCTCTGTACCGCTTGAATAGCAACCGCCATTCGGCACTCCGGTCGCGGGATCATTGCCGCAACCAGGGAGGTAACCGGCGTTGGTGGGTCCGTTAAGGTTGTAGTCCGCTCCGTCGCCGCTGGTGTGAGTCGCTTTGTTACCCACGTAAGAAGCCGTAAGGCTCATCGTCGGCGTGAGTTGACGCTGGACGGAAATATTCCAGGCGTCAACAGTGGGAATCGTGTTGTTAAAGTTGCGAATGTCGCGGGAAACGCCGTCGGGAATCATGGGGCGGCCATTCGGCCCAAGGCATTGCGTCAGGGTGCCGGTGGGATCGGTGATCTTGTTGCAGTTGCCCGATTGCAGGAGAGCGGCAGGATTCGCGGCAATCGGCCCGTTGTTCAAGAAGAAGGCAACGCCGCCGTCTTGAGAACCCGCAGCGCCGCCGCGGTACTCCTGAGCCGCCAGCACCGGCAAGTTTTGCGTTACAATGTGGCCAAAGGTCGTTCCAAAAACCCCAAGGTCATAACTCCGCCCATACCCCATGCGAATCACGGTTTTTGGATCCGCCTGATAAGCGATTCCAAGCCGCGGGGCGAAGTGCTTGTAGCTCATGTTTGTATTACCTTGCAGGTTGACTCCATTCTCGCCGGCAACGCGCACTTCACCGGTCTTGACATCAACCCAGCCGCCCAAGCCTTTTCCTGCCATCGACTCGGGACGGTAGAGTTCCCAGCGCATTCCATAAGTGAAGGTGAACTTGTTGGTGACCCGCCAGGTGTCCTGACCGTAAAAGAAAAACCGAGGCTGAGTTTCGGAGGCATTGAGGGACGAGCTCACGAAACGCTGGAAATGGGTCACGTCGCCAAGCAGGAAGGCGGCGAGCCCGCTCCCGGACCCGGGGTCATTGGGATTGCTCGTGAGGCCATTCTCAAATTCAAGCTGTCCGGCGCGATGACGGTCGCTGGGAACGCGCAGGTTGTACGCATACCGGAAGTCGGCGCCAAACTTGATGGAGTGGTTTCCGCGAATCTTCGTCCAGTTGTTCACAAATTGGTATTGGTGTTCGTTTTCCAGCAGAGGGCAGTTACATTGATTCACATCCAGAGAGTATCCGAATTTGAACTGTGGATCCGATCCTGAACCCGTGTGAATCTGGAAATAGGGCATACCGGAGGTGAAAGTGTCACCCAGATTCAATCCAGGAATCCCAGCGGTCGTTGCAGGAGTGCTGCCAACGCCGCCCGGCGACACATTCCCGAAGTACTTCAGGTAGCCGAAACGGAAGTCGGTCAAAAGGCTTGAGCTAAATGTGTAGTCGAAGCCACCGGCGACGCTCTGGTTTTTGTAAGTAGACGTGCCGGCAAATCCGCCCAAGTCTGAGGGGAGGTTGGGACCACCCAAAGCCGATCCAAACAGTCCTGGGCCGGTGCGAGTGAACTTCTGAAGGCTGTATCGGCCAAACGCCGTCAGTTTCGAGTTGATGGAATAGTCGGAACGAATGTCGAACCCATTGGAATCCAGTACGTTCGAGCCGGATGCCCTGTAGTTGTCCTGGAACGGGCTGGTGACGCCCGCGATGTTGGGCGTGATGCCGGAAAACAGACCCAGCAATGCCGCCGACTGCACGCCACCAAAAGCGCTCGCCCCGGTCAACCGGCAAGCCGGAATCACATTATTCTTAAACTGCGCGCGCGAGGCGGCGTTGCTGACCGGAGTAGGCTGTCCTCCCGTTAGCACCAGGTTGCAAGGATCTCCAAGCACTTCTTGATAAGGGTCGTAGATGTTGATGCCGAGATCGCTCAAGTCACCCGTGCGCTCGGCCGCGGTCGGGATACGCGTTGTGCCGGTCGCCCCGACGTGGCTGCGCTGGCCTTGATAGTCACCAAAGATGAAGAGTTTGTTCTTTATGATCGGGCCGCCAGCGGTAAAGCCAAACTCGTTCCAGTTGCCCTTGGGGACGCTCGTTGCCGTGGTGAACTTGTCCCTGGCGAAGTTGGTATTCGACCGCTCATAGTCGAAGATGCTGCCGTGTAGGCTATTGGTGCCGGATTTTGTCTGCGTGGTTACCAGGCTGCCGATCGCCTTGCCAAATTCGGCATCATAGTTCTGCGATGTGAGCTTGACTTCCTGAATCGAGTCGAGGTTGGGATTGATAACGATAATTCCCAGAATTGGGTCTTGGTTGTCGGTGCCATCCAGCTGAAAGGCTGTGCCGGCAAAATGCTGCCCCTGCGTCAGAATCTGTTGCGAACCCTGCGGGTTCTCACTGGCAGCGTGCTGGAAACCAGCCATGTAGGCGTTCCCCGGCTGCAAGAGCTGGAAGCCAGTGAAGTTTCGGTTGTATATCGGAAGACTCTCGACAGTGCGCTCGCTGAAGGTAGTCGAGACGTCGGCGCGGTCAGTTTTCAACTGGGGCGCTTCGGACGTGACTTCGACAACTTCGGTAGCTCCTCCAATTTCGAGCTTCACGTCGATGTTCACTGATGTGTCCGCCGAAACAACAACGCCCTTCGATTCCGAAGCCTTAAACCCTTGACCTTCAACCTTGACGCTATAAATGTCCGGCACAAGGTGAGTGACCGAGTAGTTTCCGCTCTCGTTTGTGGTCGCCGTGTCTGATGTCGCTTTGTTGGTGTTGGTGACAGTGACCTTGGCACCAACGACGGCTGCACCTTGAGGATCGGAGACGGTGCCTAGAATGCTTCCGTAGACGGCCTGCGCGGAGGCCGACTGCATGGTGAGAACTGAAACCGCCAACAGCAACACTGCCAGGCAAATCAACTTGGATCTGACCATTGTGAGGCTCCTTCGTCGCACTACTTGTTGTTGAAAT
>Ga0210384_10007395_pt1 | contig 11585 bp, 12 predicted proteins | sample IncBWH2MmetaG_FD_160574 | JGI IMG/M metagenome (GOLD analysis project Ga0210384, IMG submission 160574) | Forest soil microbial communities from Barre Woods Harvard Forest LTER site, Petersham, Massachusetts, United States - Inc-BW-H-2-M | ecosystem: Environmental > Terrestrial > Soil >...
TTGCTTGATGGAAGGGCGGCACGTACATCCTTCCACACTGTACCCCGGCGGAGTCGGAACCGTACCAACGATTCAACTCTTCACGGACTACCTCGTCCGGCTGATGAAGTACGTGGAGTTCATGAAGAAGGTCGTGCCGCTGCATGACGATCTGTTCAATTACTTCTATGAGGTGCTTCCCGGCTATGAAGAAGTAGGGCGTCGGCGCGTGCTGCTGGGATGCTGGGGGTCCTTCAACAATCCGGCGGTTTGCGATTACTCTTACAAGAAGATGACCGACTGGGGCCGCGCCATGTATGTCACGCCCGGCGTGGTCGTGGACGACAAGCTGGTTACCAGCGACCTCGTGGACATCAACCTAAACATCCGCATCCTGCTTGGTAGCTCCTACTACGATAGTTGGGAACATGGCGAAAAGTTTGTGCAGAAAGATCCGCTGGGCAATCCCGTCGATCAGAACCATCCTTGGAACCAAACGACCATCCCACGGCCGCAGAAGCGCGACTTCGGCGGCAAATACACGTGGGTTATGTCGCCTCGCTGGCTCGATAAGAGGACGGGTGACCATTTGGCGCTGGACACAGGCGGCGGACCGATTGCGCGGCTCTGGGCGACAGCGTTAGCAGGGCTTGTGGACATTGGCTACATCAAGTCGACGGGCCGCAGCGTGAAAATGTACTTGCCAAAAACAACGTCGCTGCCCGAAGTCGAGTTCGAATGGAAGATTCCGAAGTGGAGCAATGCCATCGAACGCGACCGCGCGCGGACCTACTTCCAAGTGTACGCCGCGTCAGCGGCCCTTTACTTTGTCGAGCAAGCGCTATCGGAATTGCATGCGGGCCGGACCCGGACATGGTCCGAATTCACCGTGCCGCAAGACGCTATTGGCTGCGGATTCCACGAAGCGGTTCGTGGTGTTCTGTCCCATCACGTAGTCATTCGCGATGGCAAAATCGCGAACTACCATCCGTATCCACCCACGCCGTGGAACGCGAATCCGCGAGACATTTACGGAACACCAGGCCCGTACGAAGATGCCGTTCAGAATACGCCAATCTTTGAAGAGAATGGCCCCGACAAGTTCAAGGGCATAGACATCATGCGAGCCGTGCGCAGTTTCGATCCATGCTTGCCGTGCGGCGTGCACATGTACCTCGGGAATGGAAAGATGCTCGAAACGCATCACTCCCCCATGTTTGGCCAGCACGCCTGACGTTCCTGGTGGTTAAGACGAAGCGGGTGGGTCTGGCAGGAGAGGGGTAAGCCTGGGCGCGGTGAAGTAGGTTTGCCACATCGAGTGCAGCCGCCCGCTTCGATTTATTTTGAAGGAGCTTATGGCGCAGAACAGAGAACTTCAGAAGCGAATTCAGCGCATCGCGGAAATAGTCGAACAGCTTGAGTCGACCTGCGACCCGCACGCTCGCGCCATGGCCAAGGAACTTCTCGAATCGCTGTTGGCACTACATGGAGCGGCCCTCGAGCGAATCCTCAGTCTAATTTCCGAGGCCGGCGACGCGGGCGAAAGTATCATCCGCAAGTGCGGGCGCGACGAACTCGTCAGCAGCGTGCTTCTGTTGTACGGGTTGCATCCTGAAAACATGCATACTCGAGTGACGCGCGCGCTCGAGAAATCAAAGCCCTACTTGGAGTCCCACGCCGCTAGCGCCGAGTTGACAGCTATCGGAGAAGACGGAACAGTTACGATACGGCTTGCTGTCAAATCCAATGGCTGCGGTTCGACCGCGGCGTCGTTGAAGGCGACTCTCGAAGCGGCTCTACAAGACGCGGCGCCGGACGCTCTATCGATTGTCGTCGAAGAGACCGGCATGGGAATGACGGGATCCGGGTTTGTGTCGCTGGCACAACTGGAGAGCGGGCAAAGCATCACTGCGTTATCCGCCGCGCATGTTCAGCGGAGCGGAGACTGAGATGGCTCCCGCTCTGCCACCTCAACAGGAGAGCGCGTTCGCTGCCCTTCGGCAGTTCGCTCGCAACCGGGCAGCGATAGAGCGCTGCGAGATGTGCAGCCGCGAACTACCACCGGAACACGAGCACCTGGTTGAGCCAGTCAACCGCAAGCTGATCTGTGCGTGTGGTGCCTGCGCGATTCTTTTCGAAGGACAGGCGGGCACAAAATACAAGCGCGTTCCGCGCCGGGTTTTGTTTCTGCGGGATTTTCGCATGACGGACGCGCAATGGGACGGATTGATGGTTCCCATCGAGATGGCCTTCTTTTTCAGGAGCACGCCGCATGGAAGAGTTATCGCGCTCTACCCGAGTCCGGCCGGACCGACGGAATCTTTACTTTCGCTGGAGACGTGGGGAGACATCGAGCAGGCCAACGCGGTGTTAGCCGGTATGAAGGCCGATGTGACCGCGTTGCTTGTCAATCGTGTGGGACATGTCCGAGGCTCGGCACCGGCGCAATATTTCCTCGCACCCATCGACGAATGCTACAAGCTGGTTGGTTTGATTCGAACAAACTGGCGTGGGCTTTCCGGAGGGACGGACGTTTGGCGTGAGATTGCTGCCTTTTTTTCAAGGCTCAAGAAGCGAGCAGACGTCGAGCACGAGGGCGCGCATGCCTGACCTGCGGCTCACGATCGAAGGCGCCGAGGTTGTCCAATATGCGGCTGTACCGCAATTGGCGTTCAAGCTACGAATCGCAAATAGCCCGGGCGAAGAAATCATCCACACCGTTGCGCTGCGCGTGCAGATTCAGATCGAGGCCACTCGACGGAAGTACGACGCCGGCGAACAAACTCGGCTTGAGGATCTCTTTGGCGCGCCAGATCGGTGGGGACAGACGCTTCGAGGCATGTTGTGGACTCACGCGAGTGTAGTGGTCCCGCGCTTTAACGATAACGTGCTTGCCGACATCCCGGTAGCGTGTACATTCGATTTCAATGTCGCCGCGACTAAATATTTTCACGGGGTCAGGAACGGAGATCTTCCGCTGTGCTTCCAGTTCAGCGGAACTGTGTTTTATCAAGGAGCGGACGAAGCTCTGCAAGTTGCTCCTATTTCCTGGGACCAAGAGGCAAAGTACCGGCTGCCGGTAGAAGTGTGGAAAGATTTGATGGACGTTTACTACCCCAATTCCGCTTGGCTGTGCTTACAACGAGACGCGTTTGAGAAGCTATATCAGTTCAAGGTTCGCGAAGGGATTCCCACCTGGGAAGAAGCGCTGGAGAGGGCGTTGAACGCCCTCTCAGAAACGGTCCGGTCATGAACGCCGCGCTCGTCGATGGGATCGTGAAAGCTGTCCTCTATGAGGGGTACATGCTATATCCCTATCGCCCTTCCGCCGTGAAGAACCGGCAGAGATTCAATTTCGGCGTCGTATATCCCCGTTCCTACAGCGAGGCGCAGGAGGGCACGGAGGCGTGGACGATGCAAACGCAGTGCCTGGCGCGGGGGGGCGATAAAACGCAGTGTGCGGTGCGCGTGCGATTTTTGCGCATGGTATCGCGTTCCATTGGAAAACTGCTGGCACCGGTGCGCGAGCTGGCGAGTGTCACGGACGAAAGCGTCGAAATTGTCGAACGATTCGAGACCGGCGACAAGACTTACCAGCCGTGGCAAGAAGCCGTTGAAGAAACAATCGAAGTGACGGAGTTTAGCGCTACTGCCCTGGCCGCACAGACGATGCAATGGCCCTTCCGGCTCTCCGCCAGACAAGAAAGAGAAGCGCTCCGTGATAAAGAGGGATTAGTCGTTGCGATTATTCTGCGCAACAAGGCGAGCATTACAGGAATAGTTGAACTCTCGGCTGAGCGCGTGAAGGAAGACCTGTTCCGGATTACAGCACGCATCTCAAATACATCGCGTATCGACGGTTCGGGCGCTATCAGTCGTGATGATGCACTGGCTCGGTCGCTGGTCTCGGCTCATACAATTCTGGAGGTGCTCGAGGGCGAATTCGTTTCCTTGCTTGACCCGCCGGAGTCGTACGGCAAATTTGCCAAGTCATGCCAAAACGTGGGCACCTGGCCAGTCCTCGTCGGAAATGAGGGCCAGCGGGACACCATGCTTTCTTCTCCGATTATTTTGTATGACTATCCGCAGATCGCCCCGGAGAGCCCCGGTGATTTGTTTGACGGCGCCGAAATCGACGAAATATTGTCGCTCCGCATCATGACCATGACCGAGGAAGAGAAGCGCGAAATGCGCGAGTCCGATGAGCGAGCGCGACAGATTCTGGAGCGCACAGAATCCCTGTCCGAAGAGCAACTGCTGAAGCTCCATGGTCGATTGAAGGGACTGCGCGCCGCCAAAGGTGAGACCCCGTGAACGAATGGGAATGGCAGCTCTTGGAAGATAAGACGGCAGTCGAGTCGATTGCGATTAAGGGTGTGCCAGTGCGGCGCGGCGATCATGTCCGGCTACGGCCGCGCGCCGGAGGAGATGTGTTCGACCTTGCACTGGAAGGGAAACTTGCGGCGGTCGAGTCCATTGAGCAGGACTACGAAGGGAATACTCACGTTTGTGTCGTCGTTGAAGACGATCCCGGTAGGGACATTGGTTTGATGCGGCAACCGGGCCACCGTTTTTTCTTTGCGCCGAGTGAGGTGGAACCCGTTGCGGTCGGCGAAACGCCTCCGGCTGGGGAAGCCAAGAGCATCCTGATCGCTGGGATTGGGAACATTTTTTTTGCAGACGACGGTTTCGGCGTGGAGGTGGCCGGGCGGCTCGTAAAGCATCCATTTCCGTCGGGCGTGCGTGTGGCCGATTTTGGCATCCGTGGCTTTGACCTGGCATACGCGCTGATGGATGGTTACGAAACAACCATTCTCGTGGATGCTTATCCCGGTGGCGGCGCGCCGGGCACTCTCTTCGTCGTCGAACCGGAGCTGGCTGATTTCCATCCCTCCCCAAAGCATCCAGCTGTTATTGAGCCCCATGGAATGAATCCGATCAACGTGCTGCGCATGGCCACAAATATGGGCGGTCAGCTGAAGCGCATCCTAATAGTCGGTTGCGTTCCCGCAACGCTTGGGCCAGAGGAAGGACAAATGGGGCTGAGTGCGCCGGTGGCCGCCGCGGTCGATGAAGCTGTGAAGCTCGTTGATTCGCTTGTGACAAGGATTCTTGCGGGAAAATGGCCCGCCAAGAAATGAACTGGATTCCAGCGCGCAAAGGAGAAGACTATGGCCGTTGAAATAATGAAGCGGACCGAAGAATCGAACGGAACCGACAAAGAAACTCTCTACATGCTCGGCGGAGTGGCTCTGGTGATTTTTGGTGCCGGGCTCGTGCTTTCGAATCCAACGGTGCGACGTTATCTTGGGCAGATGGGAGTTGGGAACATTGCCTCGGCGGCGCTACCCGACCTGGAACGGTACTTCCGCCTGCGCTCGATGTAGGATTTGTGATCCAGGCGGCTAGCGACGCCAATTCCATCGCGATTTGGTTGCCTGCAAAAGTTCCAAGCAAGGATTTTGCAATGCCGACAGGAACACAGATGGGACTTGCGACCGCGAGATATCGGATCGATTCAACGGCGAGCCGGTTTACCGTGCAAGCTTTTGCGACCGGGCTGCTTTCCTCCTTTGGTCACAATCCCAAGATCGGGATCCGCGACTACGACGGTGAGATTCAGTTTGTTCCCGCAACCTATGACAATGCTGTAGTTCGCGTGACGCTGCGCACCGGCTCAATGGAAGTTCTTGACGAGATGAAAAGCGACGACCGCAAGAAACTCGAACAGGCGATGAATGAGGAAGTTCTCGAAGTGCAGCGGTTTCCGACGGCAGCGTACGAGAGTAAGCAAATCACGGCACAGAAGCTGTCGGAGGATCTAATCGTCGCCCAGGTAAGCGGTTCGCTGTCGTTTCACGGCGTAACGCAGCCCCTCTCCATAGGCGCCCGCGTCACGCGTATGGGAACCTTGCTGCGCATCTCCAGTGAATTCTCTTTGCGCCAAACGGACTACGGGATCAAGCCCGTTTCGTTTGCAGGGGGAACTCTCCGATTGAAAGACGAACTGAAATTCGGTTTTGAGCTGGTGGCCCGAATTGAGGAAGAAACCGGTGCGAACGCTTAGCTGCAGCAGGAATCTGGCAAAGGGAGCTGCCTCGTGTGCCTAGCGATCCCAGGGAAAATTATCGAACTGGATGCGCAAAACGCGCATCTAGCCGTAGTAGATGTCGTCGGCGTGCGTCGAAGAGTCGATCTGGGGTTGCTGCACGATGAGCCACCGATGGTTGGGGACTGGGTCCTTATCCACGTGGGCTTTGCCATGAGCAAGATCAGCGAAAGCGATGCCGTCGATCAGATGCGAACGCTCACCATGCTTGGTGAGGCCGCGGCCGCGATGCAGGAAGTGCGCGGCTATGGATTGGAGAACGAAGAGCCTGAGGCACCGTCCGAGAGGTGGAAGCAATGAAGTTTGTCGACGAGTTTCGGAATCCCGAACTCATTGCCAAGACCGGCGAAGAGATCCGCAGGCTTGCCGATCCGGCCCGGCATTATCGAATCATGGAAGTGTGCGGCGGCCATACGCACGCAATCTATCGCTTCGGCTTGAAGGATTTGCTTCCTTCCAACGTTGAGTTGATTCACGGGCCGGGGTGCCCAGTCTGCGTTCTCCCGATGGGCCGCATTGACGATGGATTATCGCTGGCGGCGCAGCCAAATTTCATCTTTGCTGCTTTCGGCGACATGATGCGCGTTCCGGGCACTCACGGAAGCCCGCTCGAATACAAAGCGCGCGGCATGGACGTTCGAATCGTCTACTCTCCAGCAGACGCGCTCAAGCTGGCGCGCAGCAACCCGCAAAAACACGTGATGTTTTTTGCGATAGGGTTTGAGACCACCGCACCCTCCACCGCTCTGACCATTCTCCGCGCCAGCACAGAGGGCCTCCATAACTTTTCGGTGTTCTGCAATCATGTCACCATCATTCCCGCCATACGCGCGATTCTCGATTCGCCTGATATGCGATTGGATGGGTTCGTCGGCCCTGGACACGTTTCCACGGTCATTGGTTGCCGGCCGTACGACTGGATTGCCAAGGATGAAGGCAAGCCCGTCGTCGTTTCCGGCTTCGAACCGCTCGACATACTACAATCCATCGTGATGCTTCTCCATCAGCTCCGAAACGGTGAGGCGAAAGTCGAAAATCAGTACAAGCGCGTGGTTCCTTGGGAAGGGAATCGCGCGGCGCTACGCGCCATGGCCGAAGTGTTTGACCTTCGCCCCTATTTTGAGTGGCGAGGGCTCGGATTCATCTCCCAATCAGCACTGAAGATTCGTCGGAGCTATGCGGAGTGGGATTCCGAGCAGCGTTTCTCCGTTCCCGGGGTGCGCGTTACCGATCCCAAAGCGGCCCAATGCGGCGAGGTCTTAAAAGGCGTGCTTAAGCCTGCACAATGCAAGCTCTTCGGGCGCGAGTGTACCCCTGAACAACCAGTCGGAGCCTTGATGGTCTCATCCGAGGGTTCTTGTGCGGCCTACTATAACTACGAGCACCGCAAACCTGTTACCATCGCCCGCGCGGCGGCGAATTGAGCGAATGAGGTTTCCATGGCCACTCCGGTTTCCAAGATCAGGTTCCGCGAACCGCAGATCGAGATGGCCCATGGGGCGGGCGGCAAGGCGAGCCGAAGATTAGTGGAAGGCTTGTTCGCTCCTCTTCTTTACGGCTCTTCCCCAGGGCCGTTGGGCGATGCCGCGCACATCCAAATAAACGGCACTCGAATCGCAATGACTACGGATAGTTTCGTGGTGAAGCCTCTGCAGTTTCCCGGCGGCTCGATCGGTGAGCTGGCTATCAACGGAACCGTGAATGATCTTGCGGTGTCTGGCGCAAAGGCCGAAGCCATCGTGGTCACCTACATTTTGGAAGCCGGACTTGCGACCGATATTCTAGAAGCGGAAGTGCGCGCCATGGGTCAGGCTGCGGTAGAAGCGGGGGTGATGATCGCCGGGGGCGACACAAAAGTAGTTGATCATGGTCAGGCCGATCAGATGTACATCACCACGACGGGTATCGGACGTTTGCTGTCGGGAGTTGCAATCTCAGCGCAATCTGTCTGTCCGGGTGACCAAGTTTTGCTTTCCGGCCCCATCGGAGATCATGGCATCACGATACTGCTGGCCCGAGGCGACTTGGACTTAGAGGCCGAGCTGCGCTCTGACACGCGATCGGTGCTTCCGCTGGTTCAAGCGCTTGTACGCGAAGCGGGCGCTGGCGTCCGATGGATGCGCGATCCCACGCGCGGCGGAGCGGCTACTTCTCTCAATGAACTGGCGCGGGATTGCGGCCACGGCATTGTTCTTTTCGAAGAAAAACTGCCCGTGCGTGATTCCGTCCGCGGCGCTTGTGAACTTCTTGGCCTCGATCCTCTGCATATAGCGAATGAAGGACAGTTCCTGGCGATTGTTTCTTCCGCGCATGCGGACCTCGCTCTGCGCGCTTTGCGCGCGACACCGGGCGGAGAACAGGCCCAGATAATTGGCGAAGTTCGCGAACAGCCTGCAAGCGCGGTTTTAGTCACGACTCCTTACGGCGGAAGCCGCCTGGTGGACATGCTTGTAGGCGACCCGCTGCCTCGGATTTGTTAGGCTCGAAGATGCCGACCGGCATTGAACTGACAGCACAGGTTGAACAGCGATTGCTTCAACGCAATCAAGTCGTCGACTCGTTTTTCGCGGTGGAAACTCGACGACTGGCCGAGGCTTGCCGCGAAATGTCCGAGCGATTCCTTCGCGGCGGGCGTCTCCTAGCGTTTGGCCGGGGGCCCTATGCCACGGACGCCCAGCACGTCTCGGTGGAATTCGTTCACCCGGTCATCGTTGGAAAGCGCGCGCTTCCCGCACTCGACGTTTCGCTTGCCTTTGAACCGTGGTTGAAAACTCTCGTTCAAGCCGAGGATATCGTCATGGGGTTCGGTCCGCCCGAAGGTGACCCTAAGGTCTGGGCTGCACTGTGCGCAGCGCGTGAGCGCCAGGCGATGACATTCGCCTTGCCCGGTCCTGCAGGCGCTTATTTCTGCAACACCGGAACGCATGATCCTTTTATTCATCAGGAATTGATCGAGATTCTTTACCACACCCTCTGGGAGACCGTACACGTCTTCTTCGAACACCGTGAACTCGGTCATGATGTCGGCGAAGCTGCTTTTCTATATCCATTTCTTGGCCAAGAGAAGCAAGAAACAATCGATGTTGTTGCCGAAGCAGCTGCCTCGATCTTAACGAAAGTGCGCGACGACGCGCTTCTGCGGGCTCGCGTCGCGCTCGAAGAGTCAGAAAAGATGGGCCATGCCGCTCTTGCGATTCGTGAACGCGTCGACCGTGGCGGCAAGCTCATTCTTTTCGGCAACGGCGGGTCAGCTACAGACGCGAACGACTTTGCCATCGATTGCGTTATGCCACCCGCCGGATACCAAGCGATCCCCGCGGTTTCGCTTTCCATGGAGCCCGCCAACCTCTCCGCCATCGCCAACGACGTCGGGACTGAATTGATTTTTCAGCGTCAGTTGATTGCGCAGGCGCGCTCGGACGACGTTGCCATCGCCATATCCACCAGCGGGGGCTCGCGAAACATCGTCATGGCGCTGGAAGAAGCGCGAAAAAGAAATCTGCTGACCGTGGCATTGCTCGGCTATGACGGTGGCGAGATCATGCGCCGCGGCCTCGCGGACTTCCCCCTGATTGTCCGCTCCGACTACATCCCGCGCATCCAGGAAGTGCAAGCTTCGATTTACCATCTCCTTCGCGAGGCTCTAGAGGGTTTTATCCATGCCTAACTTGGAGTTGTTTGGGACCGCAAGCTGTCCATATACCAGCGAAATGCGTGAATGGCTTGAATGGAAGGGAAGTGACTTCACCGAATACGATGTCGAAGCCGATAGCGAAGCCCGGGAACGAATGCGCACATTGGCACAAGCTCCCTTCACCGTTCCTCTGTTGGTCGAAGATGGCAAAGTAATTCAAATTGGATGGCAGGGCCGTGGCTGTGTGGTGAACGCGCGATAGTAGCGATGCCGAACGCTTACTCCATTACGGTACGCGGTGTTGTACAGGGCGTCGGCTTTCGTCCCTTCGTCTTCAAACTCGCCTGCGCCAACAATTTGAACGGCTGGGTGTTAAACGGTGAAGAAGGCGTCACCATCCATCTCGAAGGAGAAGAACGAGCGCTCCAAGTATTTCTTGAAGAGCTAGAAACTCACCCGCCGCAGGCAGCCGCAATTTCAGCAGTTAGCGTCGCGCCCACGGAACCTATTGGTTTCACGGGGTTCACAATTCAGGAAAGCAGCGCCGAACGCCGTCCCACTGTTCGTATCTCACCGGATCTGCCGGTGTGCGCGAATTGCCTGCGCGAACTGTTAGACCCGCAGGATCGCCGTTTTCACTATCTCTACATAAATTGTACGAACTGCGGTCCGCGTTACAGCATCATTCGACGCCTGCCTTACGACCGCCCCAACACCACGATGGCCGCCTGGCCCCTCGGCCATTCTTGCCGCGCAGAATACAGTGATCCAACGAATCGTCGCTTCCACGCGCAGCCCGTCGCGTGCTCCACTTGCGGGCCACATTATTTCTTTCAGGCCGGCGATGAAGTCGTGCAGAGCGATGAGCAAGCCATCCGAACGGCAGTGCAATACCTGCAATCCGGAAAGATCGTTGCCTTGAAGGGACTCGGCGGCTACCACTTGGCCTGCGATGCGACTAATGCCGAGGCAGTATGGGCAATGCGCCGAAGAAAATACCGCAAGGAAAAACCGTTTGCGCTAATGGCGAAAAATATGGGGGTCGTGCGCCGCCTCGTAAATCTTGCGCCAAACGCGGAAGCCCTGCTCAATTCCGTCGCCCGGCCTATCGTTCTCGCGCCTGCGAAGTTCGAACTACCCGGGGTTGCACCTGAAAACGACGAGCTCGGCGTTATGTTGCCTTATACCCCGTTGCACCATGTTCTTTTCCACGCTGGCGCACCGGAAACTCTCGTGATGACCAGCGCCAATCGATCCAGCGAACCCATCGCTTATCAAGATGCCGACGCACTGCGCCAACTCTCCGCCATCGCCGATGGTTTTCTAGTCGGCGAGCGCCCCATCGCCCGCCGCGTGGACGATTCCGTCGCTCGCGTGGGTGTTTTCGGCCTAACCATTCTGCGGCGCGCACGCGGATACGCCCCCAGCGCCGCCGCTGTTCTTCCGACTACCCGTCCGATCCTCGCTCTCGGAGCGGACCTCAAAAACACCATCACTCTCGTGGTTGACGGTCAAGCCTTCGTCAGCCAGCACATTGGCGATCTGGACCACTACGAATCGTTCTGCGCCTTCCGCGAAACCATCCGAGACTTGCTCTCCATGTACGAAATTGATTCGAACGATCTGCTCCTTGTTCACGATGCGCACCCCCAATACGTTTCGACCCTCCATGCCGCGGAAATCCCCGCATCGCAAAAATGCTCCGTGCAACACCACCGCGCCCACCTCGCGTCCGTCCTAGCCGGACGCGCCGCCTGGGACACGCGCGTAATCGGAGTCAGCTTCGACGGCACCGGCTACGGCGATGACGGCACAATCTGGGGCGGCGAGATTTTCGCCGGCAGCATGCGCCAAGGCTTCGCG
>Ga0210384_10007396_pt1 | contig 11584 bp, 12 predicted proteins | sample IncBWH2MmetaG_FD_160574 | JGI IMG/M metagenome (GOLD analysis project Ga0210384, IMG submission 160574) | Forest soil microbial communities from Barre Woods Harvard Forest LTER site, Petersham, Massachusetts, United States - Inc-BW-H-2-M | ecosystem: Environmental > Terrestrial > Soil >...
TGGGGCTTCTTCTTCGTCCGGGCACAGATTGGCTCTATTCCTACTATCGCGACCGCGCACTCTGCCTGATGCTTGGCGTCAAGCCGCTCGATATGCTCCTGCAAGCGGTCGGCGCCAAGGACGATCCCAGCTCCGGCGGCCGCCAAATGCCATCGCACTGGGGCCTCCCCAACTTGAACATCGTCAACAAGTCGTCCTGCACCGGCACGCAATTTGTGCAGGCGGTCGGCGCCGCCGAAGCCACGCTGTACTACGAGAATCATCCGAAGGCTTTGGCTCAGGCCCAAAAAGCGCCCCTCGGCGAGCACGTGCGCCACGAGCCCGAGGAAATAGTATTCGTCTCGGCCGGCGACGGCGCCACCAGCGAAGGAGAATTCTGGGAATCCTTAAACGCCGCGTGCGCCAAAAAACTCCCGCTGATCTACCTCATTGAAGACAACGGCTACGCCATTTCTGTTCCGGTCGAAGTCCAGACCGCGGGCGGAAGCATCTCGAAACTCATCCGCAGTTTCCCAGGCCTGCACGTCGCCGAATGCGATGGCACCGACCCTCTTGAAAGCTATGCAATCTGCAAAACCGCCGTTCAATACTGCCGGGAGCGTCGCGGGCCATCTCTCGTTCACGCGCACGTAACGCGCCCCTATTCCCATTCTCTTTCCGACGACGAAAAACTTTATAAGACCCCCGAAGAGCGCGAAGACGAAGCCCACCGCGATCCAATTTCAAAGTTCTCGCTCTTCCTCGTCCGTGAAGGCATCCTCGACCAAAAAGAGATCGAAGCCCTCGAATCTGAAGTCGACCAGGAAGTCCGCAACGCGGCTGACGAAGCGCTGGCTGCCGAAGAACCGCAAATTGACTCAATTCGCGTAAACATTTATTCACCTAATGTTGATCCGACGTCTGCCGCCTTCGAAGCGCAGCCGCAGCTGCACGGCGCTCCGAAGACCATGGTCGAAATGATCGCCGCCACGCTCTCCGACGAAATGTCCCGCGACGAGCGAATCACGGTTTTCGGCGAAGACGTAGCCGACGCCAGCCGCGAAGAGACCTTGCGACAAGTGAAAGGGAAGGGTGGCGTCTTCAAAGCCACTTCCGGCCTCCAGCGCAAGTATGGACACGATCGGGTGTTCAACACTCCTTTAGCGGAAGCCGGCATAGTCGGCCGCGGCATCGGCATGGCCACCCGCGGTCTCAAGCCCGTTGCGGAAATTCAATTCTTCGACTACATCTGGCCTGCCATGATGCAGATTCGCGACGAGTTGTGCGTCATGCGCTGGCGCTCGAACGGGGTCTTTAAGTGCCCCGTCGTAATTCGCGTGGCGATTGGCGGTTACCTGACCGGCGGCGCCATCTATCACAGCCAAAGCGGCGAATCAATTTTCACGCATTGCCCCGGCCTCCGTGTCGTAATGCCCTCAACGGCCCTTGATGTCGCCGGACTCCTTCGCACCGCCATTCGCTCGGACGATCCAGTCATGTTTCTCGAGCACAAACACCTCTATCGTCAGCCGTACAATCGTTCCGAATACCCCGGCCCCGATTACACGGTGCCCTTCGGCAAAGCCCGCATGGTCACAGAAGGCACCGAGGTCAGCATCATCACGTATGGTGCCCTGGTCCACCGTGCAGAGATAGCCGCCGCGGAATTGCTCCGCGAAGGCATCTCCGTGGAAATCGTGGACCTGCGCTCACTTTCGCCCTACGACTGGGAAGCCATCGCCAAAACGGTCCGGAAAACCCACCGCGTCATGGTCGCCTACGAAGACATGCGGAGCTGGGGCTACGGCGCCGAAATCGCCGCGCGAATAGCCGACGAGCTGTTCGACGAGCTGGACGCCCCCGTCAAGCGCGTCGCAGCCATGGACACCTTTTGCGCCTACCAGCCCAAACTGGAAGACGTGATCCTGCCGCAAACCAGCCATATAACGGCCACAGTGAAACAACTCCTGGAATACTGAGCGCCCATGTCTCCACCCAAGGTCGAGGAAACTTTTTCGCCCTTTTGGGCGTATTCTATGGTAGGGAATGCCCGAAACACACCTTTTTGGAGGGTACGCCAGTGACCTGTACAAGCTGCAGCAAAGACATCGCTATCGGCTCCAAGTTCTGTTACAACTGCGGCGCCAAACAGCCCGAATCGGGCGCGCAGGGACTCTCTCCAGCCACCGGTGCTCACAAAAGACTCATGCGTTCCAGCACCGACAAGAAAATCGCGGGCGTATGCGCCGGCCTAGCCGACTATTTCGACATGGACCCAACCATCATCCGCGTACTCTGGCTGTTGCTCCTGATCTGCGGAGGCACGGGCCTTCTCGCCTACGTGATCCTCTGGATCGTACTTCCCATCGCTCCCGGCGGAGTCGTGCCCACTTCGGCCACCGTCACAACCACCTAGCCTCTGCCGAGTGAAATGCGCTGAGTCGGGCGGTGCGAGTGTTTCTGTCTCGCGGGTCCAGTCCGTGTAAATCGTCTTTCTCGAACGCCCAAGGGAGCGTTGTCTAACCACTATTTATTCGGCTTTGAATTCCGCGGCGCGCGCGACTTCCCCCCACCACTCTCAAACAAAGGGTAGTCCACCGAAACAAGCCCGCCGCCCGTAGTCGCTAGCGCCAAGCATCCCACAGCGAGCACCAAGGGATACGCATATTCATTCACAGCCAGATAGCTATGCGGCGTACTGACCTTCCACATCAACAAGACCATTTCGATAGCCAGCAAAAACGCCGCTCCCCGCGTGAACAGCCCCACCAGAAGCAACCCTCCGCCGAAAAGCTCGAGCACCCCCGAAATGTAAACGAAATAGCCAGGTATGCCGTGCTGCGCGAAGAGAGCCTGCATTCCACTCGTCCGGTGAGCCAACATCGGGTAACCATGCGACATGAAAATGATGCCGAAGGCCGCGCGCATCATCAGCAAAGCGAGCGGCTGCAAGGCATTGAGAGATTTCATCGAGATCCTTCGAATCGAATTTGCAAAAACAGCTTAGACGCAGCGGCATTTTAGCAGAAAAACAAACCGAGCACGGCCAAGCCCGGACGCAGCCAGGAATCAGGTACAATCTTTAGAGAAGAATAAGCGGACGCCCAAACCCCATGCCCAGAGATCGCGTGTTTCTAGAGATGCATTCCGTGCCAGGCTTGATGAGCGCCCTCGAAGCCGTCACACTTGCATCTTTTTTTCCGGCCCTCGGAAGACCCGCATGAAGCGCAAACTCCTGATTGCCGTCCCACTGCTCCTAATCGTCGCTGTGGCTGCATGGTTCTTCAGGCCAAAGCATGAAACGCTGGGAGAGGCCTATGTCGGCGAGCGTACTGCCACCCTGTGGAGCAGCGTGGCCCAGGTTCGCGAGCCGCTTGACACGCTTCATTACGGCGACCGCGTCGACGTGGTCGCCCGCCGCAATGACAGCATCAAGGTGCGCACTGCCGCCGGCGAGCTAGGCTGGGTAGAAGGGCGCTACCTGATGGACACGGCTCTCTGGCAGCGCAGCACAAAACTGCTCAAGCAGGTCCTGCCAATGCCAATGCAAGCTCGTGGCCGCACCAAAGTCGCCACCAATCTTCGCGTCGAGCCGGGGCGCTCGCAAGCGCGTCTCTATCAATTCGGGCGCGGCGTGCCCGTCGAGATCGTCGGTCGAGCGGTTGCGGACTGGGCCCAGGTCACCGATGAAAAAGAATCCTCGAACGAGCCGCAGGACACAAAAAAGGAAGATTGGTTTCTAATTCGTGGACTGGCCACGCGTCCGCCGGGCGATTCTACAGCACGCGCTGCCGAAACGACAACGACAGCGCCTGGCGACCAAACGCTGCCCATCGCCGGGTGGGTGATCGCACGCTTTATCGAGCTCGATCTGCCCGATGCCGTGCGTGATGGGGCGGCCTCTGCCAACATCCGTCCGATTGCCTGGTTCGAACTGAATCGCGTCAGCGATCCCAAAGGCGACAAAACTCAGTATCTCGTTGCGGCGGCCCGCGGGTCCGAAGGCCAGCCCTGCGATTTCACGACGCTTCGGGTTTACACGTGGAACCTCAAGAAAGAGCGCTACGAGACCGCCTTCATCGAAAACGATCTTTGCGGTCAAATGCCCATACGCGTCGGGCAAAGCCCGAAGGGCGATCCGGAATTTCGTTTCCAGGAAATGGACGGCAACAAAGATGAGCGTGTCTATCGTCTGATGCAGACCGTTGTCCGCCGTATCCGCGAAGGCACCGAAAGCGCAAAAAAAACCGGCCGCCCCGTGGCCCGCAAACCAACCACAAGATAACTGGTGGTAAAGAGCACGTACACATCGGTTTTGTGATTGGAATTGTGCAACCCCGCGAAAGGGAAAAAAAGAATGGCCCTGCATATCAGTGAATCCGAAGTACGAGCCGTGCTCACGATGCCCATGGCCATCGAGGCCGTCGAGGATATTTCGCGAAAGCAGGCCAACGGAGAAGTCGTGGTGCACCCTCGCCGGCGCTTTGAATTGCCGGGCGGAGGATTTTTTCACTACATGGCCGCGGCGGATTTCTCCGCTGGCTATGTAGCCATGAAGCAGTACACGTATGTGCAGGGAAAGATCAGATTCTTGGTGCCCCTCTATGAAATGCGGACGGGCGATCTAGTTGCTTTGATCGAGGCCGACTATATGGGCCAGTTGCGCACGGGCGCCGCTTCCGGCGTGGCCACCAAATGTCTCTCCCGGCAGAATAGCCGCGTGGCCGCCATTATCGGCACGGGGGGCCAGGCCCGCACCCAGCTGGAAGCGATCGCCTGGGTGCGAAGGCTCGAGTCCGCCAGAGTCTATGGCCGCAATGCCGCCAGGCGTGAGAAATTCTCCCTGGAGATGACCGAGCAGCTCGGGTTTCCTGTGGTGAGCGCAACCTCCTCGAGCGAAGCCGTGCACGGCGCGGATATTCTGTGCACCGCCACCACCGCAGCCAATCCTGTTGTCAGCGGCGCGGACCTGGCGCCTGGCGTGCACATGAACGCCATCGGCGCGAATCACGCGCACAAGCGCGAGCTGGACGACGAAGCCGTGGCCAGCGCCGACGTCATCATCGTGGATTCCATCGAGCAATCACGCCAGGAAGCCGGCGATCTCATCCTCGCGTTTCGCGGTGACGAGGTGTGCTGGACTGGTGTAAAGAAATTGTCGGACGTTGTCGCGAGGAAAACGCCCGGGCGGACGAGCGACACGGAAGTCACGCTTTTCAAATCCAATGGGATTGCTTCCTGGGATTTGGCGGTGGCCATGAGGGTCTACGCGCTTGCGAAAGGAAAAAGTGTCGGGAGGGAATTGCCACTCTGGGCTGGTGGCTGGTCGACGTAGAGCTGACTAGGGGGTTGCTTCCTTCAGTTTGCGGCGTAATGTTTCGTGAAGGCGGTCGCGCACTTCGCTTGGCAGGTCGACAGGTTCGCAGTCACAGAAAATTTCGATGGTTTTCTTCGTTTGATTGACCACCAGCTTGCAGTCGGAGCACTCTTTGAGATGGCTCTCGAGTTCCTGCCTCGATGCCGCATCGAGTTCGCCGTCGATGAAGTCCGAAAGTTCGTGAATGACGTCTTCGCAGTTCAATTTGCCCTGCCTTGCTGGAAGTAGCGATTCAATTTCTCCCTGAGCTTGAGCCTAGCGCGAAGCAGCCTGGATTTCACCGCTGGAATGGAGATCCCCAGCGAAGCGGCGGTCTCCTCGGTCGAGAGTTCTTCAATGTCGCGTAAGACAAAAACAATTCGATAGTCTGGTTCGAGCTCTTCGATCACGCCAGACAAGATTTCCCGCATCTCGGTTTGCGCAAAACGCTGCTCCGGCCCCGGGCCCCAGTCCTGCAACTCGCGAGGTATCAGGTTCTCGTCGCCTTCAATGGGCTCATCCAGAGAAAACTGATTCGGGCGGCGCTTCCGCAGGCGCATCAACGCTTCATTCGCTGCAATGCGAACCAGCCAGGTGTAAAACCGCGAATCGCCCTGAAAAGTTTTCAAGTGGGAATAGGATTTGAGGAAGGCGTCTTGCATGGCATCTTCGGCATCTTCCCTGTTGCGAGTGATGTTCATCGTCAACCGGAAAATCTTGCGCTCGTAACGGCTGACCAATTCCTCGAAGGCCGTGGCGTCGCCGGACTTGGCCGCTGCCACCAGCTGATGCTCGTCTTCGCGAGCAATTGTCGAGCGAAGCCGGTGTGGATTTGGTGTGCTCAAGAAATTTCGCGGGCTGAAGATCAACCCGGCTCCAGATGTCTCGGTCTTTACGTTAGCACAAAGCACGGAAAGCACACTCACTCACTCCCCTACTTGGATGAGACGGGGTGGGGGCAGGATTCAGAATGTTGTGCCCGGTTGTCTTGCCCGGCTGGCTAAACTGCTCGAGAGAGCTTGACAGCCAGAGCCGGGCTGTCTAAAGTTTTGGTAGAGCAAGCGTCAAACGCACGATGGGCAACCTGCTTCTTTTTCCCTTATCCTTAGTTCCCCAGCAGCCAGGAAGTCCTCTATCTTATTCACTTTCATGGCGTTGCGGGCCGCGCCTGGCGTTGGCGCCAGACCTTGCTTTTCGCGCGCTTCGGTTACCAGCAGGAGACCTTGACCATTGGGACCGCGCGAGGCGAATCCCTGACGCTTGGAAGGGAAAATAGGCAACACTAAGAAGATGCGAACACTCCCAGACCACCTGCGAAAAGGTATGAAGCTGATCATTGTCGGCTGCAATCCGAGCGAGTCGTCCGTTCGCGTGGGCCACTACTATGCCGGACGCACGAATCAGTTCTGGCCCATCCTCTACGAAAGCGGCGTCGTCCCGGAACCGTTTGACTATCACGACGACAAGCGTGTAATCGAGTTTGGGATTGGACTCACTGACCTGGTCAAGCGGCCCACCAAGGGCGCCGAGGAGCTGACGCGGGGTGATTTCGCCGAAGGCCGTATCGTGCTGTCGCAGAAGCTGGAGGAGTTCTCTCCGCACGTTGTGGCCTTCAACGGGAAAATTGTTTACGAACAGTTTTCGCAGCGCAAATGCAAGTTTGGTCTTCAGAAGGAACAGCTTTATGGAGCGCGCGTGTACGTGTTGCCTTCCACCAGCAGCCAGAACGCCCAGGGAAAGAGCGAGAAACTAAGGCATTTTCGCAAGCTCGCGCAGGTCGTGGCGCGGACGGAGAAAGAACGCGACAGCAAAGGGCAGGGAGTGTAAAACGGAGAAATAGTATGAGTAACGCAGCTCAAGCGGCGCCGGCGGGTCCGGTCGTTTTGGAAAGCAAACAGGACGGCATTGCCGTGCTGGTGATGAACCGGCCCGACAAACTGAACGCTCTGAACAGCGAGCTCTCGACCGCGTTGAACGAAGCCCTGGCGCGGATTGCAGAGGATGATTCCATCCATGTTGTTGTTCTGTGCGGCGCAGGCCGCGCCTTCTGCGCAGGCGGCGACCTGGGAGCCATCGGCAAGGGACGCGAGCGCAATGAGACCGCCGAGCTTGGCCCGATTCTGCGCTCGGGGATGCAAGCCGTTCTGAAAATGCGACTGATGCCGCAACCGGTGATCGCAGCCGTTAACGGCCCGGCGGCAGGCGCGGGCATGAATATCGCGCTTGCGGCGGACATCCGCATCGCCGCGGATACCGCCACCTTTGGCCAGAGTTTCTCGCGCGTCGGACTGTTCCCCGATTATGGAGGAACCTTTTTTCTTCCGCAGCTGGTTGGACCTTCGGTGGCTGCGGAAATGTTTTACACCGGCGATATGATCGATGCCCAGACCGCCCTGCGGCTTGGGATCGTCAGCCGGGTTGTGCCGGCTGCGCAACTGGAATCCGAAGTGAAGCTCCTGGCGCAGAAAATCGCCAAGGGCCCGCCGATCGCTATCCGCGCGGTGAAGAAAATTCTATTTGGAGCCCACAAGGATGCGCTGGTGAAAGCCCTGGATCACGAGGTCGAGCTGCAAATGAAGTGCTTCCATTCGGAAGATTGCAGCGAGGGAATCCGCGCGTTTTTCGAAAAGCGGCCTCCGAAATTCCTGGGCAAGTAGTGCTTCGCCCCCGCGTTTCTGGGGGAGCGTGCTTCTCCTTGGCCAGGACCCTAAATGGATGATATGCAGATCTCGGCGAAGGAAGTAAACGAACGCGTCCGCCGCGGCGACAAACTGTTGCTGGTCGATGTGCGCGAGCAATGGGAGTACGACCTTTCGAAGATTCCGGGTGCAAAGTTGATCCCACTTGGCGCGCTGCCGGCGAACCTGAATACCTTGCGCGATGCTGACGAAGTGATTTGCTATTGCCATCACGGGATGCGCAGCCTAGATGCCGCGGTATGGCTGCGGCAGCAAGGCGTCGAGAGCGCAAAGTCCATGGCCGGCGGCATTGAACGCTGGTCGGTGGAGGTCGATCCGCAGGTACCGCGGTATTGAGAGTGCAAATGAACAAAGTGAAATTGCGGTTTCTTGAGAAACCAACTTGAACGACCTGCCGCAAAGCAAGAAGTTTCTTGCTCGAGCATGGCGCCGACCTTGATGCTCGCGACTTGGACAAAGAACGCTTGAGCGAAGCGGAACTCGACAAGCTAATCGGCTCCCGCGATTACCAGCATTTTCTGAACCCGCGCAATGAACTGTACGGAGCGAGAAATATGAAAGAGAAGCCGCCGACGAGGGCGGAAGCCATTAAGCTGATGGCCAAAGTGCCCAATCTGATCCGGCGGCCGGTGGTCATTCGTGGCGACCAAATTGTTCTTGGCTACGATGAAGAGGCTTTTAAGAAGTTGCTGAAGTAGAACTCGTCTGCTGCATCACCATAACCATGCTGCCGGTCTTTGTGACGATTCCATGCTCCAATTCCAGAAAGATATGGCGGAAATGAAGACGATCGCCGTCGTGGGCTCGGGAGACCCGGGCCGCAGAATCGCGTATGCATCGTGCCTCGCCGGGTTTCGGACCATTCTTGAGGACATTTCGCCTGCGGCGCTGGAGCAGGGAATCGGGTGGATTAGACAGGCGCTCGGCGAGGAAATTTCCCGCGGAGAAAGTAGCACCGCGAATCGCGAAGCCGCACTTCGGAATCTCAAAACGGCGAACTCGGCCGAGGAGGCCTCGCGCGAAGCGGACTTGGTCATCGAAACCGTTTCTGACGAAATGGAGATGAAGATCGAGCTTTTTACGGTTTTCGACAAATTCGCCAAGCCCGGCGCGGTTTTCGCTAGCACCACGACTTCGATTCCCATCACGGATTTGGCTGCCGTCACGTTTCGTCCGGAACGATGCATTGGGATGCGTTTCTTCACGGACGCACAGGGTACCGGGCGTCTGGAATTGGTCAAAGGGCGCGAGACTTCCGAAGAAACCGTCGCGGCTTGCCGCGAGGTTGGCCGCCACATGGGCCTGGAAGTTTCCCTGCGGGGCGACGAACAGACCATGACAGCCCGCGGCGGTGAGTGAGAGCGGGGCATCGCAAAGAGTTCGCAACTGATGAGCAGCTCTCAAAAAGCGCAAACGGGAACATGAATAAGGCACTCGTAGAAAAAATCGTGATCCAGCAGGGCGACCTGACGGACATGGATACCGATGCCATCGTCAACGCTGCAAACAACGATTTGCAACTGGGCGCGGGCGTCGCAGGAGCAATCCGGCGCAAGGGCGGAGACGAGATTCAGCGCGAATGCGACGCCATCGGAAGCATCCCTGTGGGTTATGCAGCCATCACCGGCGGCGGCAAGCTCCGAGCGCGCCACGTCATCCACGCAGCGAGCATGCAGCTTGGCGGACGAACCACGGCGCCCAATCTGCGCAACTCCGTGGCCCACTCTTTGCGCGTTGCCGCCGAACGCGGCCTGAAGACGATCGCCTTTCCGGCAGTCGGGACTGGAATCGCCGGATTCCCCATCGAGGAATGCGCGTCCATTATGCTCGAAGAGGCTGCCCAGCACCTGAAGAGCGAAACCTCGCTCGAGAAAATCTACTTCGTGCTGTTCGACGACCGCGCCTGCGACGTGTTCACGCGGACCTGGAAGAGGCTGAGTACGCAACCCCTAGCTACCGGCCAGGACCACTGAGCCAGGGATTTTTCCGTAGCTCCGACGCGGGTCTGCCTGATTCGGGTTTAACCAAGCGGAAAAATGAGCCTACCCAGCGGCTTCCGCCTGCCAGCAAGTGTGCTGCGTTTACTGGCTGGGCTTTTTCAGGACCGGGCGGTCGCCGGCGGGAGGCGGAGCTGGTGTGGCAGATGCCGGTGCCGTGCCGGTCGCGGGCGTTGCCATCAGAACGCCGCCTTCGGAGTAGGCTTTTTTGAGCCATTTCTCGAGTTCCAGCTGGGCGCCGCCGGTATCGTCGTTGGTTTGCTTGGCTTTGCTGTATTCGTTGACGGCGCGCTCGCGCTGGCCCAATAGATCGAAGACTTTGCCAAGGTAGATGTGACCCCAGACTTCGGTCCATTTTTCGGAGGGCTCGGGAACGGCCTGAAGTGATTCGCGGAAGGCGTTAGCGGCGGCTTGATAATTCTTCTGATAGAAGAAGGCCTCGCCCATTCGGAAGTTGGCTAAGGGGCGGCTTGGCTGGATGGAGAGAGCGCGTTGATACTGGCCGATGGCGTCGTAGTAGCGGCCCTGTTCGGCTAGCTCTTCTCCACGGGCGATGGCTGCGCGAGCGCGGAGGGCAACGCTTCCTTTAAGGACGAGATTATTTGGATCAACCTTGATGCCGCCCGGCTTGGGACGGCCGAAGGTCTCGACTGTGAATGGCGATTCCATTCCCAGAACATCGACCCATTTTGTTTCGGGGTTGCCTTCCGTGTCGATGCGCAGCTCTACGGGCATGCTGAAGGTGTCGATAGGCTGCTTGATTTTGCCGACGATGCGAAATCCTTTGGGGGTGCGGTAGACGACGAACTCGGTCGTGAAATCGGGGACGCCCGTGGAATTCAGCCATTGAACGAAAAAGCCGCGGAGATTCGGAGCGATTTGGCCTGGTTTGGCGGCCGCTTGCACGTCCTTGTCGGCTAAATTAACGAGGTCGTCGATGGTGGCCGTCTTTCCCGCGTATTTGGTTGCAAAATCGTGCAGAAGCGTCTTGAAGGCCACATCGCCCATTAGTCCGCGAAGCATGTGGAAAACCATCGCGCCTTTATTCAGTACGACCGAACGGTAATCGCTGGAATAAGGGGCCAGGCGTACCGCTTGGGCGATGGGCGCCGCGTCGTCATACATCAGCGCGCCGACCGCAAATTCGTCGACGGTGCGCAGGCCGGCTTCTCTCCCGGCGCTCTGCTCGGCGTAGAGTTCTTCGCAGTAGCGCGTGAGGCCGTCGGTGACCCAAACATCGGCTGCGGTGGCGGGCAGCACGGAATTACCAAACCACTGAGCAGCAACCAGGCGCGCGATCGTGCGCTCGGCGGTTTTCGGTTCCCAGAGGTGACGGCTGAGCAGCAGGACGCCCGGTGCTGCGAAGTCGCGCACTGTGCCGTCGGGCAATTGGATCACCGTAAATTCCGTGTCTTCGAGGCTGCCAAAAAGGTCGGAAAAAACGGTTACGGAGCGGGCAACGTCGTCGGCAAAGCCTTGCGCGTTGCCGGAATCGGAGCGGGGCGCGTAGACCGCTACGCCGACTCCTTCCGCCTGCTTGGGATTCAGTTGAA
>Ga0210384_10007397_pt1 | contig 11582 bp, 10 predicted proteins | sample IncBWH2MmetaG_FD_160574 | JGI IMG/M metagenome (GOLD analysis project Ga0210384, IMG submission 160574) | Forest soil microbial communities from Barre Woods Harvard Forest LTER site, Petersham, Massachusetts, United States - Inc-BW-H-2-M | ecosystem: Environmental > Terrestrial > Soil >...
GATCTCGCTCCCATTGCCGCCGACGAACAGCGGCGCCACGCCAATCAGTGTCAGCAGCGCATCCAGTTCGACGCCCGTCGCGCCCTCGAACAGCGATTGCAGCCTCGGATGCACAGCCGGATCGGTTGCGATCACGTCGCCCGCGATCCAGCCCAATAGCGCAGAGCCGGCCCAGATCAGGATCGGCAGCATGGAAATCAACGCCATGATCAGCGCCGCGCCAGCGATGATCAATGGGATGCTGCTCGCAAGTCCGAAGATCAAAAGCGGAAGGCTGCCGTCCGCAGCCGCGGCAACGGCGACGACATTGTCGAGGCTCATCACGATATCGGCGACAACCACGATCTGAACCGCGGCCAACAGATGCGAGGCCGCGCCCACATCCCCGTGCTCCTCGGCATCAGGCACGAGGAGTTTTGCGGCGATCACGAGCAGTGCAAGACCGCCGACCAGCTTCAGATACGGCAATCCCATCACGGTCGCGATGAGGACCGTGAACAGTATCCGCAAGACCACCGCGGCCAGCGTGCCGAGCAACATGCCCCAGAATCGCTGACGCGGCTCGAGCGAGCGGCACGCCATCGCGACGACCAGCGCGTTGTCGCCGGATAGCAGGACGTTGATCCAAATGATCTTCGAAAGGTTCAGCCAGAATTGCGGGTGGCCGACTTCCGAACTGAATTGTTCGACAACGCCGCCGACGCCGGCGGGACCGAAAATATCCGGCAAAAAGCTCAAATCCGACCTCCGGACGCGGTTGCTGCCATCAGTCGGTATCGCAATTCACCGCGGCCGCCGGAGTGGCCATTTGTCGCAAAATACGAAAGACCAATCTAGTTCGCGACCTCAACCCGCCGCGTGCGGCTCCTGAAGTTCCCCGGGCGCGTCGCGAAGCTTGCGACGCCGCCAGATCGTTCCGATGATCAGGACGACGATCGCTCCGAGCCCGGAGGCGACGAAATCCACGAGATCGCCATCCAGATTGAAATGCGACGCGCCGAGGATGATGGACGTCGCCTCAATGGTAATGTGGCCGTTCAGGAGATTGTGGAACAACGTCTGATCGATCGGGTCGCTCACGATCACGTCGCCGGCGATCCAGCCGAGCAGCATCGCGCCGATCCAGATCAGAACCGGGAAGCGGTCGAGCACCAGCATGATCAGGGCCGCGCCCGCGATGATCATGGGAATGGAGACGGCAAGGCCGATCACCAAGAGCGACAGCTGCCCGTTCGCGGCAGCCGCGACCGCGATCACATTATCGAGGCTCATGATGATGTCGGCGATGACGACGATGCGCACCGCGTGCCACAGCGTGGTGCCGGCCGCGATCTCGTCGTTCTCGTCCTCCGGCACCAGAAGCTTGGCCGCGATCACGATCAGCGCGATGCCGCCGATCAGCTTCAAATAGGGCAGCGATAGCAGCGTGGCGACGATGCCGGTGAAGACGATCAGCAGCAGCACGGCGATGCCGGCGCCGATGATCATGCCCCAGAGCCGGCTCCGCCCGTGCAGGCCGCGGCAGGCCATCGCGATCACAAGCGCGTTGTCGCCCGACAACAGCACGTTGATCCAGATGATCTTGCCGACCGCGAGCCAGAACGACGGCTCCTGCATGTCAGCGCGGAACTGCGTAAAGAACGCGCCGATATTGCCGGGCTCGAAGATCTGCAGCAGCGAGTTCACAGCCTATCTACCCCCGATCAATCGGCCGCGCTGCTAGCCCAGCTCAGCCGACGATCTCGTTGCCGGCGAAGAACTGTGCGATCTCGATCGCCGCGGTCTCCGGCGCGTCCGAACCGTGGACCGAGTTCTCGCCGATCGACTTTGCGTGCGACTTGCGGATGGTTCCCTCGGCCGCCTTCGACGGATCGGTCGCGCCCATCACATCGCGGTATTTGGCGATCGCACCCTCGCCTTCCAACACCTGCACCACGACCGGACCCGAGGTCATGAACTCGACGAGCTCACCGAAGAACGGGCGCGCCTTGTGCACGGCATAGAAGGTTTCGGCCTGGCCGCGGGTCATGCGGATACGCTTTTGCGCGACGATGCGAAGACCCGCCTTCTCGATCAGCGCATTGACCGCGCCGGTCAGATTGCGCTCGGTCGCGTCCGGCTTGATGATCGAGAAGGTGCGTTCAATCGCCATGATTTCAGTCCTCAAATTAACGGCCTGTTGGAGTTGGTCGGGCTTATATCGACGGCCCGCGCGCACGGCAAGCGTCCCCCATGTCGCGGCGGCAGCATCTTAACCAACGGGAATTACAACAATTTCACGAAGGTGAACCCATTCTGCAGCAAGTCATCGCCTCCCGTTCAGGTGAGCGGCGATAGGCTCATGATCGACCGGATGCCTCTTCTGGTTCGAGGCCCACGGCCGGTGATTTCAAAGGACTTGAGGAGATAACCATGTTTCGCAAACTCTCGCTTGCTGCAGTCGCCGCGGTATCCTTAGGGGCAGCGGCACTGGCGCCGTCCCCGGCCGCCGCCTGGGGCTTTCATGGCGGCTACGGCTGGCATGGCGGCGGCTATGGCTACCATGGCGGCTGGTACGGCCATCGCGCCTGGTGGGGCGGCGGCCCGCGGTTCTATGGCTATGGCGTGCCGGTCTCCTATGGCTATGGCGGCTGCTATGTGCGCCAGCTCGTTCCCACCCCCTGGGGGCCCCGCTGGCACCTGGTCAACCGCTGCTACTGAGCAGCCCAGCACCTTGACCTGCCTGCAAGACCCTGCCTGCAAGACCCCGGCCTCGCGCCGGGGTTTTTGCTTCGGCAGCCCCGCTTCATGAAAATTTTACCTCAACCCCATGCCGCCCTGCGGGGCCCCGGAAACATTTTGGGCAGGCCCGAGTTGCAATACCGAGACTTCACTGCAACGAACGCGAGCACGGAACTGCCATGACGCCCCTCGAAATCCAGGACCGCGAGCCCATCGACGGCAAGACCAGCCGGTCGATCCGCGACGCCGTGGGCGAGCGGCTGCAGCAATACCTCAAGCCGCAAATGATGATCCCCTCGCCGCACCTCGAGCATTTGCTCGACGAGCTCGACCGGACCGAACGCGAGAGCCGCGCCGAAGCACGGCTGCATGGGCCGTAGGCGGATTTTCTGCCAAAGCGCGCTGATTCCATCGTGCTTTAGCTCTTGTTTGCGCATCAAACCGCCGCACACTTTGCGCTAACGCGGCCCTTCAGGTCCGGATCATGCGCCAAAAGCGGTTGCCTTTGGGGGCCAATTGCGGTGACTAGCGCCGCATGCTCTCCATCTCCGACATTTCGATCCGCCTCGCCGGCCGGCTTCTGATCGACCAGGCGACGGTCCAGATCACGCCCGGCGCGCGCGTCGGCCTGGTCGGCCGTAACGGCACCGGCAAATCGACGCTGTTCCGCGCCATCCGCGGCGAGCTCGCCACCGAAAGCGGAACGATCACAATTCCCCCGCGCTGGAGCGTCGGCTCGCTGGCGCAGGAGGCGCCCGATGGTCCGGAGAGCCTGGTCGAGATCGTGCTCAAGGCCGATCTGGAACGCGATGCGCTGCTGCGCGAGGCCGATACCGCACGCGACCCGCACCGGATTGCGGAAATCCAGACACGCCTTGTTGATATCGAGGCGCATTCCGCGCCTTCGCGCGCCGCCGCGATCCTGAGCGGCCTCGGTTTCTCGTCCGCCGATCAGGCGCGGCCGGTGCAGGAGTTCTCCGGCGGCTGGCGCATGCGCGTCGCGCTTGCGGCAACCCTGTTCGCCGCACCCGACCTGCTGCTGCTGGACGAGCCCACCAACTATCTCGACCTCGAAGGCACGCTCTGGCTCGAGGATCATCTGGCGCATTATCCGCGCACGGTGATCGTCATCAGCCACGACCGCGATCTGCTCGAAACCTCGGTCGACCAGATCCTGCATCTCGAGCAGGGCAAGCTCACGCTCTACAAGGGCAGCTATTCCTCGTTCGAGGAACAGCGCGCCACCCGCGCCATGCTCGATGCGAAAAACGTCAAGCGGCAGGAATCGGAGCGCAAACGCCTGCAAGCCTTTGTCGACCGCTTCAAGGCCAAAGCGTCGAAGGCGCGGCAAGCGCAGTCCCGCATGAAGATGCTGGAGCGGATGAAGCCGATCACGGCCCTGGTGACGCAGGACGTGCGCGAGATCAGCTTTCCCGCGCCGGAAAAGACGCTGTCGCCGCCGATCATCGCCGTCGACAATGTCTCGGTCGGCTATGAGCCGAACAAGCCGGTGCTGAACCGCGTCACGCTGCGGATCGACAATGACGACCGCATCGCGCTGCTCGGCTCCAACGGCAATGGCAAATCGACGCTGGTCAAGCTGCTCGCGAATCGTATGAAGCCATTTTCGGGCGCGATCACGCGCGCCGAAAAGCTCGTGATCGCCTATTTCGCGCAGCATCAGCTCGACGAATTGAACGAGGATGCTTCCACCTACGATCATGTGCGCAAGCTGATGCCGGAGGCGCCGGAATCGAAGGTGCGCGCCCGCGCCGGCGCCATCGGCTTTTCCGGCAAGGCCGCGGATACACAGGTGAAAAGCCTCTCCGGCGGCGAGAAGGCGCGGCTGCTGCTGGGCCTTGCCACGTTCTTCGGCCCCAACATGATCATCCTGGACGAGCCGACCAACCATCTCGACATCGACAGCCGCGCAGCACTTGCGGAAGCCATCAACGAATTTCCAGGCGCGGTCATCATGGTCTCGCACGACCGCTACCTGATCGAGGCCTGTGCCGACCAGCTCTGGGTCGTGGCCGACCATGCCGTCACGAATTTCGACGGCGACCTCGACGATTACCGCCGCCTCGTTCTGTCGTCGCGGAGCGAGCGCGGCCCCTCGCGCGAGACGAACGAGCGCAATGGAACGCCTCAGCCACCAACGCGCATCAAGGCCGAGCGGAAAAAACCGCCGAAGCAAAGAATCGCCGAAGCCGAGGCCGAGATCGAGCGCATCAACGGCATCATCGCCAAGATCGACACTGCGCTGGCGCTGCCCGACATCTTCACCCGCGACCCCAAACAGGCCGCCCAGCTGACCCAGGCCCGCGCCAACGCGGCAAGCGCGCTCGAACGCGCCGAGGAGGAATGGCTGGAGGCGAGCGCGCAGCTCGATGAAGCGGCGGGGTGAGAAAAGTCTCGGTGTCGTCGCCCGGCTCTGGAATACTGGATTGCCCCGCTTGAAGCGGGACATGACAGCGGAGAGGATATGGCTCAGCATTCTCGCGGCACCCATGCATCGAGAAGGAACACATCGTGGCAGATGAACCTGAAAGTTCCAACGATGGGCCGCTGGATCGCGCCATCGCCATCCTGACTTTCGTCGCTGAGCAGAAAAAGGCGCTTTCTGCTGCCGAAATCGCCGCCGCGCTCAGCCTTCCACTTCCGACCGCGCATCGCCTCATCGGCAATCTCGAAAACCGGGGGATGATTCAGAAGGCTCTTGGAACGAAACGCTACGTGGTCGGAAGCAAGCTGGTCACGCTTGCGGCCAAGACCATCGGCGCGGCATTTCGTACCGTGCGCCGGCATGCCGTCCTGAGTGCGGTGGCCGATCGCATCGGCGAGCAATGCGAGATCGGCGTCGTCCGCGACAACGTTGTGGTCTATGTCGACAGCGTGCGCTCCAAGCAGCAGCAAGCATTGCAGTTCAATCCCGGCGAAGCCGCTCCACTCCACTGCACCTCGACCGGCAAGATCTACATGAGCCGGCTGCCCGCGAAGGTCCGGCAACGGTTGGTCCATTCGCTTCCGCTCGTCCGCTATACGCCGACGACGATCGCCGCTCCCGACGCGTTACTGGCGCTGCTCGAAGAGACGCGACGCAAAGGCTGGGCGAAGACCAACGAAGAGTTCGTTCAAGGGGTGGTGGGATGCGCCGTGCCGATCGTTTCTCCGGCAGGCGACCTGATCGCATGCCTGGGCGTTTCGGTGCCGGCAGCGCGCGTCGGGTTCGCGGGTCTCGATGCCTTCATCCCTCCTTTGCAGGAAGCAGCATCCCTCCTCTCCGAGACGATCCTAAGGGATCATGACGAGGACATAGAAGATTCTCAATTTTCGGAATAAATACTCTCGATTTTCGAAATAGAATCTCGATTTCAGGCGATGCTTCTGTATCCTCAAGGCAGTTGATCGAGCTCGCCAGGATTCAGGCAGCTCCCTGCAAGTCCACGTCGCCAACACCTGAACCGATCGAAGCCGCCGCCGGCCCACCCGGCGGGATGCTTCGCCGTGCCCAAAAGTCATCGGGATGATCATGAGCCAGCACTATGACGTTGCCGCCATTCGCAAGGCCTTCCCGGCCGCCGAGCACGTTGTCTATCTCGACAGCGGCTTTCAGACGCCGCTCTCCCGTCCGGTGAAGGAGGCCTATGAGCGTTTTCTGTGCGAAGGCTTCGAGACCGCCGGTCCCAAGCAGATCTGGCTCAACCGTCTCGAAGAGACGCGCGCCAAGGTCGCGACCTTGCTTGGCGCCAAGTCGCACGAAATCGCCTTCACCAAGAACACGTCCGAGAGCATGAACATCGCCGCCAACGCGTTGCCCCTTCGCGCCGGCGACAAGGTTCTGATGATTCACGGCGATCATCCCAACAACGCCTACGCCTTCCTCAACCTTCGGAAGAAGGGCGTCGAGATCGTCTTCATCCCGATGACCGAAGCGATCGATGCGGAAAGCTTCAGGCCGCACATCGATGAAAGGACGCGTGCAATCTCCATGTCGCACATCACCTTCCACGCCGGGCATCGGTTCGACGTGGAAAGCGTAGGCGAGCTCTGCGCGCGGCATTCTCTCTACTTTGTCGTGGACGCGATGCAGGGTATCGGCGTGGTGCCGATCGACGCCAAGGCCATGAAGGCCACCTTCATCGGCTCGGGCACGCACAAGGGGCTGCTCGTCCCGCAAGGGCTCGGTCTGCTCTATTGGGACGCGACGCGGACCGAACTGGAGCCGGCCTATCTCGCAGCCGCAAGCCTTGCCGAACCGCCACGGGATTTCATCGCCCGGCCGGACAACATGGCGCTGCCGGCGACAGCGGGCCGGTTCGAACTCGGCAACTTCAACCTTCCGGCGGTCCAGGGCCTGGGCGCGGCGATCGATTTCATCAACGCGGTCGGAATCGACAACATCCAGCGCCACTGCTTCGACCTCGGCGATCATCTGATCGAACGTCTTGATTGGCTCTACGTCGGACTGATCGGTCCGCGAGACCGGCAGCACCGCGCGCCGCACATCTATGTCATCGCTTTGCCGGCGGCCGAGTGGCTGGACTACTTCACGCAGAATGGTATCCGCGTCTCGCCCGAACGCGACGGCATTCGGGTGTCGCTCGGCATGTTCAACACCAAAGCAGACATCGACAGGCTGATCGAGGCCATCCGCGCCCGCAACGCGCCGTCCATCCAGGCCCGCACAGCCGTCCTATCCGAGCTCGGGTAGCCGACCAGGCTCTCCCGTCCCATCCACAGCAGCATCCCGAGACGTTCGAAAAGCGCCACAGCTCGGATGCCGCAAACCCAAGGTGGCGCCAAAGATCACGTCAAGGATCACGATAAGGATCACGTCATGCAGGCAGGCAGCAAGACACAAAATCCGAACCGGCTGACCACTTACATCATGGTCAGCCTGTTGCTTGGCATTGCCGTGGGTTACGCGTGCAACACGTTCGCGAGCCCGGAGCAGGCAAAGGTCATCGCCGGCTATTTCGCCATTCTGTCGGATATCTTTCTGCGGATGATCAAGATGATCATCGCCCCGCTGGTGTTCGCCACCATCGTCTCGGGAATTACCAGCCTCGGCGCGAGCAGCGGCGCCGTCGGGCGCATCGCCGTCAAGTCGCTGGCCTGGTTCATCACGGCGTCGCTGGTGTCGCTGTTGGTCGGGCTAGTGCTCGCAAACCTGCTTCAGCCGGGGCATGGCCTTGGTCTCGCGCTCCCCGAGGCGAACGCCACGACCAACGTCCAGACCAGCAGCCTGAACATCAAGGATTTTGCGGCTCACGTCTTTCCCATCAGCGTGGTCCAGGCGATGGCCGGCAACGAAGTGCTGCAGATCCTCGTCTTCTCGATGTTCTTCGGCTTCGCGCTGAGCGCCGTCAAGGCAACGCTTGCCCCTGATATCGCGAAATCGATCGATCAGATCGTGCCGGTGATGCTCAAGTTCACCGACTACGTCATGCGCTTTGCGCCCGTGGGCGTCTTTGCCGCGATGGCTGCGGTCATCACCACCCAAGGCCTCGGCGTGCTCGTCACCTACGGAAAATTCGTCAGCGCCTTCTACTTCGGCCTGGTGGTCCTGTGGGCCATTATCATCGGCGCGGGGAGCGTCGTGCTCGGCGGAGCGATCAAGCCCCTGCTTCGCCTGCTCCGGCAGCCGATGATGATCGCTTTCTCGACCTCCAGCAGCGAGGCAGCCTTTCCGAAGATGATCGAGCAGCTGATGAAGTTCGGCGTCTCGGAGCGCATCACCGGCTTCGTCCTGCCGCTCGGCTATTCCTTCAATCTCGACGGCTCGATGATGTACCAGACCTTTGCGGCGCTGTTCGTCGCCCAGGCCTTCGGCATCGAGATGCCGATTTCGACCCAGATCGCGATGCTGCTTCTTCTGATGATCACCAGCAAAGGCATCGCCGGGGTGCCGCGCGCCTCCCTGGTCGTGGCCGCTGCGACGCTTCCCACTTTCGGCCTGCCTGCGGGGGGCCTCGTCCTGCTCATCGGCATCGACGCCTTCCTGGACATGGGACGGACGATGACCAACGTCATCGGCAACGGTGTCGCTACCGCGGTAGTTGCGAAGTGGGAGAACGAACTGGCTGAGCCCGTCGAGGAAGCAGCCGACCTCCTGCCGTCGGCTGTAGCGGGATAGAGGTGCAATTAGCAGATCAGAGCGCGTGCGCTCACAACGTGGTAGCTGCCCCAACGATCGTGCCGCGCAGCCATCGGTGCGCGGGCACATCGTCGAAGCGTCGATGCCAGCTCATGACGCTGTGCAGAAACGGCGCTTCGAAGGGAAGCTCCCTGATCTCGATCGGATAGGCGCGGCGGAATTCCATCGCGAGCTTGCGTCCGAGAATGGCGACCAGGTTCGATTGCACCAGAACCGCCCCTGCCGAGAGATAGGGCACGTCGGAGGCCACGAAGCGGGCACTGTTGCGGGCCTTGAGGAACTCATCCAGAAACGTCAGATCCTCTGGGCTCGAGCTGATCCCGAGATGCTGCAGCTCGGCAAGCGAAGCCGCCGTCAGCTTCTTGCGGAGCGCAGGATGGCCGCTGCGGAGCACCGCCACGAAGCGGTCCTCGATGAGCTGCTGCGAGGCGAACCGCTCGCCGTCGACGGTACGCCCCGACACCGCAAGATCGAGCTCGCCGCGGTCCAATCGATCCCTGAGATTCAAAGTCCCGCTGGGCACGAGCGACAGCCGCACGTTCGGAGCCTGCGCCCGCACCGCGGCCACGATCGGCCCTGCCGCAACCACGGCTGCGTAGTTGTTCACCGCGATGGTGAACCGTCGATCGGCCGTAGACGGATCGAACGTATCGCCCTCGACCGCGAGCTGCAGCTCGTTGAGCGCCTTGCGAACCGGAAGCGCGAGCTGCTCGGCCCTGGGGGTCGGGCTCATTCCCGCGGGCGTGCGGACAAACAGCTTGTCCTTGAGCGCATGGCGCAGCCGGTTGAGGGCATGACTGACGGCCGGCTGGCTGATGGCAAGGCTGTCCGCGGCGCGCACCACGCTGCGCTCGCGCAGCACCGCGTCGAACACCAGCAGCAGGTTGAGATCGAGGTTTCGCAGTCGCATGGGCTTACATGCACAACGTGAATTAGCGAATTATGTCAATTCATTTGAACAATAGTCCCGCCGGGCTCAAGTTCAAGCCATGTCGATACACCAGCCACATGGAACCGCTGCGCGGCCGGCACGCACCGCCGCAAAGGCGATGGTCGCGGTCCTGGCCGGACCAGACACCCCGCTCGTCGCGACGCCTGCGGAGCTGCCGCGATGGCGGGCGCTGACGCCGCTCGCTTTGTGGTCCGCCGTTTCCGTCCGCGACACCAGTCCCGATGAGATCTTGCGCGGCGTTGCCGCTGAGCTGGCACGGCAAGGCGTGGATGCATCCCGCTTGATCCTGCTTGCAGAGGGCAACGCGGCCCGCACTGCGCTCGAGCTTGTGCTGCAGGGAATCCTCGACTGCGCCGGCATCCTTGCGATCGCGCTTCCCTGCGCGGCGCTGCCGTTTCGTATCGCCCCGACCGCTACAGCCGTACGGCTCGTCGTGCAGCGTGAGGATCGCGGGGATTTGCCGGCCGATCTCATCACCGCACTGCGTGCCGCCGATGTCGACGCGCGGATCATCAGCCTCGATCCGGCCGTTACGCGCGAGGCACGAACCGCGGCGAGCGCGGCTGAAACCTTTGTCCTGGAGCTGGTCGCAAATGCCAGCCGCCAAAGCCGTTATGGAGTGTGAAGCGATGCTGTTCAGAAAGACCTTTCTCCTCGCCGGCGCGGTTCTCCTGATCGGGGCCGGGCTCGGCGCGCATTTCCTGCGAGGGCCCGCGCCAAGCGACGCGGCCGAGCCGAAGGCCGCACCATCAGTTCCGGTGACGGCAGCCCATGCGCACAAGGGCGACGTGCCCATCGTGCTTGAAGGGCTCGGCACCGTGACACCGATCAACACCGCAACCATCCGCACCCAGGTCCAGGGGACGCTCGACAGCGTCGATTTCGTCGAGGGGCAGGAAGTGAAACGCGGCGACGTGCTCGCGAAAATCGATCCGCGCGTGTTCGAAGCGCAGGTCGACCAGGCGGAGGCCGCGCTTGCCCGCGATCAAGCGGGCCTGAAGAACTCGCAAACCAACCTCGCGCGAACGCAGCCGCTCGCCGCGCGCGGCTTTGCCACCCAGCAGCTGCTCGACACCCAGGATTCGCAGGTGGCGCAGGGCCAGGGCACGGTTGCGCTCGACAAGGCGGCGCTGGAGGCTGCGCAGACGCAGTTAAGCTACACCACGATCACGGCGCCCTTCGACGGCATCACCGGCATCCGCCGCATCGATCCCGGCAATATCGTGCACCCCACCGATACCAGCGGTCTCGTCATCCTCACGCAACTTGAGCCGATCTCGATCATCTTCACCCTCCCCTCGACCGAGATTCCCGATGTGCAGAAAGCGATCGCGTCGGGCGACGCGTCGGTCGACGCCTATGACGCCGCCAACAAGCAGAAACTCGACCATGGCAGCCTGATGCTGATCGACAACCAGGTCGACGCATCGACCGGCACGGTACGGCTGAAAGCGTCCTTTCCAAACGCGAAGAAAAATCTGTGGCCGGGATCGTTCGTCAACATCCACCTTACGACAGCGATCCGCCATGACGCCGTGACCGTGCCATTGACGGCCGTTCTGCAGGGACCCAGCGGCGCCTTCGTCTACGTCGTCGACGCGAACCATGCGGTGAGCGTACGCGACGTCAAGGCCGGCCAGTCGCGCGAAGACAAGGTGCTGATCGACCAGGGCCTGTCCGGCGATGAGACGGTCGTCACCGCCGGCCAGTACCGGCTGACGCCGGGGACATCGGTCGAGGTCGTGCCCG
>Ga0210384_10007398_pt1 | contig 11582 bp, 7 predicted proteins | sample IncBWH2MmetaG_FD_160574 | JGI IMG/M metagenome (GOLD analysis project Ga0210384, IMG submission 160574) | Forest soil microbial communities from Barre Woods Harvard Forest LTER site, Petersham, Massachusetts, United States - Inc-BW-H-2-M | ecosystem: Environmental > Terrestrial > Soil >...
TTCAAGAAGTTCAAAGGCGTAGGGGTGTAGCTCAATTGGCAGAGCGTCGGTCTCCAAAACCGAAGGTTGGGGGTTCGATTCCCTCCGCCCCTGCCACCATCATGGCCGCAGGGCATCGAAAGTAAACAGAGTATGTCTAACCATCCCGTTCAAACAGTCAGCACGTCAAATGACAAGTTCAAGGTCATTCTGGCTATCGTTGCTGTGGTTGCCGGTGTTGCTGCTTTTTATATTCTCGCAAATCAATCTACTTTGGTGCGCGCATCAGCCCTGGTTGCTGGTCTGATCGTCGCTATCGGTTTGGCGTGGACTTCAGAGGCTGGTCAAGGTTTTATCAATTTTGCCCGTGAGTCTGTCCGCGAAACCAAAAAAGTGGTGTGGCCGACGCGTAAAGAGGCGATGCAGATTACTGCGGTAGTGTTTGGTTTTGTTTTACTTATGTCAATTTTCCTCTGGGGCACGGACAAGATTCTTGAATACGTGTTATTGGAACTGGTTCTCGGATGGAAGAAATAATGAACGAAAACAATCAGGATAACGAAAAAGGTACAGAGCCAACAGTGTCTGTACCTAAAAGCGCTAAAAGATGGTATGCGGTGCATGCCTATTCCGGCATGGAAAAGAGTGTGCAGCGCGCACTGACCGAGCGTATCGAACGCGCGGAAATGCAAGACAAGTTTGGCCAGATACTGGTCCCGACTGAAGAAGTGATTGAGATCAAGAACGGCAAGAAAGCCGTTACCGAAAGGCGTCTGTTCCCAAGCTATGTGTTCGTCGAGATGGAAATGACAGACGATACCTGGCATCTGGTCAAGAACACGAACAAGGTAACCGGTTTCATCGGCGGCAAATCCAACAAGCCGTCACCGATACCGCAGCACGAAGTCGACAAGATTTTGCAGCAGATGCAAGAAGGCGTTGAAAAGCCAAGGCCTAAGGTCTTGTACGAAGTGGGCGAGGTTGTGCGCATCAAGGATGGTCCATTTACTGACTTTAACGGCAACGTGGAAGAAGTGAATTACGAAAAATCCAAAGTTCGCGTTACCGTCACCATCTTCGGCCGCGCCACTCCGGTTGAACTGGAATTTGGCCAGGTAGAGAAGGTTTAATCGGTTTGTAAGAATAAGCGTTCGGTCAGTGCGCAGCAGGAGAGATTCTGTGAAAACTGCCAGGTAACAAACAGAGGAGCCCGCTAATGCAGCAAGATTGCGCTAGTGGGCGCTAACACTCAACTTATGAAGGAGCCATCATGGCAAAGAAAATCATAGGCTTTATCAAGCTGCAAGTGCCAGCCGGTAAAGCAAATCCATCCCCGCCGATTGGTCCAGCACTGGGTCAACGCGGTTTGAACATCATGGAATTCTGCAAAGCGTTCAACGCGCAGACCCAAGGTGTTGAACCAGGCATGCCTATCCCTGTCGTGATCACTGCATTCGCGGACAAGTCTTTCACTTTCGTGATGAAGACGCCTCCTGCAACTTACATGATCAAAAAAGCAGCGGGCATCACTAAAGGTTCACCAAAGCCGCATACTGACAAAGTTGGCAAAATTACTCGTAAGCAAGCTGAAGAGATCGCGACTGTTAAGCGCGCAGATCTGACAGCAGCGGATATGGATGCAGCAGTACGCACCATCGCTGGTTCGGCACGCTCCATGGGCATCACGGTAGAGGGACTGTAATGGCTAAGTTATCCAAACGGGCAAAATTGCTCAAATCCAAAGTTGACCGCCTGAAGGTGTATCCATTTGACAACGCGATTGCGTTGATCAAAGAATGCGCAACTGCAAAATTCAACGAATCCATCGATGTTTCTGTTCAACTGGGCGTTGATCCTAAGAAATCCGACCAGGTTGTTCGTGGTTCCGTCGTATTGCCAGCCGGCACAGGTAAAACTGTACGCGTAGCGGTATTCGCGACTGGCGAGAAAGCTGAACAAGCTAAAGTAGCCGGTGCAGATATCGTTGGTATGGAAGATTTGGCTGAACGCATCAAAGCCGGCGACATGCCGTTTGATATCGTTATCGCCTCTCCTGACACCATGCGTATCGTCGGTACACTGGGCCAAATCCTGGGACCACGTGGCCTGATGCCAAATCCTAAAGTCGGTACTGTTACTCCTGACGTCGCTAATGCGGTTAAAAACGCAAAAGCCGGTCAAGTTCAATATCGTACTGACAAGGCTGGTATCATCCACTCGACCATCGGCCGCAAGTCCTTTGGCGATGCAGAGTTGAAATCCAACCTGGTTGCTTTGATCGAAGCTTTGAACAAAGCCAAGCCAGCGTCCAGCAAAGGCATATATCTGCGTAAAGTTTCCATCTCATCCACTATGGGTGCGGGTGTGCGCGTAGATCACGTTAATCTGGGCGCGTAATACTGTAAAGAATCAAGTCCATGCCTGACTCTTCAGTGCATGGCGCATCTTTGGGCTGATCGGCGTTGATTTATCAAGGCCGGTCGGAGTGTCAAAGACCGTTGGGCGGCGTACATGCGGGTTGATGTGCAAAGTTAAAACTAGTCGGGCAACCGATTTTCCCAACGCAGATGGTGTACCCGAACAAGTTTGTAGTTACATCGCTGGTTCGCCAGTGTGGGACTCCTCACTTCGGACGCCGTGTTCGAAACGATATAAGGAAGTGGCATCATCCCGATGCAATGACCGAATATCATAATTGGAGGTTGACCGTGAGTCTCAATCTGAATGACAAAAAGGCCGTAGTCGCCGAAGTCTCTGCAAAAGTAGCTAAAGCACAGACTATCGTCGTGGCCGAATACCGTGGCATCCAGGTCGGTCATTTGACGCAATTGCGTGCTTCGGCACGTGCTCAAGGCGTATACATGCGCGTGTTGAAAAACACACTCGCACGTCGCGCTGTTGAGGGAACTGCATTTGCAAGCCTCGCTGATGCAATGACCGGTCCGTTGATCTATGCGATCTCGGAAGATGCTGTTGCTGCTGCTAAAGTCGTTCAAGACTTTGCAAAATCCAACGACAAGCTGGTTGTTAAAGCAGGTAACTATGCTGGTAAAGCGCTGGATAAAGCTGGCGTTATCGCATTGGCAAGCATTCCTAGCCGTGAAGTTTTGTTGTCACAAGTGTTGGGCATGATGCAGGCTCCTGTATCCGGCTTTGCACGTGGCCTCGCAGCTCTGGCAGCAAAGAAAGAAGCAGAAGCGGCTTAATTGCTGTTTCGCGTAATTTCGTCAATACCGAATAGATGTAATACTAAATAATTGGAGTTTCAAATGGCAATTAGCAAAGACGATATCCTGGAAGCCGTAGGCGCGATGTCCGTAATGGACCTGAACGACCTGGTTAAGGCATTCGAAGAAAAATTCGGCGTTTCCGCTGCTGCAATGGCTGCACCTGCAGCCGGTGGTGGTGCTGGTGCCGCTGCTGCTGAAGAGCAAACAGAATTCAACGTAATCCTGTCTGAAGTCGGCGCAAACAAAGTTGGCGTAATTAAAGCAGTTCGCGAATTGACTGGCCTGGGCTTGAAAGAAGCTAAAGACCTGGTTGACGGCGCTCCTAAAGCAGTTAAAGAAGCAGTTGCTAAAGCTGATGCTGAAGCAGCCAAGAAAAAACTGGAAGAAGCTGGCGCGAAAGCAGACATCAAGTAATATTGATGTTACAGGGCGAATTTACGGATTCGCCAGAGTCAAAGATTGGAATCCTCTCAAAAGAGAGGGTTCCTCTTTGGCTTCTTCGTCGTTCTGGTTTGTTTAGTACTAGTAAGTTCTGCGGCAAGATCATCTGCCCCAGTTTGTCGGCTCGAAGCTTAGTTTCAACATTGTAAGGGCTGAGACTTGAGGTTTCATGCTGTATTTATTGAGTTTCCGGACTTGATATTGCATTTTGAATCCTGAATTCTCCATCCTTCCTTGTCACTCACGGAGTGTCCATGCACTACTCATTTACTGAGAAGAAGCGTATTCGTAAATCTTTTGCGAAACGCGCTAACGTTCACAACGTTCCGTTCCTGCTGGCGACCCAGCTCGAGTCATATCTGGGCTTTTTGCAAGCCGACAAAGCACCGTCGACCCGCAAAAACGAGGGCTTGCAGTCTGCCTTCACGTCCATTTTCCCGATTGTGTCGCATAATGGGTTCGCTCGTCTCGAATTCCTATCCTACGTTTTAGGTGATCCTGCTTTTGACGTCAAGGAATGTCAACAGCGTGGCCTCACTTTTGCATCTCCTTTGCGTGCAAAAGTGCGTTTGGTCATTCTGGATAAAGAATCTCCTACCAAACCGGTCGTCAAAGAAATGAAGGAACAGGAAGTCTACATGGGCGAATTGCCGCTCATGACGACTACTGGTTCTTTTGTCATCAACGGTACTGAGCGCGTCATCGTGTCTCAGTTGCACCGTTCGCCTGGCGTCTTCTTCGAGCACGACAGGGGCAAAACACATTCTTCCGGCAAGTTGCTGTTCTCGGCAAGGATCATTCCTTACCGTGGTTCCTGGCTGGACTTTGAATTCGATCCTAAAGATATCCTGTTTTTCCGTATCGACCGTCGTCGCAAGATGCCGGTGACGATATTGTTGCGTGCCATCGGCATGACCAACGAGCAGATACTGGCCAATTTCTTCGTTTTCGACAATTTCACCCTGCACAACGATGGCGCAGAAATGGAATTCGTCTCCGAGCGTCTGCGTGGCGAAGTCGCGCGTTTTGATATCGCCGACAAAGCGGGCAAAGTGCTGGTCGCCAAGGACAAGCGCATCAATGCGCGTCACGTGCGCGACATCGAAACAGCCGGCATCAAGCACATCTCCGTACCGGAAGACTACCTGCTGGGCCGCGTATTGGCGAAAAACATCGTCGATACCGACACCGGCGAGGTGATTGCCAATGCCAACGACGAGTTGACAGAAGAATTGCTGGGTCGCCTGCGCGAAGGCGGCATCAAGAGTATCCAGACCCTGTACACCAACGATCTGGACCAAGGTGCCTATATCTCCCAGACTCTGCGTACCGACGACACAGTAGATCAGATGGCTGCGCGTGTAGCGATCTACCGCATGATGCGTCCCGGCGAGCCGCCGACAGAAGATTCAGTGGAAGCCCTGTTCAACGGCCTGTTCTACAGCGAAGATCGTTATGATCTGTCCGCCGTGGGCCGCATGAAGTTCAACCGCCGTATCGGCCGCGACGAGCTGACAGGTCAGATGACCCTGTCCAACGAAGACGTGCTGGCTGTGATCAAGATCCTGGTGGAGTTGCGCAATGGCCGCGGCGAAGTCGACGATATCGATCACTTGGGTAACCGTCGCGTGCGTTGCGTCGGCGAATTGGCCGAGAACCAGTTCCGCGCCGGCCTGGTGCGCGTTGAACGTGCCGTGAAAGAGCGTCTGGGTCAGGCTGAAGCCGATAACCTGATGCCGCACGACCTGATCAACTCCAAGCCTATTTCCGCCGCGATCCGCGAGTTCTTCGGTTCTTCGCAGTTGTCGCAGTTTATGGATCAGACCAACCCGCTGTCCGAGATCACGCACAAGCGTCGTATCTCCGCACTGGGACCTGGCGGTTTGACCCGTGAACGCGCCGGCTTTGAAGTCCGCGACGTTCATCCGACCCACTATGGCCGCGTATGCCCGATCGAAACGCCTGAGGGACCAAACATTGGTCTGATCAACTCGCTGGCGCTGTACGCTCGCCTGAATGAATACGGTTTCCTGGAAACGCCATACCGCAAGGTGGTCGACAGCAAGATCACGTCGCAGATCGATTACCTGTCCGCGATCGAAGAAGGCCGCTACATCATCGCTCAGGCGAATGCGACCATCGACGGCGCCGGCACCCTGGTCGACGAACTGGTATCGGCACGTGAAGCCGGCGAAACCATCCTGGTTTCCCCAGAGCGCGTACAGTACATGGACGTGGCTACCGGCCAGGTTGTTTCCGTTGCGGCATCGCTGATCCCGTTCCTGGAACACGATGATGCGAACCGTGCGCTGATGGGTGCCAACATGCAACGTCAGGCAGTTCCTTGCCTGCGCCCGGAAAAAGCATTCGTCGGTACCGGTATCGAACGTACCGTGGCGGTCGACTCCGGCACCACAGTGCAGGCGTTGCGCGGCGGTAAGGTCGATTACATCGATGCGGGCCGTATCGTTATTCGCGTGAACGACGCGGAAGCGCAAGCCGGCGAAGTCGGTGTGGATATCTACAACCTGATCAAGTACACCCGTTCCAACCAGAACACCAACATCAACCAGCGTCCTATCGTGCAGATCGGCGACATGGTTGCCAAAGGTGACGTATTGGCCGACGGCGCGTCCACCGACCTCGGTGAACTGGCGTTGGGTCAAAACATGCTGGTCGCATTTATGCCGTGGAATGGCTACAACTTCGAAGATTCGATCCTGATATCCGAAAAAGTGGTTGCCGACGACCGTTACACCTCTATCCATATCGAAGAGTTGTCGGTTGTTGCCCGCGACACCAAGCTGGGTGCAGAAGAAATTACCCGCGATATCTCCAACCTGGCCGAGAACCAACTGGCCCGTCTGGATGAGTCCGGCATCGTCTACATCGGCGCTGAAGTGACTGCAGGCGATACGCTGGTCGGTAAGGTAACGCCAAAAGGCGAAACCCAGCTGACACCGGAAGAAAAACTGCTGCGCGCGATTTTCGGCGAAAAAGCATCCGACGTGAAAGATACGTCGCTGCGCGTGCCTTCCGGCATGGTGGGAACCGTCATCGACGTGCAAGTGTTCACCCGCGAGGGCATACAGCGCGACAAACGCGCGCAACAGATCATCGACGATGAACTGAAGCGCTATCGCCTGGACCTGAACGACCAGCTGCGTATCGTTGAAGGCGATGCATTCGAGCGTCTGGAACGCATGCTGATCGACAAGGTCGCCAACGGCGGCCCGGCGAAACTGGCAAAAGGCAGCAAGATCACCAAGGAATACCTGGCCGATCTGGACAAATATCACTGGTTCGATATCCGTCCTGCCGACGACGACGCGGCAAAAGCGCTGGAAGCCATCAAGGACTCCATCGCCGAGAAACGTCACCAGTTCGATCTGGCATTCGAAGAGAAGCGTACCAAGCTGACCCAGGGCGACGAATTGCCTCCTGGCGTACAAAAAATGGTCAAGGTTTACCTGGCTGTTAAGCGTCGCCTGCAGCCTGGCGACAAGATGGCGGGTCGCCACGGTAACAAGGGTGTGGTTTCCCGTATCGTTCCTATCGAAGACATGCCTTACATGGCCGACGGTACTCCAGCCGACATCGTGCTGAACCCATTGGGCGTTCCGTCACGGATGAACGTTGGTCAGGTTCTGGAAGTGCATCTGGGCTGGGCGGCAAAAGGCCTGGGTCTGCGTATCGGCGAAATGCTGAAGGCCAAGGCCAAGGTAGAAGAGCTGCGTGACTTCCTGAAGAAGATTTATAACGAATCCGGCAAGAAGGAAGACATCGACGGCTTCACCGATACCGAGATCCTGGAACTGACGGCCAACCTGAAAAACGGCGTGCCTTTCGCAACGCCGGTGTTTGACGGTGCGCACGAAGAGGAAATCCGCCGCATGCTGGACCTGGCTTACCCAGACCATATCGCCAAGCAGTTGGGCATGACGCCTTCGAAGAACCAGGTGACCCTGTATGACGGTCGCACCGGCGAAGCGTTTGAGCGTAATGTCACTGTTGGCTACATGCACGTACTGAAACTGCACCATCTGGTCGACGACAAGATGCATGCCCGCTCCACAGGTCCTTACTCCCTGGTGACGCAGCAGCCACTGGGCGGTAAAGCCCAGTTCGGTGGTCAGCGTTTCGGTGAGATGGAGGTGTGGGCACTGGAAGCATACGGCGCATCTTACGTGTTGCAAGAGATGTTGACCGTGAAGTCCGATGACGTGAATGGACGTACCAAAGTGTACGAAAACCTGGTCAAAGGCGATCACGTGATCGATGCCGGCATGCCTGAATCCTTTAACGTTCTGGTTAAAGAGATTCGCTCCCTGGGTATCGATATCGACCTCGAGCGCGACTAATCGAATCCCGCCGCGCGGCTTCAGCGCTGCGCGGCGGATTTGATAGGCAAGTACAGTAATTAATGCATTTTTTCACACCTGACTGGAGTGATACATGAAAGCCCTGCTCGATCTATTCAAGCAAGTTCAGCAAAATGAACAATTCGACGCGATCAAGATTGGTCTTGCGTCCCCAGAAAAAATCCGTTCATGGTCCTACGGCGAAGTTAAAAAGCCGGAAACCATCAACTATCGTACTTTCAAGCCTGAGCGTGACGGCCTGTTTTGCGCCAAGATTTTTGGCCCTATCAAGGATTACGAATGCCTGTGCGGTAAGTACAAGCGACTGAAACACCGCGGTGTGATCTGCGAAAAGTGCGGCGTTGAAGTAACGCTGGCTAAAGTGCGTCGCGAACGCATGGGTCATATCGAGCTGGCTTCCCCGACTGCGCATATCTGGTTCCTGAAGTCCCTGCCGTCCCGTCTGGGTATGGTATTGGACATGACATTGCGCGATATCGAACGCGTGCTGTATTTTGAAGCGTATGTCGTGACCGATCCAGGCATGACTCCGCTGAAAAAATGCCAGATCATGTCGGAAGACGATTATGCCGCCAAGTACGAAGAATACGGCGATGACTTCACCGCTTTCATGGGCGCCGAAGGCATCCGTGAACTGCTGCGCTCGATCGACATCGACCGCGACGCGGAAACCCTGCGCGTCGAGCTGAAAGAGTCCAAATCCGAAGCCAAGATCAAGAAATACGCCAAGCGCCTGAAAGTGCTGGAAGCGTTCCAGCGTTCCGGCATCAAGCCGGACTGGATGATCATGGAAGTGTTGCCGGTGCTGCCGCCCGAGTTGCGTCCGCTGGTGCCGCTGGACGGCGGCCGTTTTGCGACCTCCGACCTGAACGACCTGTATCGCCGCGTCATCAACCGTAACAACCGCCTGAAGCGCTTGATGGAATTGCGCGCTCCGGAAATCATCACGCGCAATGAAAAGCGTATGTTGCAGGAAGCGGTTGATTCGCTGCTGGATAACGGCCGTCGCGGCAAGGCAATGACAGGCGCCAACAAGCGTCCGCTGAAGTCCCTGGCCGAAATGATCAAAGGCAAGGGCGGCCGTTTCCGTCAGAACTTGCTGGGCAAACGCGTCGATTACTCCGGCCGTTCCGTCATCGTGGTTGGTCCGCAACTGAAACTGCATCAATGCGGCTTGCCGAAATTGATGGCACTGGAATTGTTCAAGCCTTTCATTTTCAATAAACTGGAATTGATGGGCCTGGCCACGACGATCAAGGCAGCCAAGAAGCTGGTCGAGATCCAGGAACCGGTGGTCTGGGATATCCTGGAAGAAGTCATCCGCGAACATCCGGTGATGCTGAACCGTGCGCCTACTTTGCACCGTCTGGGTATCCAGGCGTTTGAGCCGGTCCTGATTGAAGGTAAAGCGATCCAGTTGCACCCGCTGGTCTGCGCGGCATTCAATGCCGACTTTGACGGTGACCAAATGGCGGTCCACGTTCCTCTGTCTATCGAAGCACAGATGGAAGCGCGTACCCTGATGCTGGCATCCAACAATATTCTGTTCCCGTCCAACGGCGAACCGTCTATCGTGCCTTCCCAGGATATCGTGCTGGGTCTGTACTACGCTACCCGCGAAAAAATCAACGGCAAGGGCGAAGGCATGATGTTCCCGGACGTGTCCGAGGTCATCCGTGCGTACGACAACAAGGAAGTGGAACTGACGACACGCATTACCGTGCGTATCGTCGAGAATCCAAAAGATCTGGAAACCGGCGAATTCGTCAGAACCATCAAGCGTTACGAAACGACTGTCGGCCGCGCGATCCTGTCCGAAATCCTGCCTAAAGGCTTGCCTTTCACCGTGCTGAACCGCGCGCTGAAAAAGAAAGAAATTTCCAAGCTGATCGACACCTCCTTCCGTAAGTGCGGCCTGCGCGCGACGGTGGTATTTGCCGATCAACTGATGCAGTCCGGTTTCCGCCTGGCGACCCGTGCCGGTATCTCGATCTGTATCGACGACATGCTGGTGCCGCCGCAAAAAGTTACGCTGGTAGCCGCTGCCGAGCACGAAGTCAAGCAAATCGAACAGCAATACGCTTCCGGTCTGGTGACAGCGGGCGAGCGTTACAACAAGGTTGTGGATATCTGGGGCAAGACCGGCGATGAAGTCGGCAAGGCCATGATGGAACAGCTGAAAGTGGAAGACGTAGTCCGTCGCGACGGCAGCAAAGGCACTCAGGAATCGTTCAACGCGATTTACATGATGGCCGACTCCGGTGCGCGTGGTTCCGCAGCACAGATTCGCCAGTTGGCCGGTATGCGTGGCCTGATGGCGAAACCTGACGGTTCGATTATCGAAACGCCGATCACCGCGAACTTCCGCGAAGGTCTGAACGTGTTGCAGTACTTTATTTCCACGCACGGCGCCCGTAAGGGTCTGGCCGATACGGCGTTGAAAACAGCGAACTCCGGTTACCTGACTCGTCGTCTGGTTGACGTTACGCAGGATCTGGTTGTGATCGAAGACGATTGCGGCACATCCAACGGCGCGTCGATGAAGGCGATTGTCGAAGGCGGTGAAGTCAATGTTCCATTGCGTGACCTGATCCTGGGCCGCGTTGCTGCGAACGACATCGTCAATCCTGAAACACAGGCTAACCTGTATGACGCCGGCACCTTGCTGGACGAAACAGCAGTGGAAGAAATCGAACGCCTGGGCATCGATGAAGTCAAGGTCCGTACTCCGCTGACTTGCGATACGCGCTATGGCCTGTGCGCCATGTGCTATGGCCGTGACCTGGGTCGCGGTTCATTGGTCAATGCCGGTGAAGCAGTCGGCGTTATCGCTGCGCAGTCCATCGGTGAGCCGGGCACGCAGTTGACGATGCGTACCTTCCATATCGGTGGTGCGGCGTCCCGCGCGGCGATTGCGTCATCGGTTGAAGCCAAGTCCAACGGCACCATCCGCTTCACAGCGACGATGCGTTATGTGACTAACGGCAAGGGCGACCAGATCGTGATTTCCCGGTCCGGCGAAGTGTTGATCACGGACGACCACGGCCGTGAACGTGAGCGTCATAAAGTGCCTTACGGCGCGACGCTGATCGTCAAGGATGGCATGGTCATCAAGGCCGGTACTGCATTGGCGACATGGGATCCGCTGACACGTCCTATCATCACCGAGTACACCGGTACCGTGAAGTTCGAGAACGTCGAAGAAGGCGTGACCGTTGCGAAACAGGTTGATGAAGTAACGGGCTTGTCCACCCTGGTGGCGATCGATGCGAAGCGTCGCGGTTCTGTAACCAAGTCCCTGCGTCCGCAAGTGAAACTGCTGAACGAGCAAGGCGAAGAAGTCAAGATCGCCGGCACCGAGCATGCAGTGACGATCGGCTTCCAGGTTGGCGCGCTGATTACCGTGAAAGACGGCCAGCAAGTTACCGTTGGTGAAGTACTGGCGCGTATCCCGACCGAATCGCAGAAGACACGTGATATTACCGGTGGTCTGCCGCGCGTTGCCGAGCTGTTCGAAGCACGTTCGCCAAAAGATGCAGGTATGCTGGCC
>Ga0210384_10007400_pt1 | contig 11580 bp, 10 predicted proteins | sample IncBWH2MmetaG_FD_160574 | JGI IMG/M metagenome (GOLD analysis project Ga0210384, IMG submission 160574) | Forest soil microbial communities from Barre Woods Harvard Forest LTER site, Petersham, Massachusetts, United States - Inc-BW-H-2-M | ecosystem: Environmental > Terrestrial > Soil >...
TCTCGGTCTCGGTCTCGGTCTCGATGTTGATGTGCTTTTCTTGGTTGTCCCTAACATCCTTAAAATTGTCATCCTGAGCGAAGCGAAGGACCCATGCATTTTGCCCGCGCTCGTCTCACTTCTCATTTGGGACACGGGCTCGCAGAATCGCTCTCCTTGCGCCTCCGGGGAATCGGTCAGAAGATCTCAACCACAGAGGACACAGAGGGCACAGAGAATGATCTAGCTCCTCCGTGTGCCCCTGTGCCCCCTGTGGTCAAGCTTTCGGTCAGGGTTGCTGCCCCCCGACGCGAAGCGAAGGACCCATGCATTTTGCCCGCGCTCGTCTCACTTCTCATTTGGAACACGGGCTCGCAGAATCGCTCTCCTTGCGCCTCCTGGGAATCGGTCAGAAGATCTCAACCACAGAGGACACAGAGGGCACAGAGAAATGATCTAGCTCCTCCGTGTTCCCCTGTGCCCCCTGTGGTCAAGCTTTCTGTCAGGGTGCTGCCCTCGATCTCATGCGCAGGACGGTGATTCAGGATTTTGTCGGAGACAAGGCGGCAGCAGGCGCGATTGAGACGATTTCGCCATCGGGCCGGCCATTATGGAGAGATCCGGATCGCCGTCACAACGTTCACGATGTTCACGATCTGTTAAGCGTCGAGCGCCGATTCAGTAGTTGCAAGGTGCTTCGGCTTTCACCGCCCCCGAATGAGCGCCTTCAGCGAACTGCGGTCATGCCCGTCCTCGATGGTCGCTACTGGCTTCGGAATCAGCGTCAGCACGAGCATCAGCAAGGCGAATCCCCCTAGCACCAGGCGCTTGCCGGAAACTTTCGGCCACTCCGCCACTTGTGGATGGCGAAAGCTGCTGATTTCCAGCAAAATCGCCCACACCAGCCACCCCGCCCACCTGTAGACGGCAAGCGGAATGAGAACCAGGATGGTCAGGCGCGAGATGATGCGATGCGCCTGCGGCGCGATCGAGAACACGATATGGCCGCCGTCGAGTTGGCCTCCCGGCAACAGGTTCAATGACGTCGCAAACATTCCTCCCCAGGCGGCCAGCGCCATCGGATGCAGCAGCAAGCTCGACAGCGGCAGACTCGCCGTTCCCGGCGCGAATCCCAGGAAAGTCAACACGTGCTGCGCCAGAGAGAAGATCATGGGGTACTTCATCAGCAGGGCGTCGGTCGGGGGCGGCGCCGGTGCCGCCACTCGCGAGAACGCAAGTCCAGCCAGCAGCACGGGGCAAGCCACGACGAATCCAGCAATCGGCCCGGCGATTCCAATGTCGAAAAGCGCCCGCCGCGAATGAATCGGCGAGCGAATCCGGATGAATGCGCCCATGGTTCCGATCAGCGAGGGAAACGGAATGAAGAACGGCAAGGTGGCGTCGACGTTGTAGTAAACGCAGGCCAGATAGTGCCCCATCTCGTGCGCCAGCAGGATCAGCATCAGGCTCGCCGAGAAGGGAATGCCCAGAAGCAGACGCGACGGATGGTGCCAGACCAGGTCGACAGGGAAGAGTCCAATATAGCTGTCGTCTTCGTCTGCCAAGGCCGCGCGCTGGTGCAGGTAGTTGTATTCGAAGTGCGAACCCACGACGAGGGTCGTGAAGATGGTGGCAAGCAACAGCAGGGCGTGCAGCCAGTAGCGCTGGCGGCGCCGCGGCGCCAACACCACGGTCATCGGAGCGTAATACTCGAGGGTGGAACCCGGAAGGGCTGGCGTTGGGTCAGACATGGGAGCTTTGTCGATTGTAAGGCAGTGGGCGAGCGATCGGCGGATGTGGCGCGAAAGCTCGTTGCCGGATTTCCTCGACCGCAGCTCTCTCGGCGGATAAGGGATTGGAGGGAAGGACGAGCTGGTCGTCGCAAAAAGTCCGGCGGCCGGACCTAAAGGCTAAGACCTGTCACCCGTGGCCTGCTTCCATCAGCCGCCTCTAGTCAATCGACTGCAATTCTTTCCCGGGCTTGAAGCGCACGGCTTTGCCGGGAGGGATGGAAACTTCGGCGCCGGTGCGCGGGTTGCGGCCGATGCCGGTCTTGCGCGGACGCACGTTGAAGACGCCAAAGCCCCGCAGCTCAATGCGATCGCCCTTGGCGAGCGACTTCTTCATGCTCTCGAAGACGGTCTCGACCGCCAGTTCGGCTTTGGTTTTGGTGATGCCGGTCTTGTTGACCACTTCGTTGATGATGTCGAGTTTGATCACGGTCGGCTCCCGTCGGCGTTCTGGGGATGTACCACCAAGTGCTTGATGCTAAGGGAGATATGGGAGATTGTCAACGGCAGCCAGTGTCTCGTAAGATGACAGCACAAGCTTGTCCAGCCAAGCCAACCAGCCTGCAAGCGAATTTGTAATTTTGGAATCGGGTAATTTTGTAATTTCTCATCCATTCGAGAGTGGAGTCGATCCTTGTCCGCAAATTACCAAATTGCAAAATTACAAAATTACGAAATCCCCAAAAGGAGCTCCATGCTGAAGAGTGACCGCTGGATCCGCAAGATGGCGCACGAGCACGACATGATCAACCCCTTCTCCGAGAAGCAGGTGCGCGAAGGCGTCGTGTCGTATGGCTTGTCGTCTTACGGATACGACCTGCGCGTGGCCGACGAGTTCAAGATCTTCACCAACGTGAATTCCTCCATCGTCGACCCCAAGCACTTCGACGAGAAGTCGTTCGTGACCATCCGCTCCGATGTCGCCATCGTCCCGCCAAACTCGTTCGCGCTGGCGCGCTCGGTCGAATACTTCAAGATTCCCCGCGACGTCTTGACCATCTGTGTCGGCAAGTCGACCTATGCGCGCTGCGGCATCATCGTCAACGTCACGCCGTTTGAGCCGGAGTGGGAAGGCTTCGTGACCCTCGAGATCTCAAACACCACGCCCCTGCCTGCGCGCATCTACGCCAATGAAGGCCTCTGCCAGATTATCTTCTTCCAGTCCGATGAAGTCTGCGAAGTGAGCTACGCCGATCGCAAGGGAAAGTACCAGTCGCAGAAAGGGATCGTGCTGCCGAAACTCTAGTCGCCAGTCGCTAGTCTTCAGTCATCGGCCGGGTGCCCCACCCTTCCCGCGTTCGATGCGGGAGGGTGGGATTCCACGGCTGTCGTCTCCACCTTGGGATTTTGCCCTGTGAGCAAAACAAGGCCACCAGCGACCTGCCATCAGCCACCTTTGCTGACGACTAGCGACTGACGACTAGCGACTGTCTTCACAGCGAATTTAAAAACACCAGCACCTGTTGTTGCTGCGCCGGCGACAACCCTTCGCGGAAGTTTTCGATCACCTCACGGGCTTCCCCCCGATGCCGGTTGATCGCTTCCGTCACAGACTCCGACTTCAAGTCGTGCATGAAGCGCGTCTTCGTGCGCAGTCCCCACAGTGGCGACGTGCGTAGCTTGTTGATGGTATCCGCCGGGCCGCCCTGCACGATGCCATCGCCCGTCCCCACGTCATGCAGCAGAAAATCGCCATAGGGATGGATGACTTTGTTTCCCAACGCGTCCGGTACCGCGAATATGCCCCCGTTGACGACGGTGCCCGCTGGAGCCGTCACGATCGACGGCACATGACAGGTCGAGCAGCCGATCTTCGAGAACAGTACCTGCCCCGCTTGTGCGTCAGACGTTGCGGCCAAAACCGCATCCCGAGGCGGGACCATGGTGCCGCGCATGAACTGCGTGAAGTGATCGATATCGCCGAGACCGATCGCGTCCGGTTGATCTTCCGGATCGGAGGTCGTCTTGCAGACCGTGGTCGCATCTTTCGGGCGCAGCCGGCTGGTGATGCCCATTTCATTCAGGTAGGCATCGGCCGAGAACGACAGCAGGCTGCGGTGCTGATCTTTCCAGCCAAAGCGACCAACGCCGGTTTGCCCTGAAGCTTCGAACAATGCCACCTGCACCGCCTCGCCGTGGATACGGCCATGGGTCGCCTGCGCCTGGTTCGCTGCGATGGTCAGCAGCGTGTTGTCGTCAATTGCCTCCACGAAGCCGTCGCCCAGCGTGTTCAACACCGCCCGCAAGGCACGAATGTTCTCCGCGTCAGGAAGTTGCTCGTGCGCCTGCGGACAAATTGCGCGGTCATCGACGATGGAGCGCCCGGTGATCGTGTTCGCCCCGTCATTGATCGTGATGGTTGGATTGACGAACGCACCCGTGGTCGGGTCGAGGTGTCCCGCGCGGATTTCGGTGATCTGGCTGGGACCGCCGGTCACCGGATTCTGGTGGCAATCGGCGCAGGCGGTCGCGTTGTAGACGGGGCCCAGCCCGTCATCGATGCCATTTCTTCTTTCAAATCGCGTTTGATCGAGAGCGAAAGTGTCGCCGGGCGGCTCTGGGATGCCGTTGCTGACACTTTGCGAGCCTTGGTTCTGTCCCAGAGTAGGCGTGTTGAATCCGGCTGGCGCTTCGGTTGCGGTCTGCTGCGCGATGCCGAGGATCGCGAGGGCCAAAATCGCCAGAAAAGCGAGAAGAAGCGGAGTCCTGCGTTGCGTCATCGTACGTATCCTCCACACGAATTTCTTCGCGGCTGTGCTGCGATTGACGGTGGGTGAGGGCGTACAGGGATTCGCCCGTTGAGGGGCGGACGAACCCCCGCTTTGTCGAACGAGGTGGCTCAGTCTAAGGAGCTACTCTGGGTAAGGAGAACTAGGAAGGCGGGAGCTTATTCCCACGCTGGGAAAGATTTTTCGAAGGGAAAGAGTGGGCGCCATCGCGAATGAGGTCTCCGTGGAGACCTCAATTACCGCCATTAAAGCTAGAGATTGGTGAGGTCGCGTTTACGGCCAGCGCTTTGCGGTTTCTTCCCAGCTAGCTGTCCGGACTGGCTGCGGGTTCTGGTTCACCGCGGCTTGCTGCGGAATCCGGATGGTCTGCGTCGGCTGGCTGGTTGCCAGCGTCGGTTTCGGTGTTTCTATCCCCAGTTCTTTGCCGTCCTCAGGGGAGAGCAATGGAGCAACGACTCGCAGCGCTTCTACTTCCTTTTCCAGTCGCGCGAGTTCAAGCTCCTTCTGTCTCAGTACTTCGTAAACATTCTTCATATCCAGGGCACCTTTGGCTCTTACAAAGCAAGCCTGATTCGCACTTTAGCAGGCTCGTCTTTATTGTCAAGCATCTAGAGAGTGACAAATGTGCGTCTCTTGTGAAAAAGTGCAAGGCCCTGCTGAGAAAGAGAACTATTCCCACTCCGGAACCCACACCAAGCTTAGCGCAGCAGTAAAACCGCAGTGATTCCGACCGCTGCGAGCACGATCGCAATGACCATGAACTTGTGATCGGCCAGCCAGGAAGTCTCGTCCTGGTTGCTACTCATGAACAACGGCGCGTCGGTAGTTGAAGTGGGCGTGAGAAGTACTTCGGCTGGCGCTGAAGGTTCGCCAGCGGACTCATCCGCAACCACCGGCTTGCTCGCCTCTTGTCCCTTGGCTTTCTTCTCGCAGTCAAGACAAAGCCGGCGACCCTCGGAGACCGGGAACCCGCAGGTTTCGCATTTGCGCAGGCTGGCCACTGCTCCACGCGATGCGACTACGGGAGTCTCCGGTGAGATTTCGAGCGCATTCTTGGTCTCGATAACATCCGCCGTGTCGTCGACAGGGGGTTTTGCGGTCCAGGGATTTGTCGCCGGTTCGAACCCTCTCAGGGTCGGCTCGCTGGTCTCGATCAGAATCTCTTCGTTTGCGGAAAAGTTCGTGCTGGCAACAGGAGGCTTTGGCGGATCCGCTGCTATTTCGAGAATGTCTCCGTCATCGGCGGTGGGTGCGGTGTCGGGAAAATTTTCTGGTTGGTGAATTGCAGGCTCGACGCCGTGGGGGACACCGTCAAAGGGAATCACGGCTGGAGCCGCATGCGGCACGGCAGTCGCGGTCGGCATCTTCATGTGAAACGCGATCCCCTGCCGTCGTCCTCCGACTGGAGGCACCTCGGCTTCGGCCGACGATACCGGTTCCACTTGCGTGGGTTCGTCTTCTCCGAAGGCCGCAATCGCGTCATTCTCGAGCTGATCGTGATTCCTGGTTCCATCGCCGATGTGCGATGGGGCGGCGAACTCGCCGGCCTCCTCGGTGTCGTTCGGGTGGTCGAAGGCTCGCGCCGGACGGCCGGCTTCGCCGACGATGGGGGCAATACCCAGCGCCTCTGCCGACTGGTCGAGCGCGGTATGCACCATCGCTCCCATGCGCTCCAAAGCCGTGATGTCCCGCGCTTCGAAGACGTGGGCCTTGTCGGAAAATAATTCGAAAACGCCGATCACTTCGCCACCACGGATCAGGGGCATCACTACCACGGACCGGATGCCCAGCGCCTCGCAGCTTTCGCGATTGACGCGCTCGTCGGTGAAAGCGTCGTTACAGCGCAGCGTCTGCTGGGTGCGGACGCTTTCGCCGGAAAGTCCCGAATTGACCTGCAACTGAGCGCCGACCTCCGGCGCCTTGGCCCCAGCGCTCGCGCGGCATACCATCTCTTCGTGGTTGCGCAAGGCGATCGCGGCTCCGCTGGCGCCTGTGATGTACTGAGCACGCTCGGCCAGAAGCCGCAACGTTGCGCTCAAGTCGCGTTGGGCCATCTCGGCCAGGGACCTGCCTCCATCTTCCCCAGGGAAGCGGACATCATCCGGCGCCGTGGACTCGGCGGCTTCGTGGCGGGCGAGCGCAGGCGAGGGCGCGGACGCACCGCCGTTTGCCTTGTCGAGAATCGAGCGTGGATCCATGGAATCAGCTCTTGCCGACCAGTCGTCCCTGCCGGGCCACGACCGCGTGCAAGAGGAAATAGGGCCGATTTCGCTATTGTAGCGCTGTCGCCCCGGCTGATGGGGCGTGAACCCCCAAGTTGCAACCGCCGCCTTGCCTGAGATAGGCAGACGGCCGTCAAAGGCCAAGCCTCTCGCCACCGGCTCTGCCAGTGCCGCTTCAGGAGTGATGCAAGAGGAGTCCGACAGCCGCCGCAACCCCGATGAGCGCGGGTTCGGGAACTTTCCACCGAAACAACACAAGCAAAGTTGTGATTCCAATGGCCGCCGTCGGCAGATCATAGATGGAACGTCGGGCCAGCACGATGACTGCTCCGGCGATGGCTCCCGTGGCGGCTGCCGTCACGCCACGGACAAAGGCGTTGAGTTGAGGATTCTTGGCCCACTTCTTATACGAGGGAGCCAACGCGACCACCACGACGTAGACGGGCAGAAAAACGCCCAGGGCTGCCGCGGTCGCCCCCAAGGTGCCCGCCACCAGATAGCCGATGAACGCCACCGTAATGACGACCGGGCCGGGTGTGATCATCGCGACGGCCACCGCGTCGAGAAACTGCCGATCGTTCAGCCAATGATGTCCCTCAACCACGCCTCCGTAGAGAAATGGCAGGATGGCCAGGCCGCTGCCGAACACAAACATCCCGGCTTTGGCAAAGTACAGAAAAATTCCGAGAAGGGAACTGCTGCTCGAAACAGCGACCGTCCCTGCGATGGCGGCCGCGTTTCCCACCGCGAGCTTTCGTGGCATCCCTTTGGCTGCCAGCGCCACAACTCCGCCCAGCACAACGAGCCAGATAATCTCCCGTGAAGTCACTGCGGTCGAGACGGTAAGTACTGTGAAAATCGCCCACAGCAGCGGATCTTTCTTTAGCGTCAGCCGAGTCAGCTTGACGGTGGAACGTGCAATGATGGCGATCACCGCCGCGCCGATACCGTAAAACATTCCCTGCATCCACGGCAGTCCGCCAAACCGCAAGTATGCCCAGGAGAGAGCCAGCACCATCAGGAACGACGGCAATACGAACGCGATTCCGACCAGCGTGGCTCCGAGTACGCCCGCCCGCACGTATCCGAGATAAATCGCGAGTTGCGCGGCCAGTGGTCCCGGCGCGAGTTGCGCCAAGGCAAGGCCTTCCACGTAGTCCTCGCTGCCGATCCAGTGTCGCGTGTCAACCAGGTCTTGCTGCATGTGACCGGCGAGCGCAATCGGTCCACCGAACCCGACCGCACCCAACCACAGGAAATAGCCGACGAACTCGGCCAGCGACGACCGGTTGGTACCGACTTTTGCCGATTCTGAATCTGAAGAGGCCACGTTACGCTCCCGAGGGTCGAAAATCCTTGGGATCACTTCTTTGCGGAGTTGGTCAAATCGAGCGCGGCCCTCAGCCCCTTTGCCAGCTTATCCGCGTCGTCGTTCGCCCAGAAGTGCATGAAGATCAGGCGCGGCTCTTCCTCCGGCATGTGACTGTGCACCGCCGTCACGTCGATTCCATGCTCGCGCAACGCCTTCATGACCGGATTCACCTCCTGCCCCAACAACACGAAGTCTCCGCTGATCGCGGCTTTGCCATCTCCGGTGGGCTGGAAGTTGATGGCGGTGCCCACCCCCATCGATGGAGGGACAACCATGGCGTCGTCGGTAATCGTTTCCGCGCGCGGCACCCCAAACTGCAGGATTCCGCCGTTTACTTTGCCGCTGCGTCCCAGGATTTCTTCGATCTTTTTTTGCTCGATTCCCGTAAGCTCACTAGACGCCGTCGCGCCAGCTGCGTCGGGTCCGGGCGTCTTGCTAAGCGCTAAAGCATCGCGAATTGCGGTGGCCATCTTCACCGCGTCACCACGGCTGGCGATGTGCATGTAAAGAATGCGCGGTTGCTCGCCGATCAGGTGATTGTGAATGGCGGCGATCTCAATGCCGCCCTCCTGAAGCTTGCGCATGACAGGCTGGACTTCTTCTTCCGTCAGAACCAGGTCGCCCATCACCATCGCGTCCTTGTCCATTTTCTTGAAGGCAGCCCACGATCCCAGCGCCAGCCCCGTTTTGATCGCCGTGCCGCTCACCATCACGTGGAGGTCTTTGCGCGGCATCGCGAATCGGAGAACCTCGCCCATGGGGGTCCCGGAACGTCCCATGGCGTCTTCTACGGGCTTCCAGCTCTCGGTTGTGCCTTGTTGTGTCCACAAGCTCGCGGTAGTGACCAGCAGTACGAACACTGCGGCCGTGGCCATTGCAAGCGGCCTCCGCCGAAAATCCCGCGACATCGCAAATGATTTCATTCCCTTGGCCTCCCGTTGGTTGATCTGTTCTGGACCGGCGCTTGCCATCATGCCGCAAGGTCAACCGCCGACCCTCGCCCTATTGCAATTGCTCTTTCGTAGACTGTGGCAGCCGCGGCAACGTCTTGTAAGGCCATGCCGGTGCTGTCGAAGATGATTCGTTCTTCCGGCGACCGCCTTCCGGGCTTGGCACCTACAACTACCTCCCCCAACTCCGCATGCAGATCTGAAATATTCATCATGCCCGATATCAGCGCGTGATGCAGGTCGCCTATGCTCGCGCACTGTTCGACCAGGTCGGCAACGATGGTGCAATTTGCCATCAGAACAGGATCAAGCTCCTGCTTCTCCGGATGATCCGCGCCGACCGCGGCCAGAAACATACCCGGCGGCACATCGGCATCGGTGAGCAAGGGTTTCCGCGACGTCGTGCAGGTTACGCAGGCGTCACTTTCCCGGACAGAGCTGCGAAGGTCTCGTACGGCCCGGATCTCAATCCCCAGTTCGCGCCCCAGTGCCACAGCAAGTTGCTCGGCCCGCTGCGAATCGGCATCGAATGCGAAGACTCTACGCAGCGGAAGAACAGCCGCCAAAGCCCGCACCTGTGCCTGCCCTTGCACCCCACAGCCGCAGAGGGTGAGAGTCGCCGACTCCCGACGCGCGAGATATTTTGCCGCGACTGCGGTCGCTGCCGCTGTCCGGCGTGCTGTGACTTCCATCGAGTCTATGATTGCCAGTGGACGTCCGTTCTCCGCGTCACACAAGACGATCACCCCTTGAATCGTCGGCAGCCCAAAACGCGGACCGTTTTCCGGATAGTTGGCGTTCACCTTCGCAGCGAAGTAGCTGCGCTCCAGTTGCAGGAAGCCCGCCTTGATATGGAATGCGCCGTCTTGTCCATGCAGGCCTAGCATCCCTGGCGGTGCTGCGCGTTTCTCGCCGTACAGTCGAAAAGCATGTTCCACGGCCGCGATGCAATCTCTCACCGTAAGCAGTACTGTGACGTCGCACCGGCTCAGGAACAAGGTGGTGTTCTGATTCATCACGCAACTCCTGCAGGTGTGTACAGGACTTCGGCGAGTTCCGAGACGGGCGACATCTCTACCGGTGGTTGTCCTCGGCGGAAGATTCGCGCCCCGGCCGATCCTTTCAAGGTGATCTTGTTGCTTTCGATTCTCACCATGCCACCTTCGCGGAGCCCCACCACGGGAGCTTCGTTTTCCTCCAGAAATTGCAGAATGCGTTCCTCCTGCGTTTCTCCCATGTGAGTGGAATTCGAATCAGGGTCGAGATAGTGCGGGCTGATCTGGAACTCGACGATTCCTAGCGACTCAAAACTGGGAGGTTGCACGACGGGCATGTCTTTCGTGGTTCGCAGACTCGGGCCCGCGACGATCGCACCCGCGCTCGAGCCGATGTAGGGGAGACCTTCCTCTACGGCGATACGGATCGGCTCCAGCAGATCGAAATCGTAGAGACCCTTCAAGAGCCGGAATGTGTTTCCGCCACCCACAAACACGGCTTCCGCCTCCGCAAGAATCCGCTGCGGATTCGACACGTCGTGCAGGGACGTCAGTTCAAACCCCATGGCATGAAAGCGCGTTCGCGCCTGCTCCGTGTACCGGCGTCGTTCGAACGCGGCAAAGGGAACGAACACGATGCGCTTGGCCGTTCCAAGAAAATCACGAATCTCCCCCTCGGCGTGATCCAGGTAGCCGCTGCCATAAAGGGTCGAATTGCTGATCAACAGAAGTCGCTTCATTTCAGCCTCGCAACCGCTTTCAACTCAAACCCGAAAACAGTCCTTCGATCAGTTCCATCCCGCGGCGAAGCAGTTCGTGATCGGCGACGTCCTGCGCGGCCCAGCCTTTCAGCGTGACATTGAGGCCAAGCCCTTCTGCGCGGCCAAACTTTTCGTCTTCCAGATCAGCGTCGTGGATGATCTGCGCGATGCGTTTTACTTTGCGATCACGAATGGCGAATTCCTTGCAGAGCGTCTCGAAGGTGCAATCGTCTCCCCGGTGCCCGAAGCCTTCGGCAACGAACATATCGAAGGGAATCACATCCTTTTTTCCAGCTGGGTTGTCCCCGAACACAAACCGCGCCTTGGGATCGATGAACCTTCGAATCAGCCAGGCGGACGATACCCGGTCGATGCCTGGCCTGGGGCGCGTCATCCAGATCCGGTTGCGGTATTGCTTTTCGCTTCTTCCCCCGGCACGACGGGGCTTTTCGTCCTCATCCGCCTGGGTGAGCAGCGCCTCGACTTTTCTGCGCTGTGGATTCTCAAAGTAGTTCATGGCTTCAATCTCCTGAAATCGGCGCCGCAGGCGAACCAGACCGCCCGCGGGGCGCGATGCCCGCGCCAGAAAAAACTTGAGCTCCCGGCCAAGGGCCTCGTAGTCGCGCGCGCGCGCTTCAACAAACAGTTTTTGCAACTGCTCGTCCGAGAGATCGTCGAATCCTTGCACCCGCACGACTGATGCCTCTCCCCGATAGTTCCGGATGGCGGTTGCGAGCCACTCCAGCTTTTCCTGGTTGGCAGGCGACTCCGGCAGCACGTGG
>Ga0210384_10007401_pt1 | contig 11580 bp, 9 predicted proteins | sample IncBWH2MmetaG_FD_160574 | JGI IMG/M metagenome (GOLD analysis project Ga0210384, IMG submission 160574) | Forest soil microbial communities from Barre Woods Harvard Forest LTER site, Petersham, Massachusetts, United States - Inc-BW-H-2-M | ecosystem: Environmental > Terrestrial > Soil >...
TCGTGGACCTGCTTGTAATTGGTCACGACGAGGGTCGCGGCGCCGATGAGGAGGAGTGCGGCGATCACCGCCTCCCAGAAGGCCGGGAAGTCGCCCTTGCGGGTCGCGCCGCCCTTCGCCGTACGCAGGAAGGGCAGGCGTTCCTTCAGCACCCCCGATCCGACCGCACGCGCGACCGTCCATTGCATCGCCATCGCGGCAAACACCGCGCCGAGCATGTGCACGATGGGCACCTTGACGCGCAGGCGATAGAGCGCCGTGAAATGGGCGACTGCGACCATGAAGGCGGCAAGGATCGGCAATGTCAGGATGCGGTCGGGCACCGCGATATTGGCGAACGCGACCACCGGCACCCAGACGATGTTGAGCAAGGCCACCACGACGCCGATACTGTCGGCGCCGAGCCAGTTGAGCCAGCCGAGGCCATATTCGCGCTTCTGCTCGCGCGTCAGGCCCTCGGCCCAGGGCAAAAGGTGCTGCCAGTGCTTGCGCACCAGTTGCAGGCCGCCGAACGCCCAACGGTGCCGTTGCCGTTTGTAGGCTTCGAAAGTATCCGGAAGGAGCCCGTAGCCGTAGCGGTGATTGGTGTAGTGCGCGAGCCAGCCGCGCTCGAGGACGGCGAGGCCGAGATCGGTGTCTTCGACGATGGTGTCGCTCGACCAGCCGCCGGTGCTCTCGATCGCCGCGCGGCGCAGCAGGCACATCGTGCCGTGCATGATGATGGCGTTGACCTCGTTGCGCTGAACCATGCCGATATCGAAGAACCCGGCATATTCCGCGTTCAGCGCGCGGTGCATCGGCGAGCGGTCGCCGTCGCGATGGTCCTGCGGCGATTGCACCATGCCGACGCGCGCGTCGGCGAACAGCGGCACCAGATCCTTGAGCCAGGCTGGATCGACCGCGTAGTCGGCGTCGAGGACGCCGATGATCTCCGCATCTGCCGCGGTGTGCGCCAGCGCCAGCCGTAAGGCGCCGGCCTTGTAACCGGCGAGCTCTTCCACCCTGACGAATTTGAAGCGGTCGCCGAGCACACGGCAATGCTCTTCGACCGGCCGCCACAGGGCCGGATCGGGAGTATTGTTGATGACCAGGACGCATTCGAAATTGGCGTAGTCGAGCCGCGCCACGGCATCGAGCGTCGCCGTCAACATGGCCGCCGGTTCGTTGCAGGCCGGGATGTGGATCGACACCTTCGGAAGGAAGACCTCGGGAACGAGCGGCGGAGCGCCGGCAAAACGGCGCGGCGGCCGGCCGAAGGCGACGGCGGCGATTTCGTCGATGCGCGCGAGCGCGATGACGACCAGCGGTACCAGGAGCAGGATGCCCAGAGCGAGCGCGAAGGCGGCGCCCGGCACGAAGTAGTGCCCCTTCCAGAACGCGACGATGGCCGCGAACCACGCGCCGACGAGATTGGCCGCGGCCGCAAGCATGAGCGTCTGCGTGGCCGTGGCGCCATTGATGGTCAGGATCGGCAGGCAGAGGAGGAGGCCGAGAAGGACGGCGAGACCCGCTCGCTTGAGGTAGTCCGGATCGGTAATGGCGCCGGTCCAGGAGAACTTGGCCTGGCGCGAGGCGTCGAACAGGCCCCAATAAGGGCCGACGCCGCCCTCGAACGTCTTCCAGGGCTGGTCGATCGCCTCGACGATGTTGTAGTCGATGCCATAGGCCTCGGCGCGCGCGACGAAGTCGCGGATGACCATCGCCTGCTCGACGCGGCCGGGGTTGGCGTCATGGAAATTGTAGCCAGCGCTCGGCCAACCGAACTCGGCGATGACGATGCGCTTTCCGGGGTGGGCGCGGCGCAACTTGTCGTAGAACTCGATGGTCTGGTCGACCGCCCGCGAGACATCCAAGCCCTCCCAGTAGGGCAGGATGTGCGCGGCAATGAAGTCGACGGCCGAGGCGAGCTCCGGATGGTCGATCCAGACTGTCCAGATTTCACCCGTAGTAACAGGCACTGGGCTCGACCTCTTCACGCGTTGGATGAGCTGCATGAGGTCGGCCACGCTCATCTCCGCCCGCAATGTCGTCTCGTTACCGACGACTATCGCGTTGACGTTGTTGTAACGGCGCGCGAGGTCGAGAGCGGAGCGGATTTCCCGCTCGTTGCGCTCTTGGTTCTTGTCGATCCACGCGCCGACCGTGACCTTGAGGCCGAATTCCGCGGCGATCGGCGGGACCAGTTCGGCGCCGCCGGTCGCAGAATAAGTGCGGATGGCACGGGTGTAGGGCGCAATCGCCCTCAGGTCAGTGCGGATCTGCTCGACGGTGGGGCGATCGCCACAGTCGGGATGCTGCGAGGCTACGAACGGAGCGTATGAGATGCTGGCAAGCTGCCCGGTGAAATCCGGCGCCGTCTCTTTGGTTCGTAGTGAAGCCCACAGGCCGACATGCACGCACGTTACAAGCGCGAGCACAACAGCGACGGTGCGCATCGAAATCTAACCACGCGGGCAATGAAAGAACGGGTCCGAAACCTGCCCAGGGTTCAGTGATCGGCCGTCGGGGTGAGGCACTTATGAGCGGTGCCGGTGAATTAGCGATCGGACGTGGCAAATTCAAGACAAGGAACTGACAGGCGCGTTTTTTGTTCCCTGTGCCTCCGGCGTTCGGCAAGTGCGCTGCCGGCGGCGGCGCTGCGCTAGCCTTTCGGCGGCGTATTCGCCGCCGGCGGGGCAGGCGGCGGCATCGCCGGCGCCGCCGGGTTGATCCAGCAGGCATGGATGCGCCCGTTCAAGCTGTCGGCGGCCTTGGGATCGATGTTGTTGCCATGCAGGATCAGGCAGCGGAAGCTCGCCTGGATGTGGGCGCTCGGACAGCCAAAGCGGTCGTAGAGATCGAGATGCCGGAAGGCGGTGTCGAGGTCGTCGCGCCACAGCAGGTTCACGACACGGCGGCCGAGCCACACGCATTCGGGATTGCCGGCAGCCCCGGTGACGGCGCGCTGGGCCTCGGCGAACTCATCGGCTTTCTGCGGTTCTTTTGCCGGTTCCTGCCCGGCCGCCGGAGGCTTTTCCGGCGGTTTGGGTTCATTGCCTTGGGCGAAAGCCAGGGGAGTCCAGAGGAGCCACGCAGCTAGCGACAGCCCTCCTGCAGCCCGAAGCAAGCGGTTGGACATTGTTCGATTGAGTTGAAAAACCGACACGAGCCGAGAGTGACGCTTCCCTGGTCTAGCTGATTGGGCCTCGCCCGGCGTTGTATTGTCCGGGCGAAGCCGCAATGAGAACACCCCAACTGCGCCGATTTGTCCAGCGTGCATCGCGCCGCGAACCGTCGCATCTTGGCACAGCGCGTCGTCAAGGCTAATGCGAGGCGCGTGTCTTCCTTGCCAAACGCAAAGGCAGTCGGCCCGGCGCTTGCGTCATTTGCGCTCACGGCGCTCGCAATCGGCATCGTGTGGTGGTGGCTCGGCGCCGGCATGGCGCTGCCGCCGTCCCCGCTCCCAGCCAGGGCAAAGCTCTACTGCGTCTCCTATGCGCCGTTCCGCGCCGGGCAGGATCCCCTGGTGGAGGGGACCCGGGTCGAGCCCTGGCAGATCGAAGAGGACCTGGCGCTGCTGTCGAAGTACAGCAACTGCGTGCGCACCTATTCGATCGATGACGGCGCCGAGAGCGTCCTTGCCAGCGCCCGGCGGCACGGGCTGAAGGTGCTGCACGGCGTCTGGCTCTCCAACAAGGCGGACAAGAACCGGCGGCAGATCGCGACCACGGCCGCGCTCGCCAAGGAATATGCCGACGTCATCAGCGCCGTCATTGTCGGCAACGAAGTGCTGCTGCGCGGGGAGATGTCGGCGACGGACCTCATGGCCGCGATCCGCGAGGTCAAGGCGCAGGTGGCAAAGCCGGTCACCTACGCCGACGTCTGGGAATACTGGCTGCGCTATGCCGACGTGCGCAACGCCGTCGATTTCGTCACGATCCATATTCTGCCGTACTGGGAGGATTTTCCGATCCCGGCCTCGCTTGCGGCCGCCCACGTCGCCGCGATCCACGCGCGGGTCGCGGCCGCCATTCCCGGCAAGGACATCCTCATCGGTGAATTCGGCTGGCCGAGCGCGGGGCGCATGCGCGAGCGCGCGCGGCCTTCGCCCTGGAACCAGGCGCGCGTCATCAGCGAAACGCTGGCTCTCGCCGAGCGCGAGCACTTCAAGGTCAATATCATCGAGGCGTTCGATCAGCCCTGGAAGCGTGCGCTCGAAGGGGCGGTCGGTGGCTACTGGGGCATTTTCGACCGCGCGACGGACGGGCTCAAATTCCGCTTCGGCGGCACGGTTTCCGAGCATCCGCAGTGGCCTTGGCAGGCGGCCGCCGGCATCGCGCTTGCGGCCCTTTCCTTTGCCGGCGCCTTTGCTGCCGGGCGCACTAAGGGCATTTCCCCTTATCTGTGGCCGGAAGTAGCGGCGCTGTCGTTCCTTCCCGCCGTGATGTTCGGCTGGACCATTGAGACGGTTCCGGTCGAAAGCTTCAGCGTCGGCAGTTGGCTCCGCTCGCTCGCCTTCGCCGCGACTGCCGGAGCCGCCCCGGTCGTCTGCGCCATAGCCTGCGCCGCGGGTCGCGCCGTTCCGGCGTTCTCGTCATTTCTCGGGCCCGGCCGCAAGCGCCCTGACGGCCTCGATTGGGTGCTCGGCGGCAGCTTGATCGCGCTGATGCTGGTTTCCATCGAGGCCGCGCTCGGCCTGGTGTTCGACCCGCGCTACCGCGACATCGCCTTCGCGCCACTGACGGCCGCGGCGCTGCCGTTCCTGGTGGTCTTGGTGTCGACGCCGCGGCCGGCGGGAGCGCGCGCAATGGCCGAGACGGTCGGCGCCGCGGTCCTGGCGCTGTCGAGCGGCTACGTCCTGTTCAACGAAGGCTTTGCCAACTGGCAGTCGGTCTGGTTCTGCGCGGGACTGTTCGGGCTTGCCTTCATTCTGGCACTGGCGCGGGACGCGCCAAGCCCAGGATGAGGATTCCGACCGCGAGCGCCGACAGATCGGCGTTGTGCAGCACCACCCCGAAAGCCGCCGCCGCAAGCGCGACGGCAACGAGCACCAGCGACGGCCGCACGAGATTGAGCAAGGCGGCGACAAGTGCGGCGCCGCCGAACACCTGATGATTGAAGAGCACGATGGTCAGCCGAAACGTCCGGCACAGCCAGGTATCGAGCCCGGCCTGGCAGGCGAGCGACACGGTGCCGTTCTCGATCGCAAGGTAGCGCAGATAGAGGGCCTCCCCCACGGAGAGGAAGCCGATCACCAGCAGCCAGTTCAGCTGGCGTGCGGTCGGCCGAAACAGCGAACGGGGCTGGTCGATGGCGGTCACGCCGACGATCATAGTCGGCGAGCTACTGGAGCGCGAGGTGCTGGCCGTCAAAGTTCGTCGGCTGACAGGACACGCGGAACGACGCCAGTGTGGCGCACAATTCGACTGCCGCTCCGGGGCTCGGCAGCGGCCCGACGACGAGCCGCAGCTCGGCACGCCTCGATCGAGGGATTTCCTTGAGCGTGGCGACCGCCTGCAGACCCACGAAGAGCTGCGGGTGAGCCGAGCGCGTCCCGGACCAGCGCGCCTTCAGCGTCTGAATGGAGACGGCGCTGCCGAGGTCCACGCGTATGCCGCCGATTGCGGCCCCTCAGCCGCGCCCGTCAGGGCTGACGTCGCTTGCCTCGGCGATGGCGCATCGAAAATGACGGGAAGCCGGGACGGCAATCCGGCGAACGGCGGCACCACCGGTGCGGCGGCAGCCGTGCTGGACGCCATCCCCGCTTCTGGCAGATCGCCGGCCGACCAAGGCGGCGGTACGGCGGCGCTATTTGCGGCCGGGGCATCCGCTCCGAGCGCATCCGCTTCGGGCGCGTTCGCTGCCGGGGCATTCGCGGTTTTGAGATCGCCCGTCTGAGTCGCTCCCTCGGCGGCTGGAGGCGTGGCTTTCTCGCTTTGTCCCGCGATTGCACCAGTGATGTCACCCAGGCTGTGCTCGAGCGCAGCAAGACGCGCTATCAACCGGTCACGGTCCTCGGTCAGACCACGCACCGCCTGAGTCAGCTGCCGGGCAGCGGACTCCGCGTCGAACTGGCGCGGCGCGCCGTGGGTTGCGCCTGGCGTCGTGGCGATCCGTTGCGAACCGGCATCACTCCGACTCGTGAGAATGGCGACGAGCAGGGCGGTCGCAGCCGTCGTGCCCCACAGCGCGATTCGGCATAGGCTCTGCATGGTGAATGCGGGCTGCGTAACCTTTTTGGCCGCGGCATTCGCGGTCTGCGCCTGACCTGCCATGCTGCCGCTCCGAGCCTCCTAAAAGCGAATCGATGGTAAAAATAACAGATTCGCGTTTGCGCCACTGTTGCTTAGCGAAAAGCATGGCGACGCGAGGCGGTCGCCAGCCGTTTGGGCGCGGCACCACGATCGCGACTTTCAGCCGCCAACCGGCTATGAGAGCGCCCGCGGAGTTGCTCGATGAAGGCTCGGACTTGTCTGGCGATCGTGCTCGCGGCCGGCGAGGGCACCCGCATGCGCTCTGCCGTTCCCAAGGTCTTGCATGCCATCGCCGGGCGCCCGCTGATCGCCCATGTGCTTGCCGCCATCGCCGAAGCCGGGATCACCGACACCGCAGTCGTCATTGGTCCCGGGCAAGAGGCCGTCACTGCCGCAGCGCGGCGCGTGCTGCCCCATGCCGCTGCCTTTGTGCAGCACGAGCAGCGCGGAACGGCCCACGCGGCGCTCGCGGCCAAGGCGGCCATCACGCGGCTTGAGGCCGATGACGTCCTCATCGTCTACGGCGATACCCCGCTCGTGCGGCCGGCAACGCTGAAGCGGCTCCGCGCGCCGTTGGCCGCGGGCGCGGCGCTCGCCGTGCTCGGATTCCGCGCCGCCGACCCGTTCGGCTACGGCCGGCTCGTCGTCGCCGACGGCAAGCTCGTCGCCATCCGCGAGGAAGCCGATGCAAGCGCCGGCGAGCGCGCGATCAATCTCTGCAACGGCGGGCTGATGGCGCTCGCCGGAACTCATGCGCTGGCGATCCTGGAGCGGATCGGCAACGACAATCGCAAACGCGAATTCTATCTGACCGATGCGGTCGAGATCGCCCGCGGCATGAAGCTCGACGCCGTGGCGGTCGAAGTCGAGGAGGACGACGTGCGCGGCATCAACACCAAAGCCCAACTCGCCGAAGCGGAGAGCGTAGCACAGCAGCGCCTGCGCAAGTCGGCGCTCGACGCCGGCGTCACGCTCGTTGCGCCGGAGACGGTGTTTCTCAGCGCCGACACCAAATTCGGCAAGGACGTGGTGGTCGAGCCCTACGTGGTGTTCGGCGAGAAGGTTACCGTCGAGGACGGCGCGGTGATCCATTCATTCTCGCACATCGCCGGCGCCCATATCGGCAGGGGCGCGTCGGTCGGACCGTACGCCAGGCTGCGGCCGGGGGCGCGGCTCGGCGACGGCGCGCGCATCGGCAACTTCGTCGAGGTCAAGGAAGCGGTGATCGAAGCCGGCGCCAAGGCCAATCACCTGAGCTATATCGGCGACGCCTTCGTCGGCGCCAACGCCAACATCGGCGCCGGCACCATCACCTGCAACTACGACGGCACCGCGAAGCATCGCACCGAGATCGGCGAAGGCGCCTTCATCGGCTCTAACTCGGCGCTGGTCGCTCCAGTGCGCATCGGCCAGCGCGCTTATATCGGTTCCGGCTCGGTGATTACCGCCAACGTCCCGGACGACGCGCTGGCGCTCGGGCGCGGGCGGCAGGTCATTAAGGAAGGTTGGGCGTCGCGCTTGCGCGGGCTCAAATCGCTCGGCAAAGGAAAGGCGCATTCGCGCGATTGAACGCAGCACGAACGACGCCGCGCCGGTCGATTTGCAAACTCCGGGTCGAAACGCCGGTGACGGAACGAAAACTATTTTGATTTTGTTTTCTCGGATGGCTGCGCTTTAACCGTTAACGGCTGGACCCGCGGCGCGGGGCCTGAGGAGCATCCAACCCGGATGTGCGGCATCATCGGGATCATCGGCGACGGCAGCCGGCCGGTTGCGCCGCAGCTCGTCGAAGCGCTCAAGCGCCTCGAGTACCGCGGCTACGATTCGGCCGGGGTGGCGACGCTGGAGCGCGGCGCGCTGGCGCGGCGGCGTGCTGAAGGCAAGCTCAAGAACCTGGAAGCAAAGCTCGCGCGCGAACCGCTCGCCGGCACGATCGGCATCGGCCACACCCGCTGGGCAACGCACGGGCGTCCGACCGAGAACAACGCTCATCCGCACGCGACCGACCGGCTTGCCGTCGTACACAACGGGATCGTCGAGAACTTCAGCGAGTTGCGCCGCGAGCTGGAAGGGAAGGGCGCCAGGTTTGCGACCGAGACCGACAGCGAGGTCATCGCGCATCTGGTCACCGACGGCATCAAGAACGGGCTGTCGCCGGTCGAGGCGGTGGCCGCCGCATTGCCGCGGTTGCGGGGGGCTTTTGCGCTCGCCTTCCTCTTCGCCGGCGAGGAGAATTTGCTGATTGGCGCGCGCAAAGGCTCGCCGCTCGCGGTCGGTTTCGGCGAGGGCGCGATGTTCATCGGCTCCGACGCGATTGCGCTCGCGCCCTTCACAGACACCGTCTGCTATCTCGAGGAGGGCGACTGGGTGGTCGTCACCCGTGAGAATGCCGAGGTTCACGATGCCGGGGGCAAGGTGGCGCGGCGCCCGGTGCTCAAGTCGCAAGCTTCGGTGATGCTCATCGACAAGGGCAATCACCGCCACTTCATGGCCAAGGAGATCTACGAGCAGCCGGAAGTGGTCGGCCACACGCTGGCGAAATACCTCGACATGACGACGGAACGCGTCGCGCTGCCGATGGCGCTGCCGTTCGATTTCGGCGCGCTCAAGCGCATTTCGATCGCCGCGTGCGGCACCGCCTACTATGCCGGCATGGTCGCGCGCTACTGGTTCGAGCGCTTTGCGCGGCTCCCGGTCGAGGTCGACATCGCCTCCGAATTCCGCTACCGCGACGTCCCCCTCGATCCCGGCGACCTCTCGATCTTCGTTTCGCAGTCGGGCGAGACCGCCGACACGCTCGCGTCGCTGCGCTATGCGCGCGAGCACGGGCAGCACGTCCTTTCCGTCGTGAACGTGCCGAATTCGACCATCGCGCGGGAAAGCGACATCGTGATGCCGACCCTGGCCGGTCCGGAAATCGGGGTCGCCTCGACCAAGGCGTTCACCTGCCAGCTCGCGGCGCTGGCGGCGCTCGCGATCGCGGCGGGCCGCGCCCGCGGCGTGCTCACCGAGAGCGACGAGAAACGGCTCGCCCGCGCCCTAATCGAGATACCGCGGCACCTCACTGATGCGCTCGCGCTCGAGCCACAGATCGAAGTGCTCGCCCGCGATCTGTCCAAATCGCGCGACGTGCTCTATCTCGGCCGCGGCACGAGCTTCCCCATCGCGCTCGAAGGCGCGCTCAAGCTCAAGGAAATCTCCTACATCCACGCCGAGGGCTACGCGGCTGGCGAACTCAAGCACGGCCCGATCGCGCTCGTCGACGAAACCATGCCGGTGATCGTGATCGCGCCCTACGACCGTGTCTTCGAAAAGACCGTTTCCAACATGCAGGAAGTGGCCGCCCGCGGCGGGCGGCTCATCCTGGTGACCGACGCCAAGGGCGCGGCGGCGGCCGAGGGCCAGCCGCTGGTGACGCTCACGCTGCCGACCATGCCTTCGACCGTGGCCCCGCTCGTCTACGCCGTGCCGGTGCAGCTCATCGCCTATCACACCGCCGTCATCATGGGCACGGATGTTGATCAGCCGCGCAATCTGGCCAAGTCGGTGACGGTGGAATAGCGGCGCTTGGCGCCGCCTGCTGCCCCTTGGGCCCCGGGGCGCCGCGGTATAGATGTACGCGGGCGCCAAGCCACGCCCAGCGGGAGCGATGACCAACGACAGCGACCAGAGCGCAGGCTTTCCCGGCGGCGGAGCCAAGGCCGGGATCATCAGCCGCGTGCGCAACTATTTCCTCACCGGGCTGGTCGTCGCCGGACCGGTGGCGGTGACGCTGTGGCTGATCTGGTGGTTCGTCACCTGGGTGGACAATTTCGTCCGGCCCCTCATCCCGACGGCGTACCGGCCGGAGACCTACTTGCCGGTCAAAGTGCCGGGCCTCGGCCTGATCATCGCCTTCGTGGCGCTCACGGTCCTCGGGTTCTTCACCGCCAACCTGATCGGCAGCAGGCTTGTCGATTTCGGCCAGAGCCTGTTGAGCCGCATGCCGATCGTGCGGCCGATCTACCGCACCACCAAGCAGATCTTCGAGACTTTGTTCTCCAGCTCGGAGTCGAGCTTTCGCCGGGTAGGCCTGGTCGAGTTCCCGGCGCCGGGCATGTGGTCGCTCGTGTTTCTGACGCAGTCGCCGACCGCCGCGATTGCCGCGCATCTGCCCGACACCGAGCATGTCTCGGCCTTCATGCCGTGCACGCCGAACCCGACCACCGGCTTCTTCTTTTACGTGCCGCGGCGCGACGTGATCGACCTCGACGTTACCGTCGAGCAGGCGATGACGCTCCTGATCTCCGCCGGCATCATTCAGCCGGGCGCCGGCCCCGAAGCGCAGGGCAAGCTCGCCGCGCTCGCCGAAACCGCCCGCGCGGCACAGACGGCGCGCGCCGCGGAGCCGCCGCCGCGCGGCGCCGCCACGCCGGCGCAATAGGGACCAGCATTTTGTTCCCCGGATCTGCTATTCTGACTTGGAAGTACGGTTCCGCGGGAGGACGCCATGAACTTCGGAGAAGCGATCGCATCGGGATTTTCCAACTATGTCAATTTCTCAAGTCGGGCTGCCCGGTCCGAATATTGGTACTGGGTGTTGTTCAACGTCCTCGCCCAAGTGGTGACGGAGATCATCGACAACGCTGTGATCGGAATGTCGGTGACAACCGCCATCTTCTCTCTCGCCGTGCTCCTGCCGGGCATCGCTGTGGCGGCCCGCCGGCTGCATGACGTGGACCGCACCGGGTGGTGGCTGCTGCTGGCCTTCGTTCCCGTCGTCGGCCTCATCGTGCTGCTGATCTGGTTCTGCACCAAAGGCACGGACGGCCCGAACAGGTTTGGCCCCGATCCGTTGCCAGGCGGAGGGCAAGTCAACCCGCGCCCAGCAGTCTGATCGCCTCGTCGCGCGCGAACACATAGAGAAGCTGCCGCAACGCCGCGCCATGCGCGGAGGCGAGGCGTGGATCGCGGCCGAGCACGAGCATGGCATCCTGCCGCGCCGCCTTGAGAAACACGCCGTGCACCTCGATGCGGGCGATGTGGAAGCCGGGCACGCCGCTCTGCCGCGTGCCCAGCACGTCGCCTTCGCCACGCAGTTTCAGATCCTCCTCGGCGATGCGGAAGCCATCATCGGTCTCGCGCAGGATCGCAAGCCGCGCCTTCGCCGTTTCGCCGAGCGGCGCCTTGTAGAGGAGGAGGCAGGTCGAGCGCTCGGAGCCGCGGCCGATGCGGCCGCGCAGTTGATGGAGCTGCGCGAGGCCGAAGCGTTCGGCATGCTCGATCACCATCACGCTCGCCTCGGGCACGTCGACGCCGACTTCGATCACGGTGGTCGCGACCAGGATGCGAGCCGCGCCGGCGGCAA
>Ga0210384_10007402_pt1 | contig 11579 bp, 8 predicted proteins | sample IncBWH2MmetaG_FD_160574 | JGI IMG/M metagenome (GOLD analysis project Ga0210384, IMG submission 160574) | Forest soil microbial communities from Barre Woods Harvard Forest LTER site, Petersham, Massachusetts, United States - Inc-BW-H-2-M | ecosystem: Environmental > Terrestrial > Soil >...
CGGCGCATACACGGCGCCGGCATTGTCTTCGGAGCCGTCTATGCCGTCGGTGTCGCAGGCCAGCGCATAGATGCCGGGATGGCCGTCCAGCGTCACCGCCAGGCTCAGCAAAAATTCCGCATTGCGCCCGCCGCGCCCGGTGCCGCGCACCGTGACCGTGGTTTCGCCGCCGGACAGCACCACGCAAGGCTTGGCAAACGGCTGGCCCTTGTCGGCGATCTGTTTCGCCAGAGCCGCGTGCACCATGCCGACGTCGCGCGCCTCGCCTTCCATGCCGTCGGACAGGATGTAGGCGGGCAGGCCGGCGGCGCGGGCGTGCTCGGCCGCCGCATCCAGCGCATGCTGCGCGGTGGCGATGATGTGGTGCTCATGCTGGCGGAAGCGCGGGTCGCTGGACTTCGGCGTTTCGCCGATGCCGGAACTCAGGTGCTGCTCTATGTTCGCGGGTACCGCGATATCGTACTTGCGCAGTATCGCCAGCGCCTGTTCGCAGGTGGTGTCGTCGGGCAGGGTAGGGCCGCTGGCGATGATGCCGGGCTCGTCGCCGGGCACATCGGAAATCAGCAGCGTGACGACCCGGGCCGGCGCGCAGGCCAGGCCCAGGCGGCCGCCCTTGATCGCCGACAAATGCTTGCGCACGCAATTCATTTCGCTGATCGCCGCGCCGCTCTTCAGCAGGGCCTTGTTGATCGCCTGTTTCTGTTCCAGCGTGATGCCCTCCGCCGGCAGCGCCAGCAGCGCAGAGCCGCCGCCGGAGATCAGGCACAGCACCAGGTCGTCTTCACTGAGGCCCTGCACCATGTGCAGGATGCGGGCGGCGGCTTGCTGGCCGGCGGCGTCCGGCACCGGATGCGCGGCTTCCACCACCTCGATGCGCCGGCAAGCGGCGCCGTGCCCGTAGCGGGTCACCACCAGGCCCGACAGTTCACCCTGCCAGTGATCTTCCACCACTTTCGCCATCGCCGCTGCGCCTTTGCCGGCGCCGATCACCAGCGTGCGTCCCTTGGGAGGAGCCGGCAGGAAAGCCGGCAGGCATTTTTGCGCGCTGACGGCATCCACCGCGGTGTTGTACAGGTCGCGCAAGAATTGTTTGGGATGGGCAATAGTCATGATTACAGCCTGATGGTTAACGGAATAACTAGGATACCGCGTATATTAAGTTTTAGCCCGCAAGGGTTTGCTTGCCTGGACGGTGGATATGGTGGTCCGCCATCAAATTCTTTGTCCACTCGGCGTGCCCCACGAAAAGCACGAAAAACACGAAAGAAAAACGAAAAGAGTACTGCCTCAACATTGAACCAAAGCCTATTTGTGCTTGGTTTTTTTTCGTGTTTTTCGTGCCTTTCGTGGACAGCGCTTTTCGTTTTAGAAATTTAGATTATCAATTACGCCTGTGCGATCTGGTGATTCGACATCAGTTCGATCGCGCGGCACAGGGCCGAATGGTCGAGGCCGCTCATGCCGTTGGCGGCACAGGCGTTCATCAATTCTTGCGCGACGGCCGTATTCGGCAGCGACACACCGAGCGCCTTGGCGCCTTGCAGCGCCAGGTTCAGATCCTTCTGGTGCAATTCAATCCGGAAGCCGGGGTTGAAGGTGCGCTTGACCATGCGTTCGCCGTGCACTTCCAGGATGCGGGATGCCGCAAAGCCGCCCATCAGCGCCTGCCTGACCCTGGCCGGATCGGCGCCGGCCTTGGACGCAAACAACAGCGCTTCGGCCACCGCCTGGATGTTCAGCGCCACGATGATCTGGTTGGCGACCTTGGTGGTCTGGCCGTCGCCGTTGCCGCCGACCAGCGTGATATTCTTGCCCAGCAGTTCAAACAGCGGTTTCACTGTGTCGAAAGCGGCTTGCGGGCCGCCGACCATGATCGTCAGCGAGGCCGCCTTGGCGCCCACTTCGCCGCCGGATACCGGCGCATCCAGGTAGTCGCAACCCAGCGCATTGATGCGCTTGGCGAAATCCTTGGTCGCGATGGGGGAGATGGAGCTCATGTCGACCACGATCTTGCCCGCCGTCAGGCCGGCGGCGACGCCGTCCTCGCCGAACAGCACCGCTTCCACATGCGGCGTATCCGGCACCATCACGATGACGATGTCGGCGCGCTTGGCCACTTCCGCACCGGAAGTGCAGACCGTGGCACCGCCTTCTATCAGAGTGTAGGGCGGGTTTTTCTGGTCGTGCAGGTACAGCTTGTGGCCGCCGCGCTGCAAGTTTTCCGCCATCGGCGCGCCCATGATGCCGAGTCCTATGAATCCTATTTTTGCCATGATGTACTCCCTAAACGTTTATTTGTAGGGTGGGCACCAGTGCCCACGCCGTGATGGATAATGTGTGTCGCCGGTTGGAATCCGCGTGGGCACGTTGTGCCCACCCTACGGTTTACAGACCGTGCTCCGCGCGCCAGCCCAGTCCTTCGACGGTGCCGTTTTGCGGCTTGTATTCGCAGCCTATCCAGCCTTCGTATTTCAGTTCTTCCAGCAGCCGGAACAGATAGCGGTAATTGATCTCGCCGGTGCCCGGTTCAAAACGGCCGGGATTGTCCGCCAGCTGTATATGCTTGATCAGCGGCAGGTTGGCCCGGATCGTGTTGGCCAGCTCGCCTTCCATGCGCTGCATGTGGTAGATGTCGTACTGCACAAACAGGTTGTCGGAGCCGGTGGCATCGATCAAGTCAAGCGCCTGCCTGGTGTGCGACAAAAAGAAGCCGGGAATGTCATAGGTATTGATCGGCTCCATCAGCAGCCGTATGCCGGCGGCTTTCAATTGGTCGGCGGCGAACTTCAGGTTGTCCACCAGGGTTTGCTGGGCCAGTTCGCGGCTGACGTCTTTCGGCTGTATGCCGACCAGGCAATTCAATTGCTTGATGCCCAGCACTTTGGCATATTTCAGCGCTTCGCCGACGCCGTCCTGGAATTCGCCCACGCGGTCCGGATGGCAGGCAATGCCGCGTTCGCCGGCTTCCCACTTGCCGGCCGGCAGGTTGTGCAGCACCAGATCCAGCTGGTACAGGTTCAGCTTGTCGGCGATCTGGTCGGCATGGAATGCGTAAGGGAACAGGAACTCCACGCCGCGGAAGCCGGCGCGGGCGGCGGCCTCAAAGCGTTCCAGGAAAGCCAGCTCGTTGAACAGCATCGTCAGGTTGGCAGCCAGTTTGGTCATGTTGTTTTCCTTTCGCTACGTATTGATAATCAATCCAGCAAGGCGATGGCGGTCGGCGCGTCTTGTTTGCCTTCTGCCAGCGGCTCGAACTCGTTGATCGCATTGATCTCGGTGCCCATCGAGATATTGGTCACGCGTTCCAGGATGATCTCCACCACGACCGGCACCTTGTATTGCTGCATCCACTCGCGGGCTTGCTGGATGGCCGGCAGGATGTCTTCGTGTTTCAGCACGCGGATCGCCTTGCAGCCCAGGCCTTCGACCACGGTGATGTGGTCTACCCCATAGCCGTTCAGTTCCGGCGCATTGATGTTTTCAAACGCCAGCTGCACGCAATAGTCCATCTCGAAACCGCGCTGCGACTGGCGGATCAGTCCCAGGTAAGAGTTGTTCACGACGATCTGCAGGTACGGCAGCTTGAACTGCGCGCCGACCGCCAGCTCTTCTATCATGAACTGGAAGTCGTAGTCGCCCGAGATCGCCACCACTTCACGCGACGGATCGGCCGCCACCACGCCCAGCGCCGCCGGAATCGTCCAGCCCAACGGGCCGGCCTGGCCGCAATTGATCCAGTTGCGCGGGCCGTACACGTGCAGGAATTGCGCGGCGGCGATCTGCGACAGGCCGATGGTGCTGACGTAGCGGGTTTCGCGGCCGAAGGCCTTGTTCATTTCTTCGTACACGCGCTGCGGCTTGACCGGCACGTCGTCGAAGTGGGTACGGCGCAGCATCGTGCGTTTGCGTTCCTGGCAGTCTGCCGCCCAGGTCGATCTGTCCTTCAGCTTGCCGGCGGCCTTCCATTCCCTGGCGACCTCGACGAATAATTTCAATGCGGCGGCGGCGTCCGACACGATGCCGTAGTCGGGGCCGAACACACGGCCGATCTGGGTCGGCTCGATATCCACGTGGACGAACTTCCTGTCCTTGGTGAACACTTCCACCGAGCCGGTATGCCGGTTGGCCCAGCGGTTGCCTATGCCCAGCGCAAAGTCGGAGGCCAGCATCGTCGCATTGCCATAGCGGTGACTGGTCTGCAGGCCGACCATGCCGGCCATCAGCTTGTGGTCATCGGGGATCGTGCCCCAGCCCATCAGCGTAGGGATGACAGGCACGCCGGTGATTTCGGCAAATTCCACCAGCAAGTCGGACGCATTGGCATTGATGATGCCGCCGCCGGCGGTGATCAGCGGGCGTTCGGCGTCGTTCAGCAGGCTCATCGCCTTTTCAATCTGGGCGCGGGTGGCCTGCGGCTTGTACACCGGCAACGGTTCGTAGGTATCCGGATCGAACTCGATCTCGCCCATCTGCACGTCAAACGGCAGGTCGATCAGCACCGGGCCGGGACGGCCGGAGCGCATCAGGTGGAAGGCTTGTTGGAACACGCGCGGCACCAGCGCCGGCTCACGCACGGTGACGGCCCACTTGGTGACCGGCTTGGCGATGGATTCGATGTCCACCGCCTGGAAATCTTCCTTGTACAGGCGGGGGCGCGGCGCCTGGCCGGTAATGCACAAAATAGGGATGGAGTCGGCCTGGGCCGAATACAGGCCGGTGATCATGTCGGTGCCGGCCGGGCCGGACGTACCGATGCAGACGCCGATGTTGCCGGCCGCCGCGCGGGTGTAGCCTTCCGCCATATGCGAAGCGCCTTCCACATGCCGCGCCAGGATGTGCTGGACGCTGCCGCGCTTGCGCATGGCCGAATAAAAGGGGTTGATCGCCGCGCCCGGCACGCCGAACGCCTGATGCACGCCTTCTTTTTCCAATACGTAGACGGCTGCTTCAGCCGCGGTCATTTTTGCCATGATGGATCTCCTGAAAATAATTGCGTTATCGTTGGATTAGATCGTAATGGCAAACTTATTGTTTGATAAGAGGATAAAAAATCGTATTATTCGATACTTGGAGTATGGAATGAAGAGTTAAAAGGTTGCATTATGGACAAGCTGAAACAGATAGAAGCCTTCGTGGACGTGATAGAGCAGGGCAGCCTGACCCGTGCCGCGCTGGGGCAGAACATCACGCCGGTGATGTTGGGGCGCAGGATAGATGCGCTGGAGAAACGCCTGGGCGTCAAGCTGATGCACCGGACCACCCGTCACCTGCGCCTGACCGAGGAGGGCACGGTGTTCCTGGACCATTGCAAGAAATTGCTGCAAGAGCTGGACAGCGCCGAGAAGATCATTTCCGAAGGCAGGCACAAGGCCACCGGCCACCTGGTGGTGTCGGCGCCGGCCGCGTATGGCCGCAAGCACGTGGCGCCGCATGCGCCGGCCTTCCTGGCCGAGCATCCGGACGTGCGCATCTCGTTCAACCTGACCGACCGCGTGGTGGACCTGGTCAGGGAGGGCTATGACTTCGGCATCCGTATCGGCGGCGCGATCGACCCCAGCTTTGTCGCGATCAAGCTGGCCACCAACCGGCGTGTAGTGTGCGCGACGCCGGACTACCTGCGCCGCAACGGCGTGCCGGCCACGTTGGAAGACCTGGAAAAACACAACTGCCTGGCCTTCAACCTGCAGGGCGGCCAGCAGCGCGGCTGGTACTTCCAGCAAAACGGCAAGCCGGTCACGCTCAGGGCCAACGGCAACCTGGACTGCAATGACGGCGAACTGCTGCACCGCTGGGCCTGCGAAGGCCTGGGCCTGGCCTGGCGCTCCACCTGGGAGATACAGGCGCAACTAGCGTCCGGCGAACTGGTCACGGTGCTGGATGAATACGCGCTGCCGGACTACAACATCATGGCGGTGTATCCGCAGCAGCGCAACCTGCCGGCCAAGGTGCGGTTTTTCATCGAGAAGCTGAAGGCCATCTATGCGCAGCCGGGGTATTGGATGCAGGGATAGCGTTCGGATCGAAGCAACTGCACAAAGAAAAAGCGTGATCCACGAAAGGCACGAAAGAGCAGCAAAACTTTCGGGTATTTCGTGCTTTTCGTGGACAAGTGCAGTGATGCTTAATGAGGTAAGCCGGATTTTTGCAAGTTGCGGTTGAGCCGAAGGCGAAACCCAGCATTTCGATAGTCAGACGTATCAGCAAAGACGCATTTGGCAATACCATTGTGGATGACCAAGTCATGCGGATATGCTTGCGGGTAAACGGTGCAATAGATAAAGCCCATTGCACCCTACGGATCTGATGTTAAAGATTATCCGTTTCGGCAATCGGCTCCCCACGCTGCCCGACAGCGATCACTAATGCAGGCAAGATCGTCAGCGCACCGCCAGCGCATATTGCTGGGCATCGGTTTTTGCCACGTTATACACGCCAAAATCGCAGCTATAGATGGTCCATGCCTGCGTCGGATCGGCGGCATCGGTGGTGGAGGTCCAATAGAAGACGAATACCTTGAAATTATTGAAAATAACGGGGTTGGTGACAGTAATGCCGTCAGGCCCGGGGATTCCATTGAAATAATTCGCCTGCGGGAACGTCGGCGCGCGGTCGGACAAGCTCAGCATCTCGCTCCGGTTCGGCATTCTCCATTGCCCCGCGGTGGAACCGTCGGTCAAGCCGCACTGGCCGCTGGCAAGGCTGTTGATGGACTGCAGGGCGTTCGACCATGACTGCTTGATGCAATCGGCCTTTTTCAGCCAGGTCAAGCCGGTGACCGTGTCGGCCAGGGTGCCGTCGCCGTTATCGATGAAGCGCGGCGAGGGAAAACGCGCGCCGATTTGCAGGCTGGCGTCGTCGCCGGCGCCGAAGGATTGTCCAGATCCTCCGCCCTGGCCCGCAAACGCGCCGGTGGCCAGCAGCTGAATGCTGCCCGCTGCGCCGGATTTCACCGCCCACAAGGAATTGGCCGAGGTCACCTTCACATTGTTGAAACTGCCGTCGCGCGCATCGACCCCGTTTATCCATCTGCCGTCGCTAAAACGGATCGCCATGGCATTGCCCGGTCCTGCAGTATAGGTGGTCGACGACCAGTAGGCATTGCCTAGATTGATATTCGTGAAAGGGCTGCCGACGGAAACCGAGGGGTTGACTTGTGACACATCCACCAGGCTCTCCAGCTCATTGACGTTGGGCATGCGCCACTGTCCGGCGAGCGAGCCATCTGTCAATCCGCAAGCGCCGCTGGCCAGCTGATTGGCGGCGGTCAGCGCCGTTGACCAGGTCGTTGGGCTAAAGCATCCTGCATTTTTCAGCCAGATCAAGCCGGTCAGGCGGTCGGTAACGGTGCCGTCCGTATTGTCCGCGAAGCGCGTGCCGGGCCAGGATACGCCTTTTTGCAGGGCGTAGTCGTCGCCGCTCGCATAGCTGGTCGTTTGGCCGGTGCGCGGCAGACTTGCCATCCTGTCCCCCGGGCGTGACGCAGTGAAATTGGCGCTCGTTACATTGTGGGTCGGCATCGATAGAAACCGTATGACGGTCCTGTAGTAACCATTGAAGTCGCCCCTGCCCACGGAGCCGGCAGCGTCGCCGCTGGAGGGATAAAATCCGAAGCCGGGTTTTCCGGCATAAATCGAGTAATCCGAGAAATTGCCGGTGTTCAGTCCGGGCACCGAGTAGGCGCCGTTCGTGCCGGTGGTGGTCGTTACCGCGGTGTTATTGTTATTGGAATAGACGGTGATCGTCACTCCAGGGAGCGGCGCTCCGGTTTTGTCGGCCACGATACCGGATACCGTGCTCGTCACCGGGGGCATGCCGGGATTCGTGTTGCCCGCAACGCCGCCACTGCCGCCGCCGCAGGCGCTGAGCAGGCCAAGCGCCGTCAGCGAGAGTATACATTTGGTCTTGTTCATTGTGCAGCTCCCGTGGATTCGCTCGGCTCTTCCAGGCAGTATAACATTTAATTTCCACGTGGAAATATTCTGCGGCGCCTGCTGACGGCCCCAGCTTCATGGGCCAGTCGCGACTGCCGCGTGCACGGCAGCAGAATATTGAGTAGCATAGCTAAGCTCAAAAATTAAGGCGAATACATGGAAAACATGACGATCAAGAACGCAGGCTATGACTTCAGCGCAGTGCACGGCGCACTGCAATCCTATGTGGACCGGGAGATCCTGGCCGGCGTTTCGTCTGCGGTGCTGGTGGGGCGCGAGCTGGTCGACGTGCATACCGCGGGCTGGGCCGACAAGGAAAACCATGTTCCGCTGCGTACCGACCACCTGTTCCGGGTTTTTTCCAACAGCAAGCTGGTGACTTCCTGCGCGGTGCTGCTGCTGATGGAAGAGGGCAGGCTGAAGCTGGATGACGCGATCGAGGCCTATATCCCGCAACTGGGCCGGCGCCGCGTGCTGAAGCCGGGCGCGCGCAGCATAGACGATAGCGAACCGGCGGCCTCGCCGATCACGATACGCCACCTGCTGAGCCATAGTTCCGGCCTCGGCTACGGCTTTCTGAATCCCGGCAGCGTGATGGACAATGCCTACAATGAGCGCAAGGTGATGAATGCGGTGCAGACGCTGGCAGAGATGATTGACGTGCTGGCCGATCTGCCGCTGGGTTTCCATCCGGGCACGCGCTGGGAATATTCGGTCGCCACCGATGTGCTGGGCCGGCTGGTCGAAGTGATCAGCGGCCAGCGTTTCGACCACTTCCTGCAACAGCGCATTTTTACTCCGCTAGGCATGGTCGATACCGGCTTTGTTGTGTCGGCAGACAAGCTGGACCGCTTCACTGCCTATTATGCGGGCACCGACCCGTTCGATGCGTTGAAGCCGGGGCTGAAACGGCTGGAGAATGCACCTTTTCCCGGCGCTTTCGTGACGCCGGTGCCGCGCCTGTCCGGCGGCGGCGGCCTGGTCTCCAGCCTGCCGGACATGGTGGCGCTGATCCGCAGCCTGCTGCCCGGCGGCCCCACCCTGCTGAAGCACGATACGATAGCGCAGATGATGAGCAACCAGTTGCCTGCCGGCCTCAGCATAGGCTTTCCGGGCATAGGGCCGGTGCCGGGCAAGGCTTACGGCCTGGCGGGAGCGGTGACCTTGCAACCGTCTTCGCTGGACCCGGCGGCCTCCGCCGGAGAGTTCGAATGGGGCGGCATCGCCGGCACCCACTGGTGGATCTCGCCCAGGCACAACCTGGCCGGCCTGCTGATGACGCAGCGCCAGATGGCTTTTTGGCACCCGTTTTCCTTTGAGTTCAAACGCGGCGTGTACCAGGCAGTTTTGTAGGCATCAAATAGCAGGTTTTGCAGGGGCTTGCATAAAGCTGCGTAGCGGCGCTAATGCCGTTCAGTTAGCAAGCAAATCTCCGAAATTTGTCGTTCCCGCGCAGGCGGGAACCTAGCGTCGTTTGACGAAAGTCACTGGATTCCCGCCTACGCGGGAACGACAAGGTATCTCTATTTTTCCTAACATTAGCGCCGCTGCGGATGGCCGCGTTTCCATCTGTTCTTAACACTTTCTGCACTATCAAGCCTATCCGCCCGCCGGCATCGCAATAGATACGGTGGGTCTTCGGTGCCTGTCCCTGGCGATCCTCGCGATTAGCCAGCGTCGACACGCCCGTGGCGCCGAGGCCGCCTGCCAATTGCCCCCATTTCTTCCAGTCAAAGCTGTTCGCAAAACGCGATCAGGCTCCGGATCGCCGACGCATCTTGCAAGCTAGGCATTTTTATTCTTTCTTTTGTGTTTTTTTACGCAATGTTTACATCTTGTTTACACCCCGCCTGCGAGTCTTTACAAAATTTTTATGTCCCAGTGGCTATTCTTCAGTTGTAAAAAACGAGGGGGTAATCATGGATTATTTGATGGACATTTTATATGTAGGCGGGGTGGTGGTGTTCTTCCTGCTGATCTGGGCGCTGGCGCAAGGCTGCGACAAACTGGGAGGCGGGGCATGAACACGTTCTATGTGCTGGGCGCAGTCGTGTCTGCGGCCTTGTTTGTGTATCTGGTGATCGCTTTATTGAAAGCGGAGGAGCTGTAATGACTACGCAAGCAATAGTTTTATTGATAGTTTTCCTGTTGGCGCTGCTGGCCCTGTCTTATCCATTGGGTGTGTACATCGCCCGTATCGCAGACGACCAGGCCAAGGTGCCAGGCATGGGCTGGCTTGCCTGGCTGGAAAAGGGCTTGTACCGCATTGCCGGTGTCAAGGCTGACGAGGGCATGGGCTGGAAGCATTATGCGTTGGCCCTGATCGTTTTCAATACCCTCGGTGCGCTGGCGGTATACCTGGTGCAACGCTTGCAATTATGGCTGCCGTTGAATCCGCAGGCTTTCGGCAATGTCAGCCCGGATTCGTCTTTCAATACGGCGGTTGCCTTTGTCACCAATACCAACTGGCAAGGCTACGGCGGTGAATCGACGATGAGCTACCTGACCCAGATGCTGGTGCTGGCCGGGCAGAATTTCTTTTCCGCCGCCACCGGTATCGCGGTCGTGTTCGCGCTGATCCGCGGCTTTTCGCGCCACTCGGCCAAATCCATAGGCAATTTCTGGACCGACGTCACCCGTACTACCTTATACCTGCTGCTGCCGCTGTCGGTCATCTTTGCGACTTTCATGATCGGCCAGGGCGTGATCCAGAATTTCTCCGGTTACAAGGACGTGCAACTGATGGATCCGATCACCTATAGCCAGCCCAAGCTCGGTGCAGACGGCCAGCCTTTGAAGGATGCCAAGGGCGCGCCGGTAATGGAAACCCTGACGGCCAAGACCCAGACCCTGCCTATGGGCCCGGTCGCCTCGCAGGAAGCGATCAAGATGCTGGGCACCAACGGCGGCGGCTTCTTCAATGCAAACTCGGCCCATCCGTATGAGAACCCGAATGCGCTGGTGAATTTCTTCCAGATGATTTCCATTTTCCTGATACCGGCCGGCCTGTGCTTCGCATTCGGCCGCATGGTCGGCGATATCCGGCAGGGTTGGGCGGTGCTGGCGGCGATGACGGTGATGTTTGTCGGCATGACGCTGGTGGTGATGTACTCCGAGCAGCAGGCGCATCCGCTGCTGGCCTCGCTGAACGTGGACCAGGCCGGCAGCATCCTGCAATCCGGCGGCAATATGGAAGGCAAGGAAACCCGTTTCGGCATCAGCGCTTCCTCGCTGTTTGCCGCCGTCACCACCGCGGCATCCTGCGGCGCGGTCAATGCGATGCATGATTCGCTGATGCCGATCGGCGGCATGGTGCCCCTGGTGTTGATGCAGTTCGGCGAAGTCGTGTTCGGCGGCGTCGGCTCGGGCCTGTACGGCATGCTGATCTTCGCGATCCTGGCGGTATTTGTCGCCGGCCTGATGATAGGCCGCACTCCCGAGTACCTCGGCAAGAAGATACAGTCGTTTGAAATGAAAATGACCTCGATCACGATCCTTGTAACACCCGCCCTGGTATTGGCCGGCGCGGCGATCGCCGTGATGTCGGACGCCGGCAAGGCCGGGATACTGAACCCCGGCGCGCACGGTTTTTCGGAAATCCTGTATGCGTTCACGTCGGCGGCGAACAACAACGGCAGCGCGTTCGCC
>Ga0210384_10007404_pt1 | contig 11578 bp, 9 predicted proteins | sample IncBWH2MmetaG_FD_160574 | JGI IMG/M metagenome (GOLD analysis project Ga0210384, IMG submission 160574) | Forest soil microbial communities from Barre Woods Harvard Forest LTER site, Petersham, Massachusetts, United States - Inc-BW-H-2-M | ecosystem: Environmental > Terrestrial > Soil >...
TGTGTGGCGCATACAAGAAAGACATCGATGACCTGCGCGAGTCGCCCTCGTTGACGATCATCGAACTCCTGCAGAAGGAAGGGGTCGAAGTCAGCTATCACGACCCATACTTCCCGACCATCGGCAAAGGCCGAAAGTATGACCTGCAGATGAAGTGTGCATCCCTCGATAACCTTGGCCAATACGATTGTGTTCTGATCGTGACCGATCATTCGGATTACGACTACCGCAAAATTGTGAAGGAGGCGAAATTGGTGGTGGACTCGCGCAACGCCACGAAGGGGATCGGGGACCCCAAAATTGTTCGCTGCTAGTAACTCTTTATGAAACCGGGGGGACGTCCTCCGTATAAACGGGTTAACCCATGGTGGGCCTTCGTGCCTACCCAGAAGATGTAAATATTTGCCCCTTTGGCGCTAGACGGACTCGTGGCCGCCTCGGTAGGATGTAAATACTTAGTGGCGAAGTGGTTAGTCGTTACTACCACAACCAGAAATGGCCTTCGGGTTGCAATAAAAAGGCGTCTGACGCAGTACTAAAACTGGTTCGATCCGTCCCGGGTTCACGTAAACCGGATCGACCGCCCAACAAGCAGGAGATCTTGACGAGGCAGCAATGCTTTGCCGCCCGTCATCTGAGTGCCTATGGCTTCCGACCCTCAACACACTCCATTTTCTCTTCTGCCCGATTCCAGGCCGCCGTGGAAGGAATTTGTTTTCAGCATGGTGACTCAGGGCGGAGCCATCGCGCTGTTGCTCTGGATCGGTATTTTTCGTCCGCAGATTTTGACGCCTCCAGCCCGCGACTATCACGCCATTGCGTTGGTGGACACGCCGCCTCCGGTCAACCACGAACCGGCACCGATTCGTGAGTTCAACGTACCCGAGCCTGTGGCGCATCTGGACACGCCGATTCCGGAGAACCTGCGCCTGCCAACTCCGACTCCAAAACCGCGGGTCAATCCGGAAGTTGCCGAAGCACCCAAGGTCGAGGTTCCTGCGAGCAAGCCCGATATTCCGCAGAGTGCTCCAGCGATTCCGCGGCGTTTGGTTCAAACCAACGTCTTCTCCACTGGAAGTTCAGCCACGCCGACGATCGCGGCCGCTCCGCAGAAGGTTCAGACGGGAGGCTTTGGCGATCCCAACGGCGTGCCCGCCAAGGAGAACTCGAACGGCAAGCCCGCAACGATTGCCGCGCTCGGATCGTTTGATCTGCCGGCGGGTCCCGGTTACGGCAACGGCACGGGCGGCGCAAAAGGTGTGCGCGGCGTAGTCGCGAGTACCGGTTTCGGAAACGGAGTCGCTACCGGCGACGGCAGCGGTCGCGTGAATGCATCCCGCGGGAACGGTGTGGTGCGTCAGGCGGGATTCGGCGATGCCGATGCCGCAGCGGCTCCGCAAGCGAAACCCAAAACCCAGGAAGTTGCGCCGCGGATTACCCCTGCTGAGATTTTGTCTAAACCAACGCCGGCATATACCGACGAAGCGCGGCGCCTCCATGTTGAGGGTGAGGTTTTACTCGAAGTTGTGCTTGAGGCTTCGGGCAAACTCAAGGTCGTGCGGGTGGTGCGCGGACTCGGTCACGGACTTGACGAGTCGGCGATCCGCGCAGCGGAACAAATCAATTTCAAGCCGGCTTTGCGGGATGGCCAGCCCGCAGATTCGACGGCGGTGTTGCACATAATTTTCCAGTTGGCCTGAAGCAACTGGCTTCGTAAAAGGGGTCTATGCGTAGTCTCAGGTTTCTTTCCCTATCGTTGGTTGCAACGCTCGCGCTAGCTGCGGTCGCCAGTTGCCAAAATTCAGCTCCTGCGTCACCGGATTCGGATAGCTCCACACCAGCAACGCTGGTGCAATTGCCTTCGTCCAATCCTCCAGCTACTCCTGGGTCCTTTGATCAGGTCATCGATCGCATCGTGGAACGGGAGCACTACTTTGTTGCGCAGATGAAACACGCGCATCCTCTGGTCGAGACCTATATCCAGAACATGAAGAGCGACAAGGAGATGGGGGCAACGCCAGTTAGCGATCATTACTTCCTGGGAAGAATTGACCTGAGTGAAGGTGCCGACGACAGGTTGTTCCTCGGCCAGCCCGGTTTCGGAAGGAAGATGCTGGATAGCATCACAAGCCTCTACTCGCTGCACTTCGTTCCGCTGGGTTTCGCTCGCATGGTGCTTCTGGACGATGACTTCCAGAAGAGGTTCTACAAGCTGACCTTCGTGCGCCGCGAGTTCCTCGGCGAACTGCGCTGCCTCGTGATCGACGTTCAACCCCGGGAGGACGTGAAACGGGCCGGGTTCCTGGGCCGAATTTGGGTCGAAGATCAAGACTACAACATCGTCCGCTACAACGGGACCTACTCTCCGCAGCCCCGCAACGGTTACTACTTGCACTTCGACGCTTGGAGATTGAACATGCGTCCGGGAGTGTGGCTGCCGGCGTACATCTACAGCGAAGAATCGGACCTGAAGTATCGGATGTCGCAGAATCTGCATTTCAAGTCGCAAACCAGGCTGTGGGGCTACGACCTGAAGAATCTGGGCCGCACCGAAGAGTTCTCCTCCATCCAAGTAGATTCATCGCAGGCGATCAAAGACACGAGCGAGGTAGCACAAGACGCCACACCGGTCGAAGCCGAACGTATGTGGCAGCGTCAGGCGGAAGATAACACGATCGAGAGACTGCAGAAGATCGGGCTGCTCGCCCCGAGCGGCGACGTCGACAAGGTGCTAACGACGGTCGTCAACAACCTGATCGTCACGAACAATCTCGATATTGAGCCAGAGATCCGGGCGCGCGTTCTGCTGACCTCTCCCCTGGAGTCCTTTACGATTGGCCACACGATCGTGGTCAGCAAGGGGCTTCTCGACGTGCTTCCAGACGAGGCGTCGCTTGCCATGGTGCTGGCCCGCGAACTAGGTCACATCGCGCTTGGTCATCAGTTGGATACCAAGTTCGCCTTCAACGATCGCATGTTCTTCGCGGACGAAGATACATTTTCAACCTTCAGCTTTAGGCGAACTGCGAAGGAGGAAGAGGAGGCGGACCAGAAGGCCGTCGAACTCCTCACCAATTCCCCGTACAAAGACAAACTCAGCAATGCCGGTCTGTTCCTGAAGGCGCTGGATGCACGGGCTCCGCAACTCAAAAATCTAATCCGCGCACGGCTGGGCGACGGCCTCATTTCCGGTAAAACGCTTCGCATGTCTGCTCTGTTAAACGGAGCGCCTCAATTGGACGAGCGCAAGAAAGATCAGATTGCCGCTCTTCCCTTGGGGGGCCGAATTAAGGTGGATCCCTGGAGCAACGAAACGGGGATGGCGAAAACCAAACCGGTGGCTTTGCTGTCTGCGCGGGAGAAGATGCCGTTTGAGGTTACTCCGTTCTTCCCCTATCTCACGAGACTGTCGACGTCGAACGCCGAACGCGTAGCGTCGACGGCGCCCACCGCACAGACGCCGGCCGCGAAATAGGCAGCCTCAGGAAGAAATTGGCTGGAGGATACGAGAGGCGAACGGGATCATTGCAATAGCTGTAAAGTCGCGGTCGAGGGTAACCGATTGGCGGATACAGCGCGTCGCATATTTTAGTACAGCCGAGTGAAACCGAACGTTGCGCTTTACTGAATCGCGCTTCCCACCTGTGAGAACACGGTGTTGGCGTTCGATCCGATCAGCCGGATCGTGCCTACGACAATGACCAGAATCACCGCGAGCATCACCGCGTACTCTGCGATGTCCTGACCGGAGTCATCCGACCACAACTGATGCAAGAACTTAATCACGGGCTCCTCCCAAAAACGGGCGACAGCAAAATGACACAGGGACAAAAGTCTTCTTTTCAAACTGCAAACTTTTGCCTAGATGTCTCTTACCCATGGTAGTTTTTCAGGAATAGCCCGCCAATAGCACCTAAGTGACCTGACATGGCACGAAAGTGCCATATTTTCCCGTAAGTTATTCTAGGCAATACTCTTAAGCGGCAATGCCTGGTTCACGGCGAAAAGGGCCAGTTCCAAGCGCGTGGATACGCCAAGCTTGTCGAAGATGTTGCTTAGGTGGTGTTTCACAGTGTCTTCGCTGATCTTGAAGTGTTCCGCGATCTCCTTGTTGGAGAAGCCCGCGACTACTGCGGATACGATTTCCAATTCGCGAGGAGTAAGCCCAAACTTCTTCTGTCGCGATTCCTCTCCCGAGGACTGAACCAGAGTCCGCAGGTATTGCACCAGGTTGGAAACGCTCTCACGCCCGACCCAGTATTCACCGGTCATGACGGTGTGAATGCTCTTTAGCAGAAGTTGCGTGGCGGAGTCCTTGAGAACTACTCCGCGCGCTCCCAATTGCAGCGCTTCGACGATCTGATGCTTTTCGGCGGCAGCGGTGAGGAGAATGACGCGAACGCCGTTTGACCCTTGTCCTACGCTCAAATCGCGCAAGGCTTCAAGCCCCGGTTGGCGGGGCATTGCCAAATCGAGCAGCAGGATATCGGGCTTCAACTGGCGAGCCAACTTTACCGCGTCAGCTCCGTCGGAAGCCTCACCAACGACTTTGAGGCCGGGTTCGGCTTCAAGCAGCCGTCGTAAGCCATCCCGGAAAATCGGATGGTCGTCGGCGATTACGATGCGGATGGGCTGCGTTCGTTTATCCATATGCGGCTTCCCGGTGTTTCGGCACGCTGATTTCGAGACGTGATCCTTGTCCCGGGTTAGATTCTATCGTGAGTTCGCCTTCAATTAAACGCACGCGTTCCCGGATCACCATCGGTCCCTTGCCGATCTTCTCCAGATCCGCCTGCGACAGCCTCCCCGAAAAGGGGAAACCTTTGCCATTGTCTTCGATGATCAATTGCGTGCGCTCTTTATTGTCACTCAATCGTACCAGCACCTGTTGGGCGGCGCTGTGTTTGCGGACGTTCACCAGCGCTTCCTGAACGATACGGGCCAGTTCGCGGCACACCCGCTGCGGTATCTCGACTTTGTCGACCTCCGATACGAGGCGGGCGGTGATCCCCGTCTCCCGCTGAAAACGCTCAACCGTATCTTCAAGAAACCGGAGAAACGTGGACGAATCGACGTCGAGCGACTTCATCTGCTGCATCAGTTCCCGCAGCTTCAAGACTTCTTCGCGCAACAGTCCCTGTATGCGCCCCAGATCGGAGGTGAGTGGGCTGGATTGCGCTGCCCCTTGGCGGCGCAGAACATCGACCTGCATCTCCATTGCGATTAAAGACTGCACCGCGCCGTCGTGCAATTCTCTTGCGACGCGGGCACGCTCCACCGCACCCGCACGCTGCCGGAGCCTGCGGAGAAGGTACACGTTGTAGACCGCGGGCCCGACCTGCCGCACCAGCTCCTGGAGAAAGCGGAGCTCTTCTTCGCGTTCGCCGCCAAACTGGGGATCGAGGAGAAAGATGCGTCCCCACCATTCCTGCCCGAACAGAAACGAGACCGCTGCCAGGGCGCGGAAAGAGTATAGGTTCGAAAACGCCGTCAGGGGCAAGTTCGATGAACGCAATCGTACACCGTCGCGATCCAGCGAGATCACCTGGTAAGTATCGCCGTGTGGGACCGCGAGAGAGGCGTCGGCATCGGACTCGAAGAGGTAAGTCTCCCGGTCGGTGGGCTGTGACTCGAGCCATCGCATCCGCTCCGCGCCTGAGCCTGTTTCACGCACTTCGCCCACAAAGACACGGTACTTGTTCGTTTCCTGCGACGCGATGAGGGCACGAGACGCACCGTACATACTCAGCAACTCGCTGAGGATTTCCTGCAAGGTTCCGGTCAGGCCCGCCTCGACACGAGCTCGTCCAAGAATGAGGGCGGTGACCGCACGCTCCGATCGCAGTCGCTTCTGCTGCTCGGCCAGATATCCGAGGAGGAGTCCCATGACCAAAAGATAGGCAGACAACATGAACAAACGCTTGGGCTCGAACTGAGATATGTTGACCTCCAGTGCAGGCAGGTGATGACGGGCGAGAAAACGGTCGACCCCGGCGGCTGCTCCGTGCCCGACCGCGAAACTCTCCACCCAGAGAAGCGCGACGGTTGCGATTGCTGTCCCGAACGTCTCCCGCAATCCCCAGCGATACGCCGAAGCGCCAAGCACGAATACGAAGACCAGAAAAAACGGGCCGCCGCCCTGCCCGGTCGCAAACAGAGTCACCAGGACCGGCCATGTAATGTCGGCCGCGTGAACCAGCAAGCGGAACGACGGTGTTGATTCCTTCCGGAATCGGACCAGCAGCATCACCGAGACGCCGTGGACGATATACAGCCCAAGAATCCAACGGGCCCACCAGGAGTACCCCAGCTCGGACGGGTCCATCCATATCGCGACCAAGGCGGAAATCGCCAGAAAGACGCGGGCAGAAGCCAGCCAGCGTTCGATCCGCCGGACTTCGCCGGGGGTAGCCGGCACGCGCAATCGAGAAAACAACCGAAAACCGGTCGATTGGAAGGGAAAAGCCGTCACAATGTTCCAGTGAGATTGAGGTAAGTGAGACGGATACTATTGATTTCATAGCGAGATAGCAAGTCAAAGTTGGGTTGGACGGTCTTTCGGACTTGTTCCCACCCGAGCGACCGAGCATGCCGACAAGGGTTACGGAAGTAACCTCTAAAGCACGCCGCTCGCGTCTAGAATTGGGCGCAGGGAGACTTGTGTCAGAGCGCTCCAAGCTTTGGATTCTAGCTGCGGGCTGCCTGGTGTTTGCCCAGACGTGTGCCTCGGTGTTGATCGCGCCCGGGTTCGCGCTCACCGTTTTCAGCGACGTTACGCAGTGCATTTTGCTGCTCTCAGGACTGGCCGCTCTTGTCCCAAACATTGCTCAAAATCAGGGACGAACGCGACTCTTCTGGGGGTTGATGACGATCGGCGTCGCGTTCTGGCTTACCTATCAGTTGATGTGGAGTTACATCGAGGTCGTTCTGCGCCAGGAGGTGCCCGACCCGTTTGTCGGCGATATCGTGATCTTCCTGCACTTCGTGCCCATGATGGCGGCGCTGGCACTGCAACCTCAGAACCAACAGAACGATCACGAAGCCAAACTGGGCAGACTCGACTTTATTCTGCTGCTCACCTGGTGGGTATATCTGTATGTCTTTGGCGTCATCCCTTGGCAGTACGCGCAAATCAACGAACTGGCCTACGGCCGCAGTCTGAATGCCTTATACCTTACGGAAAAACTGGTCTTCTTGGCCGGGTTGATCGTAGTTTGGTTTCGTAGCGGAAAGGGCTGGAAGATCATTTATGCGCACTGGTTTGGCGCAAGTCTGGTGTACGCACTGAGTTCGTACTTTGCCAATTGGGCGATTCAGCGGAATGTGTATTACACGGGTAGTCTTTACGATCTGCCCGTCGCTGCCTCGATGGGCTGGATCAGTGTAGTGGGAGTAATCTCGCAAGACTTGCGACCAGCGCAAGGGGTTACGGACCGTCCGCTACGGCGAAGTGGTGTGTGGGTCGCGCGACTCGGGATGCTCGTCATTCTTTCGCTGCCATGCCTGGCGGCGTGGTCTGTTTTTGATCACAACGCCTCGCCACAAGTACGAAATCTCCGCCTGGTTAGCACCCTGGCCACGATGATGGTGATGGGCGGAATCGTCTTTTTGCGACAGCATCTGTTGGATCGCGAACTGCTTCGCTTGTTGCACGCGTCTCAGGATTCTTTCGAAGACTTGAGGCACCTGCAGGCACGCCTGGTTCAATCGGAAAAACTCGCCTCTTTGGGACAACTGGTGGGCGGCGCCGCGCACGAACTGAACAATCCGCTCGCCGCGATGCTGGGATATTCAGAACGGCTTGCCGAGTCAGGAACCACGGCTGAGCAACGCACTCTGGCCGCAAAAATTACCCAGCAGGTGAAGCGCACGCGCGGATTGATTTCGAGCCTCTTGAGTTTCGCAAAACAGATCCCCGGCGAGAAGATGCTCGTCGACATAAATACTGTGGCACAAACCGCTGTGAAGCTCTGCCAGCCACAATTCAGCACGCACAAGATTGAAGTACAGATGAACCTGGCCGTGGATGTTCCTCAGGTATGGGCAGACCCAAATCAGCTTCTTCAGGTTTGTCTGCATATTGGCAGCAATGCGTTGAATGCACTCGAGGAAGTAGGGGGCGGCATTTTCGCGTTGAAGAGCTATCCGCGAGCTGAGAAAGTCGTTCTGGAATTTTCCGATAACGGCCCGGGTGTGCGGGAACCCGAACGAGTCTTCGATCCCTTCTACACCACGCGGCCCGTGGGCAAGGGAGCCGGCTTGGGTCTTAGTGCCTGTTATGGCATCATTCAGGAGCACCAAGGGCAGATTCATTGCTCGAATCGCGTGGAAGGCGGAACTACGATTCGGATCGAACTTCCGCAAGCGAAAACCAACGCGGAACCGCTGCATGAAGGCAAGATCTCGCCCGCGATCGAGGCCGCGCAGAAGGCCTAGTGCCCTGGCTACTCCCGTTGCATTTAGTCCGTCGCAGAAATTGAAACCAGCTCAACAGTCCGCTTGAGCTGCCCGCAGGCTGCATAAATGTCGCGGCCACGCGGCCGGCGGATGAAGGTCGGAATGCCGGCATTGACAAGAATTCGCTGAAAGGCTGCCACCCGCTGTTCTTCCGGCGTCCGAAAATCGATCCCCGGCCCCGGGTTCAGCGCAATCAAGTTCACCTTCGCACGCATGCCGCGAATCAACTCCACAACCTCGCGGGCATTCCTTTCGGAATCGTTCTTCTCGGCAAGCAGAACGTATTCGAAGGTAATTCGCTCGCGCGAACGCAATGGAAAACCGCGCGCCGCATCCATCAACAGGCGCAAATTCCATTTGCGATTGATGGGCATCAACTCGGTGCGCAGTTCGTCATTCGAAGCGTTCAGTGAAATAGCCAGCTTCGGCCGGACCCTTTCGCGTCCGAAATCGTGAATCCGCGGCACGATGCCAGCCGTCGACACGGTCATCCGCGATTCCGGAATCCCCACCCCCTCGCTCAACAAGCGTGCCGCCTTCATGAAATTGTCGTAGTTCAGAAAGGGCTCGCCCATTCCCATGAAAACGAGATTCACTCGCTCCTGCGGCGGCGAGACTTTCTGATCCTTCAGGATCGCGCAGACCTGCCCTACGATTTCGCCGGGCGTGAGGTTCCGCTTTACGCCTAACAGGGCCGTGAGGCAGAACTGACAATCGACAGCGCAACCTACTTGGCTCGACACGCAGATGGTTGCGCGGCTCCATCCTCGCTTCTGGGATTCGAGCTCGTCACCCGCATCGCTGCCGTCAGCAGCCTCGCCGCCATCGCCCTCGGGCATCCACACCGACTCGACCGTCTGCCCATCCGAGCAAGCAATCAGATAGCGGACGGTGCCATCCACAGATTGATACTTGCTCGCGATATCGGGGAGTCCGACCGAAAAACGCCGGGCCAGCAAGGCTTCGCGTGTCCGCAACGGGAGGGTCGAGATCTGCTCTGGGGTCTGCACGTGCTGGCGATACACAGACTCGAAGATTTGTTGGGCGCGATAGCCGGGCTCGTTTAGTTCTTCGACGAGTACCCCGAGCTCCGCTAAGTCCATGCCCAGCAGCGAGTTGTCATTTTCGGCCAAGTCAGAGTCCGCCGAAGATAAGGATGGCTTCTTTCGAATTTTAAACGGAAACTCACCAGCTGGGATTCATCGGTATCCGCATTGCTCTGAACCGTCCTAAATTTCCCACTAACTTATTCATTCCATTGAAGAAGTTAATTGAAAAGCTGAACCTTCGAAGCTGTGGGAGAATAGAAGTGTCCCGGGGGCAGCAATGCATCCAACTGGGACAAAATTTTATGGGTGAAGAGTTACGCAATATTCATCGGCAGGTCTTGCCGAACGGGCTGACGATCATCTCTGAAGAGATGAAGCATATTCGTTCGGTTTCCATCGGCATCTGGATCAAGACCGGTTCGCGCGACGAGGAAGCCGAGCGCAATGGCCTGTCCCATTTCATCGAGCACATGGTCTTCAAAGGTACGCATAACCGGTCGGCGGAGGCGATTGCACGCCAAGTCGATTCGATCGGGGGAAACCTCGACGCCTTCACCGCGAAAGAGTGTGTCTGTTTCAACGTAAAGGTCCTCGACGAGCACCTGCCCATTGCTCTCGATGTTCTGTCCGATCTGGTGCTGAATCCCGTGTTCGCCGTCGAGGACATCGTTCGCGAGCGCCGGGTCATCCTCGAAGAGATCAAGATGGACGAGGACAATCCCGATTACCTCGTGCACGAAATCTTCACGCAAAATTTCTGGAAAGATCACCCACTCGGTAAACCGATTCTGGGCACAAAAGAAACTGTGAGAGGATTCGAACAGCCGGTGGTTCTTGACTTGTATCGGCAACGCTTCGTTCCGGGGAACCTGATCGTTGCGGCAGCTGGGAATCTGAATCACCAGCGCTTCGTGGAACTTGTGAACCAGCACTTCTCCAACATGACGCCGGGCAAGAACGGGCTGCATTCGTTGCCCCCGAAAATCGTTCCCAAGATCACGCTGCGCAACAAAAAGTCGCTGGAGCAAGTGCAGATTTGTGTCGGCGTCCCGTCGCATCCGATCGCTCATGAGAAGCGCTTCGCTTCTTACGTTCTCAACACACTCCTGGGCGGTGGAATGAGTTCCCGACTCTTTCAGAACATCCGCGAGCGTCAAGGACTGGCCTACGCGATCTACAGCGACCTGAATCCGTACCGCGACACCGGCTGTCTCTCAATCTATGCGGGCACCTCGCGTGAGTCCGCTGCAAAGGTCGTGCAATCCGTCGTCTCGGAATTCAGAAAGCTGAAATCGGAAGCCGTCCCGGAAGAAGAATTGCGCCGCTCCAAGGATCAACTCAAGGGCAGCCTGATGCTGTCGCTGGAGTCCTCGACGGCCCGCATGTCGAATCTCGCGCGCCAGGACATGTATTTCGACCGCTTCTACGGCATGGATGAGCTGATCCAGAAGATTGAAGCCGTTACCGCGGAAGACTTGCGAGAAATGGCCAACGACTTCTTCCGAACAGAGTCGATCGCCGTCACGGTCCTCGGCAACCTGAATGGCCTGAAGATCGCTCGCGATCAGTTGGCTTGCTGAGCCGCTCCTGACACTCCCTCGTTTCTTTAGCAAAGATCGTTTCCGGGCGATTTGCATGTAACTTTCGCCCGACCGACACATCCCACCTGCACCCTCGAGTCTGAGGGAGATCGCTGATCTCACAAGGAGAATGTATGAAATTAATCAGTAGGATGATGGCCATGTGTCTGCTCGCAGCATCGATGACGGCATTTGCGCAGTCTTCCGGCGGCGAAATGAAGCAGGACGACAACATGAAGCACGACCAGATGAAGCAGGACAACAGCAAGAGCGCCATGAAAAAAGACAAGAAGGCCAAGAAAGCGAAAAAAGATCAGATGAAGAAAGACCAGATGAAAGACGACAACATGAAGCACGACGATATGAAGAACGATGAGATGAAGAAGAACTGATAGAATCGTGTCAGCTGCGAAGTCCGATGTCCGGGTGAGAGACCATGTTTGGACCGCCCGGATTATCTTTTTTAGTCGCGCCCCCTGCTACAGTCCACTC
>Ga0210384_10007405_pt1 | contig 11578 bp, 9 predicted proteins | sample IncBWH2MmetaG_FD_160574 | JGI IMG/M metagenome (GOLD analysis project Ga0210384, IMG submission 160574) | Forest soil microbial communities from Barre Woods Harvard Forest LTER site, Petersham, Massachusetts, United States - Inc-BW-H-2-M | ecosystem: Environmental > Terrestrial > Soil >...
TTTGCGCGCGCACTGGGACGAGTTGGAGAAACGCTCCATGACATTTGTGCGCGGGTTGACGCAGGAAGATCTCGATCGCGTTCTGGAATACAAGACTATGAAATTCGGCGTCTACAGGAATCCCTTGTGGCAATCGCTCCAGCACGTCGTGAATCACGGCACCTATCACCGCGGCCAGGTGACCACCGTGCTGCGGCAGCACGGCGCTCAGCCGATCCTTACCGACCTGATGCATTTCTACCGCGAGCGCGCCGTCGCCGCGGGCGCTTGAGCCGCGGAGCGCTGACCCCTTCGCCGTGGAAACAATCCGAACCATTGCCTGGATGAAACAGCAAGCGCGGCTCGCGCGCGCCGAAAACCGCATCATCGGCCTGATTCCCACAATGGGCGCGCTGCACGAAGGACATCTGGCGCTGGTCCAGCGTGCCCGGCAGGAGTGCTCGCAGGTCATCACATCCATTTTCGTAAATCCCAAACAGTTTGGACCGAAAGAAGACCTGGCGAAATACCCGCGAACCTTCGATGCCGACGCCGACAAGCTCGTCGCGGCTGGCGTCGATTCTGCTTTCGTACCGGAGGCGGTAGACGTTTATCCGCCCGGATTCCGGACCTACGTCACCGTTGAAGGCTTAAGCGATCGGCTTGAGGGACGGTCGCGGCCGGGACATTTTCGCGGCGTCGCGACCGTCGTGGTGAAACTCCTGGAGATCGTGCAGCCGCACTTCGCCTACTTCGGGCGAAAAGATGCGCAGCAGGTCCGGATCATTTCTCAAATGGCGCGCGATTTGAATCTGGACACGGAAATCGTGGTGTGTCCTGTCGTTCGAGAAGCCGACGGCTTGGCACTTTCTTCGCGCAATGTTTATCTCAAGGCGGACGAACGGGGTGCAGCGCCGGTTCTGCACCGGGCGTTGATCGCTGCTCGCGACCAGCTCGCTACCGGCGTGCGCGACGCGCTTCAATTACAAACCGTGCTGCGCAAAGTGCTGCAAGCGGAGCCGCTCGCAGCTGTCGATTACGCCGAAATAGTTGACGCCGACACTTTTGAGCCGGTCGTGCGTATCGCGCGCCCTTGCTACGTGGTTCTCGCCGTGTTTGTTGGCAAGACCCGCCTCATCGACAACCTCTACATCGAGCCTGCAGGCCCCGACAGCGACGAACTCGTCTTTCACCTTTGACCACGCATCCGATCCAATTGTGTAGCCGCGGTCTTTCAGACCGCGGGGTGTAGAGCTAACACGGACGCCACCGACCCGACATGCGATCGCGGCGATAGTGCTTGACTACTTCGACGCTGCGGCCAGGACTTCGGCGGCGTGATTTTTTACTTTTACGTTGTCCCAGATTTGTTCGATTTTGCCTTCGGGGCCGATCAGGAAGGTGCTGCGGACGATACCTTGGTACGAGCGACCCATGAATTTCTTCATGCGCCACACGCCATAGGATTCGATCATTTTGTGGTCGGGATCGCTCAGCAGGGGAAAATTGAGTTTTTGCTTCGCCCGGAATTTCGCGAGGGCTTTTTCTGGATCGGCGCTGGCCCCCAGGATGAGCACGCCGATTTTGTTGAAATCCTTCTTTGCGTCACGAAACTCGGACGCTTCGGTCGTTCAACCGGGTGTGTCGGCTTTGGGAAAGAAGAAAAGCACAACGCGCCTCCCGCGAAAATCTGCGAGGGACAGCGTCGCGCCTTCATCGGTCTTCAATCGAAAGTTTGGTGCTTTGTCGCCAATGTTCAGCATGGAATCCACTTCTCAATCACTCCCTTGTGGGGCCCAGTCGCGTGCAGTCACTTTTGCTCCGAAAGCAAAGCGCGCAGGATCTCGTTTACGGCTTGCGGATTGGCTTGGCCGCGGGTGGCGCGCATGACCTGCCCTACGAAAAATTTGAAGACGCCTTCGTTGCCGGAACGGAATTTGGCCGCATTGTCTGGATTTTTCTCGATTACCTCGCGCGCGGCTTGTTCTATGGCAGAGGAGTCGCTGATCTTGGTCAATCCCTCCGCCGCTACAATATCTGAGGCAGAACGGCCCGTCTCGAACATTTTTAACAACACGCCTTTTGCAGCCGAGGCCGTGATCTTGTCTTCCTCGGTCAACAGGATCAATTTCGCTAACTCCGGCGCGGAAACCGGACTGGATTCAATTTCTTTGCCGGATTCCTTGAGATGACGGAGAAAATCGGTCTGCATCCAGTTCGCGGCACTTTTCGCCGGGACACCGGAGTTTACGATGTTCTCGAAAAAGGCCGCACTCGCAGCCGTGGCAGTCAGCACTTGAGCGTCGTAGGGCGTAATCTTGTGCTGTGCGATGAAGCGAGCGCGCTTTGCTTCCGGAAGCTCCGGGAGCGTGCTGCGAATTTCTTCGCGCCAAGCGGCGCTCACGTGTACCGGGAGCAGATCGGGCTCAGGGAAATATCGGTAGTCGTGAGCTTTTTCCTTCGAGCGCATGGATACCGTGTGGCCTTCAGCCTGGTTCCAGAGGCGCGTTTCCTGTGGAATGCGGCCGCCCCTCTCGATTACGCCGATGTGGCGCTCGATTTCATATTCAAGAGCTTTTTGGAGGTACCGGAAAGAGTTGAGATTTTTCACCTCGACTTTGGTGCCGAATGGTTCGGTCCCACGCAAGCGGACACTCACGTTCGCGTCGCAGCGTAGCGAACCTTCTTCCATGTTGCAATCGCTGACGCCGGTGTAGAGCAGGATTTGGCGGAGCGTCGTCAGGTACGCGTAGGCTTGTTCTGGCGTGCGCATATCCGGCTCGGAGACGATTTCGGCGAGCGGCGAGCCGCAACGGTTGTAGTCGATGTAGGCCTTGGTCGCCGATTGCGCGAAGCCTTCGTGCAGATTTTTTGCGGCGTCTTCTTCGACGTGCAAGCGCGTGATGCCGATGCGCTTTCTCGAGCCGCCCACTTCAACCTCTACCCAGCCTCCGGTAGCCAGCGGCAGCTCATACTGCGAGATCTGGTAGCCTTTGGGAAGGTCGGGGTAAAAATAATTTTTGCGGGCGAAGCGGGAATGTTCGTGGACCGTGCAGTTCAGGGCGAGAGAAGCGCGGGAGGCCATTTCGACGACGCGCTTGTTGAGCACCGGAAGTGTGCCGGGCAAGCCGAGGCAGACGGGGCAAGTGTTGGCGTTGGGAGCGTCGCCGAAGCGTGTGGAGCAGGCACAGAAAATCTTCGTTTTGGTCAGCAGCTGTACGTGGACTTCCAAGCCGATGACGGGCTCGTATTTCGCGAGCAGTTCGGGAGAGATGCTGGCCATATCGGGAGCCGTTTTTGGCATGGGGAGTAGGAATTATAGCATCAGAGCATCCGGTGCCGGCCGCCATACGGAGTACCTCCCGGGGCTGAGCTGGCACGGCTCCGCGTACAAACCAGTCAAACTGAATTTGCCAGCACAGTGGCCGAATCCGGCAAACTCCGATACACGCCGTTACCAGAAAAAGTGAAAATCGGCCAAATCCCACATGACGACTTGTCGGGAGTTGACTCAAAACATCCTAAAAAAATAAGGCATCACCCATCCCGTCCGGTTCATCTACTCATCTTGGATGTTGTAAACCCGGCCGCATATCGAATCGGACTGATTGGCGGTATCGTTGCAAGCCTGACCGTCAGTCTCCGACCTCTGAGAGAATCTATAGGAGAACAGCATATGAGCACGATCACAGTAAAAGACGGAACCCAGATTTATTACAAAGATTGGGGCAAAGGTCAGCCCATCGTTTTCTCGCACGGTTGGCCTTTGTCGGCGGACGATTGGGATACCCAAATGATGTTCTTCCTGAACCACGGCTACCGCGTGATCGCTCATGACCGGCGAGGACACGGACGCTCAAGCCAACCCGGCGACGGACATGATATGGATCACTACGCCGATGACCTAGCCGCACTCACCGAGCATCTCAATTTGAAGAATGCCATCCACGTCGGACACTCAACGGGCGGCGGCGAGGTCACCCGTTACATAGCCCGCCATGGCCAAAGTCGCGTCGCTAAGGCCGTCTTGATTAGCGCCGTGCCGCCACTTATGGTGAAGACGGCGGCCAACCCGGGTGGCTTGCCTAAAGAGGTGTTTGACGATTTTCAGAAGCAAACTGCCACCAACCGGGCGCAGTTCTATTACGACGTGGCGGCTGGACCGTTCTACGGCTACAACCGGCCTGGTGCGAAACCTTCAGAGGGGGTGATCTTGAATTGGTGGCGCCAGGGAATGATGGGAGGCGCAAAAGCTCACTATGATGGCATCGTGGCCTTTTCCCAGACCGACTTTACCGAGGACCTTAAGAAGATCACTGTGCCGACACTGGTGATGCACGGCGATGATGACCAGATCGTCCCTTATGCCGACTCCGGTCCGCTGAGCGCGAAGCTCGTGAAAGGTGCGATCCTGAAGACATACAAGGGCTTCCCGCACGGCATGCCGACCACAAACGCCGACCAGATCAATGCGGACCTGCTCGAATTCATAGCGGCAAAGGCGAGTGTCGCGGCGGGGTGAACTTTTCAAGGTGGCCCCAGTCTTCGGTTCTATTTTGAAGGCTGGGGCTGCCAAGTTGCGACTAGCGTTAACTCTACAAATGGACTCTTTGTCCTGGTGATCCTGTACACCATCCTCTGGCTCGTCCCCATCAACAAGAGAATCGCGGGTCTGAACCCCGATGCACTTCCTGCAAACTGGAAACAACAACACCGGCATTGGGATAAATTACATCGCGTGCGCGTGGCCCTGCTCACGGTCGCGATGGCATTCCTCGTGTGGACTCTAGTCTGAACCAAGGGTCGTGGACCCTGCCGGAGTCGGTTCAGAACGACGGCCTCAACAACTCCATGGAAAACGGTTGTCCGAGAGTGATCCAGAACCGGTTGCAGTCCCGGAAGATGAATTCGCGCATGGTTAACTAAAGATTCGGCGCCCTTCGGTTACGAGGCAGGAAGGATGGTTACGCGGGGGCGGCCAGAGGGGCTGGACTCGACCGAGAGCGGGGTCTGGAAGACTTGCTCGAGCAGTTCGCGCTGGTAGACGGCCGCGGGGGTGCCGACGCGGAGGCTCTTACCACGGTGGAGCAGGACAATCTGGTCGGCGTATTCGGCGGCCAAGTTGAGCTCATGGGTAACGACGACAACGGTGTAGCGATTTTCGGCGGCCAGGCGGCGCAGGGTATCGAGCAGGCCTACCTGGGAACCGATGTCGAGGTGAAGCGTGGGCTCATCGAGCAGTAGCAGTAGAGGTTGCTGCGAAAGGGCGCGGGCGAGAATTACTCGCTGCTTTTCGCCGCCGGAGATCTGGTTCATCCAGCGGCCGGCGAGATGCTCGGCGCCCACCTGAGCGAGGGCGTTGCGGGCGATGGCAATGTCTTCACGGGTTTCAAAGCGCAGAGAGCGGCTGTGGGGATGGCGCCCCTGCAGAACAAATTCCCAAGCACGAGAAGGAAACAGAAGAGGACTCTCCTGCTGGACCATGGCGATGCGCTGGGCGCGGATGCGAGGTGTGAGTGAGTGGGTGACGAACCCGTTGAGCAAAACGCGTCCAGACATCGGTTCCTGCGCGCCGGCGATCAATTTCAGCAGCGTGGATTTGCCGCTGGCGTTGGGGCCGAGGATGGCGACGATCTCTCCGGGGCGAGCTTGGAAGCTGCTGGCTTCGAGGGTGAAAAGCGGGGCTTGCGAGGGATTCGCGGAATAAGCGTAACTCACCTGCTCGACACTGAGGCGAATGTCGCTGGGGCGGGAGCTGTCGGCGGAGGTGGAGGGGGCAACCATACTTTGCGACCAGGGGCTCACGCGATCTTGCGCCGCAGCAAGTAGATGAACAATGGGGCGCCGGCGAGGGCGGTCATGGCGCCGACCGGGAGCTCGGAAGGAGCGACGACGGTGCGCGCGAGTGTATCGGCAATGACGACGGCGATGGCGCCGCCTAGCGCGGACGTGGGAATCAGGATGCGATGGTCGGAACCGAAAACGATGCGCATCAGATGGGGGACGAGCAAGCCTACATAGCCGATAGAACCACTGACAGAAACGGCCAGGCCGGTGAGGAGGGAGGCGGCAATATAAACGACCAAACGCACGCGGCGAACATCTACGCCAAGATGCATGGCTTCCTTTTCGCCGTTGAGCATGAGGTTCAAATCGGTGGCGGTGGTGTAGATGATGCCGGTGGCGACGAAGAAGCCGATGCCCAATACCCATCGGAGGCTGGGCTGGAGGGAGACAGACAAGTCGCCCATCAACCAGAACAACATGCCACGCAAATCGCCGCGACTCGACAGAGTGGAGATTAAGAACATGATGATCGCGGACAGAAATGAGGCGGAAACGATGCCGGCAAGCAACAGGGTGCTGCTATCAATCTGGCCCTCGCGGCGGCCTAGAAAATAGACCGCGGCGATCGTGACCGCCGCACCGAGAAATGCGCCGACCGGGGTGACCAGAGCAGCCAGCGTCAAAGGAAGCGCGAGATAAGGCTCGGCAATCAGAGTGAGGATGGCACCCAGAGACGCGCCGCTCGAGGCGCCGAGAACGTAGGGGTCCGCGAGAGGATTACGAAGCAGCGCCTGGAACGCGGTGCCGGCAACGGCGAGTGACGCGCCGACCACGATCGACAACAGGATCCGCGGCAGCCGGATGTCGAGCACGATCATGTCGTAGTTGCTGGAGAGTCCGGTGGTCTTCCTGAGCAGCAGGTGAACAAGGTCGAGGCCAAGGCCGTACAGGGAAACAGGCACCGCGCCGAGCTTCAACGCGATAACCACAACGACAAACAAGATGGCGGCGAGGACGCCGCAGCGCAACAACAAGCCTGGGAAGGTCAGCGGGCGCAAGGGAACTCCTCGGCAACGCCGGGAAGGACTGCGGCAAGACGAAACGATGGAACGGGCGGCGACGGCGGTGAAGTTGGCGGCACGACGGCTGGGGGATTCACTTTGTCTTTCTCTTTTTGGTCTTTCTGGTTGTCCTGGTCCTGATGATCATCCGGTTTTTCAGAGAAGGCTTCGGGATGAAATTTCCTGGCTAAGTCTTCGATGGCGGAAACGATGCGCGGCGCCGGCCGGTCGATGGCGTCGCTGGTCATGATGTAGCGGTGATGGCGCACGGCGTCGAGAATACGCCAGCCCGGCAATCCGGAAAGAGCTTCGACGCCCACCGGCATGGTTTCGGTGTGGTTGCCGGCGAAGACCAGGAAATCCGGCTGGATGCGCGCAACTTCCTCGAGACTCACTTGCGGCCAACCTTGCGCATCCACGATGGAATCGGCGCCAGCGTAGCGAAGCGCATCGGCGATGAAGGTGTCCTTGCCGATGGACATGAGCGGCTGGGTCCAGGTGACAAAGAGAACGTGGCGCCGGGGAAGCGAAGCTACGCGGCGCTGAAGATCGTCGAGGCGCCGCTCAAGATCCTTCGTGAGCGCGTTGCCGACCTCGGGCACACCCAGAATGCCTGCGAGACGCTGCGTTGAAGAGATGATTTCTTCCAGGGTGTGAGGGTCGGTGGTATAGGAAGGGATGCCGACTTCGGCGAGCGAATTTACGGTCTCAAGGCGATTGGAAGGCTTGGTGACGAGCACGAGATCGGGGTGGAGAGCGACGATGGCTTCGAGACTAGGATTGATGACGTTGCCGACCTTTGGTTTGTACTGGGCGTCTTCGGGGTAGTCGCAAAAGTCAGTGTCACCGACCAGACGATCTTGCACGCCGAGAGCGTAGAGAGTCTCGGTCAGGTTTGGCGCGAGAGAAACGATGCGGTTTAGAGTTTGCGGGATACGAATGGTGCGACCTAATTCGTCGGTGACTTCACGGAAGGCGGGAGAAGTTGAGTGGGCGGCGGTGGCAGGAGACTGTGGGGGCGCTTGCGCATGGGAAACCGCGCCGCTGGCGGACAGCAGCGCCACGGCACAGGCGGAACATCTCAACATCGTGCGGACCGAGGGCAACGGCACAACTCTCCTTGGATCGCGAGAGTCCATTACCAGCAAGAAAAAAGCCCCATGCGAGTGGCGATGGGGCGTGAACCGCGCTTTCTCTCGCGAAAAGCGCACGTGTTTCCGCGGCATGGAACGGTGGCCTGGCTTACGGCTTCTCAGCCGATTACAGTGGCGGGACCGCGGCCGATTTGCACGGCCTTCCCCGCTTCCATTGCCTGCAAATTTAAGGTACGAGTTTATGTTGGGCATCTGGGGGTGTCAACGAACGGCGCTGTGCGCCGGCAACGACGCCCCTTGGAAACTCGGGGCAAGCCGGCGCTACCGGTTCGACTACGCGGCACGCAACTCGTCGCGCGACTGGGCGTTGGGCGTTGGCATCAGCGATTTTTCCAGTTGGGCTTGCGCTTTTCGACCAGTGCGCGCAACCCTTCCTGGGAATCCTCGAGGCGATAAAGCTGATTGAGAAAAATATCCATAGACTGCTTGAGGCCGTCGCGTAGCGACAGGCCCATGCCGCCGAGGACGGCTTTTTTGGCCATGGTGAGCACCGGAGCGGAATGCGCGGAGATGCGCGAGACGAGATCTTCGACGGTTTTTTCGAGCTGGGTTTCGGGGACCAGACGATTGACCATGCGTAGTTCGAGGGCGCGCTCGGCGGTAAGCGGCTCGCCGGTCAATATGATTTCGAGCGCGGTCTTAGGTCCGACGAGATAGGGCAAGATGGTGGCGGCGAGCGGCGGAAATACGCCGATGGTGATTTCAGGTTGCGCGAAACGCGCTTTCGGCGTGGCGATGACCAGATCGCCGAACGCGGCGAGTTCCGCGCCACCGCCGATGGCGGGACCGTTTACGACGCAGATGACGGGTTTGCCGACTTCGAGCATGCTGGCGAAAGCGGCGTGAAACGCGTCGAGCATTTGAAACACGCGCTGCGAGGTGTATTCGCCGATGTCGATGCCGCCAGAGAAGACTTTGCAGGAGGAGTCCAGGACGATGAGCCGGGCTTCTTCGGTGTTGCCGGCGAAAATGATGCCATCGGAAATTTCGCGGAGCATGGCTTCGTTGAGGAGATTGTGCTCGGGACGGTTGAGCGTCATGCGCGCGGCGCTTTTGTCGATGCGAAACTTTATGAATTCGAATTGGCTCGGGTGGCGGCGCGCGGATTGCGTTGTGAAATCGGTGGCGTTGACGGGCTCAATCATGGATGGGCCTCCGGGACCGTGGCTTCGAGAGCCGCTTGCCAAACGTGGAATCTGGCCAAAATCGATGCTAGCACACGGTTCTGGCGGCGCTCTGGCGGCGCAAGGGGTTCGTGCGCAAACAGTTTTCGGGGATTTATGGGAACATCGGATCGGGTGAATGAAGGGCGGACAATGAGAAGCGATACGGTCACCGCAATTCGCTTAATTGGTGCGACCGATGAGGCGGGCTTTCCGGCCGAGACGGCGTGGGAAGGGGCTCCGCCGCTGCGTTTCAGCGCGGATTGGCGGGGGTTAGATGCCGACCCGGGGCGCGAGACCGAAGTGCGGGTGCTGTGGACTGCGGAGAATTTGTTTTTGGGGTTTTGGGCGCGGTACCGCAGCATCACCGTATTTCCGGATGCGGATGCCAGGGGGTGGCGGGATCACTTGTGGGACCGCGATGTTTGCGAGGTGTTTTTGCAGGCAGATCCGGCGCAGGCAGGATATAAAGAGTTCGAAGTGGCGCCGAATGGATTTTGGATCGATCTGGATATTGCGCCGGGAGAAAAGCGGGATTTGCACAGCGGTTTGCGACGGCGGGTGAAGATTGATGAAGGGACCAAATGCTGGCGAGCGGTGCTGGATTTGCCGATGAAGAGCTTGACCGCTCGATTTGACGCCAGCGCGACTTGGCGCGTGAATTTTTTCCGGGTGGAGGGCGCGAAGGAACCACGGTTTTATTCGGCATGGCAGCCGACGCGGACGCCGCAGCCGAATTTCCATGTGCCCGAGGCGTTTGGGCGGCTGGTTTTCGCAGGCCACGAGTGACGGGTAGGGTGCGACGCAGAAGTGCTGCGATTTATACTGTGATGGCGCCAAGCCTTTTTCTTCTTATGCTTTCGGGCGTGTGTAACTATTCTCGATTTCTCCTTTCCCGATTCCGGCGATTTGCTTTGAGCGTATTCCTTGTTTCGATCTTGTTTGCCAGTTGTGACTCGACCCTTGTCGGCGGGGAAGCACGGCAGGAGGCTGCGAACTCCGACAAGTCTCCATTTGTCGCCAAAGTTGAACCACCGACTTGGTGGGTGGGGCTGACGCCAGAGGTGATGCTGTTGATTTCGGGACGCGGGCTTGAGGCCACCAAAGTGGAATGCAATCTTGCGAGCCTGCTGGTGGAGCGGACCCAAGCTAGCGCCGGCGGCAAGTATCTGTTCGTGTGGTTGAAATTCGACGCGGAGATGAAGTCGGGGACCGCGGTCTGCCGGATTACCAGCGCCGACGGAGTGACTTCGTTCGAATTGCCGATTGCCGGGCGGACCGAGACGATTCATCGATTTCAGGGGCTTGCACCCGAGGACGTGGTGTACCTGATCATGCCGGACCGATTTGCGAATGGAGATCCGACCAACGATGAACCGGCTGAGGCGCAGGGCTCGCAGGATCGTTCGAAGGCGCGCGCGTATCACGGCGGCGACCTGCGCGGAGTCCGGGAACACCTGTCCTATTTGAAGGATCTGGGCGTGACGACGGTGTGGCTTACGCCGGTCGTGAAGAATGGTACTGCGGAGGATTATCACGGCTATGCGGCGGTGGATATGTACGCAATCGATCCGCACCTGGGGACGCTGCGGGATTACCAGGAGATGGTTGCAACAGCGCACCAGCAGCACATGAAGGTGTTGTTTGACATTGTGCCGAACCACGTGGGACCGCGGCATCCTTGGGTCGCGAATCCGCCCCTGCCGGACTGGTTTCATGGGACGCCGCAGCAGCATGCGAATTCCGCGGTGGCGCCGTATGGATCGTTTTACGGGAAGACGAAGGAGCAAGTGTCAGGGCACGATCCGTTTGAAATCATCGTCGATCCGCATGCGCCGCCGCGCTTTTCGCGCGATTTGACCGACGAATGGTTCTTCGGGATTTTCCCGGACATGAATACGGAGAATCCGATCGTGGCCCAGTATTTGCTGGAGAATGCGATCTGGTGGGCGGAGTCTTCGGGGCTGGACGGGTACCGCATCGATACGTTTCCATACGTACCGCGTGCTTTCTGGTCGCGCTGGAACGCAGGACTACGGAGGATTTATCCGCGGCTGACGACCATTGGGGAAGTGTTTCATCCGGACCCGAGTGTGACTTCCTTTTTTGCGGGTGGTCAAAAACGGTATGACGGCATCGATTCGGGCGTGACCACGGTGTTCGACTATCCAATGTATTTTGCGCTGCGCGATGTTTTGCTGCACGGAGCGCCGGTTGGGCGGCTGGCGGATATTTTGCGGCAAGATTCCTTGTACGCCCGGCCTGATGAGCTGGTTACCTTTTTTGCGAATCATGATGTGCCGCGCCTTGCGAGCGAGGAAGGGAGTTCGGCGGCAAATGTAAAGCTGGCATTCGGGTTGACACTGACGTTGCGCGGAATTCCTCAGCTTTACTACGGGGACGAGATCGGAATGACCGGTGGCGAAGACCCGGA
>Ga0210384_10007406_pt1 | contig 11576 bp, 9 predicted proteins | sample IncBWH2MmetaG_FD_160574 | JGI IMG/M metagenome (GOLD analysis project Ga0210384, IMG submission 160574) | Forest soil microbial communities from Barre Woods Harvard Forest LTER site, Petersham, Massachusetts, United States - Inc-BW-H-2-M | ecosystem: Environmental > Terrestrial > Soil >...
TAGCCGAGGGGATATCCCCCTTGCAACAGGCCCGAGAGTACACCCCGCCACCGGGTGGGAGCGCTCTCCAGGGTCATCGAGGCTCCAACGCCCCAGAAGCCCCCCATGCCGATTCCGTAGAGTGCGCGCAGGACCAGGAACATCGGATAGTTTAGTGCGAAGCCGCTCAGTAATTCGATCAGGGAAAAGTAGGCCACGACGCCCATAAGGGGCATGCGGCGGCCGTAACGGTCGGCGAGCATTCCAAACAGAAGGGCCCCCGCAGGACGCATCGCCAGGGCGGCGCCGATCGTCAGAATAATGGCGCTCTTCCCGACCACGAAGTGCTTCGCCAGCGTATCTACCAGAAAGACGACGACAAAAAAATCGAAGGCATCCAATGTCCAGCCGAGAATTCCAGCGGCAACGGCATAGCCCCGCCCCCCTTGGGAGACCGACATCTGTCCTTGTTGATCGGCGCGTAGCCCTACGTCAAACATAGCTTTACTCAGATATTCCTCGACTTAACGCGAAAACTGTTTTACACGTGCAGCCCGAAAGCGTTCACGAGATCGACCGATCGATCCGCCGCTCACAAATTGTCGGCAGCGTCCGTGCGCCAGTCGGGTAATTCCGAATCGGCAAACCCCAGCAGAGCCGCGAATCATCTTCACCGCTCCATTTTGCGTACCGGACGCCCTTAACCGCCTGGCAAAGCCGCGTGTCCACGTTGAGAAAGGGATGCGAGGCTTCTTTTGATAAGCCTATTTCCCTGTATACGTCACGAACTGCATGGGTGTACCAACAAAGAGGAAATTTCTGTGCAAATTTAACTGAACTTTTGTATTGAAAATTCCTCTTAGTTTTGTTACTGATTTTGCCATCTTGTCAAAGCATTGGGGCTTCATTTTCCTTATTCAGGACGCGATGATTCATTCGGTGACGGTTCTGTAGACTAACCGAAAGATTGAGAAGAAAAGTGAGCACTCCACCGCAACGACGTGCGCTGGCCCTTCCCATTTTTTGGAGCGGCAGTCCGGCACTCTCCACTAGCGAGCGGGAGACCGCCGTACTTCGCTGCCCGACCGATGAAGAGACGATGGCTCGTCTACAGGAAAGTGATTCGGACGCGCTGCATATTCTCTTCGACCGTTACGCCTGCCTCGTCTTCAGCATTGCGCTGCGCATCGTGCACGATCGAGGTGAGGCGGAAGACGTGGTGCAGGATGCGTTCTTCTACTTGTACGAGAAATCGATTCTTTTTGACCGATCGAAGGGCACTGCGAAGGCCTGGATCGCTCGCGTTGCTTACCATCGCGCGCTCGACAGAAAGTTACATCTGACGCGAAGAGGTTTCTATCTTGGGGCGGATATCGGCTGTGTGGGCGATACTCTGTTGGGAAAAACCGACCTGGACCGCGAAATCGGATCAAAGTTAAACCGAGTGCAATTGGAGAAAGCTTTCGATGAGCTCGCAGAAGAGCAGCGGCGGACGCTTGAGTTGTTTTACTTTGAAGGGTTCGAATTACGAGAGATCGCCGAGAAGCTGCACCAATCCTTGGGCAATGTTCGCCACCACCTTTACCGTGGCCTGGAACGGTTACGGAAAAGCGTATTTGTCCAAAAACTAGGCGGGTGAGCCATGTTGACTGAGAATCGGGAACTGAACGATCACGAGAGATTCAAGGAGCTTGGGGCCTTGGCGAATTCGGGCACGCTGACTCCCAGCGAGTGGGCCGAACTAAGGGGTCACTTGCAGATCTGTCAGGCGTGTAGCGAAGTGTGTCGTCAGTATCGGGCTCTGGCCAACGAAGGGATGCCCCTGCTCGCCGCTCGCTACAGTGATCAGGAAGAGCGGAACAGCTGGGCCGACGCTTCGACGTGGAGGAAGCTCTCCGCCCGCATACGGGCCCAAGAACACCAACGAGCTTCTGAACCGGCCAGCTGGTACGAGGCCGCCGGAAAGCCTGATGTTCTGCGGCGAATACCAGCGAACCTAATGTTACGCGCCGTTCTGGCAGCATGCCTTGTTGGCGCCGTCGGGCTTGCTGCCTACCGCATGGGGGGCAGAGCGCACCCTGAAACGAAACCGCCGCAGGCTTCCCTCGAAGATCGTTTGCAGAGTCTGGCGGCGGAAAAAAAGAAGGCAGTGGACGAATTGAACGGGCTGCTCGACACCCAAACAAAGAAGCTCACGGAGTTACAGGAAAAAGATTTACAACAAGAGCGTGAACTAAACAGACTGCGATCCGCTCTGCCTGCATTAAATGAACGCGTAAGTGAACTCGCGGCTGCAAACGCGGCAACCAATCAGCAGTTGCACACCCTGTCGCCACAGCGCGACGCTTTGCTCGGTCAACTTCGAGACGCGGAACAGGCTTACCAAGAGATCCAGGCGGAGCTCGGGAGCCTACGTTCCGAACGCGACAAAGCGCTTCTGCGGAGTGCCTCGCTTGAATCTAAGATCGCGGAATCTGACACCACTATCCGAATCCAGGAACGCAGGCTTAGAGACGATGAGCAATTTCTCGCTTCCGACCGGGATATCCGCGAACTAATGGGTGCGCGAAAGCTCTATATTGCGGACGTCTTCGATGTAGATAGCAGCAGCCGCACCCAGAAGCCGTTCGGGCGAATTTTCTACACGCAGGGGAAGTCTCTTATCTTCTATGCCTTCGACCTTGATCGCCAGCCAAACCTCAAGGACGCCAGCGCGTTCCAGGTATGGGGCAGGAAAGAGCCGGACCAGGGAAGACCTTTAAATCTGGGTATTCTTTATGAAGACAACGAAACCAATCATCGCTGGGCCCTGCGATTTGATAATCCTGAGAAATTGGCGCAAATTGACGCTATGTTTGTTACCGTCGAGCCCCGTGGCGGCAGCCTAAAACCTACGGGCAAGCCTTTCCTTTACGCGCTGCTCCGCAAAGAAGCCAACCACAAGTAAGCGGCTGAGCACGAAAGACGATGGTGATAGTGCGGCAAGCGCCTTTATTGAGTGACGAGATTAATCACACCGTTGAGGACCGCCTTTCCTTGGGCTTTCTTTCCCACGAGGGCGACCTTTTTCCGGATATTGTCTGCGAATCTCCCGCGCAGAAAGCCGGCCTGGACCCTGGCTTGAGCTTTGGACAGTAAACCAACGGGGATGATCGCCATAGATATTGTGCGACGCGATCGCTGCCGATCGCAGCTCATCTGTCCCCATAAGTTTGTCGGTACAGAACGGATTGGCAAGCTCGACCCCCCAGTTCGCGTTGCCTTTCCGAACGACGAAACATTCCCGCATTGCTCGCCCGTGGCCATACCAGGCGCTCGCCGAGTGCGGTTGCCCAAATTGCCCTTTTTTATGAGCTACTCAAAAGGCGTAAGTGGTTGCAGCACCTTGCCTTATTAGATTTGTCGCCTCGTTCGCAACAAAGAGGCCGCCCTAAACTGGGGCGGCCTCTTGCCTCTTTTCGATCAACACTAGATTCGACTAGGTTTACAGCACGTTGAAGGTGGCGCCAGCCACAACGGAAGCAGTATTCCCCGCCGTCGGTGTGGTCGCCTGCACCTTGTAAATCCCGGCGACAGCGCGTTTCCCAAGTTTGTAGCTGAGCGACGTTGCGCCATTACTGGCTGTTGTCCCCGTTAGCGTCGCCGCTTTGCCATTCGAGGAAGTAATCGTCACGTTGACGCTCGCCCCGGCATCCCCAGAGGTTCCCAGTAGCACAGTGACTGTGATGGCCACGGTCTGGCCCGGGCTGTAACTCGCTTGATTGGTCTTCACGGAGACGGTTGGCGCTGTCGCTGTGGATGTGGAAACCACGTAGGTAGCCGAAGCCGATGCGGTGTACTGAGTCGCGGAGGCATCGCTCGCGGTCGCGCCAACGCTATAGAAGCCATTCGCTGTCCCACTTGGCGAAGTGACACGAAGAGTAGTTGATCCGCTCCCGCCCGGTGACAGAGTAAGCAGCGAATTGCCGAAAGCGAAACTCCAGCCGCTAGGCACGGAAGCGCCCAAATTGAAGCTGGAACTGCCGCAATTAGAACTATCGTTGTCGGAGAGGGTTAGTGTGAAACTCACTGTGGTGCCGGGTGCCACCCACTGACTCTGCGATGGAGAGACCGTTAGGGCCGGGTTTGCGCGGGTGCAAGTCGCGGTCGCCAAAGTGACTGCGACGGTAGCTCCTGTGCTGCTAACCGCAGTCGGCGTGATGGTTATTCCCGCAGTCGAATCCACATAGCTTTTGCCTACCACCAGCGCTGGATGACTGAATGAGGAAGGGCTGGTGGGCGTCATATCGAGCAGCTCGCTGCTGTTCGAATTCGAGGGGCTTGCCGAGTGAACCACCACCCCGCCAAGAATGTCCGAGTACCCAGAGAGGAAGCTATCAACTCCCATCGCCTGTCGGAATTCAACATAGTAGTAGCTGCTCCCGCTCGATGTGTTTGATTGCAGGATCTTCAAGGCCTTGGGATTTCCGTCTTGAGCTTCATAAGGCCCAATCACGTAGGTGCCGCTGGAGGTCACTGTGGTGATTGATGGCTGGGTGCCACTGTTTAACCAACCCAAGAGTTCCTTGTGAAAGCTGTCGAAATGGCCATCCTGGGTGTACGACGAGGCACCCATGTCGTCGATCCAGTCGCCGTACTCGCTGAAAGTGCCACTGCCGCAGAGCACCGATGTTCCGCAGTCATCGGTGTGGGCATGATAAAGACCGAAATTGTGGCCCATCTCATGAGCGACCACGTGCGCCGTGAACGTGTACTCCCCATTGATCCACACATCAGAGCCGCCAATGGTGGCATATCCCCACCACGCACTGCACCCGGTGTTCTTCGACATCAAGTAGATGAACCGGCTGTAGTTGCCAAGATTGTAGCCAGCCGCTTGAGCAGCCGCTTGGGCGTCCGCTTTAATCGTGCCGGTGTCACAATTTGTACTCGCCACTCCGATCGTGTACCAGCCCGCCACATTGCCTGTCAGCGACGTATGTTGAAAGGAGTTCTCCATGTCCCAGTTGCTGGTCTGGCTGAACACCACATTCTGCACGGCAGCGGACGTATAAGGCTGATAGGTTGGATTGTCCTGAAAATTGACCATGATGACCAAGGTGTTGAAAGCGCCAGTGCTCGGAGGCAGTGATGCGGCAGCGATCGTTTGCAGGCTGCTGGACGTGGTGTTAGTCCCCGAAGCCAAAGCTAACGCGTTACCAACCCGCACTCCGCGCACGCGCACGATCGAGCCGGTGAGCAAGTTTGTCGGGGCGGTGCCTGCAAAATGAAGCTCCAGCCGCCCCGAGGCCGTCTTCAGAAAATGATGTAGCTTTGCGCTGCTATTCCCGTCCTCGACCTGGACCTCCAACGTCCCGTCGGTGTCAACTTCTTTCTCGACAGCACCCTGCACCGAAGGCGGCAAGCTCGCCCGGACGTTCGCCGGCATTGAAACACGTAAGACTGCTCCCGGATTGCTATCTATCAGAGTGGCGAGCGCTTGCTGCCGCGTCGCCGCAACCGTTTGTAGTTCGTTCAGCAGTTGCGAATTTTGCGGCCGGCCCGCCGCTTGAAACTGTGCATTAAGGTCCGCAAGCTTGACAGTCAGGCCCTCCGGGGACCCTGAATCGCCTGCATCCTGAGCCCTGCAAGCCCGTGAGAATCCTGACAAAACCAGGGCAATGAAAATCGTCGATACAACGATGCTCTTTACAGTTCGGACTCTCCAGATTCCTTGCGTGCGGTCCATTGGTATTTTCCCCCTGTTTTCTTCACCGCTGGCGAGGGTAGAAGGGGGTGCGCACCGAATCTACTGACATCAAGGCTAGTTTTAGGACATCGCCTGAGGGTTAGACCCGGCTGTGTCCATGGGGCAAGGTAAGGGCAGGTACTATTTCAGGGCACATTCATTAGAGAGTGCAGAGTCGAAAGAACGAACAGAGGGCATGAAAACAAAAAGCCCCTGCCGCTTTGGGGCGACAGGGGCAATCTTGTAGGGCTGAGCTACTGCTCTTACGCCTTGCGGAAAATCCGCTTGGAAGAAAGAGCGAGGAGGCCGGAACCCAGCAACATCAACGACGCAGGTTCCGGGACTGGCGGTGGCTGTTGTGAACCACCGTTCTGGAGGGTAATGTCCTCCGACGTTTGCGGGTTGGCATTGCAGTTCTCGGTCGTACCGTCTTCGCAGCCGAACAGTGCCTTAATATGCGATCCCAAGGTGCCGGTCTGGAGTGTGCCGTTATTTACGGTCACTGCCCACTCAAAAGTAAGGGTCCCTCCCAAATCGGCGTCAGTTTCGCTGCCAAAATTCGCCTGCGAGCAGAAGAAGCCATCCAGAACACCGTTGCACCCACCGGCGCTCTCGCCTCCGAGAGCAGTAGTCCAGTTGCTGGCTCCGCCAGGAGCTATCAATAGCGTTGGAGTACCGACAAACGAACTATCCTTCGCCACAATCTTGGGAGCGGTGGATATGATATCGCCCACACCCGTATTTCCGGGAGCAAACGCATTGAATCCACTCGAGTCGATAACCAGCGTCACATCCAAGCTTGTCGTGGTGGCACCCACCACTACATTGGTCATCGTAAGCGTATAGCTATTTCCCAGGCAACTTCCACAGTTGGTCGGTCCTATCGTATCGGCGGTGCTCGGCGTGGACATCACCGCCAAGGCTCCTAAGGTCAAGAACACGGCCCAAACAATTCTTTTAATCATTCGTTTTTTTCCCCTCACTCGCCTTTCAACACATTCTCGCTGGGACTTAACGCAAGAAGAAGGGAGCGACGCTGGCAAGAGGCAGTGCAATCAGTCTGCCACAGCTTCTTTTCCATAAGTCCTTTAGAATGAACAGAATTTTTGGCGCCTGAGCTACCCTAGGGAAATCCATTGCACAATACGGGCATTCCGCGTGTGCTCCCAATTGACCCCTAAGCACTCTGCGGGCCCCGCCCAAGGTCGCGTCTTTGATAGCAGATCCGTGCACCTCGGAAACGGGCGGATAGGGCAAGGCAACAAGGGGAGATAAGAATATTGTTCAATCGGCTGGGGTACGAGGAATTGCCTCGGGATCTGGCTTGGCAAAAAAGCTTCTATGTTGGCGCATCGAGGAAATTCCGGCTTGCCGGACCTTGTAAAGCAGCGTCCGGTAGCTGATCTTCAGTGTTTCCGCCGCTATGCGCCGGTTCCAATTGTGAGCTTCCAGCGTCTTGAGGATTATGTCGCGTTCCAGCTCGCGCCGCGCCCTATCCGCAACTCGCTTCAAGGTTACGGGGGGCGGCTCCGCAGTCTTAACCTGAGTTGAAGATCCCCCTGGTCCCCGCGCTCCTAAATATGGCTGCAGCGCTTCATCGACCCCCAGGACAACACAGCGCGCCATACAATTTTCCAGTTCGCGTATGTTTCCCGGCCAGGAACAACGCTGCAAAGTTCGTATCTTTTCGGCTGGAATTTCAGGAGTAGGCTGGCGGAACTTGCCCGCAAAATTGATGAGAAAATACCGCAAAAGAATGGGTATGTCTTCTGCGCGATCGCAAAGTGGCGGTAAAGTCATATGAATCACGTTGATGCGATAAAAGAGATCCATCCGGAATTTTCCACTCTCGATTTCCGCTTGAAGTTCCCGATTCGTCGCGCAAATTATCCGCGCTTCGACACGCTTTTCCTCACAGCCGCCAATGGGATAAAATTTTCCGTCTTGCAAAAACTGCAGGAGCTTGGCTTGCACGCTGAGATCGAGATCGCCTATTTCATCGAGGAATAGTGTTCCGCCATCTGCCAATTCGATTCGCCCGGGTTTCGCCGAATTCGCCCCCGTAAACGCGCCTGCCTCGTAGCCAAATAACTCGCTCTCCAGCAACGTCCCCGGTATGGCGGCGCAGTTCACCTTTATAAAAGATCCTTTATTCCAAACCGAGCGCGCGTGGATCAGTCTCGCAAGGACTTCCTTGCCGGTTCCGTTCTCGCCTTGAATCAGGATGGGAACGTCGGTGTCCGCCACTTTCGCGATCTTTCGCCGCAAACCCGCCATCGTCGCCGATTGACCGTAAATGACCTCATTAGGCGGCAGCTCCCCCGTCTTTGCCGTCTGTATATTCTCGTTCGCCAATTCGCGGGCTGGCACCGACACGTCTAATCCTCACCGATTCATGGAAAACGCCTAAAGCTTGGTGCACTCGGAGCGCCACGCTCGATACCGATTTTGCTAGCTCTTGTTTCAGAGTTTATGAAACCACAGAAATCATCTCAAGTTACTGATACTGAATCGTTTAGTTTATGTTCGTATTGAGGGTCCTGGCGAAAGCCTCGGCTAGGTTTGGCGTTTCTCTCCTCTATCTCTTGGGGATAGGGTGCTTCGTCGGCCTGGGAAAATTTTTGCGCTTTCTGTATAAACCTTTGCCAAAAAGCGCCGTCCAGGTGGCTTAGCTGTCCATGAAGCAGTATTAAGGTCTAAGGTGCCAATCGGGGTCGGGATCGTCTGCGAGGTGGGTTGAAGAATCGATGGCCAACCCGCTTACTCGACGGAGAGGTCTGGTCGGATGGGATTTCAATGGGAAGGGGTTTCCCCTAAATTCTCGCGGCCTCTGTGCGGATAATGTCATAGCGTTCAAGCATGGCAGCAACTCCCGTCCGCGGAGTGTGATCTTCCATGCGGTGCTCCACGCGTACTACTCTACCGAAAGCCCGCACAGAAACCTCTGAGCCACGTGTAACTTCCGCGGGTAAAGTTAACGTGATGTCCAGCTCGGACCCCGCTTCCACATTCTGATCAACCACAAAATATAACCCGTGCGTCGAAATGTCGCGTGTGCTCCCCTCTTGCCTTTTCATGGAATTTTCCGTGGGAACCTTCACGATTACAGGTAACGTCAAATCATATCGTTTGGCGGTGCGCCGCTCGGTCATTATCCCCAACCCTCATCCTCCGCTCTACAGGTGATCTTGAGAGTCCGGCCGCATCTTCCGCTGCAAAATAGCGGAAACTTGACGCATCCCAAGCGCAGACTCTTAATCCCCCGATTCTGTGTCCCGCAGGTATGGGACTGACTGAACTCTTAGCCCGCCGGTATGAAAAAACCCCCAAGAAGGTACTTCACACGGATCTATGCTACAAGAGTTTTGCCACATCCTTGGATATCGTCACGATCGTTGCGGACGGCGCGGATCATACCGGTAAGCAATCGCCACTATAGCCAGCACGACTAGAGGGACGATTCGCTGCGACCACGCATCGCGCACGAACGAGTGAGACGCGAACGAGCAGATAAGTTCGAAGGTCACGCCCGCGTACGCCCACTCCCGCAATAGGCGCGTCTTAGGATATGCCAGCGCCGCCGCAGCAAGAAGTTTCCCTGCGCCCAGCAAGTAACAGAAATACCAAGGGTATCCAAGGTGCAGAATGGTTGCGGAAACCATTTGCGTGTGGAGCAGATCTTGCACGCCGAAGACAGCCAAAAACACGAAGGTTAACCCTGCGAAAATCCAATAAATCACGGTGTCCGCTCGCTTCCGATTAACCGGCACTTCCGGCCTATCGCTCGTCATGAAAACCACAATAACAGCAATTCTAGCATTACGTGTTGCATGCGATTGAGTAAGCGGTAGAACCAACGTATGTTGAAATAGGCAGGGAAAGACGCTATCTCCATGTTCCGAAGGTCACGCACTGTACTCATATACGCGACCAGCCTGGGAACAAGCATCGGCGCTTTTTTCTTAATTCGGTCCGTCGGAGACTCGCTCGCCTCCACCAGGACGCTCGGCCCGGTAGGACCCACCAAAACCGCCGCTTCGGAAGCGCCCGGCATCTTGCTTCATGTTTTGCTCGCGCTTGTTATCGTTCTTGTAGTAGCCCGCATTCTTGGCACGATCTTCCGCAAGCTGGGTCAACCGCAGGTCATGGGAGAGGTGGTCGCCGGGATTCTTCTGGGCCCATCCTTTCTTGGCTGGCTGGTCCCCGGGGCCGCTACTCAAATCCTTCCCGCAAGTATCGCACCGTACCTTGCGCTCATCGCTCAAGCCGGCGTTGTGATTTACATGTTCCTGGTCGGCCTCGATCTGGATACGGATCTTTTGCGGAAGTACACCCGAGTTTCCATCGCCATCTCTAATGCCAGCATCGTCGCCCCTTTCCTGCTCGGAACTGCACTCTCGCTCTGGCTCTATCCACTTTATTCGACCCGTGCGGTCGCCTTCTCGACATTCGCTCTCTTCATCGGCGTGGCTATGTCCATAACCGCGTTCCCGGTGTTAGCGCGCATCCTCATGGACCGCCGCATGCAAAAAACCCGCATAGGAGTTCTTGCCCTGGCGTGTGCCGCAATCAATGACGTCACCGCATGGTGCCTGCTAGCTTTTGTTGCCAGCGTGGCGCACGCGCATCCCGGAAATGTTCTATTCACTTTGGTTACGACTTTGGGGTTCATTTTCTTCGTCCTGATGATTGCAAAGAGAGGCGCCTTGTGGCTCGTGAAGCGTCAGGTTGCAAAAGCCCGAACAACACAGGACATGTTTGCTGTGGTTTGTGTTGCCTTACTTTTGTCGGCATCGGTGACAGAACGAATCGGTATTCATGCGCTTTTCGGTGCTTTTCTTCTGGGCTCCGTGATTCCACACGATTCTGCGTTGGCGCGTGATATCCGAGAGAAGTGTGAAGACTTGGTCGTGGTACTCCTTTGCCCGTGTTCTTCGCGTTTACGGGTATGCGAACTCAGATCGGTTTGGTGCATGGAACTCGCAATTGGTTGGTTTGTACTTTAATTATAGTAACGGCGTCGCTCGGCAAATTCGGTGGCAGTTTTCTCGCTGCTCGATGGACGGGATCACAGTGGCGCGAAGCTGCACTGCTTGGTATTTTAATGAACACTCGAGGTTTGATGGAGCTTATCGTCCTCAATGTTGGTTTGGACCTAGGTGTCCTATAGCACGCGCTGTTTACAATGTTCGTGTTCATGGCCGTCGTTACGACTCTGGCGACCACACCGGTGCTCCATGCGTTGGAAAAACCGGTAGTCCTGAAGTCCTGAAATAGGTGTGACACCGCGGCTGAGTGGCATCAATTACCTACCGGTGCGGGACCGCCCTCCAAACCGAAGAAACCCAAGATCTTGCCATCGTCGGCACTGAGCTTGGTTATGTAGCCGCCGTTATAGTTCAGGACCCAGATGCTGGTGCCGTCAAGAGTCACCGTTCCGGGGCTGGGTACGCCAGCGAATGTTCCAAGCAGTGCGCCGTCACTGGCACGAAATTTCATTACGCTGTCACTGCCGGTATTCGTTACCCAGATGTTGGCCTTGTCGAAGATCACCCCTGTAGGGGAGCTCCCCACAGCAAACGTAGCTAGCGGTGCGCCATCGCTTGCGCGCAGCTTGGTCACGTTGCCACTGCCGTTGCATACGACCCAGATGTTGGTGCCATCAGAGGTCAAGCCAAGTGGAGTGTTTCCCACGGCAAAGGTCCCCAGCACCTTGCCGTCACTCGCGCGTAGCTTGGTCACGGAACTGCTATTGCTATTTGCAACCCAGATGCTAGCGCCATCGAAGAGCAAAGATCCAGGACCTCCCCCCACGGCAAAAGTCCCGAGGATCTTTCCGTCGCTTGCCCGCAGTTTTGTGACGGAGCTC
>Ga0210384_10007407_pt1 | contig 11575 bp, 8 predicted proteins | sample IncBWH2MmetaG_FD_160574 | JGI IMG/M metagenome (GOLD analysis project Ga0210384, IMG submission 160574) | Forest soil microbial communities from Barre Woods Harvard Forest LTER site, Petersham, Massachusetts, United States - Inc-BW-H-2-M | ecosystem: Environmental > Terrestrial > Soil >...
GACTATGCAGCTCAATGTCACCGGGCACCACGTCGAAGTCACCCCCTCGCTGCGGGGCTACGTTCACAAGAAGCTCGAGCGCATCGGGCGGCATTTTGAACAGGTCATCGACGTGCACTGCGTGTTGACAGTCGAGAAGCTGCGACAGAAAGCCGAAGCCACCCTGCACGTGAGCGGCAGCTCCATCCACGCCAACGCGACCGAGGCAGACATGTACGCGGCCATCGACCTGCTGGCGGACAAGCTCGACCGCCGCATCAAGAAGCACAAGGAAAAGCGCGCCGACCACCACGCGGCGGAGGCGCGGCGCTCGCTGCGCGAATAGGTTCACAGCGGTGCGCATCATCATTCTCAGCGGCCTGTCGGGTTCCGGAAAGAGCGTGGCACTGCACATGCTCGAGGACCTCGGCTACTACTGCATCGACAATATTCCCGCGGCGCTGCTGAAGCCTTTCATCTCCTACACGGTGCGCACGCCCGGGGGCACGTACCAGCGCACCGCCATCGGCCTCGACGCCCGCAATACGGCGGCGGAAATCGCCACCGTGCCGCAGCTCATCGATGAGCTGAAGCGCAGCGGCATGCACTGTGAGGTGATCTACCTCACAGCCGCTGAAGACGAACTGCTGCGGCGCTTCGCCGAGACCCGCCGCAAGCACCCGATGAGCCGCGACGATGTCAGCCTGCGCGAGGCGATCACCCTCGAACGCCAGCTGCTCGAGCCGATCCTGCTGGTGGCGGACCTGGTGATCGACACCTCGCGCATGGGGGTGCACGCGCTGCGCGACATCATTCACCACCGCGTCGCGGGGCGCGTCGGGCGGCTGTCGATCACCTTCGAGTCCTTCGGCTTCAAGCACGGCATTCCGGGCGAGGCGGACTTCGTGTTCGACGCGCGCGCGCTCCCCAATCCCTATTGGGAGCCGGGGCTGCGCAGCCTCACCGGCCGCGACGCGGAGGTCGTACGCTTTCTCGAGACGCACACCAACGTGGCGCGGCTCATCGAGGACATCGCGAGCTTCATGCGGGCGCGGGTGCCGGAGTACCAGGCGAGCAACCGCGGCTACCTCACGGTGGCGGTGGGCTGCACCGGCGGGCAACACCGTTCGGTGTACATCGTCGATCGTCTGGCGGAGAAGTTCGCCGGCGAGTTCACCAACGTCACGGCCAGGCACAACAACCTGCCCGGCGCGCAGCTGTTCCATCCCGGGCCGCGCGCGGCGGCCGCCAGCACCGGCTCCTAGGTCGCCTGCGTCACCCCCGCAGCCGTCATGACGGCGGGCAGCTTCTCCCCGCTCATGAACGCCAGCAGCGCGCCGCGCGCCTCCATGGCATCCCGGTAGCCGAGCTCGATCAGCGCGCGGGTGTAGCCGGCCTCGAACATGAGGTAGCTCGCGAGTTGCATTCCCGACGGCGCGCGCCCGCCGATGACGCGCAGCAGCGCCCGCAGCCCCCGGGGCATCTCGCGGGCGTGGCGCGCGGCGATCTCGCGCGGATCGACGCTCGGCGCGAGCATCAGCGTCTGCACGCGGTGCTCGCCCCGCGCGGCCTGCGGCGCGTTCTCCACCAGCGAGTTGATGCGTTGCAGCTGTTCCAGGTCGCCGTAGATTGTGTCGGTGAACAGCGTGTCGAGCATGTAGCCGAAGATCTCCCCCGGCGTCGGCATGCTGGTCTGCAGGCGGTTGACGGTCACACCGGCGGCGCGCCGCGCGCGCACGCCGAGGATGAGCAGCCGGTCCGCTCCCAGGTGGATCGCGGGACTCAAAGGATGCAGCTGGCGCATGGCGCCGTCGCCGAAGTAGTCGCCGCCGATCGGCATCGGCGGGAACAACAGCGGAATCGCCGTGCTCGCCATCAGGTGATCGAGTGTCATCTGGGTCCGCGAGCCGAGGCGCTGCACCCGCGACCAGTCAGCCACCGAGTCGACCGCGTCGTAGAACGCGACCGACTGCCCCGTGGTGTAGCTGGTGGCGCACAGTGCAAAGGCACGCAGGTGCCCGCGCGCGATGCTGCGGCGGATGCCGTCGCAATCGACGTGGACGCCCAGCAGCTCCCGCAATGGGCTGTTATCGAGCATTGACTTCGGGGGCGAGAGCACCAGGCCCCCGGAGAGCAGCGCGAGCACCCAGTGCGCCCCGGCGCGCAGCATGTGCCGCGCATCCACATGAAAGACCTGCTCCGAGCGGAAATTCGCCCACACCTTCTCGAGTCCGGCGACCGCGCGTCGCCACTGATGCGCTTCGGCCGCCAGCACGCTCGCCGCCACGGCGCCGGCCGAGGTGCCGACGATCACCTGAAAGGGATTGCGCGCGCGCGGCAACATCTCCGCCAGCGCCAACAGCACGCCGACCTGGTAGGCCGAGCGCGCGCCGCCGCCCGTGAGCACCAGGCCGACGGTCGGGCGGTAGCCGGGTCGAGATGCAGTTTCACTGATGCCATGCATGGTTGCGTGCGCCGCCCGCCATTATCGGACCTCCGGCGGCGGATCCTGTGTGACGGACGTCGCGGCGGCAAGCCCGTGCCCGGCAGGCGGGGCGCTCAAGGGCCGCTGCAGCTCACGAATTGCAAGATCCAGCCCCGCGATGCTCAGGGGAAACATGCGCTCGCTGACAAGCTCGCGGGTGAGCCGCGCTGAGGGAGTGTGCTCCCAGCGCGTGGCGGCTTGCGGGTTCAGCCACACGAGCCGCGGGAAGGCGGCGCACAGGCGCTGCATCCACACGGCGCCCGGCTCGCGGTTCCAGTGCTCGACGCTGCCGCCCGGCTGCACGATCTCGTACGGGCTCATGGTGGCGTCCCCGACCACGATGGCGCGGTAGTCGCGTCCATAGGTGCGCAGCACGCGCTCCGTCGGGATGAGTGTGCCGTGGCGGCGGGCGTTGTCCTGCCACAGGTTCTCGTAGGGGAAATTGTGGAAGTAGAAATGCACCAGGTGCTTGAATTCGCTGCGCGCCGCCGAGAACAACTCCTCGCACACACGCACGTGCTCGTCCATGGAGCCGCCGACGTCGAGAAATAGCAGCACCTTCACGGCGTTGTGACGCTCGGGGATGAGCTTCAGGTCGAGCATGCCGGCGTTGCGCGCGGTGGCGTCGATGGTGCCCCCGAGGTCGAGCTCCTCCGCCGCACCCTCGCGCGCGAACCTGCGCAGCTTGCGCAGCGCGAGCTTCAGGTTGCGCGTCCCGAGTTCGACGCTATCGTCGAAATTGCGAAATTCGCGCCGCTCCCACACCTTGAGCGCGCGGCGCTCGCGCGCGGCCTCCCCGCCGATGCGAATGCCTTCCGGGTTGAAGCCGTTGGCGCCGAAGGCTGAGGTGCCACCGCTGCCGATCCACTTATCGCCGCCGGCGTGGCGCGTGCGCTGCTCGCGCAGCCGCTCACGCAGCGTATCCAGGAGCTTGTCCCAGCCCCCGAGCGCCTCGATGCGGCGTTGCTCCTGCGCCGACAATACGCGCCGCGCCAGTCCCCGCAACCACTCCGCCGGCACGTCCGCGAGCAGCTGCTCGAAGCGCAGCCCGGCGCCGCTGAAGACTGCCGCGAAAGCCCGATCAAAACGGTCGTAGTGCCGTTCGTCCTTCACCATGCAGGCGCGCGCCAGCCAGTAGAACTCCTGCGCCGCGAGCTGCGCGACGCGCGCCTGCAGCGCCTCGAGCAGCGCCAGGAACTCGGTGATCGAAACCGGCACCCCGGCGGCGCGCAGCGCGAAGAAGAACTGCACCAGCACGGGCGCAGCGCCGTCAGCGCACCCGGCGGTGCATGAACGCCAGTTGCTCGAACAGGTGCACGTCCTGCTCGTTCTTCAAGAGCGCACCGTGCAGGATCGGGATCAGCTGCTTCGCGTCCGTGCTGCGCAGCGCCGCGGGTTGAATGTCCTCGGCGAGCAGCAGCTTCAGCCAGTCCAGCAGCTCCGAGGTGGACGGCTTCTTCTTCAATCCCGGCGTCGCCCGGATCTCGAAGAACGCCCGCAGCGCCTCCGCCAGCAACTCCTGCTTCAGATCCGGGTAGTGCACCGCGACGATGGCGCGCATGGTCGCCTCGTCCGGAAAGCGGATGAAGTGGAAGAAACAACGGCGCAGGAACGCGTCCGGCAGCTCTTTTTCGTTGTTGCTGGTGATGATGATGATCGGGCGGTGGCGCGCGTGCACCAGTTCGCGCGTCTCGTAGACGTAGAACTCCATGCGGTCGAGCTCGCGCAGCAGGTCGTTCGGAAACTCTATATCCGCCTTGTCGATCTCGTCGATGAGCAGCACCGGCTGCACTTCCGAGTCGAACGCCTCCCACAGGCGTCCCTTGAGGATGTAGTTGCGGATGTCATGGACGCGCGCGTCGCCGAGCTGCGAGTCACGCAGGCGCGACACCGCGTCGTACTCGTACAGGCCCTGCTGCGCCTTGCTGGTGGACTTGATGTGCCACTCGTACAGCGGCCGCTCGAGCGCGCGGGCGATCTCCAGGGCGAGCTGCGTCTTGCCGGTGCCCGGCTCGCCCTTGATCAAGAGCGGCCGCGCCAGCGTAATCGCCGCGTTGACCGCCAGCATCAGATCGTCCGTGGCGACGTACTGGTCCGTGCCCCTGAAGCGCTGAGTACTCATTGAGGAAGTCTAACCGTGAAGACCCGACGATGCGGAGGGGACAGCGCAGACACGCCTGAAATGATGCTTTTGGGGCCGTCAAAAACAGGGACGTTTTTGCCGGAGCCTCCAGGGACGGATTCACGGCGTCCCCAAAAGCATCATTTCAGGCGGGGCGGCGCAACAACCTCCGATTCAGTTCGGCGTCAGTGAGAGGGTGTGCTGCGTGGCCCCGGGCAGAAACGGCAGCGGCTCACCACGCGCCCATTGCAGGAACCCGGCGCGGTAGTACGGCGAAAGCGGATGTCCGCTCTGCCCGCCCGGCATATGGAAATAGCCTTCCGACTCGTGACCGGGAGAGACGGCAAAGCGTTCGGAGGCGCCGAAGGCGCCGTTCTGGACACGCGGCATGTCGTGATCGCCGGGAAGCTCAAGCGCGGGCATGTCGAGGAACGGCGCCAGCCACGGCAGCGCGCGCGACAGCGGATGCTGCACCCGCACCGTGTTATATCGCCCCCAGGTGCAGTCGGCGAGCTCGGGGCAGCTGTGCAGCAAAGCGGCGCTCGCCGCATCGACCTGCGCCAGCAGGAACTCAGGCCAGCCGCTGTAGGAGCTGGAGAGCAGATTGAGCGGCTGGGCCGTCACCATCTGCCATAGCGGGCCTTCGAACTGCGCCGGCGGCACGAAAGCATCCGCGGCCGGCACCCTGAGCGCCGTCAGCAGCATCTGCCACGCGGCGCTCTGCACCCCGTCGTGCCAGGTGCGCACCAGCCGATAGCCGACCGAGCCGGTCGCGGCGCGTCCGTCCCACTGTGCCACCAGGCTGCGAAACCGGGCACGCTGCGGATGTTCGCGGATGGCGGCCGCATCGAGCACCGCCAGCGCCAACCCGCGCCAGCGCGCCAGGAACTGCGCGCGATCATCCAGCTGGATGCGCAGCATTTCGCGCGGCGTGACCATGCCGCTAAGCGCAAAAAGATCATCGCGCACCTGCCCGGCGCGCGCGCCGAGGTCGTATTCCACGCCGAGCGCCACCTTGTCGCCGCCGATGAGCTGCTGCTGGCGCGCGTCGCTCGCGACCCGCGCGTTGGCCGTCCAGATACGCCCGGCGGGCGGATCGACGATGCGCGGGTGATCGCCGGGCGTCGTCCAGGCGCTCACCGCCCGCGCCCGGGTGGCGCCGCTGTCTGCGGGGATGCGCCCGGCGATGGTCCAGGCGATGTGTCCCGCGGCGTCGCCCACCACCAGGTTCTGGTGTGGAATGCCGATGGCGGGCGCGAGCTCCAGCACCTCGGCCACGGTGGTGGCGCGCTCCAGGGTCAAGAGATTCATGTTGGTCGCCGCCGGCAGCTGCGCAAGCCACGCGCCGAACCAACATACGTGTTCATCCGGATCGGCGCGCAGCAGCACGCCCGCGGGACCGGAGCGCACCTGCAGCTCGGCCGCCGGCCTGCCGCGCACGCGGATCTGCTCGCGCACCACGCGCAGCTCGACCTCGCCCGCCGCGCTCCGCACCGTGCGCGGCGCCGCACCGTCGCAGGCGAGGCGCTCGACGTCGAGCCAGTCGCCGTAACTGTTGGTGAACCCCCATGCAACGTGGCCGTTGGAGCCTGCCACCAAGAGCGGCGCACCAGGAAGGGTGACGCCGTTGAGGTCGAGCGGCGCCTCGACGCCCGCGAGCGTGCGCAGCCGCGCGCGGTACCACACTGGCGGCACGCGCTGCCCGAGATGCATATCGTTGGCGATGAGTGCCGCACCGCTGGCGGTAAGACGCCCCGCGACCGCCCAGCTGTTGCTGCCGCTGTCCGTGAGCCGCGCCGCGCCCGCGGGCGCGGCCGCCGCGCCGCCACGCACATCCAGCGCCTCGGGCGCCGGCAGCGGCGGATCGGCGCGCTGCTCCGCCACCCCCGGCACCGGGACGGGAGCATCCCAGCTGGTGCCGGCCGGATAGAGGAACCCGAGCACGCATTTCCAGCCAGCCGCGCAGTCCGGACCGCCCAGGCGGGTGTTGATCTCACGGCGCTGGATCTCGCGGCGCAAGCCATTCGCCTGCAGGTCCCACCACATCGCGTATTCGACCAGCACCGTGTCTTCGGGGACCCAGCTCCCCGGGGGCTGCCGCAGCACCCAGTACTCCCAGGGCCTGGAGGCGAGGCGCTTCAGGCCCGCGTTCACCCCCTGGGTGTAGGCCACGACGAGCGCGCGTTGTGCCGCTGGCGCCTGCGCGAGCACCTCGCGCGCGAGCGCGCGGAAACCGAAGGCGCGTGTGTTGCGGTCCTGCTCGAGCGCCACGGGCCCGAACAGTTCCGCCAGCTCCCCGGCCGCCAGCCGCCGCGACAGATCCATCTGGAAGTAACGATCCTGGGCGTGCACAAAGCCGGTCGCGAAGGCGAGGTCGACGCGATCGGCGGCGGTGATGGTCGGCACGCCGAGCGAGTCGCGCGTGATGCTCACGGCGGCCTTCAGGCCCGGCTCGCGCAGCACGCCCTCGAGGTACGGCAGCGAGGCGTACAGCACCCCGTAGGCGGCGCCCACGGCCGCGAGCGCGAGCAGCGCACACGCCGCGGCGGTGTACAGCAACGCCCGCATCACGTGCGCGGAAGGTTTCAGTCCAGCGTGACCTTCAGTATCTGCATGGAGTTCGTGCCGCCCTGCACGCCCGACGCCTCACCCTTGGTGAGAATGACCAGGTCGCGCCGGTCCACGAGCTTCAGTTCCAGGAGGCGCGTGAACAGGGCCCGATACAGGCTCTCGGCGGAGTTGCCGGCGCCGCCGACATCGAAGATCACCGGATACACGCCACGGTAGAGCGTCACGCGCCGCCGCGTCGCCTCGTGGCTCGTGAAGGCGTAAATGGGAATGTCGGAGCGGATACGCGACATCCACAGGGGCGTCGCGCCCGATTCGGTCAGGGCGACGATCGCGCGCACCTTCATGTGATTGGCCGTGTGCATGACGGCCATGGCGATCGCTTCCTCGGTGCCACGGAACTCGCCCTCGGGGAGGCGCTGGCGCGAGCGCGGGTGGGTGAGCTGGTATTTCTCGGCGCCCTCGATGACCTGCGCCATCGCCTGCACCGCCTTCACCGGGTAGCGCCCGGCCGCCGTCTCCGCCGACAACATCACGGCATCGGTGCCGTCCATCACGGCGTTCGCCACGTCGCTCACTTCGGCGCGGGTCGGCACCGGGCTTTGGATCATGGATTCCATCATCTGCGTGGCGGTGATGACGACCCTGTTGCGCGTGCGCGTTTCGTGAATGATGGTTTTCTGCAAGCCGGTGAGCTCGGCGTAGCCCATCTCCACACCCAGGTCGCCGCGGGCGACCATGACAACGTCGGATGCGTCGATGATGCCGGGCAGGTTGTCGACCGCCTCGTGGCGCTCGATCTTGGCGACGATGCGGGCCTGCCCGCCCGCCGCGCGCATCAGCGCGCGCGCCTCCTCAATGTCCGCCGCGTCGCGCGCGAACGATACCGCCATGTAATCAACGCCCACTTCGGCCGCGAAGCGGATGTCCTCACGATCGCGCGCCGCTATGGCCGGGGCCGAGATGCCGCCGCCCTGGCGGTTGAGCCCTTTGCGATCCGACAGTTCCCCGCCGACCCGCACGCGGGTCTCGATAGCGGTGGCGCCGACGGCGTGGACGTCGAGGATGATCTGGCCGTCGTTGAGCAGCAGCGTGTCGCCGGCGGCGACGTCCTTGGGCAGATCCTTATAGGCGACGCCGACCACCGTGGCAGTGCCGGCCTTCGCGTCCAGCATGGTGTCGAGGGTGAAAGGCTCGCCTTCCACGAGCTGCACGCGACCCGCACGGAAGCACTCGATGCGGATCTTCGGCCCCCCGAGGTCCAGCAGCACGCCCACGCACTTGTCGGCGCGCTGTGCCGCCGCGCGTACCAGCGCGAGGTGGCGCCGGCGGTCCTCCACCGTGCCGTGCGAGGCGTTGAGGCGCACCACATCGACCCCGGCGCGCATCATGTCGGTGAGCACGTCGAGATTGTCAGTCGCAGGGCCTGCGGTGGCGACGATCTTGGTGCGCCGCAGCTGCGCGTCTGCCGGCCGCTCAGCCATGGGCGCGCTGCTCGAGCATGGCCACCGCCGGCAAAGTCTTGCCCTCGACGAATTCCAGGAACGCGCCGCCGCCGGTGGAGATATAGGAAATGCTGTCCTCGACGCCGTACTTCTCGATAGCCGCGAGCGTGTCGCCGCCGCCGGCGAGCGAGAACGCCTTGCCGCGCGCGATGGCGCGGGCGATGGCGCGGGTGCCCTCGCCGAACTGCTCGAATTCGAACACTCCCACCGGTCCGTTCCAGATGATGGTGCCGGCGGCCTGCAACAGCGCGCTGCAGCGGTCCGCGGTGTCCGGGCCGATGTCGAGGATCATCTCGCCGCGACGTACATCGCCCACCGCGCGCACGTCCGCGTGCGCGGTAGCGGCAAATTCCCTGGCCACCACGACATCCGTCGGCAGCGGGATCTCGGTGCCGCGCGCGCGCGCCTTGTCCATGAGGCGCCGCGCCACATCCAGCATCTGCGTCTCGCACAGCGACTTGCCGACATCCACGCCGCTGGCGGCGAGAAAGGTGTTGGCGATGCCGCCGCCGACGATCAGTTGGTCGACCTTCTCCAGCAGCGACTCGAGCACCGTGAGCTTGGTCGAGATCTTCGCGCCGCCGACGATCGCGACCAGCGGCCGCGCGGGTTTCTTCAGCGCCCGCTCCAGCGCCTCGAGTTCCCCCACCAGCAAGGGACCCGCGCACGCCACCGGCGCGTAGCGCGCCACACCGTGGGTGCTGGCCTCGGCGCGGTGCGCGGTACCAAAGGCGTCCATGACGAACACCTCGCACAGGCCCGCCATGCGGCGCGCGAGCTGCTCGTCGTCGTCCTTCTCGCCGATGTTGAAGCGCACGTTTTCGCACAGCACGGCGCTGCCCGGCGCGCAGTCGACCCCGGCGAGCCAGTCTTTGCGCAGCGGCACGGGCTTGCCGAGCAGCGCCGACAGGCGCGCCGACACCGGCGCCAGCGACAGCGCCTCGGTCGCCTGCCCCTCCTGCGGCCGCCCGAGGTGCGACATCACGAACACCCGCGCGTGCTGGTCGAGCGCATAGCGGATGGTGGCGAGCGAGGCGCGGATGCGGGCATCGCTGGTGACGACGCCGTCCGTCACCGGCACGTTCAGATCTTCCCTGATCAGGACCCGCTTGTTGCGCAGGTCCGTATCGGCCATGCGCAGTACCTTCATGATGCCTGCGACCACGCCAGGGTGGTGTCGATCATGCGGTTGGAGAAGCCCCACTCGTTGTCGTACCAGGCACACACCTTGACCAGCGTGCCGTCGATCACCTTGGTGAGCGTCGCGTCGAATATCGACGAGTGGGCATCGTGGTTGAAATCCACCGACACCAGCGGCGCGTCGCTGTAGGCGAGGATCCCCCTCATGGCGCCGGCCGCCGCCTCCTGCAAAGCACGGTTGACCTCCTCGACCGAAGTGGCGCGTTTCGCCGTGAAGGTCAGATCGACGAGCGACACGTTGATGGTCGGCACGCGCACCGAGAAACCATCCAGCTTGCCCTTGAGTTCCGGCAGCACCAGTCCCACCGCCGCCGCCGCCCCGGTCTTGGTGGGAATCTGCGACATGGTCGCCGAGCGCGCGCGCCGCAGGTCCGAGTGGTACACGTCGGTCAACACCTGGTCGTTGGTGTAGGAATGAATGGTGGTCATGATGCCGGCGAGTACTCCTACCTTGTCGTGCAGCACCTTTACCACAGGCACCAGGCAATTGGTGGTGCAGGAGGCGTTGGAGATCACCGTGTGGGTGCTGCGCAGCACCTTGTGATTCACGCCATAGACGATGGTGGCGTCGACGTCGTCACCGCCGGGTGCTGAAATCACCACCTTCTTCGCGCCGCCTTTCAGGTGCGCTCCGGCCTTGGCCTTGCTGGTGAAGAGCCCGGTGCACTCGAGTACGTAGTCGACCCCGTTCTCGCCCCACGGCAGCTTTGCCGGGTCGCGCTCGGCGAACACCCGGATGCGGTCGCCGTTCACGACCATGTAGTCGCCGTCGACCTTCACCTCGCCGTTGAACCTGCCGTGCACGGTGTCGTGGCGCGTCAAGTGCGCATTCGCCTTCGGGTCGCACAGATCGTTGAGCGCGACGATCTGCAGCTCCCCGGTGCGCTTGCCCTCATACAGGGCGCGCAACACGTTGCGGCCGATGCGCCCATAGCCGTTGATGCCGACCTTGATTGCCATTGCGCTTTAGTCCTCCAGCAAGTTGTGTATCTGCCGCGCGACATTATCGGCCGTAAAGCCAAAATGCGTGAACACCTCGGCACCCTTGCCGGACGCGCCGAACCGGTCGATGCCCAGTACCCGCCCCGCCAGGCCCACGTAACGCCACCAGCACTGCGTCGCGCCCGCCTCCACGGCGAGCCGGCGGGTCACTCCCGGCGGCAGCACGCTGTCGCGGTACGCCTGGCTCTGCGCGTCGAAGCCTTCCGTGGACGGCATCGATACGAGTCGTACCCGCGAGCCGGCCGCGTTCAGGCCAGCCACCGCGTGCGCCGCAATGCCGACTTCGGAGCCGGTGGCTATCACCAGCACCTGCGGCGTTCCCTGGCACTCGATCAGCACGTAACCGCCGCGGCCGATGTTCGCCAGTTGCGCCGCGGTGCGCGTTTGCTGCGGCAGTGCCTGGCGTGTCAGCACCAGCGCGGTCGGTCCCTGGCGCTCGACGGCGAGCGTCCAGGCGACCGCGGTCTCGGCCGCATCGCAGGGTCGCCACAGGTTCATGTGCGGCAGCGCGCGCAGGCTGCTCAGGTGCTCGATCGGCTGGTGGGTCGGGCCATCCTCCCCTAAGCCGATGGAGTCGTGGGAATACACGAGGATCGTGCGCGCGCTCATCAGGCACGCCAGGCGCACCGCATTGCGCGCGTAGTCGGAAAACACCAGGAACGTGCCGCCGTAGGGTATCAATCCGCCGTGCAGCGTCATGCCGTTCATGATCGC
>Ga0210384_10007408_pt1 | contig 11574 bp, 7 predicted proteins | sample IncBWH2MmetaG_FD_160574 | JGI IMG/M metagenome (GOLD analysis project Ga0210384, IMG submission 160574) | Forest soil microbial communities from Barre Woods Harvard Forest LTER site, Petersham, Massachusetts, United States - Inc-BW-H-2-M | ecosystem: Environmental > Terrestrial > Soil >...
ATGAAGCGGACGGCCGTGCTGAGACGCGAGTTGCGCCCATATTCCGCGAGATACGTGCCGGCCAGCACGCCGATGGGCGATCCGATCAGAATGCCGAGCAGCGTCATCATCCCGCTGCCGTACAGCGCATTGAGCAATCCGCCCCGGCTGCCGGGCGGCGGGGTCATCTCCGCGAACAGACGCCAGGACATGCCCGCGATGCCGTGCGACAGCAGGGTCCACAGGATCGCGGCCAGGCAGGCCAGTCCCGTCATGGTCGCGACGAGAGACAAGAGGAGAAAGACGGCATTTTTCGCTTTGCGCAGCGCCCGCCGGTTCATGCGGCGAAGCCCCCGCGGCGTTCCAGCCGCCGCAGCATGGCCTGTGCCGCCGCAATCACCGTGAAAGTAATGAGAAACAGCAGCAACCCCAGCGCAATGAGCGACGAGGTGTAGAGGTCGCCCACCGCTTCGGTGAACTCGTTGGCGATGGCCGAAGAAATCGTCGTGCCGGGTGCGAGCAGGGAGGAACTGATTCGATGCGCGTTGCCGATCACGAAGGTCACGGCCATGGTCTCGCCGAGCGCGCGCCCCAACCCCAGCATGATCCCGCCGACGATGCCGACGCGCGAATGCGGCACGACCACGTTCCACATCACTTCCCAGGTCGTCGCGCCGAGTCCGTATCCGGACTCCTTCAGCATGGGAGGCACGGTGTCGAAGACATCCCGCATGGTCGCCGCAATGAAGGGCAGCACCATGATGGCGAGAACCACGCCGGCCGTGAGCACGCCGATGCCGAAGGGCGGCCCCTTGAATAGATTCCCGACGTAGGGCACGGTTCCGAGATGTGCGATCAACCATGGTTGCGTGTGCCGCTGCAGGACGGGCGCCAGGACGAACAACCCCCAGATGCCGAAAATGATGCTGGGCACGGCGGCCAGCAATTCGACGGCGACACCGATCGGCCGCTTCAACAGAGGGGGACAGAGTTCGGTCAGGAACAGGGCGATGCCGAACCCCGCGGGTACCGCCAGCAACATCGCAATCACGGAAGTGACCACCGTGCCGTAAATCGGCGCCAGGGCGCCGTATTCGTCGGTCACCGGGTTCCAAATCTCGCGAGTCACGAAGGAGAACCCGAAGTGGCTGATCGCCGGCCACGCGCCGCGCGCCAGCGATATCGCCACTCCGCCCAAGATCAACAGCACGAGTACCGCCGCGCCCAGTGTGAGCGCGCGGAAAATTCTCTCGTAAATCAACTGCTTTGCGGCGTGCCTCGGATCGATGATCGCCACGGTGTCAGTTTCGCTCCCGCTATTTTCCGCTCCATACCGGATGGCCGCCCGACGTGATTTCCGAGGTCCAGGTCTTTTTCACCTGGGCAATCAGCGCCGCTGGCAGCGGTACGTAATCCAGTTCGGCCGCCATACTAGCGCCATCCTTGTACGCCCAGGCAAAGAACTTCAACGCCTCATTCACCGACGCGGGATCGTCCGGCTGCTTGTACACGAGGATAAAGCTGGCGCCGGTGATCGGCCAACTCTTGGCGCCGGCTTGATCGGTCAGGATCAAATAGTAGCTGTCGGCATGGACCCAGTCGGCGTTGGCCGCGGCCGCCTGGAATGACTCGGCGTTCGGCGCCACGGCGGCACCCGCCTTGTTGGTGAGCAGGGTGTACGCCATCTTGTTCTGCTTGGCGTACGCGTACTCCACGTAGCCGATCGCACCGTCGGTCTGGGTGGTCATGTTGGCCACACCCTCGTTGCCCTTGGCCCCTATCCCCGTCGGCCATTGCACCGACGTGTTCGCGCCGATGGTCGACATGAATTTGGGACTGGCTTTGGACAGATAGTCGGAGAACAAGAAATTCGTGCCCGAGCCGTCCGACCGGTAAACAGGCGCTATCGCCGTGCTCGGCAACGCGAGCTTCGGATTCAGGCGTTTGATCTGCGGATCGTCCCACTGTTTGATGTCACCCAGGTAAATGCTGGCCACCGTGACGCCGTCCAAATGCAGCTGGCCGGGCTGGATGCCCTTGACGTTCACCACCGGCACGACGCCGCCGATGATCATGGGAAATTGCAAAAGACCGGCGGCCTTCAGATCGTCCGGCTTCAGCGGCATGTCCGAGGCGCCGAAAGTCACTGTCTTGGCCTTGATCTGCTTGATGCCGCCGCCTGACCCGATGGACTGGTAGTTGAGGCCCATCCCGGTGAGCTTCTTATAGGAGTCCGCCCATTTGGCATAGATCGGATAGGGGAAGGTGGCGCCCGCGCCCGAGATGTCCGACGCGGCGGCGACAGCGGCATAACTCAAAGCAGCCGCGGCCGCGATAGTGACCAGACGATTCGGCATTTTCATTCGTATTGCTCCGATTCAAGGGGGCGGCCGACGGCATCGACCCAGATTGAGGCTGAACCCGAAATTATCAGTGTGAATTGTGACAGTTTTGTGAAATGGCGGAAATCAGAGGGAAATCCGCAACTTACCATCGGGAAGAAGGGGCTGCGCTCAAAGGCGCGTGTCTCAGGCTCGATAGTCGGCCGCGACGGTCTCGTCCACCGGTGCTCGCTGCGAGCTCATGGCGTTGAACACCGGCGTCAGCACGATTGCCACCAGAAGATTGAGCGCAACGGTGTAGACGGCCGTATAGCCCGGGAACGTGTGGCTCCCCACATGGAGGGGAAAGGTCGGCGTCAGTTTCGTCGCGATGGCCATGAGCGTGCCCGCACAGGTCCCGACCGCCCAGCCGGCCAGAAGCGCCCAGGAATTGAACCAGCGGGTATAGGCGCCCAGCATCACTGGGGGGAGCGTCTGAATGATCCAGATGCCGCCCAGCAGCTGCAGCTGAATGGCGTACTGAGTCGGTACGAACAGGATGAAGACGAGTGCCCCGACCTTGACGATCAGCGACACCATTTTCGCCATGTGCGATTCCTGCTTGTCGGTCGGATTCTTGTTGATGAACTCGCGGTGAATGTTGCGCGTATAGAGATTCGCGGCGGCGATCGACATGATGGCCGCCGGCACCAGCGCGCCGATGCCGATGGCGGCAAAGGCGATGCCGACGAACCAGGAGGGAAAGCTGTGCAGCAGCAGCGCGGGTACCGCGAAGTTGTTGCCGAACTGCTTGAAGCCCGCGGCATACTCGGGCAGCTTGTCGACGCCCGCGGCGATTACGAAGAAGCCGAACAGCGCGAGCAGCCCGAGCATGAAGGTATATCCGGGCAGCATGGCGGCATTGCGGCGGATGGCATGACCGCTGCTGGCGCTCAAAATCCCGGTGAGCGAGTGCGGATAGAGGAAAAGCGCCATCGCCGAGCCCAGCGCCAATGTCGCATACCCGCTGTACGAACCCGTGGTATTGGGACCGGGAACCGCCAGCAGAAGTTTCTGAGCGGGAACCGCCGCGAAGATTTTGGCGAAACCGCCCAGCTGCGTCGGGATGACGATGATCGCGACCAGCGCCGTGATATAGATCAGCAGGTCTTTGACGACGGCGATCGAGGCCGGCGCGCGCAGCCCGCTCGAGTAGGTGAAGGCGGCCAGCACCACGAAGGCAATCAGCAGGGGCAAGTCGGCGGTGAATCCCGTGCCCGAAATGCCGAGCGCGCCGATCACGACTTGGATGCCGACCAGCTGCAAGGCGATGTAGGGCATGGTCGCGACGATTCCGGTCACCGTCACGGCCAGCGCCAGCCAGCGATTTCCAAAGCGGCCGCGCACGAAATCGCCCGCCGTGATGTAGCCGTGTTTGTGGCACACATGCCAGAGGCGGCGGAACACCAGGAACAGCAAGGGATAGATGATGATGGTATACGGCACCGCGAAGAACGCGACGGCACCGGCGCCGAAGGCGAGCGCGGGAACCGCAATGAAGGTATAGGCGGTATAGACATCGCCGCCGACCAGAAACCAGGTAATCACCGTGCCGAATCGTCTCCCGCCCAGACCCCATTCATGGAGCTGATCGAGGTCGCCCTTTCGCCAATGAGCGGCGGCAAAACCCAGCCATGTGATGAAGGCGAACAACCCCACGAAAATGCTGAGCGCAATCCAGTTCACATCCTGCACGGCAATCTCCCCGTCGTTTCGTCTTTCTTTTTAGTTAGTCGCTCGTGGCAAAATAAACGACCGCCGTGAAAACCGCACTCACGATGACCCACAGTAGCTGGAACCAGTAGAAGAACGGGATGCCCATCAAGGTGGGCTCGATTTTATTGTAGAGGGGCGGCCAGAGAGCGACCGCGAACTGAATGACGAAGAGCAGGTACCACCAGCTCCATCCGCCGCGCCTCTTTTGCGCGTCCATCATTGCGTGAACCTCCTTCGGCCAGGGCGTCCGTGGAGAGATGGTAACCGCGTTGGTGCGCTCGTGTCGACCTCACGGCCTCAAGGACTGGGGCCATGAGGTCGACGTCATTCCTAACCCGCTAGAACTTGAACCGCACACCGGCCGTCGTTGTTATATCGGTCGTGTGGAAGATGAACCCGTTCGCCAGACCGTCGCGCACACCGGAGTACATTGCGCCCACGAAGGCATCGAACCGCTTCGACAGTCGATAATCGGCATCGAACGATATGACATCCTCTGTGCCGCTGCAGGTTCCGGATTTATTCGTGGAACAACCGGCATTGGCGCCCGTGCCGTACGCGTTCTGCTTGATGCCGTAATAGGCGCCGACCAGATCCAACTCCGGAATCACCGTGTACCGCACACCGCCCCAGTACACCTGCAATGTCTTGTCGTTGAGATAGGTCGACTTTGGTCCGCTTTGAACATTGACATACGCAACCCTGTAGGCGGCGACGTCAAATCCCGCTGCCAACGGGGTGTCCGGATTTGCGAATTTGATGTGCTCGTAGCCGCCAAAAAACTTCAGCACGCCCATGTTGTACAAGCCCATGAAGGCATAGGCTGTGTTGTCCGAGACCGTCGCTGCCAGCGCATTGCTGGGGCTGGCCGACACGCAGCTCCCGCCGGCCGGCACGGGGTCCGGGCACAAGCCCGGCAAGCCGGCCACTTGAGCCGCGCTGAGCGCGGACAGCGCCACGGCATCCTTGATTTTGCTGTAGTACACGTCGGCCGAGAATCCAGCGTAGTCCCCGCCGAAAGACACCTGGTAGGCCGAGTTGGCGCTGCCGGTGGATTGATTGAATTTGTACTCGGCCGAAAGGTGTGCCCCAACCCCCTCCAGCGGCGTGAACAACCCCACATATTTCAGCGACGAATCGAGACGGCGATTCTGAGTATCCCCGCCGCCGGCGGGACCTCCGGCAATGCCGATGTATGAAAATGCCTGGGACGCGTAGTTCGGGTCGTACTTGGCGATGCCGTCGGCAAATACCGTGTTTTGACGCCCGAATGTGAAGGTACCGAAAGTCTTCGAGCTGACCCCGGCGAGCGACTGAATAAAAGTCTGGCCCGAAGCGCTCGAATCCACATTGGTGTTTTGAGTGGCCAAGGACCGGCCATTGTTCTGCACCAAAGACTTCAGAGCGTCGGCGATTTGGCCGGATTGCGGATTGAAGAAGGTCTCGAGCTTGAACACACCCGACCAATCTCCGCCGATGGGCTCGACGCCTTGCAGGCCGATCCGGGAATTGCTCAAGTTGCTGGGCGTCACACCGGTCGCGGGATGATTGCTGTTCTTCTGAACGACCTCCGCGCTTCCGCCCACGAAGTAATCGCTGATGGGCGCGCCATGGGTCTGATTCTGAATGCCCACGTCGATGATTCCGTACAGGGTGATGCCGTGCCAGGTCAGGGTGTCATCCTTGGGCGCGGCCGGCGCGGTGGTGCTCTGTGCATTCGCCAAACCCGTTGCGGCCAACACACTAGCGAACAACAGACCATTCATGAAAGGAGCTGCGCCGCGACCGTGGCAAGCTCCGGATGCCATCGCGTCTTGCGTTGTTTTTCCGTTACGCACTGCTAATACCCCCATAGTTTCCAAACCGTGGATTTAACCGACGTATTGTTACAGGCACGTTACATCGATTGACATGCAAATGTTTCTTTTCTGCAACAAACGGCAAGCGCCGAGGACCGGCACTCATATATCATGGAACGGGAAGCGGTGCAAAAAGGGTTTATGGTGGCCGGGTCACGGGGCCGAACTCGTCAGCACGCGTCGAAACGCGGCAATGATGGCCGGCTGCGGTCGCCGGATGGCTGGAACTGACTGATAGTTCTGCCACCCGCCCCCCAGGCTCTTGTAGAGCCCCACGAACTGCTCGCCCTCGGCCACCTGCGCCTCCGCGTACTGTTCCTGCAGATCATAGAACTGACGCTCGGCATCGACGACGTTGAGGAAATCGGTGAGGCCGCGATCGTAGCGAGACGTCGCCAAATCAACGGCGCGTTGACCGGCCACCATCGCCGTGCTCAAGTTCTCCATGCGCATCTCTTGCGCTTGATACGCATCGAGAGACGTATCCACCTGCTGGACGGCATTCAATATGGTTTTCCGGTAATTCACCAGACTCGCACGCGCGGCCAATTGCGCAATATCGACCTCCGCATCGAGTGCGCCGAAGTCTAGAAGCGGCCACACGGCTCCCGGTCCGAACGACCAAATATGTTTGCTGACGCTCGGGGTGGTCCCCCAACCCTGTCCCTGGCTGCCGATCGAACCGACGAGAGCGACCTGGGGAAAGAGATCTGCGGTTGCCACGCCGATGCGCGCGGTGGCTGCGGCAAGTTGGCGCTCCGCGACTTGGATATCGGGCCGACGCTTCAAAAGATCGAGGGGAACGCCCGGCGGAGTGGGCGCGGGCATCGTTGGAATCAGATCGGGTCTCGAGAGTTCTTGAACCATGTTTTCGGGATATTCGCCGACGAGCACCGCGAGCGTGTATTGCGCGGCGTTGACCTCGGCTTCCACCGGGGCGATCTGCGATTCGAGTGTCGCGAGTTCACGGGTCGCGAGCGCCACATCGAGTTCGTTCGTAATGCCGCGCTCATAGCGAATCTTGACGATGCGGAGCGACTCGCGCAACACATCGCTCGCCTTGTGCAGGATTCCGGCACGCACCTGAAGTCCGCGCAGATCGATGTAGGCTCGAACCACGTCGGCAACCACGGAGATGAGCACATCGTAGCGCGCGGCGCGCGCCGCTTCGGTTTCAGCCTTCGCCGCCTGGAACTCCCGGCGGAATTTTCCGAACAGGTCGAGTTCCCAAACGGCATCGAATCCGGCAATCGTGTTTATCTGCCGCAGGCCGGTACCATTGTCGGCGGATCTCAAGCCCGTGTCGGCGCGTCCCTTGGTGAGGTCACTTCCCGTGCCGCGCCCTGCTGCGGCGCTCGCCTCCACGTCCGGCAATGCATGTCCGACGACCACCGCCTCATAGGTGCGTGCCTGCTGCAATCTGTCCAGCGCGATTTCCAGGTCCAGATTGGACTTGACGGCTCGATCGACCAGCGAGTCCAGTTCTTCGTCGTTCAATGCGCGCCACCAGGCGGCCAAATCCAAAGGGGGACCGGCGGGTTGAGTGCTGGATACCGGCGTATTTGCGCCAATCTTTGCCGCAAAGCTCGCAGGCTCATCAGGTTTTGGCGTGCGGTAAGTGGGGCCGGCCGCACAGGCTGCCAAACCGGCGACCAACCCGAGAACGATCAGCGGTAACGGTTTCACAGGATCGCCCTTTACCGCTTGGCGTCAAGATGCTTGTCGGCGGCGTCGGGCTCGTTGACGGCCACCTTTTGACCCGTTGCAATTTGGCTGCTGATGTTCAATACCAGCTTGTCTCCCGGGTGCACGCCCGACGCCAACTCGACCAAGCTCCCGTTATCGCGGGCGATCACGACATCGTGAAATTGGATCTTGCCGCTTGCATCGACTTGCGCCACTTGTGTGCCGCTCGCGCGAAACATCAATGCCGCGGCGGGCACTTCGACCAACCCCCGAGGCGGAAGCTTGAAAGCGACCGATACATACATTCCGGGAACCAGCGCGTGATTCGCATTGGGCATATCGACTTCCACTCGCATGGTGCGCGCCTGTGCGTTGATGGATTCCGCGGACCTCGCCGTCTTTCCCGAGAAAACACCGCCCACGGCACCGGTCGCTCGAATCTCGGCAGGCGCACCGGCCTTCATCAATTCCCCGGAGGCGCTCTGCGGCACGTCGACGAAAATGCGCAACGGGTCGGTCTGCGCCATGCGGTATAGAGGCGTGGTAGTCGTCGTACTGCCCGCCGTCACCAGGTTGCCCACGTCGATCTTGCGCTCGGTGATGGTCCCATCGAAGGGAGCCTTCACTTGCTTGAATTCCGCCAATGCGCTGTATTGATCGACCTTGGATTTGTCCAGATTGACTTGCGCATTGGCCGCGTAGAGGCGCGCCTCGGAACTTTCGTAATCGGCTTTCTTGGACTCGCGCTCCTGATCGGACACGACTCCTTTGGGCGAATCGCGCCAGCGCTCGTTGGTCGTTTTGCTGAATTCGGCTTCCGCCTTGCGCGCTTTCACTTGCGCCTCCGATGCCTTGAGCTGTGCTCGAGCGGCTTGCAGCTCGGCATCCAGCTCCGGTGTTTCGATGGTCGCCAGCACCTGGCCCTTCTTGACGTGATCGCCGATATCCACCAGCCACTTCGCCACATAGCCGTTGACTCGGGCATATATCGTCGTTTCATACCAAGCCGCAGTTTCCCCCGGAAGCACCATATCCTGTCCCGCCGTTGCCGGTCGGGCGATCACCACATCGACCGGCGGCGGTGTCGAATAGGCCGTTTCCCCCGCCTTCGCGATTGACCGGGCATGTAAATAGCGGACCCCGATCACGACGATAAAACAAACCAGTAAGAGGGCCGCCGCAACGCCAACGCCCTTTTTTGTGCGCTGACCTGTCTCAGGATCGAAGTTCGTAGACACCTCGTCGTGTTCCCCGCGCGACGCATCGTCGGGATACTTGCCATGAGACGAATCATCGTTCGGAGGCGTCGGAGTCGCGGGATTTTGCGGATCATGCGATTGCATTGGCTCTACCTGTGATGTCCGAATCAGTGACAGCGGCCGGTCGCCGGCGCAGCAGCTTATACATCGTGGGCACGAAGATCAGAGTCGCAAACGTCGCGAAGAGCAAGCCGCCGATCACCGCCCTGCCCAGCGGCGCGTTTTGCTCGCCGCCCTCGCCTATCCCTAGGGCCATCGGCACCATGCCGAGAATCATCGCGCCGGCCGTCATGAGAACCGGCCGCAGACGGGTGTAGCCCGCGCTGGTGGCCGCGCGCAGAGGATCGTCGCCCGCCGCCATGCGTTGATTGGCGAAGCTGACCACCAAAATGCTGTTCGCCGTCGTCAAGCCGATGCACATGAGTGTGCCCATGAGCGCAGGCACACTCATGGGGGTTTGGGAAAGGAATAACATCCACACGACTCCGCCTAAGGCGAACGGAACTGCCATCAACACAATGAGCGGGTCGATCCAACTCTGGAAATTCATTACCAAAAACAAATACACCAGAACGATGGCGAGTGCGATGCCGGTAAATAGCCCGGTATAGCTCTCACGCATGGTCTCCACCTGGCCGCTCAAAGTTACCGTCAGGGCTTTCGACGCATCCGGTCGATGCTCCTTCAAGACCTCATCGATATCATGGGCTGCGCCGTAGAGGTCCCGCCCCTGCACGTCCGCATGCACATCGAACACCGGGCGAATATTCAACTGCGAGGTCACCATCGGCACCGCCTCGCGGCCAAAGGACGCCAGATTCAGGAGCAACTGCCCGGACCCGGCGCCGGCTCCCGAGGTCAGGGGCATAGTCTGCAGATCCTGCGACGAGCGGATTCGGTAGGTTGGAACCTGGACCACGAGCGGATAACTCACGCTGTTGCGCGGGTCTACCCAGAAGTTCGGCGCCGTCTGCGCACTCGAATTGGTGGCCACCAGCACGTTGTTGGCGGCCTCTTGCTGCGTCACGCCCGTCTGAGTCGCCAGCGCGCGATCCATGTCCACGGTCAACGCAGGCGCATTCGGGACTTGAAATACGTGCGAGTCCACGACACCCGCCACGCGCGTCAAGGCGCGCGCGATCTGCGACGCCAGGGTAAACGCGGCCTCTTGATCTGGCCCCGAAATCCTCACATCGATCGGCGCCGGCTGGCCGAAATTGAGGACCTGGTCGACGATGTCCGCCGGTTGGAAGAAGAACTGAAGTTCGGCAAACCGCGCCGGGAGCTCACGGCGCAACATGGCAACGATTTTCGCCGTCGGGATATGTTTTTCATTCAAGGAGATCAATATTTCGCCATCCATCGGACCCACGGTGGCGGAATCGCTCAAGGCAATATTGATACCGCTATACGGTAGTCCGATGTTATCGAGCATCACATCGATCTGATCACTGCCGATCAATTTCCGGATCTGCGTCTCGACCTCGGCGAAATACTGCTGGGTCCTCTCCAGTCGCGTTCCCGGGGGCGCCCTGACGTGCAGGCGCATCTGCCCTGCGTCTACTTGCGGAAAGAAATCGCGCCCCAACAGCGGAAAGAGCAGAACCGACACCACGATCAACGCGATGAAAGCCGCCACCGTCAACCGCGCCTGCGACAGTGCCCATGACAGAGTATTTCGATAGCTTTCCCGAAATTTCTCGAAGCCTCGTTCGAATCCCGCTTGAAATCTGACGAGCGCATTCTTGTCTGCCATAGGCGTTTGGGCGGGCGTGTGCGTGGATTCCGCCGCGAATTCATGCACCGCGCGGCGCATCAAATGATTGAACAGTACCGGGACCATGGTGAATGAGAGCGCCAGACTGGCCAGCAGAGCTCCGATGACGGAGAGCGACAGCGGGGAAAAAAGATACTTTGCCGTGCCTTGCAGCAAAAACACGGGAACGAAGACGATACAAATGCATAGCGTCGACAAGAATGTGGGAACTGCCACTTCACGGGCGCCGACCACGATTGACTGATGCAGTGGTTCACGCATCGCGACGTGACGTTCGATGTTCTCGATGACCACCGTGCCGTTGTCGACGAGAATGCCGATCGCCAAGGCAAATCCACCCAGCGTCATGGTGTTCAGCGTTTGTCCGGCGAGATTGATGAACAGTACGGCGGTGATGATGGACAGAGGAATGGCTGCAAGGATAATCACCGACAACCGGACATTGCCCAGAAACAGGATGATCACCAGCGCGGTCAACCCCGCTGCCATACACGCGCTCAGAAGCACGCTATTGAGCGCCGCTTTCACGAATACCGACTGGTCGAACAAGGGCTTGACGGTAACGTCTTTCGGCAGAACGTTCTTGATGTCCTGCATTGCCGCGCGCACCCCATCGATGACGGCCAGGGTCGACACGCCGCCGGTCTTTCGAATGGTCATCAATGCACCGGGAGTTCCATTGACCGACACCGAATTGGTCTGCACCTGAAAGCCATCGTGCACATGCGCCACGTCGCGCATGAATACCGTGCGTCCGTCGACTTGCTTGATGGGAAAGGCATTGATGGTGTCGATGACGTCCGGCGAGTTGTTCATGGCCAAGCTGTAATCCTTGTCCCCGATCTTCACGTCGCCGGCGGGAAGGATGACATTTTGATGTTGCAAGGCGGTGCTCACATCCGAGGGCGAGAGGCCGC
>Ga0210384_10007411_pt1 | contig 11571 bp, 8 predicted proteins | sample IncBWH2MmetaG_FD_160574 | JGI IMG/M metagenome (GOLD analysis project Ga0210384, IMG submission 160574) | Forest soil microbial communities from Barre Woods Harvard Forest LTER site, Petersham, Massachusetts, United States - Inc-BW-H-2-M | ecosystem: Environmental > Terrestrial > Soil >...
AATCCCAAGATGAAGGAATACATCTTCGGAGAGCGCAACGGGATTTACATCATTGATCTGCAAAAGACGCTAAAGATGTTCAAGGAAGCGTCAAAATTTGTGGCCGAGCTGGCTTCGCAAGGCAAGATTGTGCTGTTCGTGGGCACCAAACGCCAGGCCCAGGACGCGATCGCCGAAGAGGCAACGCGCTGCGGCGGTTTCTACGTGAACCAGCGCTGGCTGGGCGGGCTGCTCACAAATTGGGTCACGGTGCAGAAGTCGGTGAAGCGGCTTAAGGAACTCGATGAGATGGCCACGGATGGCCGTTACGAGCTCCTGCCCAAGAAAGAAGTCATCAAGCTGGAACGTGAGCGCAAGCACCTGCAGGCCAACCTTGCGGGCATCAAGAACATGAACCGCTTGCCGGACACCATCTTCGTTATCGACTCGAACAAAGAGCAGATCGCCGTGCGCGAGGCGCGGAAGTTGGGCATCCCGGTGGTTGCGGTAGTGGACACGAACTGCGATCCCAGCGAAGTAGACTACGTAATTCCCGGCAACGACGATGCGCTGCGGGCGATCCGCCTGTTCGCCTCCAAGATCGCGGATTCGGTGGTCGAAGGCGCGCAGTTGATGAACGACAAACAGGTAGCGGATCTGGCTGCCGCTGTATACAGCGAGCCGGCTCAAGGAACTCCCGAGGGAGAGGTTGCGGCGGAGGCGGCTGCGGGCAACGGCGTGGCTGACACGGGAGCCGAGGACATCAGCATGGAAGAGGTGCTGGGCAGCGGAGCGCGCAAATTACCGGCCACCGCCAAGGAGACGGCTGGAGAAGACGTTCCCCAGGTCGAGACCCAGACTTATTGAAGCGGTCGTTCGGCGTCGCTTGTCAGTCATCGATGAACAAGAAAATCCGGACTTCAGCCCACGAGGGCAACGTGACCCGCGCGTCGTCCGGCGCGGGTCAAAGTTTGTTAGGGTGCATCTATATTGTCGCGACGTTGTATGCAGTCAGTGATTGAGGCGTAAAGCTACGTTTCTATAGTAAGGATTTATTAGCAATGAGCACATCTACCGTGAATATTTCTGCTACACAAGTGAAAGAGCTCCGGGAAAAAACCGGAGCGCCAATGATGGATTGCAAGCAGGCTCTGACGGAAGCCAAGGGCGACATGGAGCAGGCAGTCGTCGTTCTGCGCAAGCGGGGAGTTTCCGTGGCCGCCAAGAAGGCAGCGCGAGTGACCAGCGAAGGCGCGGTGACGAGCTACATCCACGCCGGAGGCAAGATCGGCGTGCTGGTGGAGGTGAATTGCGAAAGCGATTTTGTGGCCCGCACCGACGACTTCAAGGAGTTGGTGCACGACATCGCTATGCATATCGCCGCCAGCGACCCGAAGTTTGTCCGCAAGGAGGATGTCACGCCCGAGGCCTATGAACGGGAGAAGGACATCTACCGCGCCCAGGCCGCGGCAACCGGCAAACCTCCGCAGGTGGTGGAAAAGATTGTCGAGGGCAAGATGAGCAAGTTCTATGAGGAAGTCTGCCTGTTGGAGCAGCCTTTTATCAAGGACCAGACGGTCAGCATCGGGCAGCTCATTGCCGCCAAGATCGGCAAGCTAGGCGAGAATATCGCGGTGCGCCGCTTCGCGCGCTTTAAGGTGGGCGACACGGGCGAGACCATCGCGATTACTAAGCCCGAACAAAAACCTGAATGACCCCGGGGCGCCTACGGGCGCCCTTTTTTTGTGCTTCGAGTGCTCGCAGGACAGTCAGCGCTACAATACAACCACCCATGTCAACTCCAGTGTTCAAGCGCATTCTGCTTAAACTTTCTGGCGAGGCCCTCGCCGCGACCCAAGGTTTCGGTGTCGATCCCTATCGCATCCATGAGATTGCAGCCGAACTGGCGGACGTGAGGTCGCTGGGAGTGCAGATCGCCATAGTGGTCGGCGGCGGCAATTTCTTTCGAGGCGTGACCGAGCAGGCGAAAGAAATGGACCGCGTTTCCGCAGACCATATGGGCATGCTGGCTACCGTGATCAACGCACTTGCCCTGCAGGATGCGCTCGAAAAGCAGGGTGTCTTTACCCGTGTCCAGTCCGCCATTGAGATGAACCAGGTGGCCGAGCCTTTTATTCGACGGCGTGCGATCCGGCATCTCGAAAAGGGACGGGTGGTGATTTTTGCCGGAGGCACCGGGAACCCATATTTCTCGACCGATACCGCAGCGTCGCTGCGCGCTATGGAAATTAAAGCCGAGGCTATCCTGAAAGCAACGAAAGTAGACGGCATTTACGACGCCGATCCCATGCTGGTGAAGGACGCCAAGAAATTTAGCGAAATCAGTTATATGGAAGTGCTGAAGCAGGGACTCAAGGTGATGGATTCGACCGCCATCTCACTCTGCAAAGACAATAATCTTCCCATTATCATTTTCAATCTCAATCAGCGCGGGAACATCCGAAGAGTCGTCAGCGGAGAGAAAATTGGCTCGCTAGTAAGCGCGTGAAAACGGCCACGGATCTGCACGGATTTCCACGGATTGCTCTTATGACCAAGCCTTCAGCTTCAGGGGAATCCATGGCGGCTTCAGTTTTACAAGGGGTATAATTCACGGTTTTGATATCTGATTCTTTACGGAGCTGACGATGGCTGATACCGGCCCGCTTAGAGATATCCGCATTCAACTAAAGACGCGGATGGACAAGGCAGTGGAGGACTTTCGCAAGGCGATGGCCGCCACGCGGACAGGGCGCGCATCAGTCCACATGCTGGATTCAGTCAACGTCGAGTACTACGGTTCGCAAATGCCGCTGAATCAGATCGCGCAGGTCCACGCGCCGGAAGCCCAGCTCATCACGGTACAGCCCTTTGATCCGACGTCGTTGGGGGCAATTGAGAAAGCCATCCGCATCGGGGACCTCGGGCTCAATCCGATGAATGACGGCAAGATCATCCGAGTTCCAATTCCTGCGCTTACCGAGGAGCGCCGCAAGGACATGGTGAAGCACCTGCACAAGGTGCTCGAGGAACATCGCACCGCGGTGAGAAACATCCGGCGCGATGGCAACGACGCCATCAAGAAGGCGATGAAAGATAAGAAAATCACCGAGGATGACGAGAAGCGGGCCATGGAAGAAATCCAGAAACTCACCGACGATGAGATCAAGAAGATGGAAGACATGAGCAAAGCCAAGGAAAAGGAAGTCATGGAGATCTAGTGGGTTCTAGTCCGGTCTTCGAATAAACATTTGGTGCGCCCAGGCAAGTTCGTGAACCAGCGGAGAACAAGATATGCGCTGTGCCTGATCAGTCTAACGATTATTCTTACTTTCATGAGCATTGCGGCGGGAGATATAGTGGTGCCCAAGATTGTCGAACAGAAAGAATTTTCGATCATCGGGATCGAGGCCCGGACGAATAACGCCAAAGAAGCGACTGGCGATGGCATTATCGCCAAGCAGTGGGACAAGTTCATCAAGGAAGGAATCCTCCAGAAAATTCCTAATAAAGCCGATCCAACCATTTTCGTGGTTTACACCGACTACGCGAGTGACCGGAACGGCGACTATGCTTACGTCATTGGAGCGAAGGTAAGCGATGTGTCTACTGTGCCGCCTGGAATGGTGCTGAAAAAAGTACCCAAAGGAAGATACGCAGTTCTAACCAGCGCTAAGGGTCAAGTGCAAAAGATTGTTCCAGAAGCGTGGCGAGAGATTTGGAGCCTGGAAGATAAGTCGCAACTGGGTGGGCCTCGCGCCTACAAAACAGATTTCGAAGTCTACGACCAGCGCAGTCAAAACCCGCAGGATTCCCAGGTCGACATCTACGTCGGAATCAAATAACACTCGGTAAGAGTTTCCTGTTAAAGGTCCGCGAACCTATACCCAAGCCCGGCTTTCCAAAGCGCTGTGACCGTATAATCTAGACATCATGAAAAAGGTCGTCCACGCCGCATGTCCGCATGATTGCCCCGATGCTTGCGGTGTGCTGATTACGGTAGAGGATAGGCGGGCGACTAAGATTGTGGGCGATCCCGTGCATCCGGTTACCCGGGGCTTCCTGTGCGGAAAAGTGGCGAAGTATCTGGACCGGGTGTATTCGCCAGAGCGTGTGCTTTATCCGATGAGAAGAATGGCTCCGAAGGGAGTAGTTTCGGCGCAGTCTTTTGAGCGCATTTCGTGGGACCAGGCCGTCGATGAAATCACGTCTCGATTCAAGAAAATCGTTTCTGAGTTCGGCAGCGAGGCGATCCTGCCTTACTCTTACGGAGGCACGCTAGGCGCGCTGAACGGCGCCTCCATGGATCGGCGATTCTTCCATCGGCTTGGAGCTTCGCAACTAGCTCGTAACATCTGTTCGGCAGCGGGGGAAGCGGGCCTGAAATCTGTCATCGGGGTGAAGCTGGGAACTGAACCAGAACAGTTTCGCCATTCCCGCTACATCATTGCCTGGGCGTCGAACATTCACGGCAACAACATCCATTTGTGGCCATTCATTGAAGAGGCCCGCCGTGAGGGCGCAAAACTCGTGGTCATCGATCCCTATCGCACCCGTACTGCCGTCTGTGCCGACTGGTATTTGCCGATCAATCCCGGAACCGATGCGGCTCTTGCGCTGGGAATGATGCACGTCATCATCAATGAGAATCTCTATAACGCGGATTACGTGGCGCGCTACACCGTAGGTTTCGACAAGCTTCGCGAGAAAGTGCAGGCATATTCGCCTGAGCAGGCGGCGAAGTGGACCGGAATTTCGGCGTCTGACATTGTGAAATTGGCCCGCGAATACGCCACCGTGCGCCCGGCAGTGATCCGGCTGAACTATGGAGTGCAGCGTTCAGAGGGCGGCGGCATGGCCACACGCGCCGTCGCCATGCTGCCCTGCATCACGGGCTCCTGGGCAGAAGTTGGAGGCGGGCTGCAGCTCTCTACCAGCGGTGCTTTCGGGCTAAACCGGAATGCATTGGAACGTACCGATCTCATGAACAAGACGCTGGGCCGCCCGGCTCGCATAGTCAACATGGTGGAGTTGGGCAAGGCGCTGAACAGGCTCGAGGATCCGCCCATTCAGTCACTATTCGTTTACAACTCGAACCCCGCAGCGGTTTGTCCTAACCACAATGAAGTGATTCGCGGGCTGCGGAGGTCGGACCTTTTCACCGTGGTCCACGAGCAGTTTTTTACCGATACCACCGATTACGCGGATATCGTCTTGCCGGCGACGACCTTCTTCGAGCACAAAGAGCTGCAAGCGGCGTACGGTCATTATTATCTGCAAATGTCGCATCAGGCGGTCGAACCGCTGGGCGAGTGCCGCTCCAACGTGGAATCCTTTCGCGCACTAGCCGAGGGCATGGGATTTGAAGAGGAATGCTTCCACGAGTCGGTCGACGACATGATGGATGTCGCATTGGATTCGGGAAATCCCTGGCTGAAGGGCATTGATCGGGAACGGCTGGAGCGCGAAGGGCATGTAAGATTGAAATTTGAAAGCCAGTCGCCGGGCGTAGGTCCTCAGGCATCAGGTGTGTTCCTTCCGTTCGCGCGTGGCAACTTCCAAACCGCAAGCGGCAAAGCGGAACTTTACAGTGAGGCTCTCAAGGCCGAAGGTTTGGATCCGGTGGTGGAGTTCACGCCACCCAGCGAATCGCGACACAGCACGCAGGCCAAAGTCTTCCCGTTGGAAATGTTGGCGCGAAAAGCGGACAATTTTCTCAATTCGTCCTTCGCTAACCTGAAAACAGTGCAAGCTATGGAGGAAACGGGTTTGCTGGAGATCAATTCAGTCGATGCGGGTGCGCGCGGGATCTCGGATGGTGATCCGGTGCGAGTGTTCAATCGTCGGGGAGATATCGTGCTAAAGGCTCGCGTGGATGGCAAAGTACAACCCGGCGTGGTCTCCGCACAGCTCAATTGGGCCAAGCTGACTCCAGGCAGTCGCAATATTAATGTTCTCACCTCGGAAAAACTTACGGACCTAGGCAACTCCGCTACGTTTTATTCCGTCTTGGTTGAAGTGGAGCTCTCCAAACCGACTTCCTGAACAAACTGTGATGGCCTGCGGCTTGGACGCTTTCCACTGCGCTACCGTATAATTGCGGTTTTCCATACTCCCGGAAAATGAGGTAGTAGCGATTCTTCGTTTTCATCAGGATAGCCCTGCAGTAACGAAGAGGAAGGGCGGCCTCGCGCCTCCTGGCCGAACGCTTCAGTCGGCGACATCTCCTTCATTTACAAAGCCTTGGCACGCGTTCCGTTGGCTCGTCTTTCTGCTTCTGTTTGGCTCGAACGGGTTCGGTCAGCAGGACATAATTACTGAAATTAACATCCACGGGAATCGGCGAATTCCGGCGGAAACGGTCCGCGCGCGTATTTTCTCCCGTCCCGGCGACGTCTATGACGCGGCCGCCCTCGAGCGCGACTTCAACTCGCTTTGGAACACAGGGTACTTTGAGGATATCCGCTTTGAGCGGGAGCAGACGCCCAAAGGATGGCGCATCGAAATCTATGTCAAGGAACGGCCGACCATCCGGGAGATTCTCTACGAAGGACTAAACGCAGTTTCCAAGAGCGACGTACTCGATCGTTTCAAGGAACGCAAGGTGGGACTATCGCAGGAGAGTCAGTATGATCCCACCAAAGTGAAGAAAGCTGAAGTCACCATCAAAGAATTGCTTGCCGAGCACGGTCGGCAGTTCGCCACGGTGCGTACTGAAGTTCGACCCATCCCGCCGGCGCATGTGAGTATCACATTCGTGGTTAAAGAGGGGCCAAAGGTCAAGGTGGGAAAGATCCGCTTCGAAGGCAATAAGAATGTGAAGAGCCGAATCCTTCGCGGCGCTATGAAGAACCTGAAGCCGATTGGTGTTCCGCACTCCATCTTTCTGGAAAATCTTTTCGCCAAGACCTACGACGCCACCAAGCTGGAGGAAGATACGGAGCGCGTCCGCGCAGAATACCAGAACCGCGGCTACTTCAAGGCGGTGGTGCAGAATCCGAAGGTGGAGATCCACGATACCGGCAACAAAGGAGGTCTTCACATCCCGCTAATCTCAAAGGGGCCGGGCAAGGAGGTGGACATCACCATGCCGATCGAGGAAGGGGATAAGTACACCCTGGGTTCGATTACCTTCAAGAATAATAAGGCAGTCCCCGACGTGAAGGCATTGCGCCAATTGTTTCCAATCAAAGACGGCGACACGTTTGACCGCAGCAAGATCGCGAAAGGCCTGGAAAACCTGCAAAAGGCCTATGGCACACTCGGATACATCAATTTCACTTCGATTCCCAATACCGGTTTCAATGAACAGAAGAAGCAGGTGTTGCTCGACATCGACGTGGACGAAGGGAAGCAGTTCTATGTGCGGAGAATCGAGTTCTCCGGCAATACCACCACTCGCGACAAAGTGATCCGGCGCGAAATCGCGCTGGAAGAGGGCCAGGTCTACAATTCGCGCCTTTGGGAATTCAGCCTGTCCCGTCTGAATCAGTTGGGTTACTTCGAACAGTTGAAACCAGATGACCCCAATGTCACCGAGCGCCATTTGGACGAAAAAAATGGCCTGGTTGACCTGACTCTCAAGCTGAGGGAAAGAGGGAAGAACAGCATCGGGCTAAACGGCGGTGTCAGCGGCCTGGCTGGAGCTTTCGTCGGGCTGAGCTACAGTACGAATAACTTTCTGGGACTGGGGGAGACGCTTACGGTGAACGCCAGCATCGGCAACCTGGCGCGCAACGTGACCTTCGGTTTCACACAGCCTTATCTGTTTGATCGTCCGCTGCAGGGCGGCTTCACCATCTTCACTTCGAAATACAACTATAACCAGGCACGGAACGCGGCAATTGCCACCGGCCAGCAACTGAATTTACCTTCCCCTCTTTTGCAGAACCTGCAGAACTATACCCAATCCACCACCGGCTTCACGCTTTCTCTCAGCTACCCGTTGCATCGCTCATACAAGCGCCTGGGGCTCACCTACTCATTGGATCGTTCGTCTCTAGTTGCGCTCACCACGGCCTCCAAAAGCCTGTTCAGTTTTGTCGCCTTTGAGGGCATCAATGGGCCGAACGCTCTTAATGGAATCGTCACCAGCAAGATCCTTCCGACTTTCTCGTTCAGTAGCATCAATAATCCATACTCCCCTAAAAGCGGGAGCAGTATGACGCTGGGTGCTGAGATTGCAGGATTGGGTGGCACGGTGAGGTCAATACGTCCGATCATCCAATACAAACACTTCATTCCAGTCCAGAAGGGCCGTAACACCGTAGGATTCAATCTCCAGGCATCTTATCTATCGGGCTACGGCAGCCTAGTGGCACCGCCCTTCGAGCGCTTCTACATGGGCGGCGAAAATGATTTGCGCGGATTCGATATTCGCTCCGTCTCGCCGGTGGCGTATTTGCCCAACAAGAGCGCGATTGTGCTGCGCAACGGCGATGGCTCCGTCGTCCCCCGCGATCCCAGCAATCCATTGCTAGGCGCCTGGACGGTTCCGGTCCCCATCGAGCAAATAGTTTTCCCGGGCGGGGATACAAGCCTGGTTGCCAATATGGAATACCGCATCACCATCGCCGGCCCGGTTGCCCTAGCTCCATTTGTGGATACTGGCTTTGACGGCATCCTGCGGCGCTCTCAATTGCAAATTACTCCGCAGCAATTGAGTACTCTCGACCAGACTATCTTTGGCTGCCCCAAGCTCGACGTTGGATTCAATTGTACCGGCGGAAGCACCCATACGTTTCCTGCGACCCTGCAGACCGCAGGCGGAACCAACTGGGTCCCACGCATGTCTGCTGGGTTGGAGTTGCAGATGTTCTTGCCAGTCGTCAACGCTCCGTTTCGTATTTATTGGGCCTATAATCCGATCCGCTTGGACACCAGCAGTTCGTCGCCAGTGCCGATTACTCGCGGTATGTTCCCCGGTCCGACTTGCTTGCCGGCCCGCGCCTGTTCAGCGGGCGATTTCACGTTCTTGAATGCAGTCAACACCTTCGCCCCAACCTTTCAATTGCGCGAACCCCGCAAGACATTCCGGTTCACGGTGGCCACAACATTCTGAGATCCGAGAATGGATCTTTGGACGTCGGACCTGGGATTTTGGGTCCCGTCACGAATCCGCCGCCCGAAGGCTGCGGTTTGACGTCAGGCAGCGGCTATCCCTATAATCCCATTATCCACGCCCTGAAAAATGGTAATCTACGGGGTGGTCGCCACGCCGCCAGGTTCGGCGTGAGGGACTGGGGAGAATCAGCCCGCCTTCCCCAGTGACATCGAGCCTTACAGTTGATCCTGGATGGAGTGCGCATTTGCTCGTAAGTTAAGAGGATCTGAGCAATTTTCCTCACATAATTTCTCCAAGGAGTCCAAAACAAGCCCCATGACAAGCAAGCTAGTGCGATTTCTTCTGGGCACGGCGTTCGTTCTTCCCGCTCTGGCGTTTGCGCAGTCCAACGGCGCGCCTGCAGCTTTGCCAGCAGCGCCCAGTGCCACTGCCTCTAACGCCGCTACTCCGGCGGTCACTAATCCGAGCGGAACGAAACTAGGTACGATCAACATTGAGCAAGCCATCTTCGCCACCAACGAAGGGCAGCGAGATTTCGAGGCCTTGAGCAAGAAGCTGGAACCCAAGCAGAACGAGCTTAAGGGTTTGAACGACGAAGTGGAGAATCTGAAGAAACAGCTCAACACCCAGGGAGACAAGCTTAGCGACGACGCCCGCGGTACCCTGGTGAAGCAGATCGAGCAAAAGCAGAAATCGCTGGAGCGCTCAGTCCAGGATGCTCGCGATGACGCTCAAAACCAACAAAACGAAATTGCGCAGCGGATTCTACAGAAAATGGCCCCGATGCTGGTGAAGTATGCGGGCGACAATGGATTCGGCGTCATCATGGATACCTCGAATCCGTGGCCAAACGGACCGGTGCTTTGGGCGGGTCCCTCTCTAGACATCACCAAGCCGGTGGTGGATGCTTACAATGCCCAGTCTGGCGTGCCGGCGCCTGCTCCAGGGACGCCAAGGTCGCCCGGAGCCAAGCCAAGTGGTTCTACGGGAACTAAGCCGGCCGCTCCGGCCGCCAAGCCGCAGAGTAGCGCTCCTCCGAAGTGAGTTAGTGACACCTGAGCCGTTTCGAAAGTTCCTCCAGGCCGCGCCTTCACGCGGCCTTTTTTCTTTGCATTTTCCTGGAAAGTTCGCGCTAAGAATCGCGAGCCGGTGTCCATAGGGATAGCACGATCCGTCTGATCTCAGCGAGGACGCCATGTTTGCTGATTCTTTGTGTGAGTCTGCCTCGACCAATCGTTCTCGCCGGGCTTGGACCACTGTAGTGTCTTTCGGCGTGCAGGCCCTGGCCGTCGGCGGGTTGTTGACGTTGCCCTTCTGGTATACGCGAAGCCTTCCGCAACTGCGCTCGATGATCGAGCCTATCGCGCCGCCATCTGCGCGGTCCTCCGACGCTCAGCACCAGCGAACAACTTCTTCGTCGGCGAACGACACGAGGGGAAAATTGCTTGTCACGCCGCCTCACATTCCGAACGTCACCGAAATTAGGATCGAAACTGCAGTGCCGCCGGCATCCGACCTTCCTGGAGGATATGGTGTCTCACTGGGTGCGGATGGTCGAGGATCATTGAATCCAGTATTTGGCTCCATAGGCGACGGCACCAATCCGATCGTTTTGCCGCCACCGCCGCCGGTCGCCCGTCAGGTGCGTCCCTCCCACATGATGGAGGGTAATCTAATTTATCGAGTGCAGCCTGTGTATCCAGCGTTGGCGAGGCAGGCGCGTATCCAAGGCACAGTTCTGCTGCGAGCCGTGATCAGCCGCGAGGGGACAATTGAAAATCTGCAAGTCGTCAGCGGCCCTCCCATGCTGGTACCGGCCGCAATCGACGCGGTGCGGCAGTGGAGATACCGTCCGTATTTCTTGAATGATCAGCCGGTGGAAGTCGAGACTCAAGTTACGGTGAAGTTCGTGTTGTCAGGTGGATAGTGGAGAAACAGCGCCGAGTTGTAGCACAGCGGTAATGTGGGTGCTTGCCCCTTGCCCGCTATAATCGATTGCAATGGCTACAGCTGAAATTGTCACGCGAGCGGCGACTCGTCCTACCTGGGCCGAAGTTTCCCTCGGAAATCTACGCTACAACTTCGGCGTCGTGCAGCGTCAGGTAGGCACGAGTGTCACGGTATGCGCAGTAGTCAAAGCAGATGCCTATGGCCACGGCGCCACGGAATGCGCTCGAGCACTCGAAGAGGAGGGAGCGCAGTGGTTGGGTGTGACCTCTCTCGACGAAGCGATCCCCCTGCGGGACGCCGGTATTGAGTCGCGCATTCTGCTGATGACGGGTTTCTGGCGGAGAGAAGAAGAGGAAATTGTCCGTCTCAGGCTAACGCCCACCGTCTGGGAGCCCGGGCAAGTCGAATTACTGGAAAAGGCTGCCGCTCGGCTTGGCGTGGCGAGGCACGCTGTCCACTTGAAAGTCGACACCGGCATGGGCCGCTTGGGCGTCGCGCCGGAGGATTTGCCCCAAGTCTGTTCCGCTCTCAAGTCATCGCCTCATCTCGTGCTCGAAGGATTGTCTACTCATCTGGCT